>JGI20214J51088_10001119_pt1 | contig 18233 bp, 16 predicted proteins | sample WetSurMetagenome_FD_51088 | JGI IMG/M metagenome (IMG submission 51088) | reverse complement strand
CGCCGCGCCAACGTTGGCGCGCGATCGCAATGCGCTGGCAGCGCCGCCACCTCGCGCGTGTCGGCAGCCAGGGGCTCGACGAGGCCTCGCCGAACAGCGCCGCGACGACCGCCAGTTCCAAGGTACCGGCCGCGAAGCCGCCGGCAAGGCAGGCGAATCGCTTGCCGCGAGTCAGTTGGAGGCGGCTGCCGTCAGTCCGTGTCTTCATGCGGCGACACCTTCGAGTCGAGACCGATCGCCCCGATCGCGTTGCCCGCAGGGCGGGCGCGCCGCAGATCTGCATAGCGCGAAGGCTGGACGGACGTCCGACCGGCGGCATCCTCGATGCGATGGATGAACCAGCGGCCTGGGCGAACCGGCCTGCGGCCGCTACGCTGGCGCCGCGTCAAGCCTGAAACGGTGGGCGTCGGCGCGCTCGACACCACGCCAGCCACGGCAGGCGCAGCACGAACTCAACCATCAGCCGGGTGTGCATCCAGGTCAGTAGCAGATTGTCGCGACCGTAACGGAAGTGCGAGACGCCGCCCTCGTCGGCCGTCAGGTAGCGCACCGGCGCGTCGCGGTTGATCGGCTTCACGCCGCGCCAGGCCAGGCGCACGACGGCCTCGGTGTCGAAGTCGAAGCGGCGCATCCAGCGCTGGCGCAGCATCACTGCACACAGCGGCGCGATCGGGTAGACGCGGAAGCCGTACAGCGAATCGGCGACGCCGGCGCCCAGCGTCTCCAGGTTCGTCCATGCGTTCGAGACGCGCCGGCCGCGCACGCGCAGCCGTGGCGCGCTGGTGTCGAAGACAGGGCGTCCCAGGATCATCGCCTCCGGCCGCGCCATCGACGCCTGCATGAAGGCCGGGATGAGCGCCGCCGGGTGCTGGCCGTCGGCGTCCATCGTCAGCGCATGGCTGAAGCCGGCAGCGCGCGCGGCGAGCAGCCCGTGAAGCACGGCCGCGCCCTTGCCGCAGTTGGCAGGCAGCACGAGCACGCGCAGTCCGGGGTCGGTGGCGGCGCGCGCGAGCAAGGGCAGCTCGCTGCCATCGCGGCTGCCGTCGACGACGACCCATACCGGGCTCCACTGCGCGCGCGCCGCGGCGACTGTGACGAGCAGTTGCGCGCCGGTGTCGTAGCTCGGGATCAGCACCAGGCGGCTGGTCGACGGCGTCATCGCGAAGGCCCGCCCGATACGCGCACGCCGGCGGCGAAATAGTCCTGCACCTCGGCCAGTAAGGCCATCGGATCGGAAGACGGCGCAAAGCGCCGGCCCAGGCGCACGGTGAAGACGATCGGCAGCGGCGGCATTCGCCACACTGGCCAGCCCTTGCCGAGGTAAGGCGAGTCAGTATCGATGAAGACGGTCTGGATAGGCGCGCCGGCGAGCTTGGCGATCAGCGTAAAGCCGGGCCGGAACGGGCTCAGCGGCACGTGCACCGTGCGCGTGCCCTCAGGGAAAAGCACGAGCTGGCCGCCGCGCTGCAGGTCGTCGACCGCCAGGCGCACCATGCCGTGCGCGGAGTCGTTGCGGATGTAGCGCGCGAGGCGCGCGCCCGGGCCCAGAAAGGGGTTGCGCATCAGGCTGGCCTTCATCACGCAGGCGCTACGCGGCAGCCGCGCGACGAGCATCAGCGCGTCGAGCAGGCTCGGATGGTTCGCGACCACGATCAGGCCGCGCTCGGCGGCGAGCGCATCGAGCGCGCTGGCGTCCATGCGCAGCAGGCCGGAGCGACGCGCGACCCACCAAAACAGTGCGTAGCCGCGCGCGATCGCGGCGCGCCCTAGCCTGCGTCCGGCCGCGCGCGGCAGCAGCGGACGAAGCAGCAGCGCGATCGCGTTCCACAGCAGCGACATCAGGCCCAGCCCGAGCAGCAGAAGTTGCAGCATCACCCAGGCCAGCGCAAAGCGAAACTTCTCGCTCACGGCGTGTCGTCGCGACCCGTCACCAAACGGTCGGAATGCAACAGGCTCCGCGAGACCGCGATGCCGAACGCCAGCGCCGCAGGCCGGCGCACCAGCGGGCTGTCGGAGAAGACCGCGCTGCCGACGCTGTCCCGGCGCAGGAACACGCCGGTCCAGCGATTACCGCTGCGCTGCGAGATCGACGCCGTCGCCTGCCAGCCGGCGAAGCCGCCCGGCGCCGTGTAGGTGGGCCGCTCGGCGCTGGCGTAGGCCGGCGCGACATCGTAATAGTAGGAATTCAGCCGTCGGCTGCTCCACACCGGGCCAGCCTGCAGGCCGAGGTTCCAGCCGTGCCGATCGAGGTCGAGGTTGAGCTTGGGTGCGGCGGTCCAGCCGATCATCTTCGGGCGCGATTGCACGGTCAGCACCGCGCGCGGCGGGGCGCGGAAATCGAACTTCCAGCGCGCGCCGCGCGCGAGCGTCAGGTTCAGGCTCGGCCCCAGTTCGACGCTGGCCGCGAGGTCGGGCATGCCGCTGCGCGCGCGGTCGTCCTTGCTCGTCGGCGGCGGGCTGGTCGAGAGGCTGAGCTCGAGAGCGACGCGCTCGCTCTGGACGAGAANGGCGTGCAGGCCGTCGCGGTCGGTGCGCAGGAACTGGCCACGATAGACGGCATAGGCCACCGGCAGCACCCAGTCGGGCGACTGCTCGGCGCCGCGATAGTTCGGCATGCGCAGGGCGCCGACCCCCAGCCCCAGCTCCCACAGCGGCAGATCGGCAGCCGTCGCCGGCGCGATCGTCGCGAGGCCCGGCAACGCTGCGGCCGGCAACCGCCCGAGACCGGTCACGGCCGACCCGCGACCGTCTCGCCCGCGAGCGGACCGACATCGCGGATGTTGCGCCGGCGCGCGCGCCAGGCGGCCCAGCTGCGCCTTCCGGTCAACACGGCGCCGGCGTAGTAGATCGCCTTGAACAGCATCAGCGACGGCCCGATCGGCGTGCGGCCGAAGATGTCGCCGGCGAGCAGCGACATCACCGCCTCCTTCACGCGCAGCGGGTTCGCCGGGGCCATGAACAAGTTGCGCATCGAGGGGCTGTTCATGCGCAGGATGAACCAGGTGAACTCGCGCGGACCCTTGGCCATTACGGCCTCGAACCGGTGCCTTGCCGCAGCAGCGCGCGTGGGCTCGTCGAGCGTCGCGGCGACGACCTCGGTGCCTTCGAACGCGCTGTTCATCGCCAGGTGCACGCCGGACGAAAACACCGGGTCGATAAAGGCGAATGCGTCACCGAGCAGCAGGTGGCGCGCGCCGGTGCAACTGGTGCTGGTGTAGCTGTAGTTGCCGGTCGCGTGCACCAGGTCGTCGACCAGCCCTGCACCCTGCAGCCGCTCGCTCAGGCCCGGGCAGAGGGCGATCGTGTCGACGAAGAACTCACGCAGCGGCTTGGCGCGCGACTTCAGGTAATACGGCCAGCAGACCGCGCCGATGCTGGTCACGCCGTCGGCGAGCGGGATGAACCAGAACCAGCCGTGTTCGAACCAGAAGATCGTGATGTTGCCCTCGCGCCTGCCTTCGAGCCGGCGCGCGCCGCGGAAATGGCCGAACAGCGCGGCACTGTCGTGGCGCGGGTTCTTGCGCTTGGTGCCGAACTGGTTCGCGAGCAAGGTGTCGCGGCCGGAAGCGTCGATGACGAACTTCGCGCGCCAACGGCGCTCGGCGCCGTCGTCGAGAACCGCCCGCACGTCCGCACCGTCGGCATCGAAGCGCACGTCGCGCACGCGGCAGCCCTCGAGCGTGCGCGCGCCGCTGGCCGCGGCGTTGCGGAACAGGATCTCGTCCAGCTCCGAGCGTCGTACATGCCAGGCGTAGGGCATCGACTTGTCCCATGCCTCGGCGAACTCGACGTAGCTGCGCTGCGCATGCTGCGGTGAAACGAACTCGACGCCCCACTTGGGCATGCCGATGCGCTCGACTGCATCGCGCACGCCGAGGAGCTCGAACAGTGGGCCGTTCGCCGGCAACAGCGACTCGCCGATGTGAAAGCGCGGGTGCCGCGCCTTCTCGACCAGCACGACGTCGCGGCCCTGGCGCGCGAGCAGCGCCGCAGCGGTGCTGCCGGCCGGGCCGCCGCCGACGACGAGCACATCGCAGGACTCGACCGCCGCAACGGCCACGGCCTGGGTCGGTTGATTCATCGTCGCCTCCCGGTCGCTGGATCGCTCGTTCCTCGCGGCCCGGCCGGGCCGTCGCGGCGCGATGGTAACCTCGGTCGAACCCGTCGCTGATGCGCCTGCGGGGCGCCTGTCANCGTGCTCCCGAGCCGAACGCCCGAGTTGTCCCCGAACACCGCCACCACGGGCAGCGGCACTTTGGGCTGGAGCGCGCACGCGCTGCAGCGCATGCGTGCGCACTGGGTGCTGAAGACGCTGGGCATCAGCGCGTTTATGGCGCTGTTCTTCGTCGGCTACTTTCACGTGCTGCGCCACCCGGCGCACCCGGTGACAACGATGCCGCTGATCGCGCCCGACCGCTGGGTCGGCTTCGAGCCCGATGCGCTCGCGGCCTACGTCTCGCTGTGGCTCTACGTCGGCATCGCGCCGGGGTTGCTGCTCACGCTGCGCGAGCTGCTCGAATACGGGCTCTGGGCGGCGGCCCTGTGCATGGTCGGACTGGCCTGCTTCTATTTTGCTCCGACCGCGGTGCCACCGACGGGGCTGGACCTGGCAGGCTACCCCGGCTTCGCGCTGCTGCAAGGCGTCGACGCCGCCGGCAACGCCTGTCCGTCGCTGCATGTCGCCACCGCGATGTTCACTGCGGTCTGGATCGATCACCTGCTGCGCGAGATGCGCGCGGGGCCGGCGCTGCGCGTCGTCAACGCGGCCTGGTTCGTGCTGATCGCCTGGTCGACGATGGCGATCAGGCAGCACGTGGCGCTGGACGTGCTGGCCGGGCTGCTGCTCGGCCTCGCGTTCGCGCTGCCGTCGCTGCATTGGCGGCCCCTGCAGCAACGCGCCCGGTAGCAAGCGGCGCCGGGTCGGCGTCGAAGGTACCGAAGCGCTCGCTTGCCCGAGGACGGGNCTCGCCCCGGCGGTCGCGNGCGGTCGATGACCCGCGCCGGCTGCCCCACGAGGCGTCGATAGAATCTTCGCTCCACCCGCCGCCGCGAGCGCATGGCCCACGACCCCAAGACATCCGACGCCCCGAAGCCGAGCAACTTCCTGCGCGGCATCATCGAACGCGATCTCGAGGCCGGTACCTGGAGCCAGCGGCACTGGGGCGGCAGCCCCGGTGACGGCGTGCACCACCAGGCGGGCGCGATCGACCCGGCGAGGATCCGCACCCGTTTCCCGCCCGAGCCCAACGGCTACCTGCATGTCGGCCACGCGAAAAGCATCTGCCTGAACTTCGGCCTCGCGCGCGACCACGGTGGCGTTTGCCACCTGCGCTTCGACGACACCAACCCCGAGCGCGAGGAGCAGGAATACGTCGACGCGATCGTCGAAGCTGTGCGCTGGCTTGGCTTCGACTGGCAGGCCAACGGCACGAGCCACCTCTACTACGCGAGCAGCTACTTCGACTTCATGGTCCGCGCCGCCGAGGCGTTGATCGGCGCCGGGCTCGCCTATGTCGACGAGCAGAGCGCCGACGAGATGCGCGCGCACCGCGGCGACTTCAATACGCCCGGACGGAACAGTCCGTTTCGCAGCCGCACACCGGCCGAGAACCTGGCCCGCTTTCGCGATATGCAAGGCGGCGCGCTCGCCGACGGCGCCGCGGTGCTGCGCGCGAAGATCGACATGGCGTCGCCGAACATCAACCTGCGCGACCCGGCGCTGTACCGCATCAAGCACGCGAGCCACCACGCGACCGGTGACAAGTGGTGCATCTACCCGATGTACACCTACGCGCACCCGATCGAGGACGCGCTCGAGAACATCACGCACAGCATCTGCACGCTCGAGTTCGAGGACCAGCGCCCGTTCTACGACTGGCTGCTCGAGCAGCTCGCGACGCTCGGGCTGCTCGCGCGGCCGACGCCCAGGCAGTACGAATTCGGGCGCCTGAACCTGAGCTACGTGATCACGAGCAAGCGCAAGCTGAAGGCGCTCGTCGACGAGAAAATCGTTGACGGCTGGGACGACCCGCGCATGCCGACGATCTTCGGCCTGCGCCGGCGCGGCTACACGCCCGAGAGCCTGCGCGCGCTGGCCGACGGCAGCGGCGCCTCCAAGACCAACATCTGGCTCGACTACAGCGTCCTCGAAGGCTGTCTGCGCGACGACCTCGACGGCCGGGCGGCGCGCGCGATGGCGGTCATCGACCCGGTGACGCTGAAGCTGACGAACTGGGCCGAGGTCTACGGCGCGGGCAACATCGAACCCTGCCACGCGCCGGCCCACCCACACCTACCCGAACTCGGCCAGCGCCGCTTCGGTCTCGGTGCCGAGGTCTGGATCGAGCGCGACGACTTCGCCGAAGTGCCGGCCAAGGGATTCTTCCGCCTGTTCCCACCCAGGACGCTTGCGGACGGCAGCGTCGTGCCCGGCAACAAGGTGCGGCTGAAGTACGGCCTCGTCGTCGAATGCACGGGTTGCGAGAAGGACGCCGCCGGCAACGTCACTGCGGTGCTCGCGACCGTGGTGCCCGATACGCGCAGCGGCACGCCCGGCGCCGATGCCGTAAAGGTCAAGGGCACGATCACCTGGGTCGGCGTTCACGACGCGGTGGCGGCGACGATCAACCTCTACGACCGCCTGTTCAGCGAGCCGCAGCCCGAGGCCGGCGGGCGCGACTTCCGCGACGTGCTCAACCCGCACAGCAAGCGCGTCGTTGCGGCCTATGTCGAGCCCTCGCTCGCCGACGCGGCGCGCGAGACGCGGCTGCAGTTCGAGCGCCACGGCTACTTCGTCACCGACCGGGTGCTGCACCGGCCTGACGCGCCGGTGTTCAACCGCATCACGACGCTCAAGGACAGCTGGACGCGCTGACGGGTGCCCCGGCAATTGAGCGATCCTGCGGACCTTACCCTTCCCGAACGCCGCTTCGACGGCCCCTCTGCGATGACCACGAAACTCAGGTTCCCCTTCGCTGCCGCGCTGCTGACCGCGTTGGCTCTGCCGGCCATAGGTGCCGCCCCGGTCGACCCNGCGCTGGCCAAGGCCGCCGCCGCACCGGGCGCGGTGGTCACGCCCAGCGGCCTGGTCTACCGTTCGCTCAAGGTCGGCAGCGGCGCCAGCCCCGGCGCCACCGACACGGTGCGCGTCAACTACCGCGGCAGCTTCCCCGATGGGCGCGAGTTCGACAGCTCCTATGCGCGCCACGAGCCGGCCGAGTTCCCGCTCAATCGCGTGATCCCGTGCTGGACCGAGGGATTGCAGCGCATGAAGGTCGGCGGCAAGGCGCTGCTCGCCTGCCCGGCGGCGATCGCCTACGGCGCGCGCGGCGCCGGCAGCGTGATCCCGCCGAACGCGACGCTGCTGTTCGAGGTCGAGCTGCTCGGCGTGCGCGGCGCGAAGTAGCGCCGCCGTCAGCGGCGCAGCACGCGCTGGCCGAGCACGACGACGGCGAGCACGAGCGCACCGATCGCGACCCCGGCGAGCCCGTTCAGCGCCACGCCGGCGAGCGCGCCGTAGCTGTCGGCGAGCCCTTCGATCGCGTGCCGCAGCGGCGCCAGACCGTGGACGACGATGCCACCGCCGACGAGGAACATCGCCGCGGTGCCGGCCACCGTCAGCCCCTTCATCAGCCAGGGTGCTGCGCGCAGCAACCCGGCGCCGATGCTGCGCGCCACCACGTTCGCGCGCCGGCTTAGCGCGAGACCGGCGTCGTCGATCTTGACGATGGCGGCGACGAAGCCGTAGACCCCGATCGTCATCACGATCGCGATGCCGGCCAGCACCGCGACCTGCGTCGCGAGCGGCGTGCCGGCAACGGTGCCGAGCGTGATCGCGATTATTTCGGCCGAGAGCACGAAGTCGGTGCGCACCGCGCCCTGGATCTTGTCGCGCTCGAGCGCGACGAGGTCGATCTGCGGGTCGGCCAGCGCATGCGCCAGTTCGGCCTCGTGAGCAGCGTCCTCNGCCGCGTCGTGCAGGAAGCGGTGCGCGAGCNTCTCGAAGCCCTCGTAGCAGAGGTAGGCGCCGCCAACCATCAGCAGCGGCGTCACCGCCCAGGGCGCGAGGGCACTGATCACGAGCGCGGCCGGCACCAGGATCGCCTTGTTGACGAACGAGCCCTTGGCCACCGCCCAGACCACGGGCAGCTCGCGCTCGGCCTGCATGCCGGAGACCTGCTGCGCGTTCAGCGCGAGGTCGTCGCCGAGCACGCCGACGGTCTTCTTTGCCGCCAGCTTGCTGAGTAGCGCGACGTCGTCGAGCACCGTCGTGATGTCGTCGAGGAGGGCGAGGAGACTGCCGGCAGCCATCGTCGGATTCTCGTCGCTGCGGCAAGCGCACCCGCCGGCATACTGGCATGACCCGCCCCAACCGAAGGCCGATGCCCGCCATGCGCGACGAGTTCTTGCTCGACCCCGAGCTCACGTTCCTGAACCACGGCTCCTTCGGTGCCTGCCCGCGCGCAGTGCTCGACGAGCAGCAGCGCTGGCAGCGCGAGATGGAGCGCAACCCGGTCGAGTTCCTGGGCCGACGCTCGGCAAGGCTGCTGGCGGCGTCGCGCGCGCGCCTTGCCGCGAGCCTGGGCGCGGCGCCCGAGCACCTGGTCTACGTGGCCAACGCGACCACCGGCGTCAACATCGTCGCGCGCTCGCTCGCGCTGCAGCCCGGCGACGAGGTCCTCGCGACCGACCACGAATACGGCGCCTGCGACGCCACCTGGCAGCAGGTCTGCGCGCAGCGCGGCGCAAGCTACCGGCGCGTCGAGATCCCGCTGCCGTTCGAGCCCGGGCGCTTCGTCGAGCGGCTGCTCGCTGCGGTGACACCGCGCACGAAGCTGCTCTTCGCGAGCCACGTCACGTCGACGACGGCGCTGATCTTCCCGGTCGCAGCGCTGTGCGCGCGCGCACGCGCGCAAGGCGTCGCGACGCTGATCGACGGCGCGCACGCGCCTGGCCAGATCGAGCTCGACCTGGACGCGATCGACGCCGACTTCTANACGGGCAACTGCCACAAGTGGCTGTGCGCGCCCAAGGGCGCGGGCTTCCTGCACGCGCGGCCCGAGCAGCACCAGGCGCTCGACGCGCCNGTGGTCAGCTGGGGCTATGTCGCCGGGGATGGCGGCCACACCGGCTTCGACGCCTACACCGGCCGCACGCTGCTCGAGCGCCGGCTGCAATGGCAGGGCACGCGCGACATCGCGGCCTGGCTGACGGTGCCGGCGGCGATCGACTTCCAGGCGCGCCACGACTGGCCATCGGTGCGCCAGCAGTGCCACGCGCTGGCGCTCGATGCGCTGCGGCGGCTAGCGGCGCGCCATGGGCTCGAGCCGATCGGCGGCGACGAGGATTTCGCGCAGATGGTCGCGATCCCGGTGCCGCACGCGGACGCCGAGGCGCTGCGCGCGCGGCTGTTTGACGAGAGCCGGATCGAGATCCCGGTCACCCGGCACGGCGGCCGCAGCTTCGTGCGCCTGTCGGTGCAGGGCTACAACAGCCCCGACGACATCGAGCGGCTGCTCGCGGCACCGGCGCTGCGCTGAGATCTGCCCCCCGGGGCTTGGCGCGGCGGTCGACGCTCAGGCGCCCGTGCGTTTGCGGCGTGGCGCCGGCGCGGCGCCGCCCACGCGCGGCGGCAGCCCGGTGTGCTGGGTCAGCAAGCGCCCGGGGCGTGCCTTCGGCGCCGCCGACGAGGGCAGCGCCGGTGTGCTGTTCTTGCGCCGCGCGCTCTGGTAGGCGCCGCCCGTCGCCGGCTGGAAGCTGGGGATCAGGTGGTGGCGGCCGTTGCCGATCAGGTCGGCACGACCCATCGCCTTGAGCGCTTCGCGCAGCAGTGGCCAGTTGTTCGGGTCGTGCCAGCGCAGGAAGGCCTTGTGCAGGCGGCGCCGCTTCTCGCCGCGCGCGACGTCGACGCGCTCGGCGCGCGCCGGGTCGCGGCTGATGCCCTTCAAGGGGTTCAGGCCGCTGTGGTACATCGCCGTCGCGGTCGCCATCGGGCTCGGGTAGAAGGTCTGCACCTGGTCGGCCTTGAAGCCGTTCTTCTTCAGCCACAGCGCGAGGTTCATCATGTCCTCGTCGCGCGTGCCCGGGTGCGCGGCGATGAAGTACGGGATCAGATACTGCTTCTTGCCTGCCTCGGCGCTGAACTTGTCGAACAGCTGCTTGAAGCGGTCGTAGCTGCCGATGCCGGGCTTCATCATCTTCGCGAGCGGGCCGGCCTCGGTGTGCTCGGGCGCGATCTTCAAGTAGCCGCCGACATGGTGCGTGACCAGCTCCTTGACGTACTCAGGGCTCTTGACCGCGAGGTCGTAGCGCAGCCCGGAGCCGATCAGGATCTTCTTCACCCCGCGCAGCGCGCGCGCGCGCCGGTACATGTGGATCAGCGGACCGTGGTCGGTGTTCAGGTTCGGGCAGATGCCCGGGTAGACGCAACTCGGCTTGCGGCACGCGGCCTCGATNTCGGCGCTCTTGCAGCCGATGCGGTACATGTTGGCCGTCGGCCCGCCGAGGTCGCTGATGACGCCGGTGAAGCCCTCGACCTTGTCGCGGATCTCCTCGATCTCGCGGATCACGCTGTCCTCGGAGCGGCTCTGGATGACGCGGCCCTCGTGCTCGGTGATCGAGCAGAAGCTGCAGCCGCCGAAGCAGCCGCGCATGATGTTGACGCTGAAGCGGATCATCTCCCAGGCCGGGATCTTGGTCGNGCCGTCATGTCCGCCGCTCGCGTCCGCATACGCCGGGTGCGGGCTGCGCGCGTAGGGGAGGTCGAAGACGTGATCCATTTCCGCCGTCGTCAGCGGGATCGGGGGCGGGTTGATCCAGACGTCGCGCGCCGTCGTCCCGGTGCCGTGAGCCTGCACCAGCGCGCGCGCGTTGCCGGGGTTGGTCTCCANGTGCAACACGCGGTTGGCGTGGGCATAGAGCACGGCGTCGCTCTTCACCTGCTCGTAGGCCGGCAGGCGCACGACGGTCTTCTCGCGCGCCGGCATCACGACGCGCCGGCTTACCGGCAGCGCGACCGTCGCCGGCACGGCCGCGGTGTCGTCCTTCGCGCAGGCGGCGCCCTGCGCCGCAGCCTGCTCGCTCGTCGTCTGGTAGGGGTTGATGTGCGTGTCGACGCGACCGGGACGGTCGACCTCGGTCGAGTCGATCTCGGACCAGCCTTGCGGCGCCCGGCGCGCGATGAACGCGGTGCCGCGCACGTCGGTGATCGCGCCCACAGGCTCGCGCGCAGCGAGCCTGTGGGCGATCTCGACGATCGCGCGCTCGGCGTTGCCGTAGAGCAGCAGGTCGGCCTTGCTGTCGACGAGGATGCTGCGCCGAACCTTGTCCTGCCAGTAGTCGTAGTGCGCGATGCGGCGCAGGCTGGCCTCGATGCCACCGAGCACGATCGGCACGTCGGCGAAGGCTTCACGGCAGCGCTGTGCGTAGACCAGGCTCGCGCGGTCCGGCCGCCTGCCTCCAACGTCTCCCGGCGTGTAGGCGTCGTCACTGCGAATCTTTCGGTCCGCGGTGTAGCGGTTGATCATCGAATCCATGTTCCCGGCGGTGACGCCGAAGAACANGTTCGGCCGGCCCAACGCCTTGAACGGGTCGACCGATTGCCAGTCGGGCTGNGCGACGATGCCGACGCGGAAACCCTGCGCCTCGAGCACGCGGCCGATCACCGCCATGCCGAAGCTCGGGTGGTCGACGTAGGCGTCGCCCGTGACGACGATCACGTCGCACGAATCCCAGCCGAGCGCGTCCATCTCCCGCCGGCTCATCGGCAGGAAGGGCGCGGGGCCGAAGCGACGCGCCCAGTAGGGGCGGTAGGCGGTCAGCGCCTTTGCGGCGCGCGGCGGGGCCAGAGTGGGGGTCGACACAGCGTGGATTGTCGCCGTTCGCCCCGAGGCGCGCGCTCAAGTCGCCGCGGCGGCCGCCGATAGTCCGGCCATGAACGCTTACTGGCCCCTGTTGCTCGCCGCCGTGCTAGGGATCGTCCTGGCTGCCGGCGCCGCTGCGTGGTGGCAGCACCGGCGCCACCTGGAGAACTTGCGCAGCCGGCTCGAGGACGCCGAGCATTCGCGCTTCGAGATGACCGAACGCACCGCCGAGCTTGGCGAGCGCCTGGCCCTCGTGCAGGGCGCGCTCGCCGCGCAGCAGCAGGCGCTGGACGCGTCGCGNGACCTCGCCGAGCGCCGCGCCGCGCTCGAACGCGTGCTCGATCGCGAGCGCGACAGCGTCCCCCACCTGCCCTGGCCAGACACGCAGCCGATGACGATCGCGCCCGAACGCGCCTTCTTCGCGCCCACCGAGCCGGCCGAGCTGGCGGACGAGGCGCGCGCCGCGCCGCGCTGACGCGCCGCGCTCAGGCTGGCAGCGTCGCGGCTTCGTCGTCGGCCTCCTCGCCGAGGAAGCCGCCGCTCTGGTGCGCCCAGAGCCGGGCATATATGCCGCCCGCTGCGAGCAGGCTCATGTGGTCGCCGGTCTCGACGATGCGGCCGTGATCCAACACGATCAGCCGGTCCATCGCGGCGATGGTCGACAGCCTATGCGCAATCGCGACCACGGTCTTGCCTTCCATCAGGCGGTACAGGCTGGCCTGGATCGCGGCCTCGACCTCGCTGTCGAGGGCGCTCGTTGCTTCGTCCAGCAGCAGGATCGGCGCGTCCTTCAGCATCACGCGCGCGATCGCGATGCGCTGGCGCTGGCCGCCGCTTAGCTTGACGCCGCGCTCGCCGACATGGGCGTCGTAGCCCTTGCGCCCCTTCGCGTCGGTCAGGCCGACGATGAAGTCGTGCGCCTCGGCGCGCTCGGCCGCGCGCAGCATCTCCGCGTCGCCCGCGTCGGGGCGGCCGTAAAGGATGTTGTCGCGCACCGAGCGGTGCAGCAGCGAGGTGTCTTGCGTGACCATGCCGACCGCACGGCGCAGGCTCTCCTGCGTCACGCCGGCGATGTCCTGCCCGTCGATGAGGATCCGGCCGTCGGCGACGTCGTACAGGCGCAGCAGCAGATTGACAACGGTGCTCTTGCCGGCGCCGGAGCGGCCGACAAGGCCGATCTTCTCGCCCGGCCCGATCGTGAATGACAGGTCGTCGATCACCGCCTTCGGCCCGCCGTAGGCGAAGCGCACGCTCTCGAAGCGCACTTCGCCGCGGCTGACCTCGAGCGGCTTGGCGTGCGGCCGATCGACGACCGCGCGCGCCTTCGACAACGTGTTGAGGCCGTCTTGCACGGTNCCGATGTGTTCGAACAGCGANGACATCTCCCACATCACCCAGTGCGAGATGCCGTTCAGCCGCAGCGCCATCGCGCTCGCCGCGGCGACGGCGCCGACGCCGACTTGGCCCTGCATCCACAGCGCCAGCGTTGCGCCGACGGTCGACGCGACGAGCGCGACGCTGAGGGCCTGGTTGACGATCTCGAATCCGGTGACGAGCCGCATCTGGCCGTAGGCGGTGACCATGAACTCCTGCATCGCCGCGCGCGCGAACTGAGCCTCGCGGTGCGCGTGCGAGAACAGCTTGACGGTGGCGATGTTGGTGTACGCGTCGGTGACGCGGCCTGTCATAAGCGAACGCGCGTCGGCCTGCGCGCGCGCGACGCGTCCCAGGCGCGGCACGAAGTAGCGCAGCGTGAAGCCGTAGCCGACGAGCCAGCCGGCGAACGGCAGCACGAGCCAGGGGTCCATGTCGCCGACGACCGCGACCATCGTGACGAAGTAGATCACCACGTAGACCAGGATGTCGGCGAAGACGAGCCAGGTGTCGCGCACCGCGAGCGCGGTCTGCATCACCTTGGTCGCGATGCGGCCGGCGAATTCGTCCTGGTAGAAGCTCAGACTCTGCTCGAGCATGAGCCGGTGGAAGTTCCAGCGCAGCCGCATCGGGAAGTTGCCGAACACGCCCTGGTACTTGACCAGTGCCTGCAGCCCGGCGAAGCCGATGCTGCCGAGCAACAGCGCGCCGAGCAGCAGCAGCAGGTGGCCGTGGCGCACCCACAGCTCGGCCGGCGCGACCTTGGCGAGCAGGTCCACGACATGGGCGAGCATCGCGAACAACAATGCCTCGAACGCGCCGATCGCGGCCGTCAGCAGCGTCAGCAGTGCGAGGTAGGGTCGCGCGCCGCGCGCGCAGGCCCAGAGGAATGCGAAGAACGTCTTCGGCGGCGGTGGCGGCAAGGCGTCCGGGTAAGGATGCACGAGCGCTTCGAATCGGCGGAACAAGTTCTGCTCCCGCAATGGCGCCGGGTGAGCGCGGTGGGAAAGCCGCCACGGTGGCAGCGGCTTCCGGCGAAGGGAGCGGATTATGCGGTTCACAATGGGGCCTCGTGCCGGAAGGAGACCCCATGTCCGACAAGCCCGCCCCCTCCGAATCCGCCGCGCGTTGGCATCTCGACGGCGTGCGCGTCGTCGTCGCCGATGCGCTCGATCCGAACACCGCGCAGACGCCGGGGATGGACCGCAAGGCGGCGATCGACTTCGCGCGCGTCGGCGCGCAAAAGCTCTGGGCCGGCACGGTCCACATCCACCCGGGCGCGTTGACCGGCGCCCACCACCACGGGGCGCTCGAGAGCGTGATCTACGTCGTCCGCGGCCGCGCGCGCATGCGCTGGGGCGAGAAGCTGGAATTCACGGCCGAGGCCGGGCCGGGCGACTTCATCTACGTACCGCCCTTCGTGCCGCACCAGGAGATCAACGCCAGCGCGACCGAGACGCTCGAATGCGTGCTCGTGCGCAGCGATGGCGAGGCCGTCGCGGTGAACCTGGACATCGAGCCAGTCGAGGTACCGCAGGCCGTGCGCTGGGTCGACGCCATCCACCGCGCGTGAAGTTGTCACGGCGCGCTGCAATCCAGGCGCGAAATGCAACACCCGCTTACGCAACCGGCGCGGCAGACTGCCGATGAACCCGGGGTGTCTTTGGGAGTGACGCCATGAAGAGGACGATCTGCGCCGTCGGCTTGTGCTGGGCCGTCGTCGCCTCGGCGGCGGCGATCCAGCCCGAGCCGGCGCTGCGCGACGCGATCGAGCAGGCCGTCTGGCCGGGCGACATCGTGCAGGCCGCCGACCGCTACTTGAGCGCCTACCCCGACGGCGCGGCCGCCGCCACCGTCCAGTCGCTGCGCGACCGTGCCGCCGGCTCCTGGCGGCTTTTGCGCAGTAGCGAGGTGCGCCTGTACCGCAGCGCTTTCGCGGTGCAGGACNCGGCGCTCGAACGTGACCTGCACGAAGCGGCGCTGGGCGACCGCGCCGCAGCGGTGCGCCTGGCCCAGGCCAGCCGTGCCTACGATGAAGCGCATGGCACGCAGCGCTACGTCGGATGGTTGCAGTTCGCCGCGCTGCTCGGCGACGAGCGCGCCAGCTACACGCTTGCGCTGCATTTCCGCCGCACCGGCCAGCCGGTGCTCGCCGCGCAATACGAGGCGCTCGCGCTGGCGCTGGGCTACCAGCCTGCGGTGGCGCTGGACAACGTGCGCAAGTAGGCGCGCTGGGCGCGGTCNGGGCCGGTCGCTATGATCGGCCGAGCAACCCTGGCCCAGGCATGTTCGATTACCTCATCATCGGCGGCGGCTCCGCCGGCTGCGTTCTCGCTGCCCGGCTGAGCGAGGACCCCGCCGTCAGCGTGGGCCTGCTCGAGGCCGGACCGGTCGACAAGAGCGTGCTGATCCAGTGCCCCGCCGGGCTGGCGCTGCTGGCGCAGACCGGCCAGGCCAACTGGGCTTTCGAGACCGTGCCGCAGCCGGGCCTGAACGGGCGCCGCGGCTACCAGCCGCGCGGAAAGGTGCTCGGCGGCTCGAGCTCGGTCAACGCGATGATCTACATCCGCGGCCAGCGCGAGGACTACGACGCCTGGGCCGCCGCCGGCAACCCGGGCTGGAGCTGGGACGACGTGCGGCCCTGGTTCCTGAAGGCCGAGCACAACGAGCGCGGCGCGGACGCGCACCACGCGACCGGCGGCCCGCTCAACGTGATGGACCTGCGCAGCCCGAACCGGTACGGCGCGGTCTTCGTCGAGGCCGCGCGCCAGGCCGGCATCGCGGCCAACCCCGACTTCAATGGCGAGCACCAGGAAGGCGCCGGCGCCTACCAGGTGACGCACCGCAACGGCGAGCGCTTCAGCGCCGCCAAGGCCTACCTGGCGCCGAACCGGGGCCGCGCAAACCTGCAGGTGCTGACCGGCGCACAGGTCACGCGCTTGCTGTTCGAGGGCCGACGCGCGGTCGGGGTCGAGTTGCGCGAAGGCGGCGCGGTGCGCCAGCTGCGTGCACGCCGGGAGGTGCTGCTGTGCGCCGGTGCGCTGCAGTCGCCGCAGCTGCTGATGCTGTCGGGCATCGGCCCCGGCGCCGAGCTGCAGCGCCACGGGATCAAGGTCGTGCACGAGCTGCCTGGCGTCGGCCGCCACCTGCACGACCATGTCGACGTCGTCCAGATCGTCGACGCGCCGCAGCTGAAGGACTTGTTCGGACTGTCGCTCACCGGCGCCTGGCACGCGCTGCAGGGCGTGATCGAGTGGCGGAGCCACCGCAGAGGCATGCTGACGACCAACTTCGCCGAGGCCGGCGCCTTCATCCGCAGCCGCGCCGAGGAGCCGCGGCCCGACCTGCAACTCCACTTCGTGATCGGCAAGCTCGTCGACCACGGCCGCAAGACGGTGTTCGGCCATGGCTATTCCTGCCATGTCTGCGTGCTGCAGCCGAAGAGCCGCGGCAGCGTGCGCCTGGCGAGCGCCGACCCGGCCGCGGCGCCGCTCGTCGACCCCGCCTTCTTGGCCGAGCGCGACGACGTCGACCGGCTGGTGCGCGGCTTCAAGGCGATGCGCCGCATCCTGCAGCAGCCGGCGCTGGCCGGCCTGGGCGGGCGCGAGCTGGCGGCGTCGGCGGGCGCAAAAAGTGACGCGCAGATCGAGGCCTTCGTCCGCGACCACGCCGACACGATCTACCACCCGGTAGGCAGCTGTCGCATGGGGCCGGGCGCCGACGCCGTGGTCGATGCGCAGTTGCGCGTGCACGGCATCGACGGGCTGCGCGTCGTCGACGCGTCGATCATGCCCAACATCACCTCGGGCAACACCAACGCACCGGTGATCATGATCGCCGAGAAGGCCGCGCAGGTGATCCGCGCGGCCACGCGATGAAGCTCTCGGTACTTGACCAGTCGGTCGCCTGCGCCGGCCGCGACGAAGGCGACGCGCTGCGCGACACGCTCGCACTCGCCGAGGATTGCGAGGCGCTGGGCTACGAGCGCTTCTGGGTCAGCGAGCACCACAGCCTGCCGACGATCGTCGGCAGCGCGCCCGAGGTGCTGATGGCGGCGATCGCGGCGCGCACGCGGCGCATCCGCATCGGCAGCGCCGGCGTGATGCTGCCGCACTACTCGGCGCTGAAGGTGGCCGAGCAGTTCAACGTGCTTGGCGCGCTCGCGCCAGGCCGCATCGACCTCGGTGTCGGCCGCGCGCCGGGCGGCGACATGCGCACCGCGATGGCACTGAACCCGAACGCGGCGCAGGCGGCCGAGCAGTTCCCGCAGCAGGTGGTCGACCTGCAGGCCTGGACCCAGGGACAGCGCCACCAGGGCATCTGGGCCCATCCGCGGCCGCCGGCGGGTGCCGCGACGCCGGAGATCTGGATCCTCGGCAGCTCGGACTACGGCGCGCAGCTCGCCGCCCATCTGGGCCTGCCGTATGCGTTTGCCTATTTTTTCATGGACGGCCAGGGCGTCGAGCAGGCGCTCGACCTGTACCGGCGCCATTACCGGCCGAGCGCGCGCCACCCGCTGCCGCAGCCGACGATCTGCGTCTGGGCGCTGGCCGCCGAGCGCGATGAAGACGCGTTGCACCACGCACTCAGCCGCGATCGCTGGCGGCTCGATCGCCAGCGAGGCATGCTCGGCCCGTTGCTGCCGCCAGCACAGATCGCCGAGCGCGGCTTCACGCCTGACGAATCGTCCGCAGTGAAGGCACTGCGGGCGCGCGCCTTCGTTGGCGAGCCGTCAGCGGTCGGCGCGAAGCTGCGCGTGCTGGCGGCCTCGCTGGGACTGGATGAGCTGGTCATCAACACCTGGGCCCACGACCCGGCGGTGCGCCGGCGGTCCTACATGCTGCTGGCGCGCGAATTTGCCCTGGCCTGAATGCGAAACCCCTCCAAGCCACGAAGGCCGGAGGGGCGGGCGGCTGAAGCCGCCGGTGAGGCTCCGGAGGAATGAGGTCCGGGGCCCCTGATGCGCAGTGACTGCGCCATCGTGGGTTGCCTGCGAGC
>JGI20214J51088_10001118_pt1 | contig 18235 bp, 13 predicted proteins | sample WetSurMetagenome_FD_51088 | JGI IMG/M metagenome (IMG submission 51088) | reverse complement strand
CCCATCGCATTCACTGCAACGATCATGGTAAAGAAGAAGCCATAGAAGAGCAGTTGAATGGGATATGTGGACTGCGGCCTTGCCCAGAGCAGATAGACGCTAAGAAACCCCAGCGGAATCGAGAATCCCAGGTCAAAGATGCGGACAAGCCAGAAGGCCGTGGGGGCGGTTTCATACCCTCGCGTTGTGCCTGTCAGCATGACTTCCTGTATTTCCTTGATCCACATGGAGGCAAAGATGAGCAGAAAGAGCGAAAAGAGAACAGAGTACACCACGAGGCCTTTCTTTCCAAACGAGCTTTTCGCGTTCCCCGGAAACAGGGAAAGTGCATACAACAGCATGACAAGGGAGGAAATAAGCACAAAGAGAAAATAGTATGTGTAGAGCTCGCTGTTGCCGGAGTACTTCGACGAGCCCCACTCCCAGCCGATAGTATAGCTCAGCACATAGTATATCAGGTACAGGGGCGTCATGACGAGAAGATACCTGGCTATTGCCTTTTTGAAGAGCAAGGCGACGCCGCCAATGATCAGTATGGGGCTTAAGAGGAAGAGGTTGACAATATCCTGGCCCACAAGCTGGTTGTTGATGAAGTCCGCTGTCTTATACTTTATGTGATGAAGCCACAGGGGGCCTTCGATGGCCAGATAGATGAGTACGATGCCGGTGGCAACGGCCATCAAAGCTACTGCGATCCGTTCGAACGAGCTGCCGTATTCGTTGTCCTGTGTGGCGTCCACTGGTGTGTCCTTCTATGTATGTGGCGTCGTTGAGTCGTTCTGCGCCCGTCCATGGGCGTCCGCTTCCCCCGTGGCGATGAGCCCGAATTGTTGGAGGTGGTGGTGGCAATGTTTGAAATGCGATCGATGCCACTCTTCCGGTACAAGGGAGCCGAAGATGGGGTGCGTCTGCACAGCCTCCGGGTGATCACCGCAGAGCGTGACGAAGCGTCTGACTTCTTGAAGTAGCGCCGTCCTAGCTTCGGCGATGCCGGGAAAGCGAAGTGGCGGCGGCTGTTCTCCGAGGAGGGGGTTTTTGAAACCGTGCGGTGTCTGTCGATTGTCGTGGAGAAATCTCCTGGCGCGTTCAAGGAGAGAGGCCGGGGTCATACAAGGGACGACAAGTGCACCGGTGGAACACTCAAACGCCCAGAGGAGGTGCTCGATCATGTGCTGGGCGGTCATGTTCCCCCATTGTGGCGGAGTGAGCTCACCGAGCTTTTCGATTGCGTCCGGCAGATGCCGTTTGTAGAACGTCTCTCGAAGTGTGGTATCGTTGACGTCAAACGGGATTGTGATCATATCCCAGCCCGCTTTCGTTCAAGAATTGCCCGCACTGCGGGCAGGTTTCTCTTGTTGACAAGGACAAGAAGCGTATCACCCTCCTGCAACACGGTGCCTCCGCTTGGAACAAGAAAGCTGTCGTCGCGGGTGATGAGTGCGATGAGACTATCCTGGGGCATGCCCAGCTCGACAACGGATTTGCCGGCTACATCGGAACTGTATGGAACAATCAGATCCACAAGTTCAGTGTCCACTCCCTGGACGGGGGCGAATTCAATGGGGTACCGTGGTTTGCGTGACAGGGGTGCGTCGAGACGCAGCATGCGCGCTGCCTGTGGCAGCGACCACCCTTGCAGAAGGGCCGATGTCAGCACGATGAAGAACACGACATTAAAGAGCAGCTCTGCGTGCGGCAATTTCGCGATGAGCGGAAATGTCGCCAGCACAACGGGAACGGCTCCGCGCAGCCCGACCCATGAGACGAATGTCTTTTCCCTCAGATTCAGGCTGGAGAGCGAGAGGGAAAGAAATACGCTCAGGGGGCGTGCGACAAACATGAGAAACGCGGAGACAAGCAATCCTATACCCACGACAGGAAGAATGTGCGATGGAAACACGAGCAGCCCCAATGTGAGAAACATGGTGATCTGACTCAGCCACGCAAGTCCGTCAAAGAAGCGCAACAGACTCTTCTTGTGAACGAATTCGCTGTTGGCAGCAACAAGACCTGCAATGTAGACCGCCAGAAACCCACTTCCTCCAATGCTTGCCGTTGCTCCGTATATGAGGGTGGCACACGCCAGAGCAAGGACCGGATAGATGCCCTCGTACACGATCTTGAGATGATTGAGGATGAAGACTGTGGCTTTGCCCAGCACGAAGCCGAGTACGCCGCCAAGGCCCATTTGTACCAGAAACATCAGTGCCAATGAACCCATAGAGGAATTGGCGGAAGCAATGAGCTGAATCAGGCTGATCGTGAGAAACACAGCCATCGGATCATTGCTTCCGGACTCCAGTTCCAGGAGCGGTTTCAGTCGTCCGCGCAGACTCACATTCTTGGATCGCAGGACCGCGAAGACCGCTGCCGCGTCTGTCGATGAGACGATTGCACCGAGAAGCATCGCACTGAGCAGCGGGATGTCAAAGGCCAAAGACACAAAGAGACCGACAGCAACTGCGGTGATCACTACGCCAAGTGTGGCGAGACTCAGCGCCTGGCGGAAGACGGGCTTGACTTCAAGCCAGTTGGTATCGAGGCCGCCCGCAAACAGAATGAAGAGGAGTGCGATGACCCCGATTGACTGCGCCAGCCCCGCATCGTCGAAATAGATACCGCCGGGTCCTTCGGAACCTGCAAGCATGCCGATACCGAGGAACAGCAGGAGGCTCGGCACACCAATGTTGTCGGAAAGCTTCGCAACGGCGATGCTGACGATAACAAGCACTGACCCGACAAGCAGGAGGTATTCCAGCGCAATCATGGACGCGTCACCGACGATAGTGTGATATCACCATCACGCACTCCCCCTGTAGATATTGTAGCACGAATTGACCGTAGAGGCAACAGGTCACGGGTGGCCAACCCGGCGCAGCCGGTCCACTGATTTCCGCGCGAACGCGATCTTCTCGTGCTGGGTTCGATCATCCGAAGCAAGTCGCAGGTATTTCCTGAAGCCTTCGAGGGCGGCCCGGTAGTCTTTGAGTTGCTCCAGGGTGACGGCCAGAAAGAACTGCGATGGAGCGTTCGAAGGGTCGATCCGCAGTGCATCCCGATAGGCAACCCGGGCGCTCCGGTACTGTTTCTTGTTGTAGTGGATTGCACCCATTTGTCCGTAGACGTAACCGATCTTCTCGGGATGGTATGCGGTGATGGCCCGGGACAGCGCGCGAACGGCGTTCTGCACAGAGTCCATTTGCACCCACGCCAGCCCGATGTTCAAGTATAGCACGGGATTGTCTTCGTCCAGATACGCCGCCTTCTGAAATGCTTCAATGGAGCCGGGAAAATCCTTTCCCTGGAAACAGGATTGGCCGAGATGAGCGAAGTAGTTGCTGTTCGAGGAATCCAACAAGGCTGCCTGACGAAAGGCGTCTACAGCGTTGAAGTAGTCATGGAGTTTCTCATGGCAAAGGCCGATGGTGTACCACACGTCGGCATTTCCCGAATCCTGTGCACTCGCCAGTGAATACAGCCTCAGGGCCTCTTCATACTCGCTACGCCCGAAATACAACGATGCGAGAAGAGTGAGGGCTGGTACATATCGGGGATTCAGAGAGAGGCAGACTGCCAGGTAGGAACGGGCCGAGTCCGCCTCTCCTGCATCGATCAGTGAGGAACCGAGGTAGTAGGTATTCAGGAAATTTCGCGGGTTCTGCCGCACGGCCCTGGAGAACATGGCAACGGACCGCCGGCGCTCGCGCTGTTCGCCCAGCAGGAGTCCAAGATTCACAAGCGCCGGTATGTATGTCGAATCCTGGGCGATGATGGATTCATACTGGGCCACGGATTCCCGCGTTGATCCTGATTGCGCCAGCACCCGTGCCAGTTGGAAGCGATATCCGATGTGCGAAGGCAGAAGTGCGACGGCTCGCTTCAGGTAGCGGATGGAGTTTTGCATGTCGCTCTCCGCCGCGTGTGATGCTCCCACGTAGAAGGCTGCGGGGGCGGAGAGGCTGTCGAACGCAACAGGCGCGAATGTCCGCACTACCTCTTTGTACTTCCCTTCACTGTACAATCTGATACCGGCCTGCAGAATACTGTCGGCCTGAACTGTTGGATTGCTCTCTGCGGGGAAGGCGAAGGTAGTGACCAATGTGAAGAGAACAGCCCCCAAACAGATCAACCGGCTGACCCTGAGCCTTTGTGCATCCACGGCAATACCCCCCTTCCAGCAATTGTTGAACGACGGGCTTACATAGTGCGCCTTTGCACCTCAGCGTGAAATCGCAGTGCCATCCTCAAGACCCTTCGACAGGCCTTGTGGAGACACCGGATCGGATGCTGCATAGTACAACCGGGCCTTTCCGGTGACAGCAACGACGAAACCGGTTACTTCATTCTCCCGTACTTTCGCAGTATGAGTTCAAGCTTTGCGAGGGGAATTGCTTCCACAAAAGTATTCCGGTACCCCCGTGTATCGGTTGCTCTGAGCAGGGAATTGTATATCGCTTCTTCGGTTGCTTCAACGACTGCCTGAAAGAGTGGAGAGAGTTTCTCGTCTGTCATGGTCAGGGCCACGGAGGAAGAGTCACCCCCAGGCTGCATGGTGGAAAAGGCAATCACATAATCGCCGCTCCCGTGGGACATTGACGAGCCAACCCTTCCCAGAGCGAGGGTTGCCCTCTTTGCCAGCCGGCCCAATTGTCTGCTGTCGAGGGGAGCGTTGGTGGCAACGACGATCATGCAAGATCCATCCGATGTCTCCCGTCTGAATTTGTACTGTCCGAGCTCTTTTCCCACGGGAACGCCGGCAAGATCCAGGATGCCCCCGAAATTTGTCTGCACAAGCACACCAACGGCGAAACCGTCCAGGCTCTTCGGGAGAACACGTGAACTGGTTCCGATCCCCCCTTTCCAGCTGAAGCACGAAGTACCCGTTCCGGCACCAACACACCCTTCTTCGACCGGACCGGAGGTTGCGTTGCGAATTGCCTCCACCACGTGCTCACGTCGCACGTGCCGCCCCCTGATATCATTCAGAGCACCGTCGTTTGTTTCCCCCACAACGGGATTGATGGATTGGACATCCTCATTTCCGGGAAGGGAGAGCATGTAGTCCACAATCCCGTCGGCGGCATCCCAGACGCTCAATGTGTTTGTCAGGACNATGGGNGTTTCGATNTGACCAAGTTCCTGCACCTGTGTAACGCCGAGGAGTTTGCCGAATCCGTTTCCCACGTACATTGCTGCAGGTACTTTGTGCCGGAAAAGGTTGTTGCCGTGGGGAAGAATTNCCGTTACGCCTGTCCGGATACTGTCGCCGCTCGAGAGCGTTCTCTGACCCACGCGAACGCCGGCGACATCTGTGATGGCGTTGAGCGGTCCGGTCTTGAATATGCCAACCTCAAGTCCGAGATCCCTCAGGCGGGGGCGTGTGGAAGCCTGGACAGAAACGGAGAGTAGCACGGTAAGCAGCATCTGGCACAGCAGCACGAATTGTCGCATGGCAGGAGGTTCCTATCTGGCTTTGTTCGAGAACTCCAGCAGTTCTATCGGGACGCCATTGTCGATAAACATGGCCACGCGGACTCCCTCAGAAGGTGAACTCACCTCTTCCAGAAGTTGCCGTCCTTCCAATGCGGCCTCCAGGTTGTCGACTTCAAAGGCGATGTGCGGAACCGTGCGAACAATGTCGGAGACGGCGCAGTCGGGATCAAAGCGCATCCACTCAACACCAAACGGACTCGTGTTGAATCCCGATACATGAATCTTCAGGTGTGGGAGATGTTCTTCTTCCGTTCTGGGGACTGTCGTCGGTATCCCGAGGTGATGGTACCGCCATCCCCACCGGGCAATCGCCGGCGGGGGCTCGTGGTCTTGACGAATACGGGTGTTGGAGCTCTTGCGCTTCATTCTTCCTCAATAAGAGTGTGTCGTTATGCGGACTTTGCAGCCGGCCAGAGTCTTATGATCACGATATCCGTCAACATGCAGGCCACACCGGCTCGCCACAGAATATCGCCCGTCACCCCTCCTGCGAAAATGGCCGACGTCAGAAATGACAGGGCACCAACCAGGAACATCCCAACGTGAACGGTTCGCATTGCAGTGTCTCCTTTGTTGGTCCGACTTGACAGGTCGTGCTGCTGCTACTTGAGGCTGAGCTTGACTGCGATCAGCACCTTTGCGTCTTCCACATCCCGTTTGTTCTTGTAGGTGATCGTAATACCCTTAATCTTGCCATATTTCTTGCCGGTGGCGAATTGTTCCTTCAGCGGATCGGAGAGGGTGCTATCCTGAATCGCCCGTTTGGCTTTGTCGGTAAAATAGAAGGTGGTTCTGAATGTACCCTCGATGACAGTGAGCCAGAAGATGGTCGTTGTCTTTCGTGTCACCTTGAACAGCCAGCTCTTGCCGTCGTTNTAGTATCGCCATTGCCCCGCGATGTCGGGATGCGTGCTCTGAATGAATGCAAACAGGGCGAGCCAGTGTCTTTTCGCTGCGCCNATATGTTCGTAGATGATTGCGTCGGTGGGAGGGATGTCTTTGTTTGTGAGGATGGGTGGTTCCATGTCGCACCTCCTGTGGATGTGATACATACGCCGTGNGNCGTCACTCTGAAGGNATGCCGTTTCCTGTTTCTGTCTCCGCAATCCGACGCAACATGCCGCCGAACACCAGCTGATGCACAGGATACATCGCATACCAATAGACAAGTCCGAACAGTCCCACCGGGTCAAACATCGCAGTTTGTCGAATGGTAGATGAAGGACCCTCGCCCGTGACTTCGAATTCCAGCCATGCCCGCCCGGGCAGCTTCATCTCGGCAACGAGGCGCAGCCGGCGGGTGGGCTCAAACACTTCAACCCGCCAGAAGTCGACAGTATCACCGACGCGCAGGGTTTCGGATGCGGGGCGGCCGCGGCGCATCCCCACTCCGCCCACAAGGAGATCGAGGAATCCGCGCAGCCGCCAGAGCCAGTTCCACGCATACCAACCGGTCTTGCCTCCGATGCGTTCAATCGTCCTGAAGGCGTCTGCGGGGGGCTTTGCTACGTGCACAGTCCGGGAGTCAACCAGCCGCGCCCCAAACCGTACGCCNCCCCACGTGCGNACATCTCCTGACGAAGACAGTGCATCGGACCAGCGTGTCACGGCAAACTGTTTGTCTTCGTTGGCGAGCGCATGCCGAAGGGCATCTTCAATTCCCATCGGGCGGATGCTGAACGCTTTCAGCGCTGCATCGTCCCGAACGACGGTGGAGTGGACGATGCTCTCAATNAGTTTGCGCCCGATGCGGGCATACAACGGCGTAATCAGTCCCAGCCACAGGCTGGAGATAAATGGCGTCAACACAGGCACGGGAATCATCCGGATGTGCATTCCGCGGTACCGGGCGTACGCGCGCATGATGTCTGCGTACGACACCCGGTCTGCGCCGCCAATCTCGTATACGCGATATGCGGTGAAAGGAAGATCAATTGCCGCCGTGAGATACGCAATCAGGTCTTCGATCGCTATCGGTTGTGCCGGCATAGAAACCCAGCGTGGCGTGGTCATGATGGGCAACCTCTCCACGAGGGAGCGAATCAACTCGAACGACAGGCTTCCGGAACCGATGACAATCGACGCGCGAAATTCAATGACAGGCACGCCTGATTCGCGCAGGATCTGTCCCACTTCCTGCCGGCTACGCAGGTGCGGCGAGAGGGTCTGCGTGTCATCGCCCAGCCCGCCAAGGTAGATAATGCCCTGCACGCCCGCCGCTTTCGCCGCCCCGGCGAAGTTTCGTGCGGCCTTCCGGTCGTTTTCTTCAAAAGATCCGGTTGCACCCATCGAGTGAATCAAATAGTAGGCAAGCCGTACATTGCGCAGGACGGGATCCAGGCTGCTTCGGTCGAGCACATCACCCGGAACGACCTCCGTCGTCGAAGAGACTTTCGGCTTCAAAAAGTCAGGACGCCGGGCCAGACACCGCACGCGATAGCCGTGATGCTCCAACGACTGCAGCAAGCGTCCACCAACGTACCCCGTCGCTCCCGTGAGTAGGATGAGGCCGGGATCACGTGTCGCTGCTTCTGTCTGGTTGTCCATACTCTTCATGCGTCGCCTCACGGGTTGTTGANGTCACACAGCCCGCAGTGTCACGGTGCGTTGCCCACGTGGAGATGTCGCGTCAGCTCACAGGCGTGCTCCAGTTGAAGGTCCCGTCCCTGCTTGATGTCTTCCGCGGATTGTCTGATAAGGATATCAGGGGGAACCCCATTCCATTCTATCGGCTGGCCGTCATACCCCCGTATGTCTTTTGTGGAAACATTGATCTTCCTCCCGCCGGGCAGCGTGAAGAGCTCGGGAGCGCCCGAGCCACCGCTGGTTGTGTCGCCGATCGCCGTCACTGTCGGCACGTGCTTCATCATTTCAGCAAAATCTTCGCACGAGCTGAAGCAGACGCCGTTGATAAGAAGGAAGACCGGTCGTGTGTACTGAAACGGGCCGCGCGGGACGACGAAAGAGCCCTGCTGCATACCACCGCCGGGCAACGGATAGGGGGGAAGATCGAAGGACGTCGTGATGAGTCTGCGCACGATGCCGATCGAATTGTTGTCTGACCCGCCGCCATTGTGGCGGACATCGATGATCAGCGCCCGGGTGTCCTTCAGGTACGACAGGGCCTCGTCAAAACCGGGGAGAACGGGTTCCTCGGTTCTCAGCGTTGCGACGTAGATGTAGCCGATGTTGTCACCGAAGAGTTCGTATTCGATTTTCTGGTTGCCGGCGAGACGCAATTCCCTGTCGAAATACTTCCGCACCACCATGGGATCATAGGCATATCTGTCCCGCTCCGCTCTCGGGGGGGTGTATGTGGCCACCGATGCACCGCCCCTGGTCAGCAATCTTACGTGGGCGTCTTTGAGTTCTCCGAGCATCCCGGCGAGCACCACATCAATTTCATCTCCCCTGGCCGCTTCGGCGCGCGGACGATACACTGTATGGATACTGTCCCAGTTTATCCGTTTGAATTGAAAAAACGGATAGACCGACTTCACGATTTGCCAGGCGGACTCAAATTCTGCCACGTTGTTGTGGTCATCGGGGTCGGGGACAATCAGGTCGCTGCAGCCGGCGAGAGACGCCAGAAGCAGCATGGTTGAGAGTGTTCTTGGTGCCGACATGGATGTCCGATGTCAGAATTGAACGCCCAGTGATGCAAACGCATTGTCAGTGCTGGAGAAGAGTTCGGTCCAGCTGCTGATGCGTGTTACGTCCAGCCTGTACCCGGCTGCGATGCTGACCCATGAAAACAGATAGTACCGGAAACCGATTTCCCCACAACCATTGAACGCTGCCAACGGGGTCAGAAGTGTGAGGGATGTGGCAGTACTCGACGTACTTCCTGTTCCTCCACCAAAAGAAAGCAGACCCGCCTGCAGCGCGCTCTCGATCTGGAATCCCCCATCGAGGGGAACGATCATCTCCGCCCTCGCCCCAAGTGACATCAGCCATATTCCCGACTGGTAGACGCTTGGATTGGCATCGGTGTTTTGAGCGATGTTCTGCTTCCGGTAGTACGCGAACGCTTCCGCGCTCGGGCCCAGGTATACGAAGGCGTCCTTGCCGAAGAGACTTGGTTTTCCGATGGGATAGAGATTGGCGAGCGTAAGAGAGCCCTGGCTCACTTCGGCCGAGACGTTATAGTTTGTGATATGCGACGCCTTGCGGTAGGACATGCCGATGCGATAGCCGTACGTTTCATGAAAACGGGACCAGGACAGCGCTATGCTTGAGGAAGAACCCGCATACTTCTGATCGGAGATATGCTCGTCGCGCAAGACAATATGTCCTGCGGCCGCCTGCACATGAATTCCACAGGAGAACAGCGAGGAATGCGTGGTGGAATCCTGGCTGACGCACTCCGTCGTTATGCCGAGAAGGCATGCGACAAAGAGTATATTCACGCTGTTGTGCATGTGTTCAGGTGTCGACGAGAGAAGCCTTCGACCGGCGATGTCTCCTGGCAAGCCAGATCATGAGAATATACAGGAGTCTTTGCGGGGAATCAACAAACGAAGAGCGCCAAGGAGTGACAACGCTATGTGCGCAAACAGGCGATGCGGGAACGACATCGAACCGCGGTGAGCCGGTCATTTCCCGAGGTGAGCGTACCGGAAGCAATCGGTGGTATGGTCGTTTACCATTCCCACGGCCTGCATGAAGGCATAACAGATGGTCGTCCCCACGAACTTGAACCCCCGTTTTTTTAAATCCTTGCTGAGTGCGTCGGATTCCGGCGTCGAAGCGGGGACCTCCCTGATCGTCCGCCGTTGATTCGCCAACGGCTTTCCGTTCACGAATTGCCAGAGGTATGTGTCAAAGCTCCCGAACTCCTTCTGCACAGCCAGAAAAGCCTTTGCGTTCAGGACCGTGCTTTCAATTTTCAACCGGTTCCGCACAATTCCTTCGTTCGCCATCAACTTCGTGATTCTGGCCTGTGTGTAGCGCGAAATCTTTTTCGGATCAAACCCATCAAACGCTTTCCTGTAGTTCTCCCGCTTCCGCAATACTGTAATCCAGCTCAGCCCTGCTTGCGCACCTTCGAGCGTCAGCATTTCAAACAACCGGCGATCGTCGTGGAGGGGAACACCCCACTCGTTGTCGTGATACGACTGATACAACGGGTCATTACTGGACCAGGCACAACGGATGGTGGTTTCGGGTTTCATGATCGCCTCCGCTCTACCAGCTTTGACTCACCATAACTCTCAGCACCGACTCGTTGTATTCTTCCAGGCCATCGTCGAAGACCCCCCGCTCTCCCCAGATGTCCACGCTTCCCCCCTTCCACGCGGGGAAGGATGAACGGAGATAGAAGCCTGTGCGATGGGTGGCGTCACGACAGAGTGAAATGCCTGCGGTCGTCTGCCAGACAGAGAGGGCGGTGTAGGTAACGGAAAAGTCCGATGTGACGATCGTACTGCCGATGTTTCCCAACGCCGTATTCAGCACGCCGGCCCCGATGGTGAGCGACAGGGGGAAAGCAAATCCGAGTGTCTGAAAGAGCATTGCGGTTCTCGAGAAATACCGTCCGCCGGCAGTTGCCGTTTTCCCTTCATTATACAGAAACGACAGAGACGTCGAACTGGTGATGCCCGATGATGTCCGGAAGGTATACCCCGTTAAGGCACTCGCCGCGAGTACGTCAGTATCGATGTTCAGACTGTCGCTCATTATTCTGCTCACCTGTGACAGCGGCGCGTAGCTGAACCTGAAATATGGTGCATTGCGGAAATTCAAAGCCACCTGTGCGCCGAAAGCATTCACCGTTGTACCGTAGGGTTTGGAGTTCTGCAGATTGTCTTCATCGCGCTTGTAGAATGCGGCAACGGACATCTGTCTCTGCAGGAACATCTGCTCCACTTTGCCCTCAAACCGCATATTGTCTTTGCGCAGATACGGCGCACCGGGGGAAGAGTACCCCGCTCCCACGCGCCGGAAACTGCTCGACATCAACGTCCCGCTCTCACGGAAGGCATATTTCCCGTCGAGACTGAACGCAACGTCGGCTGAGCTTGTGATGTTGGCATCTGCAAACGATCCGAGCCATGAGGGGATGTTGGTGCCGGCCGGGCCCGGCGCATCCAGGTCGGCGGTCAACACCGAGTAGTCCACTTCTCCCCCGATATCCAGGCGGTCGTCAAGCAAGAAGAGGCGGCCATCCACGCCGACCACCACGTTCTTCTGAGGTGTCAGCGGACTAAAGACTGAATCCCGTGACACCGAACCGCCGTCATCGGCGCCGTACACCATGTTCAGGAAGATATGTGAATCGTCGCGCGCGCCCACGCCCAGGCGCCCGGCCGCCAGCATGCGTCTGTATGCCCCCTCTTCGAAGACCGACATGTAGGATCGAAGTCCCGTCGTTGCGCTTTGAATCTGTCCTCCGGCCAGCGCCACATAGAACATACCGGGCGTGCACTCCACCTGTGCGCCGTTGACAGGCACGCCGTCAAGGGTCAAACGCGTATATGTCGGATAGGAACTGCCGAGCACGAGCGTGGGGAAGAGCGATGCAATGCCTTGCGTTGCCGAGGCGAGGCCCATCGACTGCAATTCATCCATACGGGCCTGCATATCGGTCTCTTTGAGATTCCGCAACTCCTGGAGTTTGGCAATGGCAGCATCGGGAGTGATATCCCCTGCAAGCGCGCCTCCCATTGCACGCAACGAGTCTGCAAGGACCTCGGGTCCAAGTGAGGAGAGGCGATCCTGCAAGGCCGTGAGGTTGCCGAGCCGTTCATCGATCTTCCGCCGGATCTGATCTTGCAGGTCCGTGCGGCTCAGACCGATACTGAATGCACTGATCGTTTGCGGACTGTAGCTGTCCTCTGTTGTCGCCAGCGCGTTGATCGACAGTGGGATCCCGTAGACGTTCAGGATGGAGTTGAGATCCCATCGCAGGAATGCGGGAGGCATCTGTTGGCCGAATCCCTGCCGGTTGGCGGTCTCCCAGGTGAGCCGGCTGACTCCGGTGAACTGCACTGGGGCGGGTGCTTGAGCATGGATCCTGGCGGGCCCGCAAACGGCGATCAGCAGGGCAGCACTCAGCGCGCGCGGGAATGATCTCCTCTTCGCAGCGAACGCAAGGAGGCTTCGGGATGGGTTCATGATTGCTCTAGATCTCGATGGCATCTGCATACACCAGGCGTGGAATCTTGTTGCCCTCATCATCGGTGTGCACTTCGTACTCACGCACCACAATCCGGTGCTGCTTTGTGCCTTTCTTGACCGGATCGCTCACGGTGATCTCTTTTACCCAGCGCATCTTCGTGTCATGGATTTCGGTGGGGATCATGCGATCGGCGGTATCGGTGCCCTCCGCGGCGGAGGTCTGNGTCGCCTCCGACACCGGCCACCATCCGAAGTCCCCCTCGCCGGCTTTCCGTTCGAGTGTTGCGGTGAAATACATGCTCTTATTGAGCACAGAAAGCGGCTGCACTGCAGCCGGACTCCGGGTCGCGTACACACCCGCCACCTGCACCACAATCTTCTTGTCCGATTCGCACGTCACCGCAGCAACGCGGTCAGGCACGACCTGTATGAAATCGGTAAGCACCGCGCGCGAGAGGTGCGCATTTCCGATGGAGTTGGGTTGGTAGCGCACGAGGGCCAGACGGATGAAGGGGAAATACGCCTGTCCCGNGTCGAGCACCACATCGGCAAACCAGAGNCCGCGCTCTTTGTCGAACTCCGGTTTATATCCTGCAACGTGCAGCGGCACCATGGCGCCGATATTGGCTGTGCCGACCTGCTGGGGAAGCTCTTCAAGTGTGAGGTTCGTTTGCGTCCGCGCGGTATTCTTGAAATCGTCGAGCCTGGGTGCCGGCTTGATCACCCCGCTCGATTTAATGATAGGATCGAGTCCCCATTGTGTGACGTAGGGCTTCAACCGGTTGTCATCTTCATCCGTTTCATCGAGCGGCTTGCCGCCTGGATTCACCACCACGCCGAGCAGCTCCCCATCGCCGGAGGAGAACCATGGACGTTCGAGAAACACACGCAGACCGCCGCCGCACCGGCGGCTGATGATCGACACATCGTCTTCCTTCCGTTCCCATTGGAATGTCGGAACCACATGGCTGACCTTCGGCGCGTGCGGCCGTGCGGAGTTGAGCACGTCGACCTCCGTCGAACCCTCGCGCGTCATGGGGAGGTGTGCTTTCTTCACGCCGCCCGGCAAAAGCCCCATGAGATCCAGGAAGCACTCGCGGAATCGCGTGACGGCGACGCCTGTATATTTGATCTTTCTGTATTTCGTGTCGCCGAAATCGTGCCGCTGAACGGGATACACCGATTCCGGCACGAGCAGGCCCTTCGCCGTATCGGCCAACGGGAGGTTTTTGGTCTCTTTCTGTCCCGGTCCCTGCACAGCCGCGGCACTGAAACCAAGCTGTGAGGTCTGGCCGTTGGACTGCACCGGAATGTTCCGGTCGCCGAACACCAGGCCGCTGTCCCGTTCAGCGACGGAGAGGGAGAACGGCTGCGCTTTTCCGTCGATGGTCTTCCATTCGGGCTGGGCAATATCGTCGAACGGTTCACTCCACTCGGCGCGCATGTCGAAACGGTCCGTACTGGCTCCATGCAGCGTGACATCGCCGTGAAGCAGCGCATACGTCGCACCGATACTCTTGATCGAAACGAGCTTTTTGAACGCAGGCTCGGCCAGCGGCTGTTGGACTGCATGCACAATAAGCAGTTCACGGGAGGGGGTTACCATCCAGTGTAAGCCCTGCTTCGCAGCAGTACGGACCTTCTCTGCATTGACCGAAGACAGATCCCCCACCCACCCCGCAATAGCCAGGAGTTTGGCCCCGGAATCGTCAACATATGAGCTGTACCGCACCTTAACAACGCCGGCCTTCGGTACGCTGACAGTGATGAGATCGTCGGAGGATCGTTCAACCTTGGCGGTGTCGGCGTGTTCGAGCACTTTGATGCGGAATGACTTCGCCGCAGGCCAGGCGGTACCCCCGGAAGCAAAGTCCATCAGTTCCAGCGATCCGACGGGTTTGTCGTTCCATGTGAAGGAGAGTGACGCCCCACGGGCAAGCGGATCGGGAAGGAACGGGATACTGACCGTATTGCCCGGGTAGACATTCGCCGGAGCGCCATCGCGGGATGTGATGAGTGCGTACGCATCGGCCGCTGTCATGCCGTCGAATTTGCCGTGGTACTCGGCCATCTGCTGGCTGCAGCGTGGTGCAAGTAAATGCCGTTCGGGATCCGGGTCGCTTACGTTATGATCGCTCCGGTACTCTTGTACTGATTGGTTGTAGTTGCTGCGCAGGATGATCCGTTCGACGGATTCGCCCGGCTTCAACGGGGTTTTCAGTGCCAGCACCGGAGACGCGGCGGGCTCGAGCCTCAGGAATGTGGTTTCGCGCGTCGCTGTTGAGAGATCTCCCGCGGAAATTGCCGTCAGGTCCCTGCCGTTGCCTGCGAGATCGGCAATGCGTGCGCGCAGCCTGTATTTCTTGCCGAATCGCAACCGCGGCAGGGAGTTTCCCTCCGCTTCGGTGAGCGCAGAGAGGCCCGTAAATGTTGCCGGCGCGTTGCTATTCTCCTCCGCTTCGTCAAGGTCGGTAATCCGTTTTCCCGGACGTGGAGCAACCAGGCTCCACCCGTCCCACCGGCAGAGGTTCTCGCTCAAGCGGAGTTCTTCCGGCGTTCCCCGGCTGACATCACCGTCCGCGGGAGGCGGGGCAGTCACGGCCATGCCGACGGCTCCCTCCACAGTCTCATCGTGCCGCATTCCGGGCTTCCGCAGGAACGAGACCGTGGTCTTGCGCTTGCAGAGCGAATGCCATTGGCCAGTCCCTTCGTACCACGCATCCACCCGGTAGCCGCGCACAAGGTCTTCGGCGTAGAGACGCACTTCGGTCTTGTCGACCTCCGTCTTCGGCGTTTTCGGATTCTTCAACACGGATGGATGCATCTGCGCGTACACAAGGCTCGTGTTGTACTTTGCCTGGGAGTTCAGCATCGAGGCAACGGCTTTCGTCCTGTCCACCCGTACGATGGAGATGCCCTGCGTCCGGAGTGCAGGCAGTGAGATCCCGGCCTGGGGTTTGGCTGCCGCCTGATGCAGGAAGCCGGCGATCTGGTTGCCGGATCCTGCATGGGCCAGAAGAACCGGCAGTACCGGGGGTTCCTCGATGTCTGTCTGCTCGAGCGTGGCCAGGAGGCCTTTGATCTTCATTGCCGCGCCATCCACGTCGAGTTGCACAAGGTCATAGTTCTGCGTATCGCTGAGATCGAACATGCCGTTCTTGATCTCAGAAGCTCCGGGTCCCGGGGCGGCACGGAAGTCATCGCCCGTCAAGGTGTACTTCGTCTTCGGCGAGAAGTTGATCGTTGCACTGTCGTTGAAGGCAGCCGTCCACTGCGCTTTCACCTGCACGAACGAAGACGCGGGGATGCCCGGCTGCACAGGCACCGCAAGGTCGATCACAAGCCCGACACGGCGCATAAGGTCCGGGTAGTCGCCCAGTGATGACACCGCTTCATGGAACTCCACNAGATCCAGGTGCAACTTGGTGCTCCCCGGCTGCACCTGTTTGGTCTTCGCTTCAGGAGCCATCGCGGTATGGAACAGGCTGAACGCAAGAAAATCCTTTGTGACGTTTTGTCCGTCCGACAGGATGCGCCGGGTTGTACCGAGGTCCTTCAGAATACTCTGGAGTCCGGTCACCGCCTGTTGCTTGAACTGCATGCCCGGACTTTTGAGAAGCATCTGCAGATTCTGCTCCACGCGGGCCCGCACGCGTCCGCTCATGGGCGCCATCATTGGTTGCAGCTTCTGCATGGCTTTGGGATCCATCCTGCGGGCACCGGCGGGCATGGTGCCCGACATCGGTGTCGTTTCGTACTGGAAAAGGGACGCATCTTCAAATGCCTTCATCACGTCGTGCGCGGGCGGATATGTCTGCGGCCATGCATTCGCGATTTCCGCATAGCGCTTCTTGACGTACTCCTCAATGCTCTTGACGGGATAGGAGATNATCGGAACGGCGTCCAGGGGCTCGATCTCATACGGTGTGACCGGTGAGTCGTGGGTGAACATCGCCTCCCAGTATTCGGGCTTGAGAAGTGCATTCCAGGCGGCGGGATCGTTGAATGGTATTTTCGGGCCGTTCTCGAATTCCACGCTGAGCCGGAGCGAATCGCGCACCGCGGCAGTCCAGCCGATGAGCGACGCGTAGTCATTCAACGTCAGCGATGGGCTTCCCTCCGCGCTCAGCCGGAACGAGACAAAGACAGAGAGCTTGAGCGTACTACTGTCTGTCATGCCGTTGGGAAGTGCCGTCCAGAGGATTGTCTGCGTGTTCATGTCGTTCTCGTCCGGTTATTCCGCGGCAAACGCGGAGAGGTATTTGCCATACTCGTCCGGGCTCATGGTATCTTTAAAGAGCGGATCGCCCGCCGATCCCTTGAACTGCCGCTTGACGGTCATCGATACGGTTTTGCTGAAGAAGGCGATCTCGATCTTCACCTTCACGGTCGCCGTTCCTTCCATCTTGCCGTTGCTCGAATAGCTGAGGCTGACGTAGAACTCGATCGAGAGCGTAATGAGTCCGAGAATTGCCACCGCGCCCGCGACCCGGATATAGGCCTCGTAGTGGGTGACATCGGAGGACTTCATGAAGTAGAAGCCCCCCATCACGAGCACGCCTCCCTTGGCGACGCCGAGGTTCAGGGCAAACGCGCCGCCGAATTCAAGCGACGCTTCCAGCACCTCGACGCCTTTCGGCGACACGGTGAGGCCGAAGAATCCGCCGCCGCCGAAGAGCGAGACGGTGAGGAGGAAGGGGTTTTCGCGCGTGCAGAAATCAAACCCGACATTCAACGGCTTCCCGTCGAACGGAATGCCCAGCCGGGCGCCCAGACTGATGTTCTGCAGACTGCAGGCGCCGACGGCGATTGTCGGAATGCCCAGGGAATACCCGGCGATGATGCCCGATGTGCTCACCTCGAGGAACGGCGGATCGCTGAAGCCGGATTTGGGAACCACCGAGAGAATCTGATTTACGAACGAGAGCGCGCCGGCGAACCGGAGATCTTTGATATCGACATCAATATCCACCTTGTTGCCGGGGGTGATGGTGAAGACCGCCCTGTTGAAATCGAGGTTCATGAACTCCGCCACATTCGGGATGAGCCGGAGTGTGAAATTCTTGATTTCGGTCCGCACGGTGGCCTGTGGCTGTCCGCCCGTCAGGGGCGCCCGCATGTCAACGGTGACAGTCATACCGTCGGGATCGTTGGGCACAAAGACGTCGCCGAACTTTTCATCGGCTGATCCCGAGGGAGCGGAACTGACGCGAAGCCGTGGATTCCATGTGAGGGTGGTGCGGAGATACTCCGGTGACGATTCGGTGGCGATGCGGGGGACGCGCCCTGCTGCGCCGCTGAAATCGGGAATGACATCGAGCAGCGTGTAGAGCGGAATGCCGCCGAGGATCTTGGCTTCGGAGAGGACCGCCTTAAAATAATCCATGGGGTCGAAATTGCCCTTCGCCATTTCCGCTACGGTGCCGCCGAACGCACCGACGCTTCGCGAGAGGCCGGTAATGCTCATGGAGGGAGTAACGAGTCCGCCCGATTTCCGCGAGTCGCTGGCGAAATCCACCTTCAGGCCGTTCTTCAGAGCAGCAAAGACCTCTCCCTTGTTCTTGTTGCCATCGAAACCGTCGCCGATGTACGCCGGGTCGAGCACAATGGTTTGCGGTGCCGA
>JGI20214J51088_10001117_pt1 | contig 18238 bp, 17 predicted proteins | sample WetSurMetagenome_FD_51088 | JGI IMG/M metagenome (IMG submission 51088) | reverse complement strand
GTGAGGGATTTTAAGAGGTAACTGCGACTAAGATATATAAGACAAAAGTAGGCAATAGTAACATTAGGTAAGTATTTTTCGATGTGACCGGAGGAAGTTGCAGGCATTTAAAGAACTTACGATGTTTATCAGGAAGCCATGAACTCCTACCTGTAATTTGGTCACTTGGGTATGAGGGAGCTAATAGTGAAACCGACCTTTAAAAGGTCGGTTTTTTTATCGTTACATCAGTAAGAGGAATAAGTCACAAAAAAGTTTTTTAAACAGATAGTGTGCATTGGACAGGTATTTCGATTATTATTTAAGAGCGAAAGCTTGTATGATTGATATAAATATTTTGTTAATCCGGTGAGGGATTTTAAGAGGTAACTGCGACTAAGATATATAAGACAAAAGTAGGCAATAGTAACATTAGGTAAGTATTTTTCAATGTAACGGAGGAAGTTACCAGGCATTTTAAGTATTTACGGTGTTTATCAGGAAGCCATGAACTCCTACCTGTAATTTGGTCACTTGGGTATGAGGGAGCCAATAGTGAAACCGACCTAAAAAAGGTCGGTTTTAATTTTAGCCAGAGGTTTTCTGGAGTCACAATTTTAAAAAAGGGATACCCGTTTGTTAAGGAGGGGAAAACTAACTTAAGTAGAAAATAATTGAGGTGGCAGNTCGAAATAGCGGATTTGAATTCTATTTAAGCTGGTTTAGTAACTATGTGTGGTATTGTGGGATACATCGGTAATAGAGAAGCACAACCAATCTTGCTCAACTGTTTGAGTAAACTTGAATACCGTGGTTATGATTCCTGCGGAATTGCTATTTGCGGAAAAGAAATTAAGCAATTTAAGAACGCTGGCAGGGTTCGTTCCCTGATAAAAATATTGCCAAGTATTTCGGGGAACGTAGGTATCGGGCATACCCGTTGGGCAACTCACGGAATACCCAATACAATTAATGCCCATCCGCATTTTGATTGTTCCGGTAAAATAGCCGTTGTTCATAATGGGATAGTCCGGAATTATCAGGAGATTAAACAGAAGTTGATCCGTGAAGGACATACATTTCTCTCAGAAACAGATACTGAGGTAATCCCACATTTAATTGAGAAGTATTTCCAGGGAGATTTAGCTAAAGCGGTTGAACTTGCTCTAAAAGATATAGAGGGCACTTTTGCCGTAGTAGTGATAAAGGAAGGCAATGATGAAATTATTGTCAGCCGGAAGGATAGCCCGTTAATTATTGGTTTGGGTGATGGCGAAAACTTTATTGCGTCCGATGTTCCAGCGATTCTTGACTATACCAACCGGGTCATATATCTCGACAATGGTGACATNGGTCTTGTTAACCGGAATCATATTAAACTGCTCAGGAACGGTAGTCCTGTACAACCGGTCGTCCACACGGTACCATGGAATAGTAAAGAAGTTGAAATGGGTGGATACCCCCATTTTATGATAAAGGAAATCCACGAGCAGGTCAGGGTAATTCAAGATTCTCTGGCTGGGTATAGTTTAGATAACTCAAATCTGTTTAACGATTTAAACGATTTACAAATAATCGCCTGTGGCACATCTTACCATGCAGGTCTAATTGGCAAGTATTTAATAGAAGAAATTTTAGGTATTCCTGTTAGGGTGGAATTGGGTTCAGAATATAATCATCGAAGTCGGATTATTATTCCATCCCTCACTATTCTGTTATCTCAATCGGGCGAGACTGCTGATGTTCTACTGGCTTTAAAAAAGCTACAGGAAACAAAGGCCAGTACAACCGCTATAACGAATGTGTTAGGCAGTTCGATTAGCCGTGTAGCCGAATCGGTTATTTATACAAAGGCCGGCCCGGAAATCAGTGTTGCTGCAACAAAAACTTTTATTGCCCAGCTTATCGAACTATACAAGTTGGTCTTCTCATCATCCAGGATAGGCAGTAAGCCCAGAGAGGAAGCAATAAAAACCTTACGGCTCTTACCATCAAAAATACAACAATTGATTGACGATGAAGCACAATACGAAAAAGTAGCAAGATATTTATCCGAATTTGATACTGTATTTTATGTCGGCAGGGGTATAAATTACCCGATTGCTCTGGAAGGGGCACTTAAGATGAAGGAGATTTCGTATATTCACGCTGAAGGTTACGCGGCTGGGGAATTAAAGCATGGGCCCTTTGCTCTGCTGGACAAAAATACGCCTGTGGTAGCCTTCGTTGCCCAGGATGACACCCGTGATTCCATGATCAGTAATATTAAAGAAATAAAAGCCAGACAATCGCCGGTGATTGTAATAGCCGACGAACGAGATGATACTATTAGTTCGGTTACGGATAAAGTCATCCGTGTTCCCAATATTCCGAGCCTGTTTTCACCTATGATAAACACGATCCCTGCTCAATTGCTGGCTTATTATGCTGCCAAATATAGGGGTTGCCCTATTGACTATCCGAGGAATTTAGCTAAGAGTGTCACCGTTGAATAGTGCACTGAAAATAAAGTTCCCACGACCTTATAGTCGGGGTACTGTATTGGGAAAATAAATCGAACATCATATATCGTCATAAGAAAGAAGATTTATTGGGGAAGGTCATACTTTCAAGGAAATTTGTGAGGTAACAGGTGTCAAATATGGGTAAAACTGAGAAGGATAATAAGTACTGTGACTAATAAAAAAGTCCGTGTTGTCGAGATAACATCTCCGTTAAGTATTGGGGAAGCAGCTCGTATTCTTAACGTACACACGAATACCGTGCGAAGATGGAGCCAGAGTGGCTTCCTAAAGACATACCGTGTTGGACCGAGGAAGGACAGACGTTTTGATCCGGCCGACGTCAAAAAATTGTTGGAAAAATCATAACAACAACTTTGTTAAACAATCCAATTCTAATTTCGGATTATGTTCTCAATAATCTACAATCAGCATCCAATTGAATAATTTCTTCAGATCAGGTATTTCAAGTTCCCAGNTATTAAACTTTCACATTCCTCTTCGATATTCAGGTTTCAACCCCTTAGGTCTGCGAAATTTTCTAAACTACTAAACTCTTATCAGGCAACGTGCCACTGATTATTTTTAACGAATTCACCTGACAGTAGTTGCCAGCTATGAGACCGGGTTTAGCCGTCACTCCGTTATTGATTTCGCAACCTTCTCCAATCATTGCACCAATCTTCACCATGTATATCTGCCAGTCTATTCGCATTTCAGTTAACTCAGCAACAGAGCAGAAATGTGCTCCGATATTGGAATGCCTGTCGATGATAGAATCCTCTATAGTGCAACCCGGTCCGATGTTGACGCTGTCACCTATGATACTGTTTTTTATATGTGTAAAGGGAGCAATCACTACATTGTCGCCGATACTGGTAGCCGGGAAAATACAGGTATTAGGACCAATTTCGCAGCCTTCGCCAATGGTTACCGGGCCTGAAATATAGGTATTGCTCCGTATAGTTGTACCTTTGCCGATGAATACCTGCCCCTTAGTGTATACTCCGGACTCGATTACACCGTTGCTATTGGCTGAAATATGCTGCATGGCGTCGGCATTGACCTGTATTATATCCCAGGGATAAACTACATCATACCAGGACTCCTTAGTTTCAACAGCAGAAATATTTATGCCGGTCTTCAACATTTCACGGATAACTTCCGGTATGTCCAGTCTTGATTTAAGCAATTCGAAAATACTTTTATTGAAAACATATATACCGGTATTGACAACATAACTTTGGGGTGTCGGCGCCGGGTCGATTATATCCGTTAACATACCTCTGTGCGTCATAACTGTGAAATAACGTCCTGGAGTATTCTCTCTTTTAACCAGGATACTCCATGGACGGCTCTGAATCAGTCCGCTAATAGTATCCGCTGTTATGAGTTTATTTCCGGATAGTACCAGAAACTCTTCATCAGTATGATCCCTGGATTGTAAAAGTGCATGGGCAGTTCCAATTTGTTCATTCTGAATAAAATAATTAATAACAACACCAAACCGTCTGCCATCCCCCAGATAGTCAAAGATTTGTTCTCGCTTATAGCCAACGACAATTATTATATCCCTGATGCCGTTTTGTGCCAGAGCTTCAATAACATATTGGATTATTGGTTTGCCTGCAATATATATCATGGCATTGGGTTTATTCACCGTAAACGGCCTCAGGCGTCGTCCTTCTCCCGCAGCAAGAATAATAGCTTGTTTCATTACGGCACCTCAGAATATATTTGAATTGGGAGCAATTATCCCACGTACTAGTGCACCTGGNCCGATTAGAACGTTATTTCCTATCATTGTGCCTACGTTTATCGAGGCATTAATGCCAGTTTCAACCCGGTCACCGATAATNGCACCAAGTTTTCGCCTCTTTGTATCGATAGTGCCTATCTTAATATTTTGTTTATCCAGTTTTAGATTAGCAATCTTTGTGCCTGCACCTAAATTACAATTTTCGCCGATTATGCTATCTCCTACATAACTCAAATGCGGAATTTTGCTTCCCCTCATTATTATGGAATTTTTGATCTCTACGCCCGCTCCGATATGACAATTATCTGCTATGGAGGTACTGGGACGAATAAAACAATTCGGTCCTATTTCACAATTATCTCCAATTAGTACGGGCCCGACAATGTAGGAACCGGATTTAATGACAGTCCCTCTGCCGATGGATACAGCATTTTTTATCGTAGCGTTTGCTTCTATTTGACCTGAATTTACTGCCTGCAATTCGGACAATTCCCTCTCGTTTACTGTCAATAAATCCCACGGATAGCTAAAATCCTGCCAGCTTTTGATTATCCGGTAGCGGACCGGTCGTCCGGAGTTAATCAGCATCTGGATGGAATCAGGNAGTTCTAATTCACCCCGAGGAGATAGGCTGGTNTTTCGGACAGCCTCAAAGATGTCCGGAGTAAATAAATACAAACCCGCATTTGCCAGGTGTGAAGGCGGGTTTTCTATTTTTTCAAACAGGCGCACCACCCTGTCGTCTTTTACTTCAATTACACCAAGTCCAGTAACATCCGGGGTCTCNATAACACTCATCCAATTGCCNGCATTTTCAGCTAAACTAGCAATATCTTGATGGTCTAAAATATTATCGCCATTAACCAGAATGAAGGAACTATTTATCAGGTCCTCAATGGAAGATAACGCGTCCGACGTTCCCCTCTGTTTTTTTTGAATCCGGTACTGGATGTTTACATTGAACCTGGATCCTGAGCCAAAATATTCACGAATCTGTTCATCGCAGTAACCGACTATAAAGATAAATTCCGAGATGCCGGCCAATTTTATTTCGTTTACCAGGTGTTCCAATATTGGCTTATTAGCTATGGGAAGCATGACTTTAGGCCGTGTATAGGTCAGAGGACGCATGCGTTTACCTTCCCCCGCAGCTAGAATTACGGCTTTAGGTATTTCCATTTTGCCCCCTTTGGAATTCTTCAATTATTCGCAAACCTCTGTCGTACAATTGATGAGCAATCGATTCATTTCTTGCTTCGGCTGTCAATCTGATTTTAGGTTCAGTGCCGGAAGGTCGGATCAATAACCAGCCTTCTTTGAAAACTAGCTTCAGACCATCGATAGAAGATGCGGAGGCAGGTGTAAGTTCTACCAACAATCTATTTTTTAAATCATTGATATTCAAAACAGTACCTCTCACGCTTCCCCGTACAATTGGGTAGCCTGGTAAACTATCAACTAACTCGGATAATCTTTCTTTAGAAGCTATTACCGCAATCTGAGCTGCTGCGTAAATACCATCGGGGCAAAGTGATATTTGAGGAAATACCCACGCCCCTGAAGGTTCTCCTCCGAACTCACCCCCGGTTTTAAGCCCTTCGGATACATACGGGTCGCCAACCCTGGTACGCTTCACATCTATGCCTAATTCATCGATACTCATGGATGCATCGATGGTCGTAATAATCCTGGTCGCACCGGAAGCTCTGGCGAGTATTGCCAGCAGTTTATCTCCTGTTACAAATCGACCTTGATTATCCACAGCCATCATTCGATCGGCATCCCCATCGTGGGCAATCCCCAGGTCCGCTCTCTCATCTTTCACGGTTTGCATCAGTTCTCCCAAATTGGACTCGATAGGTTCCACATCATGGGGGAAAACACCGTTCGCATAACAATTCAAAGGAATGACTTCACATCCCATCCGGGTGAGCAGCTCGGGCGTTATGAAATGTGCAGCACCACATCCGCTGTCGACCACTACCTTTAATGCTAATTTTTGTGGGAAGTGNGTCATTATACTTTGTATGTGTGTCTCAATTGCTCTATCGAAGGTACTACCGTTTGCCATCTTATGCCATGACAGATTTGTATATGAAGTTGCCTCATCGATAAAACTTGAAATTTGCTGTTGTTGCTCAGCAGAAAATGCAGAACCGTCCGGGTTAATTAACTTAAGCCCATTGTATTGCGGTGGGTTGTGTGATGCCGTCACCATTATCCCGGCTTTAAAATCCCTGGCCGCAAAAGCAAGCGTAGGCGTGGGTAGGACTCCCACGTCTGCTACTTTGGCTCCNGAAAAGAGCAGACCGGCCGTTGCAGCGCTGCGTATAGCGTCACTCGACGTTCGGGTATCACGTCCGATAGCAACCTCTTTATATATAGCACCAACAGCCAGACCTATTTTCAGACTGAGATCGAGCAAGTCGTAAGTTACAGGACGACGTACACCTGATGTACCGAATAATTGCATACTTATGATTTTATCAGTAATACTCCAAAAGTCAACTTAAATCTTGGGATTCCGCGAAACATCACTTTCCTAACTGTCGTTGCGAGGAATCCGAGTGTAAATTGTAAATCCCGTATGGAGTGTAAATGTAATCGGGATGAGGATGACGAAGCAATCTCATTCGANAATAATCAGGCGTTTGGCGGGAAAGCTCCTTAATTCTGCCCTGGCNTATTACTAAAGTACTGGCTCAATATATTACTATTACCCTATATTTATCAGTATTTTAGTCAGTTAATATTTTGATAATCCTCTGGCTTAAACCAGCTTTTTCCCAGTGCCCTCTGAGAGTTTCCCCAAAATCCGGATTCACCATGATCGTAAAAAGACCTCAACCGGCAAGTCAGGCATGAGAACTCCACTAAAGGGAGACCGGGTCAGAGCAAATTCTTTGATCATGGTTGACAAATGTTACAGCATATGTTATAACATCTTCAATAATGGATGTGTTTAAGGACATACTTAAATACTGCCGCCAGCGTAAGGGCTGGACCCAGGAACAACTGGCTCGTAGCGTTGGCGTTTCTCTCAATACGGTGCAGCGGTGGGAGTCAGGCAAGACGCACCCATCACCGCTGGCAATGGAAAAGTTGCAGCTATTGCTTGGCGACATTCTTATGCAGGAACAAATGAAGCTATTTTAAACCCGGCCGGTATTAGAATACGAAGAACACCTCTTTAAGGAGGGAAACTCTATACATGGAAGACAAAAAGAGGCTCGTTGAAACTATCAAACAAATGATATTGGACCTTGATGCCGAACTCGGTACTGCGCCCGACATGGAGTATCGTAAGCAAATATTAAAGGCTATTTATTCCCTGCGGGACCTCGACCTGTTCATCTATATGCGGCTGACGGAAGATGCTCCCCTGATAGGTGATAAAGACAATTCATCTTTGCGGTGGCCCGCGCTGAACTAAGTGAGTACGCCCCCAATGGAATTCGAATCCATGTTGACGGCTTGAAAGGCCGCTGTCCTAGGCCTCTAGACGATGGGGGCACAATATTCTAAAGTATAGCAGACATTGGGCAAGCTAAACAAGCTCCATTCATCTTCGAGGAAAGCTCCATCTTCAACTCATGTTAACGTTTGTGTCCTCCCGGCTTGAACTTCTATAATGTTGTTAATTCTCATATTCAGTTTCATAAAATACAGGGGCAAAATGAATGAATTCGGGAAAACCCTGCTGATGAGGTCAACGAGAGCAAGCGTGAACTGGCTGAAGAAAAACTACCTCGCTATCATCGTCATAATATTAGTCATTACTCTTTCTGTGGTTCTTTTTATTTTCCGCGACCTGGTAAAACAGCTTAATAATTTCGGTTATCTGGGAGCCTTCCTTATCAGTCTCATTGCCAGTCTGACCATAGTACTGCCGGTCCCCGGTTTTTATTTGCTGATACCACTGGCGGCTATCTTTAATCCGGTTCTTATTGCATTGGCAGCAGCTACGGGCGGTGTAATAGGTGAGCTCAGCGGATATGCCGCCGGGCGGAGCGGGCGCCATATCCTCGCAGGTAACAAACAATATGTACGAGCCGAAGCCTGGATGAAAAAATGGGGCGTTTGGGCAATCATGTTTTTTGCTTTCGTTCCGGTTGTCCCTTTCGATGTCGCCGGTCTGGCTTGCGGTGCCCTGCGATATCCCATCTGGAAATTTATGCTGGCGGGCTGGATCGGTAAGTCGGCAAAATTTGTTATTTTACTCCTGTTCAGTTCCTGGGCTATTCAGTTCTTACCGTTTATTTAGGTTCTTATTATTATGAACAGATTATTTATCGGTGACAATCAAACATTGATGTCCTTACTGTTGGCCGGCGGTTCTAAAGGAAAAATTAAACTTATCTACATCGATCCGCCTTTTTGTACAGGCAGCGATCTCCATTATGCGGGAGACTCCACCAATGCGGGCAACGGCCAAAAAGCCTACGTAGATAAATGGGGTAAGAGCCTGGATGCCTACCTCCGGATGATGCAGGAACGCCTGGTACTGATCAGGGATTTACTATCGGAGGACGGCAGTATTTACGTCCATCTGGATGACCACGTTTCTCATTATATAAAAATAATGATGGATGGGATCTTCGGGCGGGAAAACATGGTGAACCAGATAATCTGGCAGCGCACCGGCGCTCATAACGAACCTGAGGCATACGGACGTAACTACGATGTTATACTATTTTATCAGAAATCTGACATCAGGGTATGGAACAAACCGATGGCAGAATATGACCAAGCACATCTTGCCAGATACTTTCAAACAGACACGGCAGGCCGCTGGTACCGGCTCAACAATCCCACCGGAAAGGGATATCAGGACCACACCCGTGATTTTGGTAAAGGGCCCGTTAAGCCGCCTCGGGACCGGCACTGGTCAATCAGCCAGGAACAGGTAGAGGTGTGGATAAAGGAACAAAGGATTGCTTTTACGGCAAGTGGTTATCCGCTGGTAAAAAAATACCTGGATGAGCTGCCGGGTAAACAGGTACAGTCTATTTGGACTGATTTGATCCCGCCGCGGAGCAGCCGTGAGCTGACCGGATTCCCCACACAAAAGCCGGAAAAATTGCTGGACCGCATCATCAGGGCATCGTCGAATCCGGGCGACCTCGTTGCTGATTTCTTTTGCGGATCGGGTACCACACTGGTTACCGCCGAAAAACTTGGCCGCGGCTGGATAGGCTGCGACGCTAATCCTGAAACAATAGCCATAGCCAGGTCACGGCTCATGAAAATTCCAAACTGCAAGCCTTTCGAGATAGTAGAAGTAAGACAATGATAAACACTGTGAAAATATACTTTGCTCAGTGGTTATAGCATGGATATATAACCTGTAAGTATGAAAAAACAGACCGTTCACTCCCCCCAATACCGGGTTGTCAGAATAACATCGGTAGTCTTCATAGCTACTGCTGTATTATATGTCGGTCTTTCTATATTCGGCTCCATTGCCGCTATGTCCGTTCCACGCCGTCCTCTCACCGCTTCTCCCGCCTCAGTCAACCTCCAATATGAAGATATATCCTTTTATAGTCGCGAGGATAGAATATTGCTCAGGGGATGGTTTTTACCTTCAGACGGTCGATCGGTAGTCTTGATAATTAACGGCGGGTTCGAAAATCGCGTAGACTCTGTCGCGAATACACTGGGAATATCCCTGGGGCTGGTCCGGAATAGCTATAACGTCATGCTTTTTGATCTGCGCGGCCGCGGCGAGTCAGGAGGCAAAGGACTCTCCATGTCCAATATTTTCCGTGATATCGGCGGAGCTGTAGATTATCTGGTGGACCGGGGATACACCGCAGATACTATTTGCATCATGGGATTTTGTTCCGGAGCGGCATCTGCCTGTATCTATGCCAGTGAAAATGATGTCGGAGCCATCGTGCTGGACGGCTGTTTTACAGGCGTTCAGGACATGGTTATTAAACAGGCTGAAAAACGGCGGATACCCGCTTTTATTACCGGTTTCTTTTTCTCAGGCGTCCAGGCTGCGGCTAAGATATTTTATGATTATCAGGTAGTCAATCCCATCGATGTAGTTGCTAAGATCCGGTGTCCCATCCTCTTTATTCATGAAGAATATGATGATCTGATCTCCTCTGAGAACAGCCTCCGGCTTTTTAATGCCTCCGGAAATTCGTCCAACGAGTTCTGGCAAGTTACGGGTGCCTTACACAGTCAGGGATTCAATGATAATCCATCCCTTTATGTTGAAAAAATAGTGAGTTTCCTGGATGCAAACCTGAAGCAGTAAAATACCTTTTACTTCATGCTCCTGACAACAGTCTTCCATTTATTGACAAACTTTTCGATTATGCCTAGAATAACTAACAACCACATACAATTTTATATCTTTCCATATGGATTGAAATTAAAAAAGGAGATAACATAATGGCATTGAAATCAGTTGAACAGACGATAAGGAGGAGTTATTGTGGCTGAGAATATTGAAATCAGACCTCATCATTGCGGGTTGAGCGTACAGGATATGGATGCTTCTATAAAATGGTATCGTGACGTACTTGGCTGCACCGTAACTAAACAGGTGGAGATGGGAGAGGGGAAGATCACTTTCATGAAGCTGGGCGATTTTTACATCGAGCTTTTCGCTTTCCCCAACTCTAAGCCGCCAGCTGATTTCCATACCGAAATGGGGCAGGACCTGACTATACTGGGCACGAAACATATGGCCTTTATGGTAAAAGACTTGAAGAAATTCGCCGGAGACATGAAGAAACGCGGTATAAAAATATTCACTCCCAGCCGTCCCGGCGGCCCTGAACGCAACGAAGATGATTCCCCCCATACGGTATTTATCCGCGATAACTCCGGTGTTTTACTCGAGTTCGTTACGCCGTCAACCCCGGATTAAACCATTATTTACGGGCAATACCAGCGAGATCAGATATTTTATTAATATTTTCCCGCTGCATGTAAGCGGAAATTCCCTCCAGGATATCCAACGAGGCTCGGGGGTTGGCAAAACTGGCACTGCCTACTTGTACAGCGGCAGCCCCCGCCATGATGAACTCGATAGCATCGCTGCCGGAAAAGATACCGCCGCTGCCAATAATGGGTATCTGTACGTGACCGGCGACATCATACACCATGCGCAGCGCCACCGGTTTTATCGCCGGACCGGATAGGCCGCCGGTTACATTGCCCAGGACGGGTTTGCGGGTATATATATCGATGGCCATGCCTTTAAGCGTGTTAATCAAAGTAAGAGCATCCGCTCCGGCTTCCGCTACTGCTGCTGCAATATCGACGATCCGGTTTGTGTTAGGAGACAACTTAACAATAACCGGTAAGGTCGTTGCCTTTTTGACCGCTGCGGTAACCTGCGCCGCGGATTCCGGTTCCAGACCGAACTCCATACCGCCGCGTGTCAAATTTGGACAACTGATATTTACCTCAAGACCGCTTACTCCCTTGACATCGTTCAGCAAAGTTGCCAGCTGTCCGAACTGTTCGATGGTATTAGCAGTGATATTTACTATCACAGGGACTTTCCAGGTTGCCCAAACGGGTGCTTTGTCTTTGATTAAAGCATCGATACCTATATTTTGAAAACCGATAGCATTTAAAATTCCCGAGGCCGTTTCGGTTATACGCGGCTGAGGATTACCTTCCCGCGGTTCAATCGTGGTTCCTTTACAGACAATCGCCCCCAGTCTTTGTATATCCAGCAAGTCGATGTATTCGTTACCGTATCCGAAGGTGCCGGAGGCGGTCATCACCGGGTTGGACAGCAATAGACTGCGGCTGTTTCTAGGAGCCAGTTGTACCGATAAATCCACGAATTACTCCTGTTTAATACTACAAGTCCTTCAGCTGAAGGACTAATATATCAATATTAGGAAGAAGTTCTAGTATTATTAATTATACTACTGACAATAGCGATAATTTCCTGACCTTCTTGAATAATATTTACCATTTTATGTTTTATTGTTGGATTTGTATCTGCAATTAATCTCAACCAAAAAACTGTTTCTTTATTCTCTTTTCTGACTATAGTGTAACAATGAATAAAATCTTTTTTGGTAAGAGTTCCATCTGCTTCCTGGTCGTTTGCTCCCATTGAAGTCACGCATCTCAATAATTGGGGGATAATCACAGTATTAGCTGGAGTCTTGGGTAGTGAGTTGACCAGACGAATGACTCTTACGATGAATCTGTAAATTCGCTCGTGAATATCGTATTTATTTTCTGTATTTATTGAGTTATTGGTAGTATTTGACATTGGTAGTATTTGTAATATTATTTTATAGTTTTTGATTTCTGATATCTGATTTTTGCTCTATCATATTATTTATTGAGTTATTTGTAGTATTTGACATTGGTAGTATTTGTAGTATTTACTCAAATTCCAATTCGTTCCCCGTATTGTTAAAAAAGAATCTCTCACCGAATTCATGAACCATTATGGCACTGGCAGGTAATCCGGTGCAATGGCTGAGACCGATCTGCCGTATATCTAAATCGTGAAGTGCATCGATAGTCCTGCGGACTCTTTCCTGACCGGCGAATAATAAATGAGCACCGCCGATTACGGTGTCTATCTTGTCAATGCCGGTTATTTTACGTGCATGATGGAGCGTATTGATTATTCCACGGTGACTGCAGCCCAGGACTACCACCAGTCCTCTACCTGTAGTAATAATAAGCGCCTGGTCGTCAAGAATTTCGTCATANACCATGGCATTTTCAGTGCGGATTAGATAGCTGACACCCGGAAGCTCTGAAGAAGGGATGTCTTCAAAATCCGTAGTTGCCGGTATCCGGCCCGTAGTCATGATATTACTGCCGATATGTACCGGTTTGTCGGTAAGGTGAAAACTTGCCCCCAGACTTTCCAGTTCTTCGCGTTGAAAGGGTATTCCTCTAAACGATTCACCATCCTGCTTGACCTTATGACGGTTGACCCAGATATCAGGGTGAGCAATTATCTCAATCTGTTTATTTATTCGCTGTAAGACCTGACGTAAGCCGCCGGTATGGTCGGGGTGGCCGTGACTCAAGACAATTTTGTCTACTCGCCTCAAGTCTTTACCGAGGGCATCGGCGTTGCGGCAAACGGAGATATCCAGTCCGGTATCGAATAGCACAGTAACCTCACCGGTTTCAACCAGCACACTCCAGCCGAACTCAGCCATCACATCGATGTTGTCGGTAGTGTTTTCACAAAGCGTTGTTATACGCAGCATTTGGTTAAATCCCTCCTGACCTCCCTTTAATAAAGGGAGGGAATACCGTAATCTCCCCCTTTGAAAAAGGGGGATGAAGGGGGATTTTCAATAAAAATCTATTAATTCTTTTTATTATTTAATATAATTGACTATCGGTATTTTTCTAATAATATTGTTATCGAATTATTTGTCCTTCAGCAGAAGGATTTGACATTTGTAGTATTCATAAAAGCCCCATCTTAATCTTGACTTCTTTTATCGTCTCTCTGGCGATAACCTGAGCACGGCGGGCACCGTCTTCCAGTACTTCGCGTAAATAATCCGGTTTAGCCGCGAAAGCATTCCTTCTGTCACGCAAAGGTGCCAGATAGGCATTGATTCGTTCGGCCAGTAGCCGTTTGCAATCGACACAGCCGATCTGAGCCGTACGGCACTTTTCCGCAATATCTTCTTTCTGTGCCGGATTGAAAAATTCGTGGAGTTTATGTACGTTGCACACTTCAGGATGACCGAGATCGGTACGCCGCTGCCGGGCTGGATCAGTTACCGCGGTCATTATTTTCTTAGCAGTTTCTTCCGGGGTTAGAGCGAGCTCTATGTGATTGTCCAGGGACTTGCTCATCTTATCCTTGCCGTCCAGGCCGACGACATTCGGAAAATAACTGAGTTTAGCTTTGGGTTCCGGAAATGTTTCACCGAAGATACTATTAAATCGCCGGACGATCTCACGGGAAAGTTCGAGATGCGGCAGCTGGTCCTCACCTACCGGTACTACTTCGGCTTTATATAACGTGATGTCAGCGGCCATTAAGACCGGGTATCCTACCAGACCGTAATTGATATTCTCCGGTTGCAGCCTGGCTTTTTCTTTGAACGTGGGTACTCGCAGCAGCCAGCCGAGGGGCGTGACCATGCTGAAAAACGTGTGCAGTTCGGTAACTTCCGGTACGTAGGATTGCACAAAAATGATGCTCTTTTGCGGATCGAGTCCGGCGGCCAGCCAATCGAGCAGCATTTCGCGGATGTTGTATTGGATTTTACTGGTATCGGTCAGTGTGGTCAACGCGTGAATATCTACAATGCAGTATACGCAATCATATTCTTCCTGTAATTTAACATAGTTTTGTATAGCACCCAGATAGTTACCAAGGTGCTGCCTGCCGGTTGGGCGCGCTCCGGAAAAAACACGTTTCATTGATTGCCTCCTAAATCGCAAGTGTAACATAAACGTGACGCGCTTCTCAAAAGTTGATAAGGTATTTTGGGTCATTTATTTTATTTAGAGTTTTGTGCTTAGTATCTGGAATTTTAGATGGTGGGGTGATATTTATATATTGGTGTATAGTTGTAGTATTTTTACACTATCTGCTATCATAACGACTATGATCTATACGTTCGAAGGAAAAGCACCTCTGGTTGCTGAATCGGCTTATATTAACAAAACTGCCTATTTGATCGGAGATATTGTAATCGGGGAGGAGTCCAGCGTCTGGCCGGGAGCAGTCATCAGGGCTGATCTCAGCAGCATTACGATAGGCAGCCGCTGCCACATTCAGGATAACTGTGTATTGCACGCGGAATTTCCAATGGTAGTTGGCAATAATGTACTGTTAGCCCATTGTGTTATGATGCACGGATTGCACATTGGTGATTACTGTCTCGTTGGTAATAACGCAACGATACTTGATGGGGTGGAAATCGGAAATTACTGTCTTGTCGCTGCCGGTGCTGTAGTACCGGAGGATATGAAGATACCTGACTATTCTATGGTAGCCGGCGTACCGGCCAGGATTAAGGGTAAGGTTACCGAAAAGCACCTGGCATGGGTGGGCAGGGGCATACCGATCTACATGGACCTGGCGAGAAAATACAAAGAGCAAGGACTATAACCTTAACTCAAATATCAAAGCTTTAATATTTGAGTTCGTTATGCTATCAGTTAAGCATCCTCGGGTCGATCTTCAGTAGTTTGTCATCACCATCTCGGGGAGAACCGCGCCCGTCAGTGTTGTTGGTGAATATGTAAATAAAACCGTCAGGACCTTCCACTACGTCCCTCATGCGGCCGTAGGTGCCGGAAAAATAGCGCTTCAGGGTCGAGATAGACGGATTGTCCAAAGACAGTTTAAATAAGCTTTCACCACGCAGCCCCGTATAAAAAAGCGAATCATTCAGTATAGCTGCTCCCGATGGTGCCCAGGTATCATTGCCGCTGTTGATTACCGGTGTTTCCATACCCTCGCCATGTTGGTCGCCCAGGATGACCGGCCAACCGTAGTTTTTTCCCGCTTCGACAAGGTTTATTTCATCGTGAGCAGAGCTGCCATGCTCAGTTACCCACAGTCTGCCCCGGCTATCCCAGGCCATACCCTCCGGATTACGGTGACCGTAAGAGTATACCGGTGAGTTGGAGAATGGATTGTCTGAAGGGATTGAACCGTCATCGTTCAAACGCAGGATTTTGCCTGCCAGTGAATTCAGGTCTTGAGCGTTACTGGAATTCCCCGCATCTCCGCATGTTATATAAAGGCATCCGTCCGGCCCGAATTTTATGCGCCCTCCATCATGGATGGAGCCTGCCGGGATATCGCGGATGATTACTTTCATGCCGGTAAGTGAACTGTCTTTGATTGTGTAGCTTACGACACAGTTATTCATGTCTGTTCCGGCAAGGTATGTGTAATAGATATAGACNATGTGATTTTGAATGAAGGCCGGGTGCAGCGTAATGCCAAGCAGCCCGCTTTCGCCCTGGGCGTTAACATCACTGATAGTTAACAGCGGGTCGGGCAGCAGTCCTTTTTGAGAATCGACCAACCGGATTTTCCCGGAGCGTTCCGTGAAAATAATGCTTCCATCCGGCAGGAAAGCCATCGACCAGGGAACATCAAGATTTTCCGCCACCACTGATACAGGTTGAGTGCTGTTTATCGAAGTGGTGGTTAAAGTAGAGGGCTCTTTCACACAGGATAAGATGCCTCCTGTAACGGCAATAAAAAGGAGTATTGTAAGGTATAAAAGTCCTATCTTCAGTTTCATCCTCCCAACCCCATATCTAATTATCATGTGTTTATTGAAAGGACGCAAAAGGGCTGCCGGTCTTAATCAATAGTGAAAACTCATGGGGCAAACTAATTACTGACTCTGAGTACTGATAACTTTGATCGAATCAAGGCCACTCCCTTGCGGCTACTTAACTTGAAAGCAAGGGGTGGCCTTATAATTTGTAGTTATGACTTCGAGTTTTAATTTTGAGCTTTGAGGTGGGTTGGGGTGAGTGATGGGGTTTGAACCCACGATCTCCAGGGCCACAACCTGGCGCCTTAAACCACTGGGCTACACTCACCATAGACAACTAACAATTATAAACGAAAAACAGCTCCGGTTTCAATCCAATCATCCCCCAAATAAAATCCCCACCACCCGTCTACCCGGATTCCGATCCCGCATCAGGTACGGAAAGACATTCATTGAATGGGAGGCTCACTGTTTCGCAATGACTGTAGTTTTGAACTATCAGATTCAGTTATGACTTTTAATTTTTTATGGGGGGTGACAAAATTCCCTTGACAAATATAGTACATTTGTGCTACTTTAAACACTGCCGGTGTGAATTTTGATTACGGAGAGCGAGCGATGGAGTACGAACGGACGGATTATGTATCGGATTTGCCGGAAAACTGCCAATATCGGGATGAAGGCTGCGAACTGTCTCATTCCTGCTTAAATTGTCCCCTCCCCAAATGTATTTTCGATTCTCAGGGCGGCGAGTTATATCTGCAAAGAGAAAGGCGTGATACGGAAATACTTCGCAGGTCCGGCCAGGGTTTTACCTTAAGAGAGCTGTCCGCGACCTATCATGTCAGCCGCCGCACAGTCCAGAGAGTACTAAAAAAGAAAAGAGGTAATTTCAATGAGTGAGTTAACTATTGCCCAGCAACTGGTACGACGTGATACCGAAAGAATGCGAGGTTACAAAGAAAGGCTCGATTTTTATCACGGTATTCAATGGGAGGGCAGGCCTGCCCGCAGTGAAAAACGCCTGACATTCAATTACAGTAAAGTCTTTATCGATAAAATCGCATCCTATCTCGTATCCGGTATGAGCTTTGCTGTCGATCCTCTGTCCGCTTCACCTGATGATAAGATAAAATGTCAGAAAGCTGAAGCGGTACTTCGAACGGTATATACCGAAAACAGGCTTGACGAACTCGACATGGAGACCGAGGTAGACTGCTCTATTCTCGGCGACGGTGTGTATAAGGTCATCTGGGATGCCGCATCAAAGCAGGTACGCGTAACGGCTCCCGATGTTCAGGGTATCTACGCCTGGTGGTCCGGTGACGATATTACCAAAGTCTGGCGGGTGGCTTCAAAATACCAGTTGACCGCCGAAGAAATAGAACTTATTTATAACATCAGACCGCCTGCAAAAACAGCCGGTCTTGTCGAGGTCTGGACGGATAAAGAGTTCGAGTTTTATATCGACAATGTTCTTATAGATAAAAAACCTAACCCGTATGGTTTCATCCCCTTTGTTATCTATCCCAATCTCCGCGAACCCAAGCAGTTCTGGGGCGTTTCAGATTTGCAGCAGATTATGGAAACTCAACGTGAATTAAACCGGGCTATTAGTCAGCTCTCACGAATTCTGGAGCTTTCTGGAAATCCGGTGGCGGTATTGGAAAATATTGAGCAATCGGAGGATATCGCCGTCAAGCCGGGTGCCGTATGGAATATACCTGAGGATGCCAAAGCCTATCTTCTGGATTTGCTGCAGGGCGGCGGGGTAA
>JGI20214J51088_10001114_pt1 | contig 18250 bp, 15 predicted proteins | sample WetSurMetagenome_FD_51088 | JGI IMG/M metagenome (IMG submission 51088) | reverse complement strand
GGCGGTGGTCCGGCCTGGCATCCTGGTACGTGCCCTGACCGGTCGCTACAAAAAACTCCCGTTCCGGTTCCTGTTTTTCCCGTTTTTCCTGTTTCAAAGGCACCGGCATGTCCCGTTCAACCAGAAGTGCTTTAAAAGAGTATAATAGATCATATATTCAGGCTATAGTACTATACGATCCCAACCGTGCGAGAGATTGAGATGAATGCTTCCCTGTCAGATGGAAATGAAACAGTCATTGACCTGTTCATTTTAAGCGCGAATTCCCCGTTGTCCAGCCAGCTGGAAAAACAGCTCAAGGACGAAGGATACTATGTTACCCTTTTTTCCGATGGCACCCACCTCCTTGAAACACTCCGGAANGGGAAACCCAACCTGCTCATGTGCGATACAACCGTACCCGATGCTGATGCGTTTGAGGTGTGCAGGCAGATAAAAGCGGACGATTATCTCTGGAACATCCCGGTACTCATTATTACCGGTGCCTCCGACCTCGGGGATCTCCTGCGGGTTCTCGACTGCAATGCGGACAATTTTATCGCTCACCCGTTCGATTCCCCCTACCTTCTCTCGCTGATCGAAGGGATGCTCACCGTACCGGTTGAACGCCAGACCTCCGAGCAGATCAAGACGCAGTTTAAGATCAAGCATGACAACCAGGTCTTTGTCGTCACCGCCGATCGCCGCAAACTCCTTGAATTCCTCCTCTCCTCGTTCGAGATCGCCGTCAATAAATCAACCGACCTGTTCCGGGCACAGGAAAACATCCGGAACCTTGGCCTTACCACGAAAAAACTGGAAGAGAACATCCATGAAAACACCCGGGTCATCAACATCATCAACGAAACCCTGAAGACAAAAGAACAGAAATTGGCGGAACTCACTGTCCAGCTCTCTGACAGGGAACAGACGGTCCGGGAAAAGATCGCAGCTCTCGACCAGGTATCCCGGGATCTGGCAGAAGAAAAATCCACCCATGCGAATGCCCGGTCAGAGATCCAGCGGATTGAGAAGGAGAGGGATGAAGCACTGGCGGCTCACCAGACCACTATCGACGGGCTGCAGCGGCAGATGTTTGACCTGTCTTCTGAATTAGCCACCGTGAAACCTGCCCTGGAACGTGCAAACGTGGAGCTGGTCAAAGAATCCAGCCGGCAGCGCGAAACCGAGACCGAACTCCGCACGACCGTGACGCTGAAAGAGCAGGCAGAGAAGGCGCTCCTTGCTCTTACTACGGAATTCGAGCAGCTGAAGATCAATCTTGGTGCGGAAAGGAACCGTGTGCAGGAAGCCGAACAGGAACTGAATGCAGTACTGCAGGCAAAAACCCAGTCCGAGCAGGACCTGACGGGTATCATCAACGACCTGAAAGCCACGGCGAAAGAACAGGCTGCGGCGATAACCCGGATCAGGGAAGAATCAGAATCAGAATGTGCCCGTATCAGCGAAGAATCAGAATCGGAACGTGCCCGGCTTGGGGAAGAACTGGAATCCGAGCGTGCCCGGTTTGAAAAAGAACTGGAATCGGAGCAGACCCTGCTCCGTCAGACTGAAGAGAACCTGAATTCAGTCACAGCGGCAAAAGAACAATCGGAAGCATCGCTTCAGGCAACCATCGATGCACGACAAAAGTATCTCCTCGACCTGCAGGCCTGGCTCGATACGGCCAAACATCAGCTTGAAGAGAATGAAAAGGCAGTAAATGCCCTTCATGATGAAATGGCTGCGGCTATTTCAGCCCGGGATTCCGCGGAGCAGGAGCTTGCATCCGTTTCCCGCACCCTTGCGGAGACGAACGCCGCTCTTGAAGCGGAAACACGGGACATCGCCACCCAGAAAGAAGACCTTGCACGGGTCTATGAAGAGAAGGAGAAGGCCGAGTCGCTGGCAGAAACGCTTTCCGGGTCCCTGAAGGAACTGCAGGACCAGCGGGAAGAGGAAATGAACAGGCACCGGGAGAATGAAGAGCGTTTGAACGTCCTGATCCTGCAGCGTGACCAGGAACTCGGGGAGCTCCGGGGAGTCCATGAAGATGCCAGGACCACCTTATCTTCGCAAAATACCACGCTTGAGCAGATAAAAAAGGACCTCGACACTGCCGTCTCGGCAAGAATGGAGATTGAAGGGAATCTGCAATCCGCTGAAGAGAAAATCCGCCAGATGGGTCGGGACCTGGAGAATGCGTCCGGGGGAAGGGCAGAGGAGAAGCAGCAGCTTGCCACCCTGAGTGATGATCTGGAACGGACAAAAAACAATCTTGAACAGGAGCTTCTCCGGAGGCAGGAGGCAGAAGACCAGCTCAGGGACGCCCTGTCCCAGCAGCAGCAGCTGGAGCAGGACCTTGAACGACTGGTTTCTGAAACCAAAACCCTGCACGCGGATCTGAGTGCTGAGCGTCGGCTGCATGACGCTGCAGAAAAGCAGACCCGATCGCTCGAAGAACAGATAGCTTCCCTGAGCCGGGAAAAACATGAGGCTGAACAGACTGCAGCGAACCTGACCGCCGAGATCGACCAGGCCCGGGTTGCGCTTGCCGACGAATGGGAAGACCACATGACGGATAAAGAACGGTTTGCAGCGATTGCTGAAAAGAAACAGCCCCCCCGGCCGGCACCGTTCCCCGGCGTGAGAAGAGAAGCGGAAATTATAAAAAAGCGGTCACTGATCGTAAAAGGTCCCAACATCCCGTCCGAGATCCGTCCCCTCCCCCGCTCCATGGTTGCCATTGATCCGGTGAAATCATCAGAACCCGGGATCTCGCATATCAGCAGCGTTGAGGACCTCTTCGAGGACGATGATAACGACCGGGAAGACCCGGCAGGTAAGCCTGTGGTATCGATCATCAATGAACCTGCGAGCAAACCGGTACAGGATGTCCTGCCTGATGGAATCCCCGGCATCTCCGGTGATCATGATGGTTTTTTTGATGACACCGGATTATCCGTTCCCGAGTCAGAGGATACTATCGGCGAGGATGAAACCAACGATGTTGCGGGGGACACGGATTCCGGTGATGCAGCACCCGTTTCAGGGCAGAACATTGCATTCAGCCGCACTCAATGGCTCGATCTTCTCAAATGGTCGCATCATTGCGATGCGCTTGAGCCCGACCAGCGCATGCAGATCGTCCGGATGGGCCGCCTGATCCAGAAAGGGCGTAAACTCACCCGCAAGCAGGAGGAGCAGGTTCTGGAGATGGTGGCGCTTGTCCAGAGGCTCGGGTACCATTTCTCCTGATGTTTTTCTTTTATTTTTTTGTCGTTACCGGGGTCCGGCAGGATCCTTGTCGTTTCGTAATCGGATGAAAAGATAACCGGATGAGCGATCCTGATACTACCCCGTGAATTCAGGGATCACTTTTCCGGCTGCAATCCCGATCTCTGTATCGTACCGGCAGATACCAGCTACTGTTCGCTGCTGCTCCGGTATTTTCCTTCGGGAATGTGGAGTTCGAATCGTGCACCCTTGCCCGGGACACCGTTCTCCTGCAGGGTAATTCCGGTGATTGCAAGGATCTCACAGCAAAGGAACAGGCCAAGCCCGGTATTTTTTCCATAGCCCTGATCGAAGACCCGTTCTTTCTCTCCGGCAGGGATCCCGATCCCGTCATCTTCCCAGATAACCAGCATCCTCCCGGCAATCCTGTGGCAGGTTATGGTGAGGCTCGTCACGTGACTGCCGTGCCGCACCACATTGTCAAGAAGATTGGAAAATACCCGGGGCAGGAGCGGATCGGCATAGATCTCCAGGTTGCCTGCGTCAACAGAGCACCGGATTCCTGCAGTTCCTGCCTGTAAGGTAACCGGTCTCAGGATATCTGCCACATTATGCCATTTCTGGATATTAATGCCGATTTCCTGGTAGATTCGGGCAGTCTCAAGGTCATTATAGATCTCTCCTGCCTCATCATCTATCTTGTTGAGGTGAGGGAGAAGTCCCGGGTCTTTGGCCAGTTTTTTTAGTTGTTTTATTTTTCCGCGCAGGATTGTTAAGTGGTTTGCAATGTCGTGCCGGGAAATGTTGCTAAGAAGAGTAATCTTTTTATTTTTTCTTATCAGCTCAGTCTTTGCCATCCTGCTCCGGACAGCCTGGCGTATCCCGTGCAGTAATTCCGTGAACCGTGCCTTTGTATCCCCGTCTTTCCGTACATAAAAATCAGCGCCATTGTTTATCGCATCAATCAGGACTTCTTCGCGTCCTTTTCCTGTGAAAAGAATTATGGCAATGTTCTCTTTGCCGGAACGGACCTGTTTGAGAAACGCTATGCCGTCGATTGCCGGCATCTGGAAATCATAAACGATCGCATCGTAATGATTCCTCTCTATTATTTCGAGGGCAGCCTGTGCTGATAATGCGCAATCGACCACGATTTCACCGGACCTCTCCAGAAAAATTTTCGCAAGATCCAGCAGGTCGGGCTCGTCATCCACATACAGCACGCGGATCATGGCGGTTGCACCCCAAAAATCAGAGAGCGGAATCGATATCATTGAGCAGCTGCTTGATATCGATCCAGATGATCAGCTCGTTAATCTCCTTGTCCTTGACCTTGATCTTCCGCTTGATGATCCCGATGATGGATGTCTCCTCTTTGCTGACGGATGCGGAGGTATGATCGACCTGGTCTCCCTCGAAGGTTGATACCGAGGTTACGTCATCAACAAGAATGCCGATCTTCGATTTGGCGATCTTGTCGTCAAGCACGATGATCCTCGATGCTTCGAGCGACTTGGTACTTTCTTCCGTGATATTCAGCCTCTGCTTGAGGTCGATGATCATATTGATCTCCCCGCGGAGATCGATGATACCCCGTACATACGCCGGGACATTGGGAAGTTTTGTTATGGTTGTATACTCTACAACTTCCTTCACATCAAAAAGGTCGACGGCAAAATGCTCGCTCCCGAGCACGAACTCCACGACCTGGATCGTATCAGCCATTTTTTCGGATGTAACGGGAGTTTTTGCCGTTGCAACAGGTTCGCTTACCTTTGCTGTCATGGGCAATTCCCTCCCGTATTAGTCCACCTTGAATTTCTTGTTGGCTTCCATAGCCTGGACAGCAACATCGTTTACGGTCTGGATCATCCGCGTGATCTCGTCAATCGCTGCAGCGGACTCTTCTGTTGCTGCAGCCGTGTCTCCGGACTCCTTGGCCGTCCGTTCGATCAGGTTTGCCACTTCGTGCACGCTCGCCGTGATCTCTTCGGTGGTTGCTGCCTGCTCCTCGGTCGCTGCGGCGACTTCAGATGCACTGTTCGCAACAGCCTCGGCTGCTTTCTGGATTGTCTTGAACGCATCAAGGGCCTGCATGGACTCCTCGACACCTTTTTTAACCATTGACTGGGCGACCTCCATCCCCTCTGCAGCTTTCTTGGTCGCAGCGTTGAGCTGTGTGATCATCTCCTCGATCTTTTCCGCACTTGACCGTGACTCCTGTGCCAGCGATTTGACTTCTGATGCAACCACGGCAAAGCCTCTGCCGTGCTCTCCCGCCCGGGCTGCCTCGATCGCTGCGTTGAGTGCCAGAAGGTTTGTCTGGCTGGCAAGGTCGCGGATCAGGACAATGATCTTGCCGATATCGGTCATCTGTTTCTCGATCTCCTTGATGACCTCGTAGGTCCTGCCGGACTCGGTTGTGATGTCCATCATGTCCTTGTTAACCTTTTCTGCAAGGATGGCACCGCTCTTTGCTGACGCGTTCGCAGTGTTAGCCTGAGATGAGACGCTTTCCATGCTGGAGGTGATTTCCTCAACTGCAGCGCTCATATCCTGCATGGCTTTTGACATCTGTTCGATACCTTCAGATGACTTCTGTGCATTCTCGGAGACGACACCTGCATTCTTGGCAATCTGGTTCACGCTCTTGGATGCGTCCTCCACACTCTTCGATGCGTTGTCTGCAGTTGAGGTCAGGTTGAGCATCTGCTTGTTGACATCTGCGATGTTCTTCTCAAGGCTGATGACAATGCCACGGACAGCGTCCCGGAGTTTGATGATCTGCTCGTACACATCTTTGGTATCTTCGTCGGGTTTCAAAAGATCCACCCGGATCGTGAGATCGCCAGCCGCCATCTTACCATACGCCTGCGACAGGATATCAACCTGGCCTGCCATGAATTGCTGGGACTTTACGATCCTGGTGATCTCGTTATACGTAACATAGACGCACTTCACATTTCCCTTTTCATCCAGGAGAGGGATGTTTGCCCTGACAATGACGTGTGTCCCCGTGGGTGTTTCCAGGGTGCTCTCACCGTGGGATATCCTTCTTGTCGTAATCGCGTCCTGAATGGACTCCCCGGAATCCTTCAGGTACTTGATCATATTCTGCGACCGGAGATCGCTGATCCGGATCGCGAGCAGCCTGTCCTTGCTGTACCCGACCATTTTGGAAAAGGCGTCATTTGCCATCAGGATCCTGAGATCCGCATCGATTACCACCTGGGCGAGCGGATTCTTTTCAAACATCTCGTTAAATTCGTTAATTTCTACCATTCTAATCACCCGAGTTTGACTATCTTCTCTTTGTATACTTCGTTCATAACCTCGCCAAGGCCGGTATACATTGCAGAGAGCCCGCAAAGGATTCCCTCATAACCGGCGATATGGAGAATTGTCTCGCTGCCAAGCGCATTGCCGACAACCAGCAGGATGAAGAGCAGCACAAGGAGGCCGAAGACCACCTGGAGCGCCTTTGAGAGCCTGAGCGTGATGACAAACATTACAAGCGAGAACAATCCCCACAATGCCAGGTACAGGATCAGCGATGTCTTGTCGAGTGCGCCGGTCCATCCGAGCGCCGGCATCAGCAGCATAAATACCAGTACGATCCAGAANAACCCGTACGAAATGAACGCGGTCATACCGAAGGTATTGTTCTTCTTCCATTCCATGATACCGGCAATAACCTGCGCAATGCCACCATAGAATATTCCCATGGCAAAGACTGCGGAGCCCATCGCGAAGAATCCTGCATTGTGCATGTTCAGGATGATCGTTGTCAGTCCGAACGCCAGCAGGCCCAGTGCGCCCGGATTTGCCGTTGAATCCGAAATTCTAATCTCGTTCTTGAATACTTCGTCAACTGTTTCTGTCATTATTCATTCACCACATTCATTCTGATCTCGTTCATCTCATCCATACCCGTGTAATGCAGCCAGCTGTAGAGCAGCTGTGACCTTCTTGCATCTGAAAAAGTCAGCCCGATGGTACTGTTCTCGTATGAGAGAAATACCCGGGGATGTTTCGCTTTAAGGTCGTCTGGCATCATAGCTCTTACCTGTCATTCCCCGCCTTGATGCCTAAATCTCTCATCGCAAAATACTGGTCAAGCCTTTTCGACAACTCATCCAGGATTTCTACCTGTTCCTGGAGTCCATCCTTACCAATCATACCAGATGCACTGTTTTCCACACGGATCACCTTGATAATTCTCAACTCTGCCATGCATTTGCTGCAGTAAAACCAAGTGTGTAAAAAAAAACATATAAGTATTCCTATTTGCCTTGCTTATTTGCATGGCATAGTGGCAATGTTTATACGTACAGGTTCCAGATATGCTATAGGTACGGGATATGGAAGAATACGAGAAAGAAATTTCCCGGATCAGGACATTACTGGTATCCCATCCTGAGGGGATGAGCATAACCGATATATCCGGTACTCTGCAGATTAACCGGAACTCCATTGCCAAATATATGGATATCCTCCAGATCCGTGGAGCCGTGGACGGGTGCAAACGCGGGACATCAAAAGTCTATTACCTGTCGGAACGGCTCCTGGTAACTTCCATCCGTAAAATCTGTACACGGCCGTTTCTTATCATCAACCAGGACAGCCAGGTTGTAGATGTCAATGCCGGATTTCTCCAGCTGGCACAGATTCCCTCCGATCAGGTTCTCCAGCAACCCTGCGATACTCTCCCGGTAAAATTCGTTGAAGAGGGTACGCACGAAAGGGCTCTCAAAGGATCTTTGCGGGGGGTTGAGCAGCGTGTACGGGGACAGGTAATCCAGAGTACCAAAGTCCTGCCGGTCAGTTTTCTTCTCGTTCCGATTGTCTTTGAGACCGGGAAACCCGGGGTTTGTCTGATCGTTGATGAGAGCAGTGAAAATTCCGGGATAAAACCGGCAGGTGATCAGGATACCGGTCTCCTTGCTCTGATTGATGACCAGATGGAGTATATTGTCCGTCATACCCCGGAAGGAATAATCTGGTTCGTGAATGACACCTATTGCCACGCTGTCGGAAAGGCCCGTGAAGAACTGATCGGTCGCCCCTTCAAACCGCTGGTATCAAAGGAGGAGGTACAGCGGATATCCACGCATCTTAAGAGCCTCACACCCCAGTATCCGGTTGGATTGATAGAATACCGTGCCGTTATGGCGAACGGGGAGTCGCGGTACCTGCGCTGGCAGGACCGTGCACTGTTCAATAACCGGAACGAACCCGTAGGCTACAATTCCTGCGGCATGGATATTACCGATTATGCTGTCGTGAACCAGAAACTGAAAAAAACCCAGGAAACGCTTGAAGAGTCCATCCTGAACCGGACCGAGGATCTCCGTGGTATCAACCGCCAGCTCTATGAAGAGATTGCCCGCCGGGAGAAGACCGAGGAACAACTCCAGCTTACCCAGTTTGCCATGGACAATGCCGGGGATATGATCTTCTGGATCAGCCCGGATGCCCATATCCAGTACGCAAACACCGAGGCGGTCCATGTCCTCGGATATCCGGAACGGGAACTCCATGACCGGTCCTTTGGTACCATTGCTCCGGCATATCCCCTGAATAACTGGGATATTTTCTGGGAAGAACTCAAGCGCAACAAGACGGTCTGTGCCGAAACGGCCTTGGTGAAAAACGATGGCAGCCGGTTTCCCGCGGAGATAAAATTCACGTATCTCGAGTATCATGGCAGGGAATTCGTGTACTGCTATACCCGGGACATTACCGAAAGGACCCGCATGGAACGGGCACTCCAGCAGGCAAATAATAAACTGAATGCACTGACCAGCATCGCCCGTCATGATATCCAGAATAAGATCACGGTCCTTCTCGGGTACCTGGGCAGGATGAGAAAAGCAACACAAGATCCTGTTCTGCTCGGGTATCTTGACCGCCAGGAACAGGCCGCAAGATCCATCAACGCGGAGATCAACCTTACCCGGGAATTCAAGGACCTGGGCCGGCAACCCCCTGAATGGCAGGACCTGAATGCCATCGTCCGGACTACACTGGAAAACTACCGGGAAACCGGGATTGATTTTGTTACTGATCTCCCGCAAATCGAAGTCTACGCAGATGTGCAGATAGACCGGGCATTCCACCGGCTGTTGTCAGCTGCCGCAAATGACCAGAATCACGCAACAATTGTCAGGATCTCTTCATCCAGTCAGGGTGAAAACCTTCGGATCATCCTGAATGATGACGGCCCGGGGATTCCCCCTGACCGGAAGGAGCGGATATTCGAACTGCAGAGCGACGGCGCCGGGATGCAGAGCCTTTTCATTGCGCGTGAGATCCTCTCGCTGACTAATATAACGCTGGCAGAAACCGGGGACTATGGACGGGGCTCACGATTCGTTATCGAAATCCCGGCCTCCTACTACCGGTACATCTCAAAAACACCCTGATACTTGCCACTCACTAATAAAAAAACTTTTTTTTGTAAATTGTGCACAAACGTCCTGTAAAAAACAACAATGCATAAATAGCACGTCCTGTAACAGAGATACATAGAGTGCAGTACCGGTACACAATGATATCCATTCTCCTTGTCGATGATGATCCTGATATCCTGGAAATAATCAAGCTTGATCTTGAAGACGACCCGTCTTTTACCGTCGATACCTGCGGTACTTCTGCAGCGGCGTTAAAAAAAGCACAAACCCGCTGGTATGACGTGATCGTCACGGACTGGCGCATGCCCGTGATGAATGGTACCCAGCTCATTCAGGCACTTCGTGCAGATGGCTGCAAATCCAGGATTATCCTTTACTCGGGCCATAATATCAGTTCAGACATCCGCACGGCGCTTGACAGCGGTGCCGATCATATCGTTCACCGGGGGGGAGATCCCGATTCAGAATTTGCCGAACTGCGGCAGAAAATCCGGCATTCCGTGGACCTCCAGAAAGAGCAGGTACAGCGATAGGCACACGATAAAAAAACAGGGATGGATCCCCCGAAATTATCTTTTACGCTTCTGATCCCCGGAACCTCCAACCCCCTGAATCCATTCCAATGTACGGGTATGCCCGATAGCCCGCGGCTTTTTTTAAACGCTGTTCATGGATCCGGATGTTCGCTCTGTATTGTATCGACTCTATTTTTTACTGTGGGTGGCAAGTCATCAGAATCGATGAAGAAATCACCCGTTTCTTCGAGATAAATACAAGCAATATCCTGCGATGCACGGAGGTGATGAACCTTACCATGAATTTCGGGAAAAGGTTCGGATTATCCCAGACGGACATGCCGGTGGCGGAACAACCCGTAGGAGACCCGCAGGACAACCCCGACCACGAGAACCGATGCGGAAGCAATGATGATCACCAGCCACTGCATTGCAGAGAGTGGTACGGTAGCGAACACGGCACCGCCATACTGGACGATGGCGATCTGGACTACGACAACGAGGCCCATCACGACAAAGAAGACCGGATTGCCGGAAAAGAATGGAGGCATCTTCCCGTCAAGCGCCCGGCAATTGATCCCGTTCCAGACCGCCACCATGATGAAGCTGGCAAAGAAGACCGTGCCCACCTCTTCCGGAGTAGTCCCGCCTATGAACCCGGTTGCCAGCTGGAGGAGACCGGCAAGGATAATGAATGTACCCGTCACGAAGATCGAGAGCCACATGAACGGTGTCACGATCGTTGCGTCCTGCGGTACCGGCCTATGGCTCATCAGTCCGTGGTGCGGGGCCTCGGAGCAGAGGGCGAATGCCGCAAGTGTGTCCATGATGATGTTGATCCAGAGGATCTGGATGATGGTGAATGGTTCCGCAAACCCGANCAGCGGTGCAATNAAGACGAGGANGCAGGCGCAGAAGTTGATGGTGAGCTGGAAGAGGATGAACCGCTGGATGTTCTCGTAGAGTGAGCGGCCCCACCAGACAGCGCTCGTTATCGAAGCAAAGGAGTCGTCCAGGAGAATGATGTCGCTTGCCTCGCGGGCAACTTCCGTGCCGGCAATGCCCATGGCAAGGCCCACGTCCGCATGCTTGAGGGCCGGTGCATCGTTTGTCCCGTCACCGGTGACCGCAACAACCGCCCCGTTCCTTTGCAGCGCTTCAACAAGGAGGAGTTTGTCCATGGGCTCTGCCCGGGCCATCACATCGAGGTTTTTCGAAACAGTTGTCTGNTCACCCTTTGAGAGCACACGGAATTCCGCACCGGAAATTATCGTGCCACCCTGCATGATGCCTGATTCCTGCGCAATCGCCCGGGCGGTCTCCGGGTTGTCGCCGGTGACCATTCTCACTTTTATCCCCGCACGCTGGCAGGTTCCTACGGATTCCGGAATATTATCCCGGAGATGATCGCGGATCCCGACGAATCCGTCCCACGTAAGCCCGGACTCGATCTCGTTGCCGCTCATAACCTCCCTGTGGGCGAACGCGAGTGTCCGCATTGCCCTCGATGCAAGGGTACTTACACTGCTTAAGTCCGGTTTGTCCACGCAGAGCCCGGCCACAATCTCGGGAGCGCCCTTGACAAGCAGCCACATCCTGCCGTCCATATGGATTATTGTTGACATCCGCTTCCGGTTGCCATCGAAAAGGTACTGTTTGGTCGTGCTGGTTTCTGCCCGGAGCTGCATATAGTCGAGCCCATACTGCCGGAGCCAGCGGAGCAGCGCCCCCTCGGTCGAGTTGCCGATGACGATAATCTTCCCGTCCCGCTCCTCGAGATGTGCAGTCCCGTTGACCGCAGCATTGAGCGTGATCCATTGTGCCGGCGTCTCCGGAAGGTCACGGCTGTTTTCTGGTTTCCCGGCCGAAGATTCCACAACTTCCATCTGGTTCTTCGTGAGCGTGCCGGTCTTGTCCGTGCAGATGGTGGTTGCCGAGCCGATGGTTTCGCAGGCGATCAGGCGCCGGACCAGGCAGTTCGCCCGCGTCATCTTCCGCATGGCAAGCGAGAGTGAGAGGGCCACACTCATAGGGAGACCTTCAGGAACTGCGGCAACGACGATCACGACCGCGAGCATGAAGTAGTGGAGAACGTTGTTCGCGGTATCGATGTTGAACCCTGTTACTTCGCCAACCATGAACCCCCGGATGAGCAGCGTGCTGCAGATGAGCACGGCCATCGCGTATCCGAAGCGGCTGATGACCCCGGCAAGTACCGTAAGTTTTTGTTCGAGAGGGGTCTCGGTGGCATGGTCGATCCCCAGCGATGCTGCAATCACGCCCATCTGGGCCGAGTCGCCGACCGCTCCAGCGATCATGTGCCCTTTGCCGGCCGTGATAAATGCCCCTTTCAGCACGCGGTCACCGGTAATCTTGCCAACCGGCTCTGTTTCCCCGGTGAATGCCGATTCATCGGAGAACATGTCATCGGACACGATCATCCACCCGTCAGCGGGCAGAGCGTCGCCGGCTTCCAGCAGGACCAGGTCGCCGACCACGATATCCCGTGATGGGACCAATGCCGGGTGCCCGTTGCGGATCACCTTGACCGCAACATCGTCCCGGTGAGCGTTCAGCACGTCGAACTCCTTACTGCTCCGGTACTCATTAAAAAACGCGATACCGGTTGAGAGGAGGACTGCGACGATGATCCCGATGGTGTCTAAAAAGCCGCTACCCTTGACGAAAGAGACAACCATCGAAACGGCCACCGCAAGGAGCAGGATCTTTATGATCGGGTCGTCGAATTTTTCCAGGTACTGTTTCCAGAGCGGATCCCGGACCGGGGGGGTCATAGTGTTGGCGCCGTATTTTTTACGGAACTCCGCTACCTGTTCGGTGGAGAGGCCGTTCGTTCCCGGTATCGGTTTCAGTTCATCAAGCGAGAGCATTGTTGAGGGATCCTGCGATGATTTACACTCTGGATCGCAGCATACCATTGGTTTTGGGAGGATTATAAGGTGTCACATAAGGGAGTGGCGTGAGAAATGGATAGGGAAAAACCTGTTTTTTGCCAAAAAATCGTCTGGACGGCGGGAATCTCTTTATCAGGCCCGGCCGGGTATGTGCAATACAAGGGTATCGTCAGGTCACCGGAGACTTCGCATAGAGTATGAATTCACGGGCAACATTGTTGCCGCAATCGAACCGGATAAGATACCGGCCGGGNATCAGGCTGGCTGTCGCAAGGGTGAACGGGCCCGTTGATGAAGCGATCTCATCCCCGGAAATTACCGTGAGATAGGACCGGGCAGGGTCCTCGGAAGATACCTTTTCCCGGGTCCCGTCACGGAATAAACGATAGATCGTATACGTCGGATGAGTGTAGGAGCATCCGGTGATTTCGGGACCCTTGTTCACCAGATAGAATTCAACAACCTCTCCCGCTTTGTAGATGGTTGCGTCCATCCTGATATATTCCGGATGGTTGTTGCCCGGCTGAGCGATTATACTCTCCGATGGCGATTCTGACACCTCACTCGTGGCGTTACCGGGAACTGCGTCCGGTTCAGTACTTATGGTAACCACAGGAGATGGTGTTGGCAATGAATGCCGGGTTGCTATCGTTGACAGGGTTTTTGTTACCGTTGCACTGGCAGGTGTATCGGAATTTTCCTGTGATGCACATCCGGCCGCAAGCAGGAGTGCTGCGAGGATCAGCAGCAGACCGGCTGCTCTGCATGCAGGGCTCCATCCCCGATTGGATAACCCCGGGAATCTCTTCATGAGATAAAAATCAGTCCATTGCGGTAAATAGATTGTCACCATTATTTGCGAAAATTGTCCGCACCCGATCCTTACGCTCCTGCATGTGCTGTTGATTTTTTCATGGATTTTTTGTAAAAACAAAAGGTGGTGGAAAAACAGGGCTCTTCAAAAAAATTCCATAAACAATTTCCGGCAATTCTTCCGGCAATTTTTCTTAATACATTTGCCGGACTTACAAACATCATTGAACCGGGTCACGGGTCAGATTGTTCTTCCCGGGAAGTATTGAATGTACTCACTTTTATCCGACGTGAAACCCTGTCAGGACCTTCAGAGATCATCATACCTGTGAGATCTGTACTATTCCGGGCCCGTAAAAGCCCCCGTTTGCCAATATGGGGACCCTGTTTTTTTCTGCANGGGAAACGATGCCCACGCCAGTCGAAAATTTCCCGTAATTGACGTATTTTTGAAAAATACGCATTTTAATCAGGAACTTCCCCTGCAAAATAGCGGCCCTGCAGTACCCCCCTTTATTTAGCCCTGTTCCCTTATGTCCAAACCAACAGAGCCCCCGTTTTGGGATCAGCAATTCTCCAGGAATTGTTACTTACCTGTTTTCTGACAACTTCCGGTCCCGTCCGCTGCAGGAATACTGGAACGGTACGCCGGTTTTTTCACAGAAAAACCTGCGCATCACCAAGATCCCGGAAAAAATCCATACCATTTTTCAAACGTTAAAAATTTTTGCTCTGTAAAATCCTGGTTTTAAAAGAGTGATCTCACTGAAGACCAGGCCGGATGTTATCGCCAGATGGGGCGGTTTTCACCGTTAAAAAAACACCTGCAGGAATTCTGGAACACCAAAGCCTGCTATGAGCCCGGTTGTACCACATGTCCCCCAACCTCCGGATTTCAGAGGTCATAATCCGGAAAAATGCGGAACCGGGCCGGAATTGCCAAATGATCCCCGACGGGATCGGACAAGGTCAAATATAGCAATGGTTCGAAGATCGAACGTGAGTGGGGGGAGTGGTTTTGGACGCGGCGGGTACCAGCCGGGGGGGTATGCCTGCATCCTTCCCGGGAATATCAGGGATAAAGAGAAATTCTGCAGAGCAAAAATTAAAAAACGCAAAATCCAAAAAAGTGCCTACTCGCCCGTTGTTTACGGCTCGTTGTATGGACCGGCCTTCGCAGACCGGACGATCTGCAGGATAACCGAGGCAACTGCTAAGAGAGAGATGCCGATAATTGCGTACACGAGAAGGCTGAAATTCTCCTTGACAATGGGGAGGCTGCCGAAGAAAAAACCGGTAAGGGTGAACGCGGAGATCCAAAGGGCACCACCAATGATATTATACGAGAGGAACCAGCGGTAGCTCATCTTCCCGACTCCTGCAAGGAACGGTGCGAACGTACGGATGAACGGGACGAAACGTGCGATGACAATGGTGAAGCCCCCGTATTTTTCAAAATATTCATGGGTCTTCTGGAGGTGCTCCTTTTTCACAAAACTGCACTTCCAGTCAAGGACCTTCATCCCGGTCGTGTGCCCGATCCAGTAGTTCACTGAATCGCCGAGCACCGCGGCAATGACGAGCGAGAAGAGCAGGACCTCGATATTCAGCAGGCCGGCCCCGGCCAGCGCCCCGGCAACGAAGAGCAGGGAGTCACCGGGAAGATAGGGTGTCACTACAAGGCCGGTCTCGCAGAATATGATAATGAAGATGATCAGGTAGGTCCAGAACCCGTAGGTGTCGATGATCCCCGGCAGGTATTTGTCAAAATGCAGTACCATGTCAATGAATAAAAAAGGCAGATCCATTTCCTGTTATATGGGTTCTTACCCCGCATAAATGGATCCATGCCACGGGCAATACTCCCCACCCACCCTTCAGATACGACCGCTCTTCTGCAGCCAGAGGCCGGTACCTGCATATGCGGCAAGGAGGAGAAGGACAATGCCGAGGATCGCAGCAACCCGTCCGGAGTCGCCAGCGGCTGCAGCACCATATGCCTCCATGAGGGTGATGATGACTGCGGCGACAGCGAGGATTGCCGCTGCATAGAGCCCGGTGATGGAAAGTGCCCCGGCAAGGATCAGGTCGTCCATAAAAGAACCATATGCTGTTAGGTTATATGAAAACATCCGGACGGAGTAACCACCGGACTGCAGTTATTCAAGGTATTGGGCGAGCAGGTTGTTGTAAAGATGGCGGACATTCTCATCCGTTGACGGCATCTTCGGGAATCCCGCATACTTCCCTGCGGTGCTGATGTTCCCGGGCAGATCGAGGTGGTACTGGTCCTGCGAGAAGAACCAGCCTTTCTGTTCGTAGTACCATGACAGGTATTCCTGTTCTGTCTGGCCGGGGGTTGGAATGAAGAGGCCGGCTTTCTTTTGAAGCTCTGCAAGTTCCATCATCGTGGTGTACCCGGACCGGCAGATCACGAACTTTGCCCGGTTCATCAGGTCCGCTTTCTCCTCATTGGTGACATAGGTCCGAATCGAGCAGTTCCCGGACCCGGTCACCCTGCATTTCTTCTGCGGGCTCCCGAGGAGGATAACCGAGCTCCCGTCAAGTTCCCGTGCCATGGGCAGAAGGATCTCCTCGAGCCGGGTCCGCTGGGGTTCAGGCCCGGAGATCAGGACAAGGTAATCGAGATCTGAGAACACGTCCTTTTTTTGGATACTCGTCAGAATGCCGGAAAAAAATGCCCGGGACCGGGAGGTATCCGAATACGGCTGTGAGAGTTTTCCTGCAAGCGAGAGGGGCCCGGGCGGGTTGTCGGGAACGATGATCCGATCGAATTTGCCGTGATGGTACCGGTTCAGCACCGAGGCAAAAAGTTCTACCGGCCAGAGGGTTGGGGGAAGGTGAAAATGGAGCTGGTGGGTGATAAAGAGGGAAGGGACGCGTGACGAATAGACCCCGAGCCGGTTATCGCTGATCACGAGGTCGTAGTGGTCACGGGAAAGGATCTGCGAGATACCTTTCCGCTCCCGGGCGATTGCATGGAGCATTATGGGAAGATACACGGACAGTTTTGGCAGGAAAAAACGGCCTGAGCTGTAGGGTGACGGGTAATCTTCGAAGGGAATGAACCGGCATGAGGGAAATTCCTTACGGAGTGCCGAGAGGGCATTGCCACAGGCAGCGATGGTCACGTCGTGATCGTGATCCAGGAGAGTTTTAATCACCGGGATATCCCGCATCGCATGGCCGAGGCCCCAGTTCAGGGGAGTAAACAGAACAAATCCCATTCAGCCGACCTTCATTATGATACAGAGATTCGTTTGCTGACGTATGAAGGATTCGAAAGGGGAATTTACTGATATCGTGAAAAAAGAAAAAATCTCACGTAACGACCGCTTTCCTGAACCGCCACCATGCAAAGATGAACATGATTACGGAAAAGATCGCGAGCCCGCCAAATGCCCATGCGATGTCCATCGGGGTGTAAGCATAATGTTTACCCAGCGCAATAAAGTCCGGGCCGATCGCAAAATACCGGATGCCGGTGATTAAAAGCGTCATCGGGTTGTAGACCGAGATGATCTTCAGGATCTCGGGGAACGTATCGATCGGGTAAAGGGCGTTGCTGGCAAAGAAGATTGGCATGGTCAGGAGCGTGATCACGCCTTGCAGCCCTTCGGGGCTTTCCATCGAGATCGCGATGGCAGCTGAGAGGAACAGGAACCCGAGAGCGAACATGGCAACGAAGGCAAGGATCCCGGCAACCCCGATGACGGTCTGGAACGGGGTGAAACCGGCAAAGAATGCCGTCCCGATCAGAATACCGAATCCCATAATTATGATTGCCTGGATGAATGATTTGGTGACACCGGAGAGGCCGATTCCGAAAATGATGTGGTTCCGGTCCATCGGGCTTGCAAGGATCTCCCGCATGAGCCCCCAGTTCTTGTCGAAGAGGATGACAATCCCCCCAAAGAGACTTGTGAAAAGGGTCGTCATCGCGATGATCCCTGCACCCATGAAGGTGAGGTACCCGACAACGTAGGCACCGGCTGGCACCGGCATGCCGGCTGTCAGCTTATCAAAGTTACTCGACATGGCGATGCCGAAGAATGCGAGCCAGAGTGCCGGCTGGAGGAGCGACGAGACAAGCAGCGTCCTGAAGCGGACGAACCGGATCATGTCGCGCCAGTAAATAGTCATGAACCCATACGTCATATTACCGTCCCCCGGCCCGAAGGTGTTGTGCCCGGGCGGGAGATGCACCATCGTCTCGAAGNTCCTTACCCGTGTAGAAGACAAAGACATCGTCCATGGTGGGTTTCTTGAGGTTAATGGTCGTGATCTCCATTCCCGCGTTCCTGATCGTATCGATGATGGTCGGGAGGATCTTGGTACCGTCTTCATTCACCATCAG
>JGI20214J51088_10001113_pt1 | contig 18269 bp, 16 predicted proteins | sample WetSurMetagenome_FD_51088 | JGI IMG/M metagenome (IMG submission 51088) | reverse complement strand
GGGCTTCGGGCTTCGGGCTTCCGGAATCCGGATTCCCTTCTGCCATATCCTTTTCTTCACTCAGACACTTATGCACTCAAGCACTAACGCACTGTAACGGCCCTCGGGCCGTTACAGTCCCTGCTTCTCGAAGAACCAGAAGAGGCCCAGGAACCCCGCCGCGATGCCTGCGATGACGGGCCAGGGCCCCACGCCCAGGGCCGACGGGATCGTCAGCTTCCCGTAATTTCCCCAGGTGAGAATCGTCGTCTTCAACAGCGGATAGACCTCGGCAAAGAGAGCCGCCCCGACGAGCATCCCCGCCAGGCCGAACAGCGCATCCCACCGTCCCTCTGCAACGGCCCCCACGGCCGTCCCCGGGCAGTAGCCCACGATACCCCAGCCGATGCCGAAGAGGAGCCCGCCAATGACATTGGCCCCGATGATCGTTTCCTTGATGCCGAACTTGATGAGGCCGAACTCGTTCAGGCCGTAGAGCCCGATCATGGAAACGAGGATCGAGGAAAGCATGAATTTCATGATCGTCATGTCTAGAAATCGCATGGCCCCGAGCTGCTTGTCATACCGCAGCACCTGCCCCTTCTGGAGGAGGAAGCCGAAAATCACGCCGGTGATGAATCCGGAAAGAAGCTCGTTCATTGTCTTCCGCCTCCATAAAGGATTCGCGCCACGACAGCGCCTGCTCCGAAGAAACAGGCCAGGGCAATGTAGCCGCTCACTGCTATTTGAGCCAGACCGCTCAAACCGTGGCCGCTCGGTCACCCGTCGGCCATGCGGGCCCCGAACATCAGCACGATGCCGCCCAGGAAGGCGGCAATCCAGCGCCTGGCCTTGGAGGATCCGAAATGGGACTCCCACATGGGGGGCACGGGGGTGGACTTGAAGTCTTTCGTGAATGCCGCCGCTGCGAGGGCCCCGAAGAAGATCCCGCCGACGAACATCCACTGCCACTCGATGATGATTTTTTCCTTCTTGAAGTATTCCTGCCCCGCCGCGTGGCCCGGCACCACGGCCTGCTCGATCATGCCCGCCGTGCGGACGAAGGTCGTCGAGGCGCCGAAATACTTGCCGGTTAGGAAAACCGATGCCACCAGCAGCACGCCCACCAGCCCGCCGGCTATATAAGGTGACCATCCCTTGCGCGTCATTACCTTCATCATGTCCTCCGAACAAAAGTGACCGGTGAAAGAATAATTAAGTCAAGGCATCAAGTTGCAGTAGCCTGTAGCCTGTAGCCTGTTACCTGTTTACCCGATCAGGCTCCCACCCGCAACACAATCTTCCCGAAGTGCTTGTCTTCCTCCATCATCCGGTGAGCCGCCTGCACCTCCTCGAGGGGGAAGACCTTCTCGATGAGGGGGACGATGGCCCGGTCGGCAAACTTCGGCAGGGCTCGCCGTGTGAACTCGGCCACGATCTGCCCTTTTTCGGAGACGGGCCGTGAGCGGAGCACCGAGCCGATGATGCGCTGGCGCTTCACCATCATGAGGGCAAGGTTCAGCTCCGCCTTGATCCCGCTCGTCACACCGATGAGGACGAGCCTCCCCGCGTAAGCAAGCGAGTTCATGTTCGGCTCCAGGTACTTTGCCCCGATGTGATCCAGGATCACGTCGACGCCCCTCTTGCCGGTAAAATTCTTCACGGTCTCGGAGAAATCGGGCGTCTCCTTGTAGTTGATCACCAAGTCCACCCCCAGCTTTTTCACCCGGTCCATTTTTTCGGGGGATGCCGTGACGATGAGCTTCGTGTCGGGGACGAGCGCCTTGCAGAGTTGTACCGCCGCCGTGTTGACTCCGCCGCCGCCCCCGTGGAGGAGAACAATCTGGTGATCTCCCAGTTCCCCCAGGATGAAGACGTTCAGAAAAGCCGTAATATAGGATTCGCAGACACAGGCGGCCTCCTCGAAGCTCATGCTGTCGGGGATACGCATGGGGTGGTTTGCATAGGCCACGGCGTACTCGGAATACCCGCCTCCCCCCACGAGTGACATGACTCGTTCGCCCTTTTCCCAACCGCTCGCGCCGGGGCCGAGATCCTCGACGAACCCTGAAACCTCCAGCCCCAGGATATCCGACTCCCCCGGGGGGGGAGGGTACTTCCCTGCGCGTTGAACCAGGTCGGGCCTGTTGACGGACGTGGCCATGACCCGGATGAGCACCTGGCCCTCTGCAGGTACCGGTCTCGGCGCTTCGCCCACGTTCAGGACTTCGACTCCTCCAAACCCTTCCATAAGGACTGCTTTCATGAACGCCTCCCGGTCATCTTCGGATCAGGGGATTGCCTTCGAGGAAAGAAGAGCAAACCCTTTGTTTCTTCCCAAACGATACCTGCGCCGGCGGGCGGAGTCAACGGTATTATACAATTCATCCATCTGTCGCGATGAGCGCCCCGCACGTTGAAACAACTCCTGACTCCCGGAAGAGCGTTCCGTCTTCTCGTGTTGACGGAAGCGTCCGGATGCTCTAAGCTACCCACACTTCAATAGAAGCGATTTCCCTGCTTTTGCAGGAAGACTGAAATGAATCAGGCGCCCCCATCCTCCCATCTCCACATGGTGGATCTCCCGTTACCGATGATCGGCTTCCGGCATTTTGTCGCAAGCTGGCTGTACACCGGCAGCGATGCGACGGTGCTCGTGGATCCCGGCCCCGCATCGGCGCTCCCTGCACTCCTGTCCGCCATGGAACAGCGGGGCGTTAACACCCTCGACCTTATCCTTCTGACCCACGTCCACATTGACCACAGCGGAGGTGTGGGGCATCTGCTCCGAAGCTATCCGGAGGCGAGGGTGATCTGCCACCCCAGGGGAGCGCCGCATCTGATCGAACCGGCGAAGGTCTGGAACGTCTCCCTGCGGAACCTGGGCGAGATTGCCGAAATGTACGGAAAGCCCGACCCCGTCCCGGCTGACAGCATCGGTTTCGCCGAGACAGTCCGGATCGGCGGGCTGACCATTGAGAGCATCGAAACGCCGGGACATGCGCCGCACCACCTTGCTTTCCGGCTCGACGGCGCTCTGTTCGCGGGAGAGGCGGCGGGCATCTTTTTCCCCCTTGCCGATGCATTCTACCTTCGGGTCGGCTGCCCTCCGGGAGGCTTCGACTACCCGGCATACCGCCGATCCCTGGATCGAATGAGATCCATCGATGCCTCGCTGCTCTGTTTCGGACACTACGGGTACATACGGGATGTCCGCAGGGCCCTTGATCTTGCCCGCGATCAGCTTGATCTGTGGATGTCGGTGGCGCAAAAGCATGCAGGGGAACGAAAAGGCATCTTCGAGGAGAAAACGCGGGAGGAATTGCTTGCAACAGATCCGGGGATTGCCCGCTTCCGGGATCTGCCGGATGACGTCAGAACCAGGGAGCACTGGCACCTGATTCACAGTATTGCCGGGTTCAGGCCGTATGTCGCACAGGAATAGCCCCTTGTCCGTCCCTCAGGTCTCATCGATTTCTTTGAGAAGTTCCTCGCCAGGGCGGGTCGGTATTGAGAAATACCACCAGTTCTTATGGGCCGTCCAGCCCTCCTGCCGCGCAGTCTCATCGCCCCAGAGGCAACGGCCGGCAGGCTTGACGAACCACTGCAGTTTTGCATCGGCCTGGCGGATTCGCTTCAGGACGGCCTCTTTATCTCCCGCGGGCGCGAGGGGAAGGACTTCTTCTATCAGCTGCCGGCCGTCCATGTCGTTCAGGTAGTCGTCGAGCCCGAGACTGTAGCCTTCCTCCACGGTACGGACGACCTCCTCCCAGTTCACCGTGAGCCCCTGGAGCCCGNCCTTGACGACGTGCTCCGGGTACCCGCGCTTTTCCAAAAACTCACCTACCGGGTCTTTTGTTTTCATGTCAAACCTCTTCTCGAGGGACTCGCCAGCCATCCCATGAACGTTCCTCAGTACCCAGCCCGTGGAAAACTGGAATAATGGAATATTGGAANACTGGGAAGGAAGAAAGCGTGTTTTTCATTTTCACCAGTATTCCACCATTCCATTATTCCATTATTCCAGCACCGGCGTCAGTGCCTTCTCCCCAACTGGCGCTTGTAGTACCTCTCCCCGTCCGTGGGCCTGAAATACGTGCGGATGACGCCGTCTCGGCTGAAGGCGATGAAATCCCCCGAGTCTTTGTCAAACCGCGTGACCGAGCCATCAGGCCGGGCGGCTTCCAGAATTGCGCCTCCTGCCGGCCGGTCGCGAAGCTCCTGAGCCCCTCTGAGATACTGCTCCAGGGTGATCGTGCCGAACTCGCGGCCATGCTTCCGATAGTGATCGATCAGCTTCTGCCGCGAGGCAAACCCGATGTCGGGACGCTTGACGTGCGAGGGTACGGCGTTGCTCCCGACTGCGTCCTTTGTTTTCTGGGCCTGGTCAGGAGGGGCTTGAGGGGACCCGCAGGCAACCGCGAAAAGCAACAGGACAGTGAGAACCACAGCCCCGATTTTTCCTGCCCGGCGCGCGAATCGTTGTACCATGGAAAGAATTTATCACAAGTCGCCTGAATCGGGCGAATGAATTTTCCGGATGCAGTACTGGTTTCATCGTGCTGAATTCAAAATTCCAGTTGCAACCCCTGCCCCTTAAGCGCTATAAAATTGACTACTCGAATTGGAAAACGGGGCAGCGATCAGGAGAGGGAGACTATGAGAAAGTCCGTCATCGTCTTGTTGAACGTCGGCATCCTTGTCATCTGCCTTCTGGCCCCCGGTGTTTCGCCGGCGCAGCAGCGGGGTCCATCCGATGACATGATCAAGGCAAATTATCGGGAAGTTCTCAAAGGGGCTGACAAGAACCGAGACGGCAAGCTCAGTATGAGCGAGTGCATGGCCATCTGGAAAGACAAGCAGACGGCAGAAAAAAACTGCACGTACTGGGATGCAAACGGCGACGGAATCATCACGGAGGACGAATACGTCGCGCAGGTCAGGAAGATCATGCGATAATCGATACGAACCCTTCCCGGCGGCTGTGTCGGTTGAAGAGACACTTTTCTATGTATAAGGAGGAGACATGCACGGTTTGAAGACGAAGGCACGCTTGGGTTCCATCATCACGGTCCTGCTCGCAGCAGCAGTCATCCTGGCCGGCTGCGCGGCGTCGATCAACTACACCTACGACCCCGCCGCGAGTTTTGCCGGGCTGAAAAGCTACAACTGGGCGACGGCCGGGAGCGTGAGTCAAACCAATGATCTGGTCGTGAAAAACGTCCAGTATCAAGCCGATCAGGTCCTCGAGAAAAAGGGCTTCACCAGGACAACGGAAAACCCCGACATGCTGATCTGGATGAACTACGAAAACGAGATCGGCATCAACCAGTACGGCTACCAGCTCCGGATGCTGACGCTCGGCATTCAAAAGGCCGGCAGCAAGCAGCTTCTGTGGCAGGGATCGGCTACGGGCACGATCAATGCGGATGCGGCATCGGGCGATCTGAAAAAGGCTGTCGACGGGATACTGGCCAACTTCCCCCCGAAGAAGTAACCGGGAGAAAAAGGGTCCAGGGCTCAGGGTCAAGGATACAGGGAAGGAAAATTTCAGCAACGAAGACTTACATGGTTGAGTGAGTGGAAAGCGATGACCGGTGATAAGCCGAGTCAACATAAACAGACGCCACGGTCAAAGGACTGTGGCGTCTGTTTTTTATCCTGTCACTATGATTGTCGTGTCAAAACAGGTGGACCTGGAAGCCGAGCTTGGCGAGCTTTTTCGCAACGGTTGCCTTGTCAAAGGGCTTGACAACATATTCGTTGCATCCCGCCTGGATGCACGACACGATGGTTCCCTTGTCCGAGCGGGCCGTGACCATGACGATCTTCGCCCTGTGATTCTCGGAAGTGCCCTTTTCCAGCTCCAGCCCCCGGATTTTCCCCAGGACCTCCAGGCCGTCCATCTGCGGCATCTGCACATCGAGGGAAATCAGATCATAGGGAGACCAGCTCTCCCAGGCCTTCGCGAAGGCTGCCATGGCGTCGGTGCCGTTCTCGACGGCTTCGCACTGGCCGAAATGGCTCATGATCATTTTCATCTTCTCCCTGCTGACCATCTCGTCGTCCACGACCAGGATCTTCATGCATCACTCCTCTGTTTCGACAGTCAGTTTCAGGGTTTGTGCACAAACGCGTCCAGGCGCCTGTATGCTTTTTCCAGTTTTTCCAGCCCTCCGGCTGCCTCGCCGAGGGAGCCCGATTTCGCCGTTATTTCGAGCTCTGCCGCCGCCGAGGAAAGCTCAACGGCCGCCAGGTTGGCCGCACCGCCCTTGATGGCGTGGGCCTCGCGCCTCAGGATCTCCGCATCGGCCCGGTCCAGGGCTTCCCGGATGGTGCCGAGCTGGTTTCTGACATTCTCGAGGAACCGCTCCAGAAGTCCCGTCAGGAATTCCCGGTTGCCTTCGAATTCCGCCAGGGCTCTCTCGAAGTCCAGGGGCGCATCCCCTGCGGCGTGACAGGCGCCCGACGCTGCAACGCTCGAGACCAGGGAAGCAGGCTGCGCAGCCGAATCCGGCGAGGCGCCCTGGGAGATCCAGAAATCCACCCGGTCGATGAGGTTCTGGCGCCACACGGGCTTGATCAGGTAGTCATCCATGCCCGCCTTCAGGCAGGCATCTATATAGTCTTTCACCGCGTGGGCTGTCAAGGCAATGATCGGCAGGTGCTGCGGCGGGCTGGCTTCCCGCTCGAGAGCGCGGATGATCCGCGTCGCCTCGATGCCGTCCATCACGGGCATCTGCACATCCATGAGAATCAAGTCATATTCTCCCCTCTTGAAAGAGTCCACCGCTTCCTGCCCGTTGCAGGCAATGTCGACGCAGTAGCCCGCGCCGGTGAGGTTTCGCATGGCGACCTGCTGGTTGACCGGATAGTCCTCGACGAGAAGCACCCGCCGCCCCTGCCGGAACGGAGAGCCTGCAACTGCAGCGCTGTCGCTCTTGCCCGTTTCCTTCGCGANACCGATTGCCGCTTCGATCTTGCCGAACAGTTCCCGCCGTGTGACGGGTGTTGTCACGAAAGCGTTTACGCGAACCTCCTCTGCCCCGCCTGCAGCGGCCGTCTTTCCTGCGGCCCTCAAGGCGATGACGGGAACGGGCCGCCCGTTCCCCATGGCCGGGATTCTCGAAAGCAAATCGAACCCGTCTTGCTGCAGGATGCCCTCGCGGATCATGGCAAGGTCGAAGATCTTGCCCGAGTCGCGCAGCCCCTTGAGAATGGAAAGGGTCTCCGCTGCCCCGCTGGATTCCACCACCCGGCACCCGGAGGCCTCGAGGTAGCGGCGAATGATGGAGCGCATCGTGCCGGCCTCGTCCACCAGAAGGACACGGAACCCGGAGATGCTCTTCACTGTTTTTCCCACCGCGTCGTGAGATCCTTTCTGCTTCTTCAGGCACGTGTTGAACCAGAAGGTGCTGCCCTCGCCGGGCTCGCTCACGACGCCGATTTCACCCCCCATCATCTCGACCAGTTTTTTCGAGATGGTGATGCCGAGACCGCTGCCGCCGTACTGACGGGTAATCGATCCGTCGGCCTGGGTGAAACTCTCGAAGATCTTGTCCTGCTTGTCGAGGGGGATACCGATCCCCGTGTCGCTGACGGAGAACTGGGCCATGACGTCGTCGTCCGAATCCCGGAGGAGCTCGCACGTAACGGTGACTTCCCCTTTCTCGGTGAACTTGAGAGCATTGCCGACAAGGTTGACGAGGACCTGGCGCATCCGGACGGAGTCGCCGATGAGGTTCGTGGCGATGTCAGGCGCAAGGAAGGTCACGAATCCGAGGCTTTTCTGCTCCGCCCGCAGCGCGAAGCTCTCCGTGATGTCGTCCATCAAATCCGCCAGATTGAAAGGCTCCTGGTCCAGTTCCAGCTTTCCCGACTCGATCCGCGAAAGGTCGAGAATGTCGCTGATGAGATGGGAGAGATTCCTCGCTTCGTTGCGGATTGTTTCGAGAATGCCTCTCTGGTCCTCGCTGAGGTCGAGTCCGAGGGCAAGCTCCGTCATGCCGATGATGCCGTTGAGCGGCGTGCGGATCTCGTGGCTCATGCTGGCCAGGAACTCGCTCTTGGCGCGGTTGGAGACCTCGGCGGCCTCCTTTTCCTTGCCCAGGGCCTCGGCCCGTTTGCGCTCGGTGATATCCCTCGTCACCCCCTGGATTCCGACGATCAGCCCGTCCGATTCGACGGTGATGCTCACCTGCGTTTCTCCCCAGAAGATGCTGCCGTCCTTCCGAACGTGCTCCAGTTCCAGCGTCTCCGAAAACCCCTTGCCGGAGAGAATCCTCTGCCTGACGAGATCTTTGATCACTTTATAGAGGTCGTGAACCTTTTTAGCAGAGTCCGGTGTCAGCATCTGGTCAAAACGAATCCTGTGGGCTTCCTCCGAGGAATACCCGTACTGGGTCAGCATGGACTGGCTGACGTAGGTCGGATTCATTTTCAGGTCCATGGTCCAGATGAGATCGCTCATGTTGTCGGCCATGAGGCGATACTGCTTTTCCCTTCGGCGAAGGGCCAGCTCGGCCTCCTTGCGTGCCGTGATGTCGATGAAGCTCTCCAGTAAGCATTCGCGACCGTCCACGTGAAGGGGGACGACGGTCTTGATGATGGAGCGCCGGGAGCCGTCTGCAGTGAGCATGATGTGTTCCGCGTTGTCAACGGACCGCCCCAGATCCGTCACCGGGCAGCGTCCTGCGTGGGACGGACAGACGAACTGGTGACAGGGCCGCCCGATGATCTGCTCCTGTGGCAGGCCGAACATGCGGGCTGCCGCAGGGTTGATCTCCTGGATGACGTGGGTCTCCCGGTCGATGATCATGATCCCCGTGTGAACGGTTTCGAAGACGGCATTCAGGCGGCCTTCGCCCTCGCGCAGCCTGGCCTCGGCGCGCTTCTGTTCCGTGATGTCCTGGACGTTCCCGATCCGGTAGGTCACGTCGCCCCTCTCGTCACGCTTGACCGTGACGTCATGCAGTGCCGGAAAGCGGGCCCCGTCCTTGCGGAGGCGATCCAGCTCGAAGATGTGGTGTCCCTTTTCATAGGCCAGGCGCATTTGCGCCTCGTGGTTCGTGCGGCAGTCGGGCGCGATCATGTCCCTCACCGGCCTGCCGGTCAACTCCTCGATCGTGTAGCCGTGCATCTCGGCATAGGCGGGATTCATGATGTCAAGCCTGTCACCGACACTCGTGACCATCCCCATGCGGGTNTTCCGGAAAATATCGGCAAGCTTGTGCAGCTCCTCCTCCGATCGCTTGCGGTCCGTGATGTCCCGGACAAACACGAGGGCCCCGTCATGTCCTTCAAAGTGGATGGGAACGGGGGCCACGGACACATGCACGGCATCGCCGTCGAGCTTCACATAGACCTGGTCCTGTGCGGGAACCTGCCTTTTCTCCACGTTCAGGAGGCGGGTCCGTTGCTTCGCGCTTTCAAGACTGTCGGGGTGAATCCGTTCGAACAGGGGTCGGCCGATCAATTCCTCCGGGGTCTCGGCCCCGAAGATGCGCAGGGCGGCCTTGTTCAGATAGGCAAACCGGCCCCGGGTCTGCACGAATATTCCGTCCGGGGCGTTTTCGATCAGCAGGCGGTAGCGGCTCTCGCTCTCCTGCAACTTCTCCTCTGTTTTCTTTTTCTCCGTCAGGTCCTGTACATTTGCGATCCGGTACAGCACCCTTCCCCTTTCGTCCCGTTTGACCGTGATGTCATGCAGCGCTGCGAATCGTGTTCCGTCCTTGCGGATGTGATCGAGCTCGAAGATGTGATGGCCCTTTTCACCGGCCTGGCGGATGTGCTCGGCAAAGGCCTTGCGGCAATCCGGGGCGATCAGCTCCATGACCGGCCTGCCTGCCAGCTCCTCGATCGTGCACCCATGCATCTCGGCATAGGCCGGGTTCACGTTGTCGAGCAGGTCGCGGACGCATGTGACCATACCCGTGCGGGAGTTCCGGAAGACGTCTGCAAGCTTGTGCAGTTCCTCCTCCATCCGCTTGCGCTCAGAGATAACGCGGATGATCCCCTCGATGCCCGTGAGGTCCCCCCGGTCATCGAAGCAGAAGGAGCTGCTGACCGAAACATCGATTGGGGTGCCGTCCTTTTTCTTGAGCTGGACGCCGTGGTCGTCCACATGTCCATGTTGTTGGAGCATGCGAAGGTACTGTTCCCGTTCCTCGGGATTCACATAAAACGATGCCATGGGTCGGCCGATCATTTCCTCGAGGGTGTCGTAGCCCATCTTCGGCAGCGCTGACCGGCTCACCATGACGAGCTTTCCCTCGAGGTCGCACCGGAAATAGATATCGCGGATGTTCTCGACAATCTGGCGGAATTTTTTTTCACTCTGCGTCAGGGCTTCCTCCGCGCGCTTCCGGGCGCTGATGTCGCGGGCAAGCCCCCTGAAGCCTGCAGGTTTTCCTTCATTGTGCCGGAGCAGCGAGACCGACACCTCGATGCGGACGCGGGAGCCGTCCTTGCGGATGAGCTCATAATCGAAAGCCCTTTCCGTCTCGCCCGTCCTGAAGACCCGATTGAAGACATCGAAGACCTTTTTCGCGCCCTCGTCGTCCATGTAGGCCCGGTAGTGCATCCCCGGCATCTCGCTCAATGAATAACCCAGCATCCGGCACATGGCTGTGTTGCAGAAGGTGAAGCATCCCTCGAGGTCTACTTCGTAATAACCCTCGTCGATGCCGTTCAAGATGGTGCGGTAGCGCTCCTCACGGATGACGCTGCGGGCGGGCTCGTTTTGGGAACTCGTACCCCGCAACTCCTCCAGCTCTTCCCGCAGCGCCTCGATCTCGGCGATCAGCTCGGCCTTGGTCTTTTCCATAGAACTCTGCAATGTCCCGAATATAAAAGTATTTTCGACATGGATCTTCTNATGCAAGTTCCGTGAAATATTCTCGGGCTGAAAGACCGGGAAATCGATTCACCGATCAGCCATGTTGACGGAGATATCGAACGGCAGCAACCGCCTGTCGGTGGACAATCCAGAGGAGCGGCAACGTAAGCGGATCTTATCGGGGCGCGGATGCCAGGAGTCGGCTGACCAGGCCCAGGAATTCCTCCTGGCGAAAGGGCTTGTGCAGCACGGCGTCGGCGCCAAGGCTGAGTGCGACGGGCAAGGTGTCCATGTTCCAGACCCTCCCGCCTCCGGACATGGCGATGATTTTCACAGCCGGATCGGCCTTTTTCGCATCCATGATGGTCTCGAGCCCTTCTTTTTCCGGCATGAAAATGTCGGTGACCACGAGATCGGGATGGTGCTTTTCGAATTCCTTCATGCCTTGCATCCCGTCTGGAGCCGCGGTGACGGCGTATCCAGCCTTCTGCAGCATCTGTGTCAGCATGACCCGGAAATCGTCTTCGTCATCGATAATGAGAATATTCTTCATGGGGTTCCCCCTGGATCAGCGAAATCGCGCTCGGACAGGATCAATCGATCAAGCCGGCCCTGCGCACCTCCGCAGCAATTTTTTCCCTGGTGATCGGTTTGACCACGTAGGACGTGGCCCCGCCCTGGTTGTAGGCTTCAAAGACCGTCTTGGGGTCCCCCAGGGCGGTTGTCATGACGATCTTGGCCTCTCTCTCACCATTGATGCCCCGCTCCGTCTCCAGCGCACGGATGCGCCTGACGGCCTCCAGTCCGTTTGTCCCGGGCATTTGGATGTCCATGAAGATGAGATCATAGGGGGCCCCGTCCTCCCAGGCCAGGTCGAAGGCCATGATCGCTTCCTCCCCGTCCACGGCGATGTCGCAAATCCCGTATTCCGAGACCAGGTCCCGCAGGATATTCCGGCTCAAAAAGTCGTCCTCCACAACCAGCACTCTCATGACTCACTCCAGTGTATATGTTTTTTTCTTTCCCCCACGTCCTGCACAAGCTTGACCGGGTGAGCTACATGGACAGGATATCTTCTTCGAGCCTGTCGATGAGCGGACCGCATTGATCTAGGGTCCTCCGCCTGAGGGCCAGTTCGATCCGGAAGACATTTTTCATGACGCGCGTCACGTGGTCTCGCGTCGCCCGGTCTCGAAACCGCTTCGATTCGTACGCCAGGGCCTGTTCGTCTTTTGCCTCCAGGGCCTTTCTGAGTAACCCGATGCGCATCATGGCGTCTTCCAGGAAGGGCACGTCACAATCCTGCGCAGCCGGTGCTTCGCCGCTGTTACCACAAGTCTGCTGAGACGAAGCGGCAGTGCCTGGATGGGAATTGTTACCGCCCGCCTGCTGACGGTTCACCACGGCAGTCATCCCTCCGGGCATCTTGCCGGGCACGAGCCGCTCGATGGCGTTCGCAAGGTCCTCGCGGCACAGAGGTTTGGAGAGATGCTCGTCCATCCCGGCTTCGAGACTTTTCTGCCGGTCGCTCTGGAATGCATGGGCCGTGAGGGCCACGATCGGAATGCGCCCGCCCCGTTGTTTTTCCTCCTCGCGGATCAGCCGTGTCGCCGTGAGCCCGTCCATTTCGGGCATCTGGATGTCCATGAGCACGAGGTCATAATGCTTTTCGCGAAGCCATTGCACGGCCTGGGTCCCGTCGACGACGGCGGTGACCTCGTAGCCGAGCCCTTCCAGCATGTCGACGCCAATCCTCCGATTGAAATCATTGTCCTCGGCCAGGAGGATGTTCAGTTTCGCCGTTTCCAGATCCGACGACGAAACAGCTCCATCTCCGTTGCCCGGATGAACATCGGAGATTCTTCCCTTTTCCGATCCGAGCGTCACGGTAAAGGTGAACCGGCACCCCTTGCCGGGCTCGCTTTCGACCTGTATCGTGCCCCCCATCAGCTCGACGAGGCGTTTGGAGATCGTGAGGCCCAGCCCGGTACCGCCGAATTTTCTCGTGATCGACCCGTCCTCCTGGGTGAAAGACTCGAAAATGGTAGATACTTTTCCCGTGGCGATCCCCGGGCCCGTGTCTTCGACGCTGAAGACCAGGGAGACTCTGTCCGTGCCCTGCCATTCCGCAACGCGGATGCGCACGAGAATGTGGCCCGCCGAGGTGAATTTGACGGCATTGCCCACCAGGTTGTTCAGGACCTCCGACAAATGCAGGGAATCGCCTGTCACAAAGTCGGGTACGTCGTGGGCGATGTCCGCAAGGAGTTTGAGTTTCTTGGCCTCCGCCCCGATCCGCAGCATGTCCAGGCACCGGCGCAGTGTTTCTCTCAGCGCAAATGGGACTTCCTCTATGACCATCTTTCCCGCTTCGATTTTCGAGAAATCGAGGATGCGGTTGAGGAGTTCCATCAGGCTGTGCGCGGCAGCCTTGGCCATGGTGAGGTAGTCTTTCGTTTTCCTGTCAGCCTCCTGGTGAAGGAGCAGGTCGATCGTCCCGATGATCCCGTTCATGGGCGTGCGGATCTCGTGGCTCATGTTGGCCACGAACTCGCTCTTCGCGCGGCTTGCGCTTTCCGCCGCTTCCTTTGCGCGCAGCAGTTCCCGCTCCATCCGCTTTTGATCGGAGATGTCGACAAAACCCTCGAGAAGGCACGGACGCCCTTTCAGGATGACGGGGGTCACGGTCTTGATGATGGGCCGTGATCCGCCGTTTGCCATGATAAGGAACCGCTCCGAGTTGTCCACTCTCTGCTGCAGGTCCATGACGGGACAGCGGGTCTCCTCGGCGGGGCAAACGAATCGATGGCAGCGGTTGCCCACGATGTCTTCGGGAGGCGCGCCGAACATCTTTGCCGCCATGGGATTCACTTCGAGAACCCGGCGGCTCTCCGCGTCGACGATCATGATCCCCGTCTGGACGGTGTCAAAGATGGTCTTCAGGTATCCTTCACTTTCCTGAAGAGTCTCCTGTAGACGTTTGCGCTCCGTGACGTCGCGAATGATCCCTTCCACACCCGCAATATTTCCCTGCTCGTCGAAGCAGAAATAGCTGTTCGCCGACATATCGAGGCTGGATCCATCTTTCTTCCGGAGCCGGACCCAGTAATCATTGACGAGACCTTTTTCTGCCAGGGTCTGGAGAAATACTTTCCTGTCTTCGGGGCGGAAGTAGAAAGACTCTATCGGGCGTCCGAGGACTTCATCGAGAGACTCATAGCTGAGGTGCTTCAACACTGAGGGGCTGACCATGATCACGGTGCCGCTCGTGTCTGTCCGGTAGTAGATATCCTGGATGTTTTCGACGATTCCCCGGAACCGGTGCTCGCTCCTGCGCAACTCCTCTTCCGATCGTTTCCGTATCGAAATATCCAGGATCACCCCGATGAGGCCGCCTGCCTGCCCGTCGGCACTCGTGTAGACGGCTTTGTTGAAGATTACGTCGTGCTGTGTTCCGTCTGCATGCAGCACCTTCGACTCATAGACCTGCGTCCCCCCTTCCCGGATCAGCTCAATGTCCATCTGATCGTACTTCTTGGCCAGCTCCGAGGGGGAAAGTTCGTAGACAGTTTTGCCTACAAATTCGTCTTTTTTCTTACCAACGAACTTCTCGAAGGCCCCATTTCCACCCTGGTATCTGCCCTTGGCATCCTTGAAGAACATCGGGCTTGGCATGGCGTTCATGAGAGTTCCCAGAAACAGGACTTGCTCGCGTATTTGTTTCTCGGACTTCAGGCGTTCCGTCTGCTCCCGATCCCTCTGAAGCCGCGCCTTCAGGACGGGCGCGATGCTCGCGGCAATGCTTTCCAGCACTTTGAGGTCCTCGTCCAGATAGTCGTGATCCTTGTCGGCCACGGCGAGAAGCCCGATGGTCGCACCCTGGCACACAATCGGGGCGCAGAGCGCACGCTTCATCGCGATGTGGCCCCGCGGGAGGGTCAGAGGACCGTTTGACAGGATCGTCCGGCCCTCGGCAAGCGCCCTGCCCCAGGCACCGCCCCAGGCTTCCCGCGGGAACGACGGCGATTTGTCGTGCATCCGGCAGCGTGCCCAGACCTCTTTCGAAAACGAGGGGATCACGAGATTCCCGCCCTCGTCGAGATACCCGAAGAGGCCGTAGCGGCTCTTTGTGACTTCGAGGACGGCCTCGAGCACGAGTTTGTACATGTCTTCATCGGATGCGGTCAGGAAGATCTCGGCAAGCCGGTTCCGGATCCGCAGCTTGCGCTCGGACTCCCGCAGGGTCCTTTCGGTCTGCCGCAGCTCGGTGATGTCCATGAAGCAGCCGGCGATCCCGCCGGAGGACGCATCCTGGCCGGAATAGAAGACCTTGTGAAAAATGGCGTCTCGCACCGTCCCGTCGGCAAAAGTGAAGAGGCTCTCATAGCTTCGGGCGCCCTTCCGTATCAGGATTTCCTGATCCTCCCGGCTGTGCCGATCGGCCACGCCTTTCCCAGCAATGTCATGGATTGTCTTTCCGATCACGGCATCCCGGGTCTGCCCGACGGCATCGGCAAAGGCCTGGTTGCACGCAACATAGATTCCCTTTTCATCCTTGTAGTAGATCGGGATGGGAATCACGTCGATCATCGTCTCGAGCGTGACGGCAGGGGGCACGTTCGCGACGGAAGGTTTCAATGCAGCCCTGCTTCGCGCTTTGCTCGGTTTGTCGATGCGCTTCCCGGGAACCCGGACGGTTTTCATCTTTTTCTCACACACGTGGCCTGAATCGGCCATACCCATTTGATTTTACGTGTTGCACTTCGCCAGCACGAGCCCGGCGATATCTTCCAGGGGGAGGATCTTGTCCACGGCTCCCCGCTTGATGGCTTCCTGGGGCATGCCGAAGACAACGCAGCTCGACTCGTCCTGGGCAATGGTATAGGCTCCCGCCTCTTTCATCTCCTTCATGCCGTTGGCCCCGTCGTCGCCCATCCCCGTCATGATGACGCCCACGGCGTTTCGGCCGGCGTAGCGGGCAGCCGAGCGGAAAAGAACGTCCACGGAAGGCCGGTGCCTCGAGACCAGCGGTCCTTCCCGGACCTCCACGAAATAGCGGGCGCCGCTGCGTTTGAGCAGCATGTGCATGTTCCCGGGAGCGATCAGCACCCGCCCGCGGATGACCGTGTCGTTGTCTTCGGCTTCCTTCACGGACATGCGGCAGATGGAATCGAGGCGTTTCGCGAAGGAGGCCGTGAAATGCTCCGGCATGTGCTGAACGATCACCGTCCCCGGGCAATCCATGGGCAGGTCCTCGAGAAATTCGCGGATGGCCTCGGTCCCCCCCGTGGAAGCCCCCACGACGATGAGTTTCTCCGTCGTCTCGATCATGGCTTTCGACGTGGGCTTGGAGATCATGGCATCGGCCGTGAGTTTGGGCTCGACTTTGTGCGGCCTCACCAGGCGNCGCACTTTTGCGATGGCTGCGGCTTTCACGGCGTCGCAGACCCGGACGCTCGCTTCCTCGAGAAACTGCTTGGTGCCCAGCTTCGGCTTCGTNATGATGTCGATGGCTCCGTATTCCAGGGCCTTGAGCGTCGTGTCCGACCCCTGCTCGGCAAGGCTCGAGCAGATGACGACTGGGATGGGGTGCTGGGTCATGAGTTTCTGGAGGAAGGTGATCCCGTCCATCCTGGGCATCTCCACATCGAGCGTGATGACGTCGGGGACCTCTTCCGCGATCCGTTCCGCCGCAACGAGTGGGTCGGGCGCCATGGCCATGATCTCGATGTCGGGGTCGGCCGACAGGATGTCCTTGAGCGTCTGGCGCACGAGCGACGAGTCGTCGACGATGAGGACGCGGATTTTGCTCATTTTTTTGACTCCCCTACTTTTCTGTAGATGCTGGGCGCCACGGAATCAAGAGGGACATCGAGGTGGCTGAGCACCTCCGAGTGCCCCATGAACAGATACCCTCCCGGCACGAGCTGGTTGAAGAGCTTCCGGATCAGGGACGTCTGCGTGGGCTTGTCGAAGTAGATGATGACGTTGCGGCAGAAGATGACACCCATTGCATCGGCAATGCCGAAAGTCTGATCCATGAGGTTCAGTCTCCGGAAGGTCACCTTCTCCTGAAGCGCCGGGGCAATCTTCACGAGCTTTTTCGACGGGTCCTTGCTCTTGAGCAGGTATTTCTTCCGGAGCGCAATGGGGACGGGTTCAACCCGTTCGTGGTTGTAGACCCCCGCGACGGCATGATCCAAGACCTTGGTCGAGATGTCCGTCGCCAGGATCGAGAAATCGAACCCCGGTTGCCTTGCGGCGTATTCGCTGAGCACGATGCCCAGGGTGTAGGGCTCCTCGCCCGTGGAGGATGCCGCGCTCCAGGCACAGAGCTTCCAGCAGGATCCCGCTCCTGCCGCCAGCGCGGGCAGCGCCTTCTGCGTCAGGTACTCGAACTGGTGCGGCTCCCGGAAGAAATCGGTCTTGTTCGTCGCGACGGCGTCGATCATGTAGACGAGCTCCTCCCGCTGCCCCTCGACGCTGAACAGGTACTGGCAGTACTCGCCAAAGGTGGGAATGCAAAGCTGATTCAGGCGTCTCCTCAGCCTGCCTTCGAGGAGGACCTTCTTCGCCTCTACGTTGATACCGACTTCCTTGTGGATAAAGANACTCAAGCGCCGGAATTGCTCGTCCGTCAGAAACTGCGAGCTGACTCCCGCCATTCGGGTCTCCTCACCCCTGGTGGATGGCTCCATTCTCATCGACGTCTCCGTACGTCATTGATCCGCATCGCTCAGGAAAGGGACAGGGGCGGCCCAGCCGCCTCCGCCCNGTCCCGTTGCATGGAGTTTCGGGTTGCCGATGCGGGGCGCCGAAGCGCCCCGCACCTCCTGTGTCNGCTATGCTATGCCACGGCTTCCTGTGCCGCGTCGGCGCTTTTCACCGCAGGCACAGTGCCGGGGCCCTGGATGGACGCCAGCTCGCCTGACGAGAACACCATGTCGATGTCCAGGATGATGATCAGCTCGTTGTTGCGCTTGCCGATCCCCTTGATGAACTCGGTCCTCCAGCGCGTCCCGATCCGCGGGGGCGGTTCGATCTGCGCCGGTTCGAGCTCGAAGACCTCCTGGACCGAATCGACGAGGGCGCCCAGGACGGTCGTGTCGTCGTCCACGGCGATCTCCATGACCACGATACAGGTGTCGACGGTCTTCTCCGTCTGCGACATGCCGAATTTGAGGCGCATGTCCACGACGGGGACCACGTTGCCCCGCACGTTGACGATGCCCCTCATGAAGTCGGGCGTTCCGGGCACCTTCGTGGCAGGCGTGTAGTCCAGGATCTCCCTGACCTTCGCGACATCGACGGCGAAGACCTCGTCATCGAGCTTGAACGTCAGATACTGGGTCGTTTCCGTAATGGTTTCCCTGCTCATAACGTGCTCCTTTGCATCAGTACTTTTCGAACTCGGTGTCCGACGAATCCTTCTTCGCCCTCCCGTCCGTCATGT
>JGI20214J51088_10001112_pt1 | contig 18271 bp, 15 predicted proteins | sample WetSurMetagenome_FD_51088 | JGI IMG/M metagenome (IMG submission 51088) | reverse complement strand
TTATAATTTTGCACCCTCAAAATAAATGGCCCGTTCGTCTAGGGGTTAGGACGTCAGGTTTTCATCCTGGTAACAGGGGTTCGATTCCCCTACGGGCTACGAGACACTACATAAAAGGCTGATATTCAATAGAATGTCGGCCTTTTTTCTTATTAGGTACAACATAGGTCTAACAAATTAGAATTTGATTTCTATAATACCTATCATCTAAGCAGAGAATTTTACCGGATCAATGTAGTAAAAATCAGGTTGTGAATTCCTCTAATAGTTTGATTATGAATAGAAGGACCAAAATGGTAACAATAACAATAATCGCCACCGAAGGTTCAGTTTCTTTCTTTGTGTACGTTGGAGCTTCCTTATACTGATTTTGATCCGTTTCAGGAAGGTTTCTTGGAATTGATGCGGACAAGTACTTTTTTTCTAAAAATTCTTGAATTTCTTTTAAGGAGTTCAGTTCCTTCTCGAACTTAGTCTCGTTGACAAGAAAGGCATATTCATCTTTCCCATCGCTCTTAAGTGCCAAAATATTCTCATCAAAAAAACCATGACGAAAAAGGAAGGAATCATTTGTAAGTTCAATCAATATTGAATTGCTACCAAGGTATTCCCACCTCCCTTTGTTCACGAGACCATTCCTAGATACTATAAGATCGTTATTAGGTCTGAAAATATATACGGTCTTCGAAGTTGAGATTTCATCTACCACAACCCAGTGCTGGTTTGTGAGAAGTGTTATGTTATCAAGCTTCTGTGAATACCGTTGAATCCGTGGAATAATCTCAGATATATATGTGATCATAATTCGAAAATTTTATAGTTGATAGCATTGAAAACTATTCATTGGTCCCTAGGAAGAATACCTTGTGTAATGGCAGCCAATTCTTCTCCTCATCAGTCAAGGCATCATAAAACTGCTGCCAGAGTTGAATAAATGCATCAATATCAATGAGCCTTACGTGTATATGTGAATCTCTTGCGAACTTTTCAGACTCATTTGTAAACCTGCCAGAGGTGACAAACAGACCAATGTCCCCTGATTTGTTCAGAAGACCAACAAGACTGCGGATATCATTCACAGGTACTGTTGTATCTGGTTTATGTTTCACCTGGACCTTTATCCTGGGTTCAGAGGCTCCCAAAGGATCTCGGTAGGCAACCACATCAAGCCCTCCATCTCGCCCCTTCGGGGAAATAAATGGAGTATAGTATTTCATTGCTCTCAGCAAGGCGGCTACCAAATCCTGAAATTCATAGGCGTTCTTTTGATTAATTGCATCCTTTATTCCTTCAATCGCTTGGATCTCCAACTGGTCAATCGTGGCTCGCTGCAGTTGTCCTGAATCTGTCAATTCTTCCTCTCCAGCCTCAGTTTCTGACCTTTCGTCCTTCAGCTTATTTTCCTTATACCATTGTTTGTAAGCAACATTGGCTGATTTCATAAGTTCCAAAGGTCCTTTCTGAAGGGCTTTTTCTCCCTCCTCAGTAAGGTACCATATCCTTTTATTTTTTCGCAGGTAGCCCGCTTTAATCAGGTCAATACTATAGAAGAGGAAGATTGACTCCCATCGGATATAACCTGTTTTTTCATAGATTTCCTTTTCCCAGTCGCTAAAGGCCAGGGATTCCCTCATTTTGGCCATCACCTCTTTCCCAGGCATACTACCCCCGGCTGCTTTGATGATCTTTAAGGCTGCAAACAGGGTTTTAACAGCTGTTTGCTTTGATTTGGCTAACTTTTCTATTTCCTCTTTCATAAAATGTTTTACTACTTCCTATAATTTGAGAAATTATCCAATCCTTCTCTCAGTCCCTAATACTTCATTCGAAAAATTTTTTATGAATATATTCTATTTTATTGATATTAAGTTCTTTAAATCTTTCTGTAGGAGACGGTACATGATCAGTCACAAGGGTTGAAGTTTCTGAAAGTCCTTTGAGATATGATTCTACATCTCTATTAACAAATCTCATATTGCGAAAATTAATAAATTCTGAATAACGATTTTGAACACTACCTTTTGCATCATCTAGACATATGATATCAATATTTTTCAATGGGAGCTTTTCAGATTGAACAGCTGCCGCCAATAAATATTTTATATAATTATCCCCTGTGGGTAATGAATATCCGATTATTCTGATCTGAGTTGCTTCCTTGAGGAGACTAAATGCCAATTTCCAATCTTGTTTAATCCCCTTCTTTACCCATTTTCTCCAAGTTGGAGAAACAATATCAGTATCAATAGATCCATGCAGTTTAGCTATTGGAAGAGAAAATAAATCCTGAAAATTTTTAAAGAAATTATTCAGTGAAGTTAAAATATTCTCAATAACCAAATCGTAATTTAATGTAATTATTCCGTATTTAATATTTTCTTGATGTTTATAAGGCGCAATTTTAACGGAAGTACATTGTTTTTTATTAAACTCAGCACCAGTATAAATGATTTCTAGTCGTAATAAATTCATTACAAAGTAGATATAATTTTTTGATTCTTTCATGAAAATGTGATGAAAGTTTTGAGGAATACCATCAAATATTTTTAAATTGCTATTAGTTTCACTCAGATATTTATTATCAAATTCGATTTTTGGTGAATATTCTTGAATAACAGTTTTAATAAATTTTTCATACTCCTTTCTAATATGTCGTTTAGGTGAAACCTCCTCCTCCATCTCAAGGATAGACAGGATCTCTTCAATATTTAATAGATCAACATTATAATAGCTCTTTGCAGCATGCATTTTATTAATTCTACCTAGAACAGAATCAAACTGTTTATATTTATTATTATCAGTAAAGTACAAATCCTTGGCACGTGTAAGAAAATTTGATATAACTGGAAGTCCCAAAGGGGCTGAAAAACCTGCTCCAAGGATGTAGACAATATTCTCCATCTGATTTTATTTTATAATTATTTATATTAAAATTATAAATTTGAAGGTAGTATGTTCGGAAAAGAAATCTATTTTGTCAACCTCCTTATTCTGATAATTTTGCTAAGAGTTCTTGAGGCAAGTAATTATTCCTTGTTCTTTTGTATGCCATTTGATATGCTTCCTCTTTCGACCATTGCGGTTCTTCGGGCAATGGAAACTTATCTTTAATCAGACTTAAATAAAATTCATTCCTTGTCATCTCATATATAAACTGTATGACTTTGAAGCAGCAAATGTCTGGATAGTGAACTACTTGCTTCTCTGTGAATCTTATTATACACCAGTATTTTTCAAGAAGAATTTTCTCAATGATATCATTATACCCCAAAAAATGTATAGGCTCACCTGTAGAATCAACATATGGTTCGTCAATTTCAATATCAATAACAATAGGATAGTGATGTAAGATGATGTCAGGATAGTATGCCTTAAAATCCCCCTTGTCAATAATAAGGCACCCGTCAGTTTGGATTTGAGAAGGGTAACCTTCAGCATTCCCAATATGCAAGTTTAATCTCTCAGCCAAAAATCTACTGAGGGTAACCCTGTATTGCGATTTTTCACTTTTTTCGGGTTTTGCGATTTGCGTATAGAATTTTTTAAACAATTCATTACGATATTCTTCTATATACTCGGGGGCTTCGAGTTCTTCGAGTTCCTCTTTATATTGACTAATTCTTTCATCATACTCTTCAAGGTCTGCTAAATACGTCTTCTTGGACAATTCATAAAAAAACATACGTAATTCATATTGTTTCGTGAATAAATCGTTCATCCTTATTGCAGTCCTATATTCGCTATTTAAGTAATCTAAATTTGCCTTTTTTCTATTCCTTTCTTTAAAGTATTCGTTTAGTATGGCAAGAGCCCAAATGGGGAATGCAAGCAACACCCATTTTTTGTCAAAATGAAATGCAGCTATCAATATACCTAATATTAATACCATATAACTAACTCCGGGATATACCCAATATAGAATTCCCTTAGTTTTTAATATTCTCTTTGTCCTGTTTTTATTAAGCTCTGATTCAAGGTCATCAAGCTTATAAAATTCCGGAATAGGTGAAGGGGGCCTCGGTTCTTTAGGATACGGTGGCTCATCAGGTCTTTCAGGGAAAGTAGTTGAAATATTGGCCAGGACCTTTGGATATTTTATAATAGGGTATACTGCCATAGATAATTAATTATCGCTAATTTATATACAGGATATACTGAATAATATTTTTTCTAAAGGGTAAGGTTTTAATTCATAAAATTTATCTGGTCAATCTCAGTCATTAGCCTGTCAGTTTCAGCAAGGGCTACAATGATCTTCTGGTAATGAAGGATATCCTCAAAGGTCAGAGTACGTCCTTTGCGGTCTTTAAGCCACTTTTGGGCAGGTTGATACCCCCCGATGTAAAAATCCCAGGCAATCTGGGGTACATGATCGAAATATTGCTCATCATTGATCCAGACCTTTCCATTTTCAAAATGAATTTTGCATACTTGGTTAGTGCCATCCACGGGATAGGTTGTGAGAAAGAGATTGAAAACAGGGCTCTCAAGAAGATGGATTTGACGTAATTCCCCGCCTAACTTCACCAGTGACCAAAATGTTGTTGGGTCTTTAGGATATGGGACGCGAGGAAAGTCAATTTTCAAGAAGGCTTTGAATTTTTCTCGATATGTTGGAGAGTATAATATGGCATAAATATAATCGAGGATATCTAATGGGGCAAGCGTATTAGGAATATTCTTCCGTTCATAATAAAAAGTATGGTCTATAGAAGTCGCGATTTTTTCGACGATTACCAGATTTAGATTTGGACATCGGGTTTCAATATTTTCAAAATCATTCTTGTCGACATTTTCTGGATATAGGTATAACGGAAATACTGAATTTGAATCATACGCGCTACAGATTTTATGAGCAATTATATGCTTTGTTATGAAAAAGCAGTCGTCTTCTTTATTTATTTTTGGAATTACCAAGCCGATATTTTCTCCTTTTAGAAAGTGTCGCATTGTATCAATCCTCCAACGCCATATCAGTTTATTATCAAAATATGTCCATTTCTCATCAAATGGGCGATAATCAATTTTTAAAAAGTTTTCAGGCTTCAATTTTATTATTGCTTTATTCTGAAGTATCCATTCTGCATAATTTTTACCTAATCCATACAAATCGGTTAGCGCTTGGGCTGAAAGGTCTGAAGAAATAAAATCATTAAGCCTATTTAAAAGGATTTCCTTGTTATCATCGAGAATAAATGAATCTCCCATTGTAACAATTCCCGTGATGTTGTTTGGGAATAATTCACTTACGTTGAAACCTGTTGAATAAGATATATTCTCTTTGAAATCTCTAGGATTAAAAAAATAAAATTGTGAATCAACATCAATTTCTTTGAATTCTATTGATCTTAGAGAGTTCTCCCATAATGATTTATATTTATGCTCTCGTGTTCCCCATAATTCCGCATATTTTAGTTTTCCTAACTCTCCTTTAGGTTTTTTCCCTTTTTTAATAAAGATGTTTATTGACACACCGGCCTGAATATCAAACACATTCCAATCTTTTGTTCCATCGGGGCAAATTTCTTTTTTCTTGCTATTGCCATGTAAATCAAGTATATATAAAGAGTCAAATGAGTTTAATAATTGCCATCTCATTCCTCTAAATGTTGGATTATCAATAAAACTGTGGTTGTTGACAAATGCCAAAATACCTTCGCCATTTTTTTCAATAAAATGTTGGCTTAAGCGTATAAATTTTACATAATCATCCTGTAGCCAATGCTTTTTTTCCTTGAAGTGCTCACCATTTATATATTTGTAATCCTCGATTAGTCTCGTAATCCAGTCTCCATTATTCGTGGAAACCCCGCTATACGGTGGATTTCCAATTATTACCATCACAGGAGTATCCCTTTTAATATAGTTTGCCTCATTGGCCTCTGTACTAATCCAGTTTGCAAACAAGGTCCCGGTATCAGGGTGATGCTCCTCAAGAGAATTGGTTAAATATATTCTGAACCGCTGGTCTTTTGTTGGCTTATAACCAGTTTCCTTCAGGAGCATGTCAAGCTTCAAATGTGCCATGGCATAACTAGCCATAAGGAGTTCAAACCCATTGAGGCGAGGTATCAGGTGATCATCAACATACTTGCTCCAGATGCCTTGCTGCCCTTCAAATTTCTTGTAAACCTGGCGAATCACCTCTGCAAGGAAAGTTCCGGTACCAGCAGCTGGATCAAGGATCTGAACTTTGTGGACCTCTTGATCAACTTCTATTTCTTTAGTTATTGATTTTTTGTTTACAATTACGTTGGTCCAGACTTTTTGTTTTATGATTGTTTTGGAGGTATCGGCTAATCCTTGAGGTAAGCCAAACTCAGTTTTCAGGATGTCATCTACCGCCCTTACAATGAAATTCACAACAGGTTCAGGTGTATACCAGACCCCCCTGGCTTTTCTCAGCTTAGGGTCGAATTCTCCCAGGAATGTTTCATAGAAGTGTATAATGGGGTCAGTCTGTTGTGTTGACTTGCCGAAATCTTTCAGAAGGTCTGCAACATCTGTTGCCCTGAAAATATCAGCCAGATCATCCACAATCCACTTAATCCGTGCATCCAGGTCGTATCCTGCAACATACTGGAAGAGTTTCCGAAGGAATGGGTTTGTTTTTGGAATTAGCTGTGCAGCTTCAACACGGGAAAACGTATCCAGGGTAGGGTCATGTAATCGGGCAGCAAACATCCCATAGGTGATGGTCTGTGCATAGATATCTGCAAACTCCTTCGGCTTAATATCGTGGATCAAAACATCTTTAAAGGCTGTCAGTTGGTCCTTTAAGGAATTGTTGGCAGAATCATACACTACCTGATCATCCCTCACCTCATCGCTTGTAATTGCATTTTCAATCACTGTGGCAAGCATCCTAGCCTTCCCAGCCATCATTTTGGCCAGTTTTTCGGCTGATCTGATGGTTTGTCCAACGAAAGTGCTGAAATTGACAATCAGATCAGTGAACTCTGAGTATTTAAGTGGATTTCCAAAAACCTTTCCCTTTTCAATTCTGCCAATGGTGATTGTTTTCACCAGAACTCCCTCCCGAAAGAACCAGAAATCTAAGTAATTGGTGAATATCAGGTTTGGAAGAGAGGCTTTGTAACGGTCAAACTGCTCCTTGTACAACTTATCCCCAAGGTTAGCCCCCAGATCCTTTGCTTCGATGTAGCCAATAGGGATGTTTTTTCTTGTCAGGATATAGTCTGGGGCTCCACAGGCTACCCTTGAGGGTTCATTGGTCACCAGGAACCCTGGTAATAATGATTCTAAAAGGTTCTGAAGGTCCCCTCGGTAGGTGTGTTCAGTGGATATGCCAGTTTTGTAGCGGGTGTTGAGGCTGGAAAGGTATTCTTCGATAGTCATACTGAGTTCCGATTTATTACAAAGTAATACAAAATTGATGAATATATTTTATATTTAATTTAAATTGCATTCCTCAATTTTTAATATATGGGTGAATTGGATAATTTTGAATCATAAAATGAGAATTTATATCCCATTTCTTCAATTTTTAATCTAATAAAATTTTTATAATCAATGTCTGCTGAAGGAGAAAATACAATTCTCTCAATAAGTTTATTTATATCAACATTGATAAACTTCCCTCGAGAGTTTTCCTGCTTTGTCCAATATTCTCCAGACAGATCAATCGTGGATTCGCGAATCTCCTGAAATAACCTAAATTCACACTCATGGCTGAATTCAAATCGTTTATGGATTACTGGTGTGATTGTATTCAAGGTTTCTACAGGATATTCTATAGGATGATGATATATTCCTGATGAATAGTCGATATAGCGGACCTTACTTGCATAAATATTTTCCGTACAATCCTGTAACGCCTCCGTAATTCTAGAGATATTTGACTGAATCGCTACACCTTCATTTGTTTTCAGATAAATTCTCCACATCGCATCTGATTCATGAGAATTAATATGCCAGCAGTTTACAACTGTTGATTTTTTCACTCTCTGATAGAAGTCACCCATTTTCGCCATCTGTTCTTCAATTCTTTCATAGTTGTTTCCCAAACGAGATTCCCAAATTCCTTTACGCCATTCATATTCTCTCACTGGGGTTGAACATTCAAACGGATCAGAAAATTTATCTGCTCTACAAAAAAATAGCCTTTTCTTTGAAAGAAGAGAGAAAAGTTTTTCCGTATTAATATATCTCCATAAAATTTCTTTTTCATCAATGGGGATGAGATAATCATGCGGATGGATCGGCATAGTCAATTAATTAAAAACTAAAAATTAAAAATATTAATAAGTTAATGTTTAGATTTATATTTTCGTTGTTCCTTTTTATAAATGTCATCAGTATAGAAGCATACACTTCTTACTAGGGCTGTGCCCCAATATTTTCTGAAAGTCCATCCACCTGCTGTTCCTTTTTCTTCTTTGTTTATCATTAATATTTTTTTACTACTTGTATCGAAAAACACAAAATAACAGGTTGCGTGTGTGCCATATTTTGTTGATTTAATAAAATTCTCAACCACACAGACCAATCCAACCTTGGTTTTTGGATTCGGAATATTGTATGAATCCAGCAACGCCTGTATTTCATCCTGGTTAAGAGTAATTGGTGTATCACGTATAAATGTCTTCTCGTTTATCATTTTTGCTGATTCAGTAATGCATGATAAATCTGAATATACTGTGTCCTTATTGAAATATTTTTCTAATTTACTTGTCGGTCTCTCCTCTAAAACATATGTATTCCAGAAGACAGGATAGACGTCTTTGATTTTTTCAGCATCATATGTTTTGGTCGGATCATTCGGATTAACATAAGCAAATAATGCAAAATCAAATCCATAAAAGGTTATCGAACGGCTTGAAAATACTTCCTGCTTTTCCTGAGATAAGCATAAGGAGGAAGCTGCCAGAAATACGAAAAGTAGAATCTTTGTTTTCATATGAATCTTTTAAATCAATATTATAAACTTTTTTTGATATTTCTCAGTAAAATCCATATTAAAGATATTGTAAATATTTTAAACGAAGACATTTGTTAATAAAATTATAGTTAACGTTAAGGTTATTTGAAAAGGGCGACGGAAACCTTAGTATAAAACAAAATGATGTTTTGCTCCTTAGTATCAGATGAGCGACAACCAAGACTTGATATAGCATTACATTGAAGGTTTAAAATAGGTGCCCATACCCTTGGGACTTATGGTGGCCTCTGGTGCGCCGTAAACCTGCTAAATGTTTCCGTTATCCGCAAAGCTGTAATACTCCCCGCAGCCTATAATGATATGGTCGAGGACATCAATATCAAGGAACTTCCCCGCATTTATCAGCTTTGTAGTAACTGCCAGGTCAGCTTCTGAAGGGGAAAGGTTCCCCGAAGGGTGGTTATGTATCAGGATCAGGCTTGTGGCGTATAAATCAAGCGCAAGCTTGTACACCTTTTTAGGGTCAACCACAGTGCCAGTTAACCCTCCCTCGGAGATCTTCACCCGGTCAATGACCCTGTTACCCCTGTTCAGAATGAGAATCCAGAACTGTTCGTAGTGTGATTCAACCAGGTGGTCAAACAGTCTGAACACCTCCTGTGAATTGGTGATCCTTGGCTTGTCAAGTATTTCCGATACCTGTCTGCGTCTTGCCAGTTCAAAAGCTGCTTTTAGTTTTACACCATCTGACAAAGGCACTCCGCAGTTCTGCTGAAGATCATTCAGTGAATACGCACAAAGCCTGTTCAGGGAGTTCTCACATGCCTGGATTATGGCATTTGCCTGTTCCAGGGAGTAGTATCTGACCTTACTGGAGCTAAGCACCAGCGACAATAATGAGCTGTCTTTAAGGCCTGAAATAGATTTTTCGGGTATTATCACTTTCTGTTCCATAAACGCTATAGAATTATATCTGGTTTCAGGTCGTTTTTTCATCGAGTTCTTTACTGATATGACGTATGAATACGTCACTTCCATATTTCCCCCTGATGTATTCCATTGTCCTGGGGTCACGGTTGGTGGATTTGTAATCATGAGGCCGCCAATACCAGAGTTTCTTCTCTCCAGCAAAGAAGAATCCGAATTCCTTCAGCTCCTTCCTGTAGCGGAATGTGGCACCGGATAACCAGATCCAGTTACCACAGAGCTCAATGGTGATTTCCTTAAAACTGATGATCTTGCTGATGATTTCAGGAAACTCTCTGAAGTCCTGCTTTGTCTCCTCCTTCTTCTTCCAGAATTTGAAGGCAGGATTCTTCATGAAGGATTCATATTCCAGGTTGATCTGCTGCATGGTCTCTTTGTCACCCCCACGATCAGGATGATACTGCATTGCAAGCTTCTTGTACAGGGCCTTTACCTCGTCTAACGAGGCACAGCCATTAAAATAGTGTGTTTTCATATTGAATGGATCTGTTGGATAAGGTGGATAAAAATCTATTTGAACAGCCACTGGACCTTCAAACAAAATATATCCTGAGAGGTGACAAAATGTCTTTTCACAGGAAAGAGATTGTAACCTGTAAGATTCAGGGGAGAACAATGACAAACATGTAAAAGGGAAATGGTTTCTGCCTGATCATGTAGACCATCAGGTAGGCATCAGAGGGTTTCACTTCATCAACGTAAAACACCTTCGCATGAATCCTGCCTGGTGATGAATTTCTGACACGCACTTTAAAAGGACAGGTAAGCCTGCGCAAAATACCATGTCTGTCAAGAACCAGGATTGAATTACCGCTTATTGTTATACTTGGGTTTTCCCCAGGGTTTTTTCTTTTCGTCATATATAGCTTTTTTGTTTTTAACAGAAAAGGGGAAATTCCATCTGGAAAATCCCCTTCTCAAAAGGATGCTGTTGTTTTATCAGGACCCTGATGTGACAGCTTCAGGCTCAAATACAACCTCCTCCATGCTTGGCTGTTTCTGCAGTGGGATGAACCTGTACTTGTGACCAACCATAATTGTTTCACCTGTAGATGGCACCTTGTACTCATAAGGTTCAACTTCGATCTTCTCAACCTTGCCAGGGAATGCTTTCCCTACAAGATCCTTGCAGGTGGCCTCATTGAAGGTGGTTGTGATGCTTCCCTTGAATGCCGTTGCATAAAAGTTGCCTGTCTGGCCTGATTTTACGAATTCAACATCACCCATCAGTGAAAGGGTGAAGAATTCCTTGCCCAGTTTGTTCTGGCGTTTGTCGTAACCAATAATCTTAACCATTGTAATGTTATTTGAATTTGACTTCCCAAAAGGGGCGTGGGACTTTCCCAATCGCAGAAGGGAGGGGGAGTTCAGGGTAATCAGGTGGTGGGCTAAAAAATTTTGGGGTTAAAAAATTTCCAAAAAAAAAATAACTGACTGACTCGATCATATAGGGGTTCAGTCAGTCAGTTATTTATTATTCATCAGCGGCAGGTGAGCTGGAAAAATCACAAATTATTCTTTCCTGCGGTTCAAGTCTTTAAAAACCTTATTTTTTTTATACTAAGGTTTTCTGTATCTCAAATCTTAAGCAATGGATCGAGTAATAAAAGAGGAACCTACAAACTGTCATAACCACAAAGTTATCAAGTAAGTAGGTTCCCTGTCAATTTGAGTTGCATGCGAGAGACAAGCTGCTGGTTTCTTTAATCTACATCATCAGCATCGTCGTTTTCAGTATTATTCCATGGCACTTGTTCATCACTCTTCATTCTCCAAATGCCATGTTTCCCAGGAACACTTTCCAAGGATCGCATAATATATCCATATACTGTTCCTTTTGGCATTCCGTAGATTCTTAATAACCTTTTGGATAATTCCGCTACCTTTAATGAATCATCAACCCCAAAAACCTCTTGCCAATTTACTTTATAGGTTAAGCCACCTGTCTTGTTACCAACAATTTCAGAATAGCCAACCTTACCCTTTGTCATTGAGAATGTCAGTGAAATCTCATCAAAAACTAACACAAAGCTTGAATGTTTCATTTCACTGGGCAGGTAGTTTCCCTTGACTGGTGAGAGGTACCTTACGTTTTTTTCATCAGGTCGTATTTCAACCACTACTCTCATTTTTGCTTCAAATGCCTGGCTTCCCAAAACATTGTGTTTTGATGGTTCGTTCCCTTCAGTTCTTTTCCCAATGTGATGAACGAAGAGTACAAGGCATTTGTGGCGTTTTGCAAGGGCTGAATACTTATTAAGAAATTGCCTTACCTGAACATTGGAGTTTGAGTCCCCTTTGTCGAATAAATCGCCATAGGAATCACAGATTACAAGGTCAACAGGTGTTTCAGTCAACCGTTTATCCAGATCAGCAATTATATCCTCTGTTTCAAAGATAAAGCTGAGGTTTTTAAGATTCTGATCAGCATATAACGATGAATCAACCTGCTTTTTTAACAGGGAAACAGTTGCCTCTTTATCATCCTCAGTACTTACAAATATTACTCTCCCTGTTCGAGGTGTTAACTGGAAGCCCAGGAAATCCTTCTCCCCTGTTGCAATGGCAATGGCTAATTGGCGGCAAAAACAACTTTTACCACTATCAGATGTTCCCACAACAGCACCTAATCCACTTGATGGGAGTAAAGGATTGACAAGGCATGGTACTTCATCAATATCCAGCATTAAAAGGTCAAAGGCAGAAATGAACTTTGAATTTTGAGAGGATTCATCTTTCATAGTGTTGTTTATACTTGTATTCATGATTTCCTCCTCCCTTTAAATGCCTCAACCCTGTTCCCGTTTAAAAAGGCCTCAATATCTGTTCCCTGGAACATTATCTTCCCGGAAACCTGAGTAAAGCTCAAAAGCCCTTCATCCCTGTAGCGCTGAAGTGTTCTTTTTGATACCTTTAGAAATTCGCATGCATCTGGAATAGAATACAGCAGTTTTGATCCTGCGTTTGTGGTTGTCAAAGAGTCGATTTTGTGCTCCAAAGAGTCCAGCCTCTCAAGAAGTCTACTAAAATCTTCCTCTGGAATTACATTAAGATTCATTTGTTAAAAATTTTGGTTTGTTATTTTTATCCCAATATTGGGACTCCAAAGATATTTTACACAAATGACTGTATATTAGACACTTAAATAAAGGTCTAATGAAGGTCTAATCAAATGTCTAACGGGAGTTTCGCTTTCCAATACTGAAAAAGAAAGTAGAAGAAAGCCAATTAAAGATGAATCGTTAATGAATTCTATTTAGGTCTAATACTTTTTAAGACATTTCAGAGCCTCTTCGAGGAATTTCACTTTCCTGGTATCGGATACCACTATAGTTCCCTTTAATTGATTAGGGGATATGGGTATCCCATCCTTAGTGAAGGAGCTTGCAGCATACACCCATTTGTCTGGAAATATTTCATAAATGTCCGTTCGGTCTGCAAGCTTTTTTATGAAGAACTTCAGATCTATCAGGTCTCCTGTCCATTTAATCTTTTTTTTGAGAGGTTCCCCTGCTAAAAATTGATTAAGGGCTATTTTTGATCCCATACCAGGTGAAATAAAATTATTTCCTGACAGAATTTGGAACATCGCGTTGACAGATTTTTCAATAGAACCCTTGGACAACGTGCAAGATAGTGTTGTTCTTCTGTGTCTCTTTTTTAAAACGGTCCTATCCTTTATTAACTCTTCAACGTGTAGATTCTCTTTATCAATGTATCGGCTAATATACTCTTCGACCTGTTGAAGAGATTTTTCGAGGTCCTTTATAAAAGGTTTGGCGGAGGGTGAATACGTCTTTTCTTGGATGCATTTACGTATAATTGCTAATCCTGTCTGGTATTGTTCAGAATTTTGTTGATTCAGTTTAGGATTTTCCTTTTTGAATTCCGCTTCAGGGATCATTAATACTCTATTTTTTGCAGAAACAATTGCTCTCCTTATATACTCAGGAAATGCAATGCTATATTCTCCTGGTGGATAAAGTGCCCCGTCATTGCCATCCTCAGAAGTGATTGATATGGTGTCCGTCTCTTTATCATATTTTTCATAGTATACAGCCTCAAAATTAAATGGGAAGAAAGGTTCATCTTTAAGTCTATTTATTTTATCATGAAAAAGACAATCCTCAATGAAGTCCATCAGATCAAAAATTTTCTGCCACATCTTGAAAGGTTTAGTTGTTAAAAACATCCATTGCCTTATCTAGCTCCTCATTTATAATCTTTGTGTAGAGTTGAGTCTCTTTAAGGTCTGCATGGCCTAGGAGCTTAGACACATACTCAATGGGGATTCCCTTTTTAAGCGCCAGTGTTGCAAATGTATGACGGGACAGATGAAACGTTATCTTCTTATTAATCTCCGCTTTATTGGCAATCTTCCCCAGGTATTTGTTTATCAGAGAGGTCTTCCTCCCCACTGTGTAATGTAATTTTGCAGGACTATCAATTTCCTCCTTGTCAGTGATAAAGGGGAATACAAAATCATCTGGCTTTGACTCATCAGTCCTGAGTTGGTCAATAATTCGCTGAGCTGTGTCAGGCAACTTGACCATCTGCAAGCCACGGGTTTTCTGCATTTTTAAAACCACATGTCCTTCCTGGATATCAGCCCATCGTAAGACCAATAGGTCTGAGATACGTATTCCGCCTGCATAACACGCAAAAACAAAGAGATCCCTTACCTGTTCAATCAGGCCCTTTCCCTCCAGCTTTAGGCCTTCAATTGTATTAAGTTCACTTTCCAGCAGGTAGCCCCGCTTTGTAGGTTCTGTCTTGAGCTTAAATGTTTTAAACGGGTTATCATCAATTGATAACAGCCCTTCCCTGATGGCATCATTCATGACTTTCCTTATTATCCTGAGATTCCCATGAATGGTGTTGGGTTTGTTGTTTTCCTTTACCTTAAGATGGTCGCTGAAAGAGGAAAGGAAAGAAGGGGTGATATCATCCAGATACAGTGGTTTCTGATCTGTGTACGTCAGAAGCTTATCCCTGACAGCACGTGCCCTGAGAAAAGTTGCAATCTGGCCACCCTTTTCTAATCTATCCAGGTATTTCTGTAAAAGTGGATAGAAATTTTCGGGTTCAATACCCATGATCTTGCCTTTCAGCTTTTTTGCCGATAAAATTTTTACTTTTTTCTCGGTATCAAGCAAAGCTGCTTCAGCCTGGGCCATCTTCTCAGTGATATAGGCATTTAGCCTGGCTGAATTGTTCCTTGATTTTTTAACTTTAAATGCTTCCGCATCCCAATCTTCCTCCTTTAGGCGAATTCCAAGGTAAAAGAAGTTGGTTTTTCTGTTTTGGATTGTACGGAGGTATAAAGGGTATTCCCCTTTTGAATTTTTTTTAACCTTCCGAAGTATTATCTTTGTTGAGGCCATAATTATCAGGGATTTACAAATGTAATAAAGTTGCATATAGGTACAACATTTGGTACAACATTTTCGACTTTGCCCTGCTTTTTCTGTCATTTGATGACGTTGGCAAGTTTTTTAAAATGCTGTAATTCAGAATAATGAGTGCAAGCGGGTGTCAGGGAAAGACAACGGCAGATTCCCCTACGGGCTACGAGACAAGTCTAATGTGCAAGGTGCAAAGTGCAATTTAATTTGCACTTTGCACTTTACGTTTCAGACCTTACACTTTAGACCTTTCAGTTTAGACTTCTTCTAAATTTTCCTCTTTCTTATTACCTTTTCATTGTAAACCGGATTAAGTGGAAAAATCCGCAAAATGGAAAATTCAACTCAGGTTCAGTTCAATGAACAAATTCGTGAAAGGACGTTAAAAATGTCCGTTGATGTTCATAAAGTATTAAGTAAGAAACAGGTATCGGCAATAACGAGGCCGATTGTCAACCAGATTATCAGGAGTTCGTCCTCCGTTGCAGCCAACTATCGGGCTGCAACAAGGAGCCGTTCGGATGCCGAGTTCCTGTCGAAGATCTGTATCGTTGTAGAGGAGTGTGATGAAACCCAATTCTGGTTGGATTACCTTACCAGGATTGAACTTCTGACATTGCCCGAATTATCTTCTCTAAAGCCGGAAATCGACGAGCTTGTAAGACTTTTTACGGCGATCAAGAAAAAGATGAAAGATAAATTGCAACGGTAGGACATGGGGCAGAACACTACAGCTTGACAAACTTTCCCTGCAAGGCTGTTTCAATCGTAAGAATGTCATCTGGTTATTACTTTGTTAACAATAGATGCTTTGACAATGTTTCGTGGTTGGTTGAGAGGATCAGAAGGTAAACGCCTTCAGGAATGTTCCGCAAGTCATAATTTATGCTGTGCCTGCCGGAACAAAAATCAGAGTTCTCCAAAACTCCGACAGACCTTCCCAGCATATCATATAATGAAATACTAACCCTTTCATTCTGCGAAAGGTCGAAAGAAACAGTAATATGGGTTGTCGCGGGGTTTGGAAAAAGTGAAAGGTTCAAATCATCTATATCGACATTCCTATCTGCAACTCCTGTATATGTGCTATAATGTGCATCGAACATTGCCTGTCCAATTTTATTATCCGATTCTCTAATCCATACGCATGCTCCTGATTGCTCGACAGGGTTAATACACAATTTTGGACGAGGTTCGCTCAGATCAGGAGAATCATTATACCCTTCTGAATTAAAGTTCCATGAATTAGGATTCGACAGGTTCATTTCCTTGGTCGCATAAGGAAGTTTGCTCAGAGTTTTGTCGTACCATGTCAATATAAAGGTTGAATCGTATGGGTTAAATATTGTAGCTGGCATTTGATTGTCGTGCTCCGGATTTGTAAAACTGAAGGGAATGAAGTCTTTTGATGTAGTCGCCTCCTTATTATAGAAAGCTAATATATCAGTACCACTAGTCAAAGTATTCGGCACTTCATACATTACTAAGGTTGTAAGGTTTTGTTCATCATTATCCATCAATCCGTACTGGCAGGAAATTACAGGAGTACCACCTTGATAGGGAGTGGAAGTATTTAAACTATCAATGCAAACAGGGGGTATAAAATTTGTAGCCAAGTCACCTTCTGAATGTGAATAATAGACATGTCCGTTTGGAAATAATAAATAGTCTTTTGCATTCCAAATGGCAAAGAATCTTCCTGAATCCCAAAGAGGGCTGGATCCATAAGCCAATGAAACTTTCTCTGGTCTTCCAGGCCAAGCACATGTTGCAATTACATGAATTTCGTTAAAAGAGAGTCCACCATCCCTCGAAATGCGGATTCTCACTTGGTTCTCTTGGGAATAAAGAAACCCTATTGCGCCCGGATTTGATCCGGATTCAGTAACGGTTCCATCACTACAAAGATCTATATCTCTAATGTCATCCTGGTCTTCATAAATCATACAGTCATTCTCCATTTCAGCCGTAACGCCATTCAATCGCATTAGATTTCCCATATACGATGTCCCTAAAATACTAAAGGAATATCCAATAATAAGTTTTAAATTACTTTGATTGTTGCCACAAGTAACCAAATCTATTTTCATTAATGATCTCCCTCCCTCCCATATCCACCAAGGTGGAGTATAGATGGGTTCCCAAGATATTCCATTATCTTTTGATCGGACCACTTTAAAATTCGAGAAAGACGAAGAATCAACTATATATGCTGAATATAACCATCCATTATAGGCTGAACAGACCGAAACATTACGTTGGTTATAGCTCTGTTGCTCCTGGATTACAATATCCTTCCCAAACAATGGAGGTACAACATCTTGTGCGAAAACGGCTGAGGTCAATAGTAGACAACCTTGAAAGAGGATTAGTAGTACGATTTTTTTCATAGTCGGTGAGAATTTGGAGTTACAAATATATTTGGATCGTTATAGAAATCAATGAGGTTGTTTCATGCATTTTGAAATTGAGTGGATATTATAAACAGCATTAATACAATATTCCAACTTTAATAAACCTTGAGATACTCATTAATACGGACGCAATATAAAAAAAACTAACATACAATATTATATCTCTCCCTGAATTCAGAAAAGAGATATTAGTTAAAACTGATAGGAAATAAATACCTGTTTCCAGGCGGCCTACGAGACAAGTGTAATTTGCAAGGTGCAAAGTGTATCCCGATAGCTATCGGGATTACACTTTGCACTTTACGTTTTAGACTTTACTTCTTCTGTTCCGCCGCAGGTGCCGCACCTTTTGCTTTCTGCATGTCTTGCATCATGCTCTTCTGAACATCCTCCTCAAAATACATAATGGTGAAATTGCCGGGAAGCTGGCTTGGCGGCCATTCTTTGAAAGTCTCGATAAAGGCCCCTGCCTTTATGTTCATATACCCCATGAGGTATGAATTCTTTACCCTCCAGTCGTCATACTGGTCAGAAACAATGTCGGCACGTTCATAGGGATCCAT
>JGI20214J51088_10001110_pt1 | contig 18306 bp, 14 predicted proteins | sample WetSurMetagenome_FD_51088 | JGI IMG/M metagenome (IMG submission 51088) | reverse complement strand
CTTAACCTTAACCTTAACCTTAACCTTAACCTTAACCTTAACCTTAACCTTAACCTTAACCTTAACCTTGTTTATTTACCTGTTTTTCCCTGCTTTGTAACCTCTAAAGGCATAATACATTATTACAAGATAGCCAGGTATGCAAATCCAGTATGCTGACTGTGTCGAATATATGTCTGCAAGCTTCCCATATAGCAAAGGCAATATTGCACCCCCTGCAATAGCCATAATGATCATTGCGGAAGCAGTTTTAGTAAATCTTCCAAGTCCGTTTATCGTAATTGGCCATAATGCCGGCCACATCAGTGAGTTTGCGAGACCCATAAATGCAACAAACAGAACAGTTAACGGTAGAACGAGTTTTAACTTTGCAAAAGTAACAATATCGATAAATGGGACTGTTAAATTTAGATTGGAAGGAAAGACAATTGCCGCAAGTGTAAATGTCACACCCAGAATTGTACAGATTCTCAATGCAGTAACCTGTTTGATATATTTTGGTATAAATATTATACCCAGAAGATATCCCACGATCATAAAGAGAAGTGTTAGTGAAGTGAAATATTTTGCCGAGCTCATATNTATTCCNAGTGATTGACCATATCTTATGATAGTATCAGCAGCAATGACTTCAACGCCCACATAAAAAAAGAATGCGATAACNCCTAATATCAGATGAGGAAACTGCCATACACTTGTTTTACTGATGTTTGATTCACTGCTTGCTTCATCTTCTGCATCGGTATCAATTTCAGGNAGNTGGGCAAACCGTAGTAAGAGTCCAAGAAGAACTAGAATCACAGCCATAACAATATACGGGTAAATAACCCTGCTTGCGAGCTCATCGAGGAATACTGCCCTTGAGGCAGAATCAACAGCTTTAGCAAGCTTTTCTTCAAGGATATTTGCATCTTTCAATACAATACTTGCAAGTATAATCGGAGCTAAAACCCCGGCAAACTTATTGGCAATCCCCATTATGCTTATTCTTTTAGCAGCGCTTTCAGGNGGACCTATAATTGTTATATATGGATTAGATGCTGTTTGCAGCAGGGCAAGGCCAGTTCCTTCGACAAATAATCCCAGAAGAAAAAGCCCAAATGTTCTTGTCATAGCGGCAGGAATAAATAGCAATGCGCCAACTGCCATTATCCATAGCCCAACTGTCATTCCATTTTTGAATCCTGTCTTTTTAAGAAGTGCTGACGAAGGAAGGGCCATTACAAAGTAGGATATATAAAAAGCTGATGTCACAAAATAAGCCTGAAAGTTGTTCAATTCACAAGCTGTCTTCAGAAATGGAATGAGTATCCCGTTTAGCCATGTGACGAATCCGAAGATGAAAAAAAATAATCCTATGATTGTTACTGAAAAAATGTAATCTTTCCTGCTGATCGGGTTTGATGGAGTGATATTGGTCATTTCACTATATTCTGCTATTCTTTCCCTGAAATTTCTCTCGATTTCATACCAAGATATCCTCCATGATGTCTCTTTGCATAATCCCCGGCACTGAAATGAATTTTTTCCATCATGAGGACTACCAGTGCGTCTCCGATTACTGTCATCATAGTGGTGGATGTAGTCGGTGTAAGTCCCAGTGTACAAACCTCCTGAGGTGCACCGGTAAGAATGAAACAATCAGCCTTTTGAGCAAGTGAACTTTTATCATTTCCAGTTATTACAATGACCGGCACCTGAGGATAAAGATTGTTTTTAAGCTCTATGAGCTCAATTATCTCTCTTGTTTTTCCGGAATTGGAAATTGCCAGGAGTACATCATTTTCCTGTAGAATACCAAGGTCACCATGCTGAGCCTCACTTGGATGGAGAAAAATTGATGGAGTGCCGGTTGAACTGAAGGTAGTGGCAATATTGTGTGCAATCTGACCTGCTTTGCCCATTCCGCTGGTAACTAGTTTGCCATTTTNACCATGTACCTGCCTGTAAATTATTTCAATAGCAGTTTCGAAATTTTTGGTTACCGGAATGTTTTCAATAGCAGTTGCCTCTCTTTTAAAGATCTCCCTTACTTTTTCTATCATACATATCTGATATATACTCGTCCAAAGTTATTAAAAATAATTACCGGCACAATGTCGCAATAGAGNAAAGATATTAGACTATTGACTGGTTTCGAATGNTCGTTAACTTTGGAGCAAATATGTTATATTACCTTCTTATCTCCATTCCTGAATATTTCACTCCTTACAGTTACTTTCTCCAGCATTTTTATATTCACTTCGACACCAATTCCGGGGTTCACAGGAACATCCATCGTTCCATCGGGATTGACAACAAATTCGGGTTCTACAATATCCTCTTTATAATATCGTTTGCTGGCGGAAATATCTCCTGGAAGGGTAAAATTTGACAATGAAGCCAANGCCACATTTCCTGCCCGTCCAATTCCCGATTCAAGCATTCCACCATGCCAGACCGGTACGTTCATTGTGGCACAATAATCATGAATTTTTTTTGATTCGGTAAATCCTCCAACACGTCCGGGTTTAATATTAATTATCCTGCAACTGTCTAATTCAATTGCCGCACGGGTATCATCAAGGGAATGAATACTCTCATCAAGACAGACAGGAGTTTTTAATTCCCTTTGAAGTTTTGAATGATCGAAGATATCTTCATATCCGAGTGGCTGTTCTATGAGCAGGAGATCATAATTGTCCATTTTTTTGAAAAGGCTGATGTCATCGAGTGTATAAGCTGAATTTGCATCAACCTGCAAAAGAAGCCCGGGAAATTCTTTACGAAGCGCTTCAACAAAACGGATATCATTTCCAGGGGCAATTTTAATCTTGATCCTCCTGTATCCCTCAGAAAGGTGTGTTTCCACTTTTTTTATCAGCGCTATTTCGGAAGACTGGATTCCAATACTTACTCCAACATCAACCTTCTTTCTTACCCCGCCAAGCATTTTTGAAAGAGATTCTCCTTTAGCTTTTGCAAAAGCATCCCATAAGGCAGCCTCAATACCGGCTTTTGCCATCATATGTCCCCTCACACGCTCATAAAGCTCAATAGCCTCCTGAATACCTGATAATTCTTTTCCGAGTATAGATGGTATTAAAAAATCTCGTAGTATATGCCAGGCGGTAGTTACCGTTTCGTATGAATAAAACGGAGTACCTTCCGCAACGCTTTCTCCCCAGCCAGTTACTCCATCAGCATCTACTCTTACAATAATATGTTCTTCATCATATTCAGTACCCATAGAGGTGACAAAAGGACTTACAAGATCCATCTTTATATGTCTGAGTTCAATCCGATCAATATGCATAATGTATTTTTTTATGGTGAAAATTTAGCAGAATTAATTGTTAGTGATATTTAACCACTCTGAGAATCGGATATGTTTCTCCGGCTTTTAGAAGATGAGCAAACTGCTTATATGTAACCAGACCAAGTATCGATTTGGGTTCAAGAGCAATTACAATCATGTTTCCTTTCAACTGGTAAGCAGGTACATAAATATAATCTGATATNGTAATAGGAGATTTTATATTTTTCAGGGTTATTGATGGATTTACTACTTTATCTCCTTCGAAGTCAATTGAATCAATGGCTGAAATTTCATATTGTTGTATTATAGCCGAAGGTAAAATTCTGGCTGTTTCAGTCTTCAGAGACTGCCTCGCTATCCAATCGGTAAGTTCCTTCAGTCTTACCGGGACCAGATATCCATCCGGCCTCTCAACATCAAAGATAGATTTAACAACAGGCCNGTAATCAGTAATTGTGATAATGGTGTCTTTCCCTGAGGAATATGAATGAACGGGGAGTCCCAGCTTCTTATTGTCTCCTATGTGTTCGCATTGAATGGATATTTTTTCTCCCACTGAAGCATGAATTAATTTTTTGCGGTCGTTGGCAACCATTCTTTTTATTTTTTCTTTGTTCAGACAGGAATATTCTATTAAACATCTCATTCCTGTCATCTGTCCTTCCGCCCTGTGTCTGAGGTTTTCAGTATTCGAATCTTTCCCGTTCAGTCCTTCCTGAATAAAAGAAAATGAATTTTGTATTGCAAAGCTCTGTCGCCCGTCATTTATATCGAACGTGCTGTGCCGGATATAATTTATTTCAGGTGGTCCTCCCGGACTGTAAATAAAATTAGTAAAATGCCTGTCAGTAAGATATTTTTTCATGAATGGCAGAAAGCCTGAATTTGACAAGCTTTTTATATTTTCTGCAACATTAGGGTTATTTGCAGGGCCAATAAGTTCATCGGTGTTTATAAAGAAACCCGATTTCTTCCAAGTTTCTCCATAAGGATAATATTCATGGACATCCATGGTTACATCAAAAAGGTATGTGTCGAAAAGACGATGTAATGCAATGATTTCAGGTTCAGTAAGAATCAGATGATTGCGGTTGAGATCTGCCTCATGTCCATTAAGTCGTTTGTCTGCTTCAGAACCATCAGGATTCATTTGTGGAACAATGGCGAGGTCAATATTTTTAAAAAGGTACTGATTTTCAGATCTTAAAAGTTCCTGTGCAAGGCGTAATGCACCTTCTTTCCCCGATTGTTCATTCCCGTGTTGCTGTGCCAGTATCAGGATTTTAATTTTTGAAGTATCCTTGCCGAATTCTCCTGAAGAAAATTTCATTGCATATATGTTGCGACCCTGCACGGATTGACCGATTGACTCTACAGTTAATAACCCGGAACTCTGGTCGAGCTGATGAACATAGGCGGTTAATTCATCAAATGATGTAGTTTTAGAATATCCGCTCTTTTCTAATGGAGTCTGATTTTTCTGGCCAAGAACCGGCAACCCCATAGTAATAAGAATGATGAGAAATGATTTTTTCATAGTATCAGGATTATTCAAAAGAGGAGATCGGGTTCAACTTAATTATTTATCCAATAAAGATCGGAAAATTTAGCTTTTGTCCAAACCCGGAGTTCATATTTCATTTGCAGATGCAAGTATTTTAACTTTGCATGAAACAGTGATAGTCAAATAGTAATTTCAGCAGGTGAATCTCAACTTCTATCTTTTAGGTGAAGAATTAAAAAACTCATTGCTTTATCTTCTTAACTGTCTTACTTGTGTCATCATGAGCAATCGCGCGCACGAAGGAATAGTTCTGATCAAAAATAAGAGTGTCAGTTGTTGTACCCTGAACAATGATTATTTCATAGGTGATAATGTTATGTATAACAACACGGGTTGCCTGATTAATAATGAAACCGGCATAATCTTTAATTATAAGCTCTGTTATAGGTTTCTTAAGCTCAGCAATCTGAATGGGAGTACGATCCCATTTGTCCTTTATTACTATGTTGGTCTGCGATTTTCCTACGAGTGCAGAGACAGATAAAAGCAGAATCAACAAAGATTTTTTCATAGAGCTTAACTGTTGAAATGTTTTTGCAAAGATGGATCATTAAATTAATTATTGTGTTGCATAAAATCCTGAAAAGATTACATTATTCACATCTCTGTTTGCAATTATTCATTACTAAAAAAGGCCTCACTGAAGGTGTCTTTTTGAAACCTTACAGTGAGGCCAGCAATGTTATTTTACTATAATTTATCTCCGGCGATTATTACTTCCTCATTTAAGAGGAATCATCAACTGAGTCAGTGAATGTGCAGGGAAGCTTGTATTAATTGTGTTCCCTGTAAATTTTAGTTCCCGGGTACTGATGGTTACTGCCGGTTCAGTTTTGGTACTTCTGGCTGTCAGGTTCTTCCCGTTTAATTCACTGATCCTGGCTGTTCCGGTAAATGTTCCGGTCTGAAGATTTATGTTGGTTTGGATTGCATTAGTCTCATGCCTGTTAATAACATTTACAACAAGCACCTTGTCTGCCTCATTAAGAACAGCTGTCACATCAAGATAGGGTACATCGGTAAAAACTGCATTACTGTACTTTTCACTTTTGATATTCACGTCGAGTGATGTGCCAACACAATTGTTGGAGAACAGAGAGAATGTCTGATATGATGAATTTTTGAAATCTCCATCAGGAGCGATGCCAACAAGACTCGAAAGCATAGTAATATTAGCCATTTTAACAATATCGGCATGTCTGATAAATGAATTTAAATGCTGAGCCAGCACTAATGCACCGGTAAGGTTATCGCCTCCACCTGAATATTCATCAAATGAAATATATATGGGCCTTTTTGCTCCGGTTTTAACTAAAGCTCTTTTAATAAGTGCTTGTACTGTTTCAATCTTTTTGTCAATATCAATACCAAGCGTCATCATACCGGAGAAACTTCTGTCGCCCTGGGGTAATGCCTCAGTTGCATATCGGTGGACAGAAAGATAATCGATCTTTCCTGCCAGATGCTCCAGAACATAATCATTCCAGTCTATCCAACCCATATCTGGCTTGTAATTTGAAGCACCTGATCCGATATATTTGATTTTCTTGTCAACAATATTCATCATCTTTTGTGCTTCAAGAGCCCACTTGACATAATCTTCAGCATTTTTCTGTGCCATTTGCCAAGGACCGTCGACTTCATTTCCGAGAGCCCAATACTTAATATCAAAAGGTTTTTCATTACCATTTTTTCTTCTCAGGTCAGAGTAATATGTTCCTTTTTCATAATTACAGTATTCAACCCAGTTGGTTGCTTCCTGAACCGTGCCTGTTCCTCCATTTACGCAGACAAAGCTTTCTGCGCCNATCAGACTTGTCAGCTTAGCATATTCGTCTGTTCCCATCTGATTCTTTTCAATCTGGTTCCATGCCAGATCAAGTCGTGCAGGGCGTTGATCTTTCGGACCTATGCCATCCATCCAGTTATAGGAAGCAACAAAATTACCACCCGGCCATCTTAATGCACGGATTTTGAGCTCTTTGATAAGTTGGACAAAATCTTTTCTGAATCCATTTTCATCTGATAGAGGAGAAGCTGGATCATAGATAGTACCGTAAACAACCGTACGGATTGGTTCGACGAAAGCGCTGTAAATGTTTGGATCAATAGCACTAATCTTACGGTCAAAATCAATTTTAATGATTGCGGGCTCCTGCGACTTAAGATTCCCGGCAAACAAACCTGACAAGATCATGCAATAGAGTAAAATTTTCAGTTTTTTCATAGACAAAAATTTAAGTTAATTATTAAGTTCAGTTGCTTGATATCAGAGATCGATAATTTAAACAAACCGATTGGTTATCACCATTTCAGACTGACAACCTTAATAAGAAAATTTCCGCCAACAATTACCATAATTTTATCATTGAACGCAATTCCTTCAATATCCTCCGTCGAGATCACAACTACCTTATTACAGTGGTTGCATGAAGGAAGCTGCATTACTTTTCCCTTATTGCATACAAGGTAAAAAAGATCTTCGGAATCGTTATAGATTATATCATTTGGTGAATCCTCAAGTATAACTTTATAACCCTGGTCATCGGTGTATATCAGCGGTCTTTCAGTCCATACATTTCCCTGGGTTGATAACAGTAATACCGGGGAGCCATCATTGTGTATACCGGCAATGGCAATGCGATTATCAGTTACAAGAACCTTTGTAAAATAACTTGTTTTGTAATACCCCGAGTAAACCTTATTGAAATCGATAATATCCCATTTGATACCATCGGCTGTACGGATTATTTCGCCTTCGTCTGTTACACCATAACAGTCTGATTCCCTCGATGAAACCGAAACAATATTACCTTTTAAAGGAAGCCTGGATTTTTTAAACGATCCTTTTCCATCGCCAGAGATTATTTCACCATGATCCGTAACTCCAACAATAATTCCTCTGAACACTGCAAGTCCATTAATATTCTCTCCGGTATTGCTTTCAATGTGTCGGAATAATCCTGTTTCATCAGCAGCAAGAAGTGTTCCTCTGTCACCCGCAGCAATGATAAATTTGTCATTCGAGATAATGCAATTGAATTTTTCTCCAGGAAATTTTACAGATTTAGTTATTACTCCAGAGATAGTAATCATGTCAATACGCCCGTCGGCCCCGGCTGCAACGAACCCATCCTTATATCTGGCAACTGCGTTATAACCATTATAGTTTTTCCTGTTCCCCTGGAATGAAGATGAAGGAAAATGGCTCTCAGAATCTGCCAAAAAGGCTTTGCCATTTACAGTGAGGATCATAGTAAAACATCCGGTAAGAAGAAATAGTATCCGTCGTGGGATAGAAAGCATCTGGATATATTATTTACGTAAAACAAAGCTTCAGCATTAGCAAATTATTTAAACCAATGCTGAAGTAGAAAAATTCAATATGACTATCTATAAGAATACATACAATATTAAAAAACGATTGAAAATCAATTTATTTACCCCAGCCCCAGGGGGAGTAAATTGATTTTCTTCGCTCCCCATGGGGTCGGGGTAAACGAAGAAAATCAATGAGGGTTTATGCAAAATTTCTAGTACTCATTAAATTCAAAATTGCTATTTAAGGCCTGAATTCGTGATTCTGAAATAATCAAACAAAACGTTGAATTCACTCTGATCCTGTTCAGGCATCTGCATGCCAGGCATCCTCATGGATGATCTGCCGACCTCTGATCCGTTACAAACTATCAGTCCTGCTTTTACATCTCTCAGATTTAATTCAACGGTGCCGATCTTGCTGAATACTTTTCCATCTCTTGAGTATGAACCGGTTATTATGCCGCCCTTTCTTTCAAGTTTAAGGATGAGAGAATAATTATTATCAGTAATTACATCCGTACTCCTGAAGCCGGCTAAAGAAAAATAATTGGCATTTTTCTCAACAATCATATCAAGCACACCGCTTGCACCGCCTGTTGCACCCCTCATTGGTCTGGGGTTTGACCTGTATACCAGCTTCACGAAATTATCTTCATCCTGCATAGCTATCAATCCACCCTGCTGATTATATGCAGAAGGTTTTCTGGAGTATGTGACTTTTGAAACAATTATCCAGTCAGTATTTGCACTCTGCAAAAGAATATTCTCAGCAGTATTTGTAGCACCGAGTATATCACCTTTTTGTCCTTTAATAAGAATAGAACCGGGTGTTTTGGATAGACTCCAGTTATCTTTGTTTTCACGGATCCAACTCCACTGCCTGCCAGGAATGTTACCATTAAATTCATCACTTACAGATTTTGTACCAAAGTTCACTGAGTACTCTTTCTTATCCACTGTAATATAATCCGTCAGAATTATTGATGCTGATCCGGGTATGCCTTTGGCCTGGATTGTTTCGACACCGACGGCCGGGTCAGCAGGTGTGACATTGACAACCGGTGCTTTTGCTGATTCGCCTGGCATCAGGTAACTATAACCTGTAACTTCCGGATTAAATCCTTGTATACTTTTACTATCAACGTTAATTGAGGCCGGACTTAGATTCGGCATAATTTTAACAGGGAAGCTGCTCGATTCTGTAACATCTCCTATTGTCACTGCTGCCATAATAGTCGCTACCCCGACACCTTTTGCAGTAACTACGCCTTTATTATCAACAGTTGCGGCAGAAGGATTACTGCTTGTATAAGTAACTGCTGCTTTTGAAATATCGTAAAAGCTGTCATCTGTCATAGCGGCTGTAACACTGGTTTTTACACCTGAACCATTCCTGAGAACAACAGTTCCGCATTCTGCAACTACCGTTTTAAGAACAGGTATCAAAGAACCACTCATTGTTGCTGTTACAGAGCCCCTGATATCTTTTGAAGAAGAACCTATCTCGAACAAGTATTTTCCCTGATCAAAAGTCATTTTATTCTTTTCCATATCCCAGAACCAGAGATCAGCACAGTTAATATCAATCTTAACTGTTCTTGTAATTCCGGCCGGTATCATGACNCTCTGAAATCCTTTTAACCTTTTGATAGGTCTTTGCAGTGAAGCAGGGGCATCNGGTGTTCTCATATATACCTGTACAACTTCGTCTCCATCAACACTACCAGAATTTTTAACATCAACTGTTATGGTGATTTTATCCTGAGGCGTGACTGAACTCTGGCTTATTCTGAAATTGCTGTACCCAAATGATGTATACGAAAGCCCGTATCCAAATTCGTAAGAAACATCTTTGTTAAAATACCAGAATGTGCGTCCGTTTTTACCGTTGCCACCTCTGAGAGTATAATCAGTTATTTCAGGCAGGTCTTTTAGTGATTTGTACCAGGTCGCATTGAGTTTGCCACCGGGATTTACATCACCGAAAAGCACGCTTGCAATTGCATCTCCCTGAGCCTGTCCATTATATCCGGTCCAGATAATCCCGGGAATATTTGGAAGGTTCTTGAATTCTTCAACTTCAACGCAACCAAGAGTCTGCAATACAACGATTGTAATAGGATTGACTGCAGCTACAGCTTTGATGAGATCTACCTGGTTGCCCGGGAGGAGAAGAGTGAGTCTGTCAGCTTCTTCTGTAGCAGTTTTCTCATCTGTCCCCACAAACACAATTGCAGCGTCTGCTGATGCAGCTAAAGCAATAGTTTCTTTGTCGATGGGTACATCTGTTATAGCTTTATATACCAGGAACAGCGTCTGTGGCCCGTTCAGACCGAGTTTATTGACCTTCACCTTCATCATACTGCCGGCACCATAAGCGCCTCCCGGTCTTGTGCCCGATGCAACAGTTGCATTCAGAGTACTGAGAAGGTTTCCTTCCGGTGAGCCCACTCTTACTTCAATTGTACCACCATCAACAGTTATATTTACATTTATCCCTATAGTATCAACATTTGTAAGATCAATATTATCATAAGCTGTCCATGAACCGTCGTCAATAGTTCTTACCTGATTTAAAGTTCCCATGCCAAAGCCGACAGTGATCCCCTTTGATGATGAACTATATTTTGTTGCATCGAACTTTGCTACAGTTCCATTAGATTTTCTCAATTCAAAAGCCGACACATAAAAAAGATTGCTTTTGTTTGTTGTAGTGGCACCCGAACTGGAAACCACTTCAGTTGATAATCCTTTTTCTGAAATATATTTTTTGATTCCTGCAAGNGGAGTAACCGAGTTCTCCTGGGAAGGTCTTCCTGAATATGGACCAAGTTCGACTTTATCAACCTGTGGACCAATAAGNGCAATTTTTTTAAGTTCCGAGGGATTAAGAGGCAGAGCTTTTTTATTTGTTTTTGTACTCATAATATTTTTCAGGAGAACAGGTGTTTTTGTAGCAATTTCTCTTGCAAGAGCTTTGTTCGCCGGAGAACCAATCACATTTGGTTGTGCAAGCGAATATGGTACCTTTGAGGCAGGATCAAACTCGCCTAACTTCATCCTTATGGTAAAAATGTGAAGTAATGCCTGGTCTATGTCAGCTATGGTGATCAGACCCTTATTCAGTGCGTCAATTGCTTTTGACTGGTAAACACTGCCACAATCGATATCAACACCTGCTTTAAGTCCGGCTGCAGCTGCACCTGTAAGATCCTTGACAAAAGCATGACCCGTAAATATTTCTTCAACAGCTGAGCAGTCACCTGTTATATAGCCTTTCAGACCATAAGTTCTTCTTAGTATTGTATCAAGATATAACTTACTTGCTGATGTCGGAATACCGTTTACAGCATTGTATGATGACATTACCGAGGGCAAATTGTCTTTTTCAATGAGATTTTTATAGGGAGCTAAATAAAATTCACGCATATCCCTGCTATCCATATTGGAGCTGCTGACATGACGGTCGAATTCACTGTTGTTTGCAAAATAGTGCTTTCCACAGGGGACAGTTTTCAGGTATGTGGGATCATTTCCCATCATCCCTCTTACAAAGCCACCTGCCATCTGTGAAATCAGAAATGGATCCTCGCCATATGATTCTCCGGTTCTTCCCCATCTGGGATCTCTTATCGGTTCAACAACAGGTGAATAGTATGTTAGTCCGGAAATGACCGGCGAGTTTAATGCTCTTGCTTCATCTGAGATTGCATTAGTTTCCCTCTGCATTAAAGATGGGTCCCACGAAGATCCAAGAGCAACACTGTTTGGGAATGAAGTAGGAGAAGCGCCGCCTGAACCGAACCGACCCATTACCCCATGCAAAGCTTCACTCCAGACATTGAATGCATTAATTCCCAATCTTGGAACTGCTGCCATGTTATTCCCAAGCAGACTTTCCTTTTCTTCAAAGGTAAGTCGTGAAACGAGGTCAGCTGCTCTTTCTTCAAACGAATATGAAATATTCAGATAAATAGGACTTTTTGCAGTAGTTCCACCGGAATCAGCAGTTTTGTTTGCCGACAGGAAAATAATAATTATAATTCCGGTAAATGCCAGCAAATTTCTTTTAATAAATCTCTTCTTCATAGTCAATTTTTTTGATTTTTTAATATAGTCAGTTATTGGGTCTGAATGCTATTACAGAGTAATAAAAATTATTCTCAAAGTAAGTTGAAGTTAATTTAAATCATTATGTTTTTGGGCATAAAGCATCAGATTTCTCTATTATTTTGTCCGTTATACAAAAAAAGGTCATTGAATAAAATAATTAATGAACATTTACTGGTCCAATAAGGTTTCATCACGTATGATATTTAATTTGGTCAGGATTTTCTATCTTTCCATAGTAATGATAATAGAACCGCGGCATAAGTAGCTGGCAGATTTAAAATACCTGCTTGTCAGGTGAAATATAAATAAGAAAGTAATATTAAAAGTATGGGAAAAAAATCTTACTTAAGGAGTACAGAATGGTTCGGGAAAGATGATAAGATGGGTTTCGTGCATCGGAGCTGGTTAAGGAACCAGGGCCATCCCGATCATATGTTCAGGGGTAAACCTGTAATAGGCATCTGTAATACATGGTCCGATCTGACACCCTGCAATGGCCATTTACGGGAATTTGCAGAAATAGTGAAACGCGGAGTGTATGAGGCAGGAGGTTTCCCTCTGGAATTCCCTGTAATGTCGCTTGGCGAAACATTAATGAAACCATCAACTATGCTTTGGAGAAACCTTGCTAGCATGGATGTGGAAGAGACAATCAGGGCTAATCCGCTTGATGGCATCGTTCTGCTGACTGGCTGTGATAAAACAACTCCGTCGACCCTGATGGGAGCTGCTAGTGTGAATCTGCCGACAATTGTGGTACCAGGCGGACCAATGCTAAACGGTAAATTCAGGGGGAAAGATATTGGGTCCGGTACAGCTACCTGGCAACTGTCGGAGGGTATGAAAGCTGGTACGGTAACAAGGGAAGATTTAATTGAGGCTGAAACCTGCATGTCGCGGAGCGCCGGCCATTGCATGACAATGGGTACGGCATCCACAATGGCTACAATGGTAGAAGCTCTCGGGCTGACATTGCCAGGTGCTTCTGCTATCCCGGCCGTCGACTCGCGGAAAAAGGTTATGGCTCACCTTTCCGGTAACAGAATAGTCGAGATGGTTAATGAGAACATGAAAATGTCGGATATACTAACCAGGAAAGCATTCGAAAACGCAATAAGGATTAACTCAGCTGTAGGTGGTTCAACCAATTTTGTCATTCATCTGATAGCCCTGGCCGGCAGGATAGGTGTTGAGGTTACCCTTGATGATTTTGATCGCGTGGGAAGTGATATGCCGCTGTTATTAAACCTTATGCCCTCCGGAAAATATCTTATGGAGGATTTCTATTACGCGGGTGGATTACCTGTGATCATCGATCAGCTAAGTAAGATCATCCATTCAGATGCTCTTACTGTCAATGGAAAATCTATAGGTGAAAACTGTAAGGGAGCAGCTTGTTATAATAATGAGGTAATAGCGCCACTTGATAAACCGTTAAAGGATAAAGCAGGAATTGCTGTGTTAAAGGGCAACCTGTGCGAGAATGGAGCTGTTATCAAACCTTCAGCTACTTCAGGAAAATTGCTGCATCATAAAGGCAGGGCGGTTGTCTTTGAAAATATTGAGGATTATCACACCAGAATTGATAATCCGGATCTTGATATTGACGAGAATTGTATAATGGTATTGAAGGGTGCTGGTCCTGTTGGCTATCCGGGAATGCCTGAGGTTGGAAATCTGGAACTCCCTGAAAAACTGATTAAGAAAGGAATTACTGATATGGTTCGCATTTCTGATGCCCGCATGAGTGGAACAGCTTATGGAACTGTTGTGCTGCATGTTTCTCCGGAATCATCAGTAGGAGGAACCCTTGCACTGGTGAAATCAGGAGATATCATTGAACTTAATGTGGAGAAACGGTCTCTTACGCTTCTTGTACCAGAAGAAGAACTGGAAAAGAGGCGAAGTGAATGGGTAGCTCCAAAGCCATCAACTGAACGCGGGTATGTGAGTATGTTCATAAAGCATGTTGAGCAGGCCGACAAAGGTTGTGATTTTGACTTCCTAAAAGGGGGATCAGGATCAGTCGTCTTAAGAGATTTGCATTAATAGTACTTTCTCGGGTAATCTGAATGAATTAAACCGGATGACATTCATAATTATAGCCCTGGCAATTTCTTTACAGATTTTTTTGTCTGTAAAAAAAGTAAGCCCTTTTATTTCACTTCTTTTAGTAGCTATCCTCAGTGGTTTCTTTCTTGGAATGAAACCACAGGAAATAATTCAATCAATAGAGAAAGGTGTGGGAAGCACTCTGTCGGGTCTGGCGCTTATACTCTGTCTGGGAGCTGTACTTGGGAAGATACTTGAATTAAGTGGTGCAGCAAAAAAAATATCAGTTACTTTAATAAAAGGTTTTGGAATAAAGAACATACAGTGGTCACTTCTTCTCACCGGTTTTCTGGTCGGACTTCCCCTTTACTATAATGCCGGCTTCATTATTCTGTTACCTCTGGTTTTCTCTGTTGCCAAGGAAACACGTCTGCCTCTGCTTTATCTGGTTATCCCGATGGCTGCCTCACTTTCAACCGTGCATTGTTTCCTTCCACCACATCCGAGTCCTGTTATTCTGGTAAATGCTTTTCATGCCGACCTTGGTAAGACATTGATATACGGAATAATAGTTGCAATACCTGCTATTGTCATTGCAGGACCTATTCTGGGAACGCTCCTTAAAAATGTAAAAATTGATATAGTTGGGTTATTCTCATCCAAAGAGGATATCCCGTATGAAAATCTGCCGGCTGCCTTGCCAAGCTTTATAATTGCTATGCTTCCTGTATTTCTCATAACTTCTTCAGTGATATCAAGAAGTTTTCTGNCAGCGGAATCACTAGTAAATAGAATTCTTTCCTTTTTGGGTGATGCCAATATCGCTTTGTTAATAGCTGTTCTGGTTGCATTATGGTACTTTGGACTCAGGTCGGGGCGAAAAATGGAAAATGTAATGAAGTGGCTTAATGAGGGGATCTCCGGGATATCTGTCATTCTTTTAATTATAACTGCTGGAGGCGTTTTTAAACAGGTACTTACTGATAGCGGTACAGCTGAGTACATTTCCTCTCTTAGCAGACAATGGCAGATGCCTGTTCTGGTATTTGCCTGGCTTGTTACCGCATTGCTCAGGGTAACTATCGGCTCAGCAACTGTTGCTGGGATAACAGCCTCAGGGATAATAGCACCTCTTCTGGCTACAACTCATGTATCACCGGAATTGCTGGTGCTGGCTGTAGGAGCGGGCAGCGTATTTATGTCGCATGTAAATGACACAGCTTTCTGGATGTTCAAGGAATTTTTTAACCTGTCAATAAAACAGACTTTTTTTTCATGGACATTAATGGAGACAACTATCTCTTTTATTGGCCTGATTGGGGTTTTGATTCTAAATTCCATAATCTGATCCGGAAAAGAATTTATATCTTTCCATAGAAATGTAATGGCATTGCCTTTTTTTGAAACTAAAAGCTTTACTCTGCGAAATAATCACACATTTTTAATTAAATATTTTCAATTATGAAATATCTGATAAGAATTACTTTGGTAGCCCTTTGTTTCATGCTGGTTCTTCAGAATGAAGCGACAGGTCAGTCTGGCAGGACGGGAATTATTTCACCCGAAATCCATAAAGACAGAACAGTTACCTTCCACTTTCTATCACCAAATGCCAGAGAGGTNAAGCTAAGTACACAGTTCATAAATGGTCCCCAGTCTATGACAAAAGATAGTGAGGGGGTATGGAGCATAACCCTTGGACCTGTTGATCCTGATATTTATCCATATTGTTTTATTGTTGATGGCATTCAGGTAGCAGATCCGAATAATTCCTGGATATTTCCAAATGAAGGATTCCAGAACAGTGTTATTGAGATTCCTGCCGATAACCCTCAGGTATATACGGTTCAAAATGTTCCTCACGGAACAGTTTCATACCGTTATTATTTTTCTAACGAACTTGGAACCAGGCCGATTCTTATTTATACTCCTCCGGGGTATGAACAATCTTCAAAAGTGAAATATCCTGTCTTTTTCCTTCTGCATGGGACAACAGATACTGAGGAAACATGGACCAAGGTTGGCAGGGCTAATATAATACTCGACAATCTTATAGCACAAGGGAAAGCTAAACCGATGATAATAGTCATGCCATATGGCAGGGCATTCCCATTAATCAGCAAGGGAGCGGGCTCACTTAGGAACTGGGATAATCTGCAGGAATTCCAGAAGGACTTTAAAAATTATATTCTTCCGTTTGTTGAAAAAAATTATAGAGTCAGGACCGACAGGGAGGGAAGAGCCATTGCCGGTTTCTCGGGTGGCGGCGGAACATCACTTTTTGTAGGACTTGGTAATCCTGACCTGTTTGCATATGTCTGTGGATATGCTCCGGGAATGCTAAAAGAAGAATTTGACAGAAATAATGCTGTCCCTTTTGCAAATCCTGAACTTACTAACAAAAGTCTAAAACTATTCTGGCTCGGTATCGGTAAAGATGATGGACTTTTTGGAGTATACCAGGAATATCTGAAGGTTTTAGATGCGAAAAAAATAAAACACCAGACATTTATTACTACTGGCGGTCATACATGGATGAATTGCAAAAAGTTTCTGAACGAAACAGCTCCATTGCTATTTAAATAATCCTGCCCTGCCCNGGCCAATCTGCCGGTATAAGCTGAACTGGGATTTATAATACCCAGTTCGTCAGGTGACCTTTAAATATCTTTGTATTAGAAGATAATATTGTAAAAAATATTTCTTAAAGAACTGTTTTTTTTGTTCGCAGGAATTATTTGAAGGAGATATTATCGTCAGATAATAATGATTCTCTTACTTTAATTTTTAAAATATAAAGATATAATCATTGAGAATACAATTTTTTTATATCTTTGTTTCGTAATTAGACGAAACACTAAATGAAATGGAGATAAAGGAAAAAGTGTACACTGATAAACAGGAAAAGATAGCCCGGTACTCAAAAGCACTGGGACATCCTGTAAGGGTGTTTATAATGGATTTCCTCGTGAAGAATACCGATAAATGTTGTTATAGTGGTGATATGGCTGAAGAACTTCCCATTGCCCGATCAACACTATCTCAGCATCTGAAAGAATTAAAAGAAGCAGGGTTGATTCAGGGTGAAATAAATCCCCCATATATTAAGTATTGTATAAATAAGGCCGGTTGGTCAGAAGCCAAAGAGTTGCTTGGTACTTTTTTTAACAGAAAATAGTAAATAGTTATATGATGGAAATAAAAATATTAGGAACAGGATGTTCCAAATGCAAAACACTTGAAAAGCTGACAAGGGATGTAGTTAGTAAGAATGGAATAGATGCAACTATTACCAAGGTGGAGGATATAATGGAGATTATGAAATACAACATAATGACTACACCGGCGCTAGTAATTGACGGGAAAGTGGTTACAAAAGGAATCATTCCTTCAGCTGCAGAGATTAAACAATTATTAACAAAATAAAAATATATTGTATGAAGAACTTAATACTCGCTGGTTTTATAATGTTGCTGATTTCAGGAGCATCATGTAATGCTCAATCAGAAAAAAAACAGACTCTTTCTTCTACTTCCGGAAACGATGTTGAAGTTTATTATTTTCACATGACAACCCGTTGTGTAACATGCAAAACGGTGGAAGCAGAAGCAAGAAAGAACGTTGAGATGCTTTATGCCGACAAGGTTAAAGCAGGTAAAATAAGCTTTACTGCCTTAAATCTGGAAGAAGCAACCGGTAAATCGATGGGTGAAAAACTGGGTGTAAACAGTCAGACACTACTGATTGTCAAAGGAGACCAGAAGATCAATATTACAAATGAAGGTTTCCTTTATGCTGTTTCACAACCACAAAAATTCACTGAGGTTATGAAATCGAAGATAGATCCTTTGATTAAATAATTCAGGTTGCCGGTTCCTTGTTACTAGTTGCTAGTTCTTTTTGGTAAGGTATTGACGGCTAAGCAATAAGCAACCAGAAGCCAGCAACCAGCAACCAG
>JGI20214J51088_10001109_pt1 | contig 18310 bp, 12 predicted proteins | sample WetSurMetagenome_FD_51088 | JGI IMG/M metagenome (IMG submission 51088) | reverse complement strand
TTACAGGCGTACCTCCAACCTCTATTACAGCCTTGTAATATCGGTCGCATAGTTTTGCGTTCTGGTCATCGTAGTTGCCAGTTATACCAATAACAGGCTGTCTGTCAGCCTCAGGATAAGTCGCATATATATCATCAAGATGCGACTGCAGATCATACGATTCCATTAGTCCTCCTTATCTATTTCTACAGGAATTTCCCTTTTCAGGCTTTGTTCCAAAGAGATAAGAGTTTCAGTAGCGACTACCCCAGGAATATCCTGCAATTGTCCGTTGAGCAAGAACATTAATTGTTCATTATCCTTAGCATAAAGTTTTACAAGCATAGTATAAGGACCAGTCGTAAAATGACATTCCACTATTTCCGGAATATGTTGTATTCTTTCAACCACATCTTTATACATGCTGCCTCGTTCTAGAGTTATGCCAACATAAGTACAGGTAGAATACCCAAGGCTCTTCGGATTCACATCAAATCCACTGCCTGTGATAACACCGTTATCCATAAGATGTTGCACGCGCTGATGAATGGCAGCACGAGATACACCACATTCAGCAGCCACGTCTTTGAATGGTATTCTTGCATTGCTAGACAGGATGCTTAAAATCTTCTTATCAAGGTTGTCAATTTTATCCATTTGCTAATATTATTATGTTTTTATTATTTTATTCTTCGTAACTACAAATAGTTAGCAAAAGTAGTTATTTTTATTGAATAACGCAACATTTTGATAATAGAAAATAGATAAAAAGGTCAAAATGTATATAAAGTGTGGTAAAAACGAAAAAACTCCTCATTTTATAAATGAGGAGTTTACATTTGAAAGAGTATTTATCTTTACTTTCTCTTTTTCTTCATTTCCTTGCTTTTTATATCTTTTGCACCTTTTGAACTTTGAGCGCCAACTTTCGCAGCATCAGCTTTCTCATCAGGATTTACAGCAACAAGTTCTATAGTGAACGCCAGTGCACTGTATGGTTTGATTTTATCCATATCACGCTCACCGTAAGCCAAAGAATAAGGAACAAAAATTTGCCATTTACTTCCTTCGGGCATCAATGTCAAAGCCTCAGTCCATCCTTTTATTACCTGACTGGCAACAAAAGTATTTGTACCATCTCCACGGTTGTATGAGCTATCAAATACCGTACCGTCAATAAACCTTCCTTCATATTTTACCCTTACCTTGTCAGTGCTCTTCGGAGTCACGCCAGTGCCTTTTACCAACACCTTATACTGCAGTCCGTCAGGTAAAACCGTTACACTGTCCTTTTTTGCATTAGCAGCCAAGAAATCCTCACCCGCCTTGCGATTTGCCCCATACAATTTTTCAGTTTTGGCAGCCTTGTCAGCCTCCATTTTTCCTCTAAAGTATTTCTCAGCCACAGCAGAAGTCATAATACTGTTATTCTTCAGCAGCGCATCTGTAAATCCTTTGTAGAACACATCCTTATTGATAGAGTCTGGGCTATCCTTAAATTGAGCAGACATATTAGGTAGCATCTGTCTTTCCACCTGACTTGCTATCTGCATACCAGTAGCATAAGCAGTAAACTTAGGATCTTTGCTCTTGCTTATAGCCTCTTCGAAACCACGTACGAAATCAGCCATATAAGTAGTATCCACACCATTCTGCTGCTGTATGAAAGACACCAAACCCTGTGTCATTGATTTGCCACCAGCATAACTAATAGAATCAATAGAAGAATTTAATTTAAAAACCGTTTGAACAGGAGTCTTCTGAACCTGTTTCTTCTTTGCGCCTCCAGCTACAACAGAAGAAGCACTCGCCATAAAAGCGAGTGCCAATATTATTACCTTACTTTTCATATATAGGATTAGAAATTATTTTCCCCCGATAGAGAGAAGTTCAATCTTGAATATAAGAGTAGAGAATGGTTTGATACCACCCTGCTCACGCTCTCCGTAAGCTTTGTCCTGAGGTATATAAACTTCCCATACAGAACCTACAGGCATATGAGTCAAAGCCTCAGTCCATCCCTTGATTACTTGGTTAGCACGCAGAGCGATAGGCTGTTTACGTTTATAAGAACTATCAAAGACCTTACCGTCTATAGTGCGTCCCTCATAGTTGCACTTTACCATAGAAGTATCTTTTGGAATGTCACCGGTACCCTCTTTAATAACACGATACTGTACGCCACCAGGAAGAGTCTTTACACCAGCTTTTTTAGCGTTTGCTGCGAGGAATTTATCACCTTCAGTTTTATTTACGCCATACTGTTTCATCATATTCTTAGCCTTAATCTGTTGCATCTTAAACTGAGCAACAGTATTAGCCTGAGCAGCGGTCATAAGTCCCTTCTTTCCAGTAGTTCCACTGATGAAACCTGCCATGAAGTTCTTAAGAGAAATAGATTTTGTAGAGTCAGCTCCGAAGACCTCGTGGTTTACGCCCTTTATCATCTGCTGAGATATCTGCTGTCCTATCTGGATACCAGCATAGTAAGCAGCCTTTTTCTTATCGTCACCTGCATTCGCACCCTCATTAAGACCCTTTATGAACTCATCCATGTATGTAGTGTCAACACCGAGACGTCCCACTAGATACTCTTTCAAACCTTGAGTCTGAGCCATACCTATAGCATAGCTCATTGAGTCAACATCATTCTTAAGGTCAGCCTTAGGAGTGGAATTACCGCAAGATGTGAATGCTGCGGCTGCAATAGCCATAACGGCTACGATGCTTAATTTTTTCATTTAATTAGTCTTATTAATTATATAACTTCTATTAGTTCTACGTCAAAGATAAGTGCAGAGAATGGAGGTATTGCACCAGCTGCGCCAGTCTCGCCATAACCTAAAGTATAAGGTATGAAGAAACGGTATTTAGCACCTTCCTGCATAAGTTGCAGACCTTCTGTCCATCCTGCAATAACTTGATTCAATGGGAATGTAGCCGGTTCGCCACGCTGTATGCTGCTGTCAAACATTGTTCCGTCTACAAGCATACCTTCATAATGACATTTTACTTGATCAGTAGCCTTAGGTTTTTTTCCGTTACCCTCTTTTACGACCATGTATTGCAATCCGCTAGGTAGCGTCATCACACCATCTTTTTTAGCATTATCTGCAAGATATTTTTCACCTTCACTTTTAGCAGTCTTGCCTTTCTCAGCGCTTTCTGCTTTCTGCTTAGCTTCTTGTTTTGCGAAAAAATCTTGTACTATTGTTTGTGCGTCTTGATTAGAAACTTTCAGTTCATTTCCGGCTATCACATCCTTAATTGCAATTGCGAAGTCGTCTATGTTGAGTTCGCCTGCACCCATCTGTGCTAACTGGCGTCCTATGCCTAATCCCAAGGCGTAACTTAATTTATCCATTTTTATTTTTTTATTGATTTATAAAATATCATGCAAAGTTAATATTTATTCTTGTAAGAATGGTTATTAGTCATTTGTTTTAACAAATTTTCTAACAAATTCCGTTTTGATGGTTATTAATACTTGCTTTTTATTATGGATGGTCAGTTATAATTGATGGTGTTATTTTTAAATAAGAATATTAACCTAACAAAATAAGAGAGACAGAATAATTCTATCTCTCTTATTATAAGTTTATTTGGCAAATAAAGACATGGCGAAACCACCACCACTTGCCTCCTTTATCTTAAATGCATCACCTCTTTTTACGATACGGTGCGTTATTGTATATGCTTTAGGATTCTTCTGATAATCAGCATCTTTTGCATCTTGATATATATCACATCTATATTTACGTCCTTTATCAAGAAAGTCCATACAGACTACTGCTACATGACCGTTTTCATCACACTTACCTCCTACGAACCAATTATTCGTACCCTTAGCCTTACGTGCCACTGTAATATAGTCTCCAGGCTCTGCCTCAAGGTATTTTGTATCATCCCAGTCTACAGCAACATCTCTTATAAACTGGAAAACATCATCATATTTTTCGTAATGTTCCGGCAGATCTGCTGCCATCTGCAATGGACTATACATAACAAGATATAATGATAGCTGCCCACATAGAGTGGTATGTACATAAGACTTGTTAGAAGACCATGTATTAAGTTGTGTTTCAAATATTCCAGGAGTATAGTCCATTGGACCACCCTGAAGACGTGTGAATGGAAGAATTACTGTGTGATCTGGGTTACTACCTCCAAAAGCTTCGTACTCTGTACCCCGTGCAGCCTCATTACCTATAAGATTAGGATATGTACGACAAAGTCCGGTTGGTCGTGATGCCTCATGTGCATTTACCATAATATGATGTTTAGCGGCTTCTTTTACAGCATAAAGATAGTGGTTGTTCATAAACTGTCCATAGTGGTGCTCTCCTCGAGGTATTATATCTCCTACATAACCACTTTTCACTGCATCATAACCATATTTATTCATAAGATTATAAGCATCTTCCATATGACGTTCATAGTTAATTACTGATGAAGATGTCTCATGATGCATCATCAATTTTACGCCTTTTGAGTGTGCATAATCATTGAGCATCTTAATATCAAAATCAGGATACGGTGTAACAAAATCAAATACATCAAACTTTGAATGTCCGAACCAGTCTTCCCATCCTTGATTCCATCCTTCTACCAAGACTTCATTCAGCCCGTTTTTTGCAGCAAAATCAATGTATTTTTTTACTTCTTGATTATTAGCTCCATGAGTACCATTCGGTCTACATTTACTATAATCAGTTTCGCCAAGACGTACAGAAGGATAGTCATCAGTATAGCTCCATGAATTACGGCCAACAATCATCTCCCACCATACACCACAATATTTTACAGGATGTATCCATGAAACATCTTTAAGTGCGCAAGGTTCATTCAGATTCAGTATAAGATTTGACGATAGCATATCACGAGCATCATCACTAACCATCACCGTTCGCCAAGGTGTATGACAAGGTGTCTGCATATATCCCTTTTTGCCTTGTGCATCAGGTGTTAACCATGATTCGAATACCATATTCTTATCATCTAGATTAAGGCTCATGGTAGGATAATCTACGCATGCAGCTTCATGAATATTTATATATAGTCCATCTTTACTTTTCATCTGCAAAGATGTTTGTACACCTGTAGGCGAGAATACTGTCTGAGAAGCATTTGACGTAACAGATTTTTTCATCAGTCCTCTTATCTCCGACAGATGAGAAGTTACAGTTTCATATTCTTCTGTATCATAATCTCCAGGTAACCACCATGCAGTATGATCACCAGTCATTGCGAACTGCGTATGTTCTTCTTTTATTACAAAATAATTAAGAGATTTCTGTTGTGGGAATTCATATCTTAAGCCTATGCCTTCATCATAAACGCGGAATCGTAAATTCATTATCCGCCCTGTATTCTTTTGTTTTAATGACACAAATAATTCATTATAATGATTGCGAATATTTTTAGTTTCACCCCATACAGGCTGCCAAGTTTCATCAAAAGAAGTCTTATTAGTACTATCTACCTCAAATTTATCAAGCATATCTTCTGCATCAAAAAGTGAGAATCCTAATTTACTTGACAGTATTACATTTTTTCCTTTGTATTGCAGCCTGTAATATGGTGAACCATTGTTATCCAATTCAACATCTAATACAATACGCCCCGATGGCGATGTCTGCTTAAAAGCAGACATCTGCAGGGCACATATTACCATAAAAAACACTAAAATATACTTTCTCATTTTATTATTCTATTACTATCATTGTCCAATATTTTAAATAAGGCAAGGTGAATGTTACCACACCATTCGACTGTTTGAATGACAATTCCACAGGAGCCCCTGCTATAGCATCAGGAGTAGCAGCCCATACCTTGTTTACCTTATTCGATAATTTTATAGTCAATTGTACATCATTCAATATTTTAGGTAGTGGTGCAGTTCCGTCAGCATCACGCCACATAAGGTCTTTTGCCTTTATGAAATTAAAAAGACTTATAACCTGCTTGCCATCAACTACTCTCGAATATGATGTTATTCCTTTGAGTTTCGGAGGCCATACATTTATGATCGCATCACTATTCGAAGAACTTATATCAAGAGTCGTCTCCGTACCCTCTCCACGAAGCAAATTCTGATAAGCTGTTGCAAAGTCATAATATCTTATTATATAAGTTTTAAGTAATTCACTCATTGTCAAGTTCTTATTAGGGAAGTATTCATTGCATAGCATATGGTCGCCACCTAATTCAAGATGATCTCCTCCTAAACCAAACATTACAGCATCAGCCATCAAGACTCCCGGTATATTAAAATTGCCGGAACTTAAATTATAATTCATATAAGCAGCCAAAACCGTTTTCCTAGTATTATTACTGTTTTGATTATTGGCAGATATAATTGAATAAATATCATTAAACTGTTTCTGACTATCCCATAATTCATTATAAAGGAAATCCACATCATTTGTAGATGCAATCTCTTTTGTTCCGAAGCTGGAAACAGCATTCATCACAAGGCGGCGATCCGGATTTTTAGCCTTTACAGCCGAAATAAAAGAACCAAAGCCAGAAGGCAGGTCTACTTTTGTACCATCATAATTATATACACTTCCACGATCCCCGACCTGGTCTATATGATATCCGTCGAAATCGAAATTAGCATATACATCATCATTTCGTTCGGATATATAATTTTGCCAGTCTTTATTTGATGGATCCATAAGATAAATACTGCTTTTCCATGACGAAGAAAGTGGCAGTACATCCTTGTTCTGATGGTTTCCATCTTTAAACAAATACCATTGATCCTGTACTCCATCACGACTTGCATCCGATAGAGCTCCATAGCATAGATTATAAAACATACATTTCATGCCAAGTTTATGCTGCTGACTAATATAATCTTTTATTACACTTGTATACGTATTACGATTAGCTATATCTTTATAAGTAGTCAGCAACTGATCGCGTGTGCCACCCAAAGGCCAATGATGTTTGTTTTGCCAATCATAGAATTGTATACCATTAATGTGACATCTGCTAAGAAAAGACATCTCATTGGCTATAACATCAGAAGTCTTTGATGCATCATAACTTGCTACAAATCCATACCGGGGGAATGCTGTCCAGTCACTTGATACGTCTACAGCTATTGTACCGTAAATGGTCTGAGATGTATTATCTTTCTGTGTATATATATCTGCCAGATAGCCTGTGAAGTCAGTCGTTGGTGGCGTCCAAGTCCATGTATTGCTTGTAATATCTGCGTAAGATATAACATCATTACCATGGCGGTAACGAACCTTTGCCCCTTGGGGCAAAGATCCTTCAACACTCAATGTCACCGGCTCACCCGGTTTATAGCAAGCTTTGTCTGTTTTCATTTCCAGACTGAGGTCTGCTGTTATTCCATTTACGATTACTGCACCTGTATTACTTCCACCACCATTGTCAGAAGAGCTCCCATCACTATTGCTGCAAGCTATGAGAAGTAGTGGCAAAAGTATATATGCATTTAGTTTCATCTTCATTACTTTTACTGTTTTACTATAGATACTGTTTCTTCAAGTTGATTAATTGTAATTGTATAATCACCCGACTTAGTTATTTTCCACTTATTATCAATGCCGCTAATAGATAAATCTCCATACTGTGCTTTAAGATAATCGCTGCTCTTATCTATGAACAGAGCTTTTTCTATATTACCTGTCGGTTCTTTATCATTACCTTGAGCACACATAAACCATGCTCCATTCCAGTCTGATTGCTTATCACATGAGAATTTAAGTTCACCCGCATCCAGATGTCCTGTCCAAGTTGATACATAAGCACTCGATGTTGTCATCGCTGTTGCGTTAGAAAGATCCCAACCACTTGGTGTAGCATCACCTACAAGATAAATCATATTATATGGTGTAAATTCTTTCATCATCATCTTTTCCTTGCCTGAATGTATGTCAACGCATAACTTATATGCCTTACCGCATTGATTGTCTTGAAGCGACCATTTATAATCTGGTGATGAACCTTTGACCAGTTCCATATTCTGATCTGTATATGGAGCCTCATCCTGTGTAGCTTTATACATATTCTCCCAACTGCCATCAGTTGTTCCAAATTTGAAATCACCTTTTTCTGAAGATGAAAAATAATGTCCATAACGGAACAAGAATGGATCTAAAGGATCTACACTCATCTTTACGAAGCTCCAGCCGGTCATGTCTCCCACAAAATAAAGATTGCCATAAGCAGGCGATGCTCCTGAAGACTCTGTACAAGTAATAGCTCCGGTAAGAAGATTCACCTTCATCTGATAATAATGCTCTTCGGTTATCGTAAACTTGCCATCGGGTTGATCATCGCTTGTACGTAGAGTGAGACTATCTTTTCCATTATTGTTGTAAGACGGCAAAAACTGTCCCTTAGTTGTAATAAACTTATATGAACCTACAGTAAGTTTACCTTCCCAAGTAAATATACCGTTATCTGTTCGTGTCAGTTCGGTAGCATTATCTGCACTCCAACCATTAGGCGTAGCATCACCAAGCATATACAATGTATTTGTTACAGGTACATAAGGAGTAACACTAATTGTCATGTCAGATTGCTGTACTTCCGGCTGTCCGGCCACATAAGCTATTATACGTGCATCAATTTTTGTGGATACACCAGCAACTGCACCTATACTGTCAATCAATAATTTATTAAGATCTTCATTGTTGATGCTCCATGAGTAATTCTGTGGAACACTATCTATCTCAACATAAGGATGCGAGAAGTTTGTTCCAGATTTAGCCAGTTCCAAAGTATAAGAGATTCTATTGCCTGTTCCATAGTTATTACCTGTGGTCCAACTGAAAGCTACGGCCTCACTGGCATGCTCCTGCTCATTCAGTTGTATGTCTGTCTGATTGGCAGTAAGGGCCAGTTGATTAAATCCCTTATTCATTTCTGCATAATCATTATCCGAGCATGATGATAGAGATACTATACCAAGCAATATGAATAATAGACTATAAATATACTGTTTCATAAATATTATTATAATTAATTAGATTAATAACCCGGATTTTGTTTCATAAGAGAATTTGCATCCATCTCTGTTTGAGGTATTGGGAATAGCAAACGGTCTTTGGTAACATTCTTTTTCCCTATAGATTTTAGAAAACTTACTGCATAGTTCCCATGGTCTATACGTATCATATCAAACCATCGGTATCCCTCAAAAGCGAATTCCATACGACGCTCATGTATTATTTTCTCCCTCATATCATCTTGTGAGAGATTAGACACATGCGTAAGTCCTGCTCTGTCACGAACTATATTAAGAGGCTCAGCAGCCTTTCCTGTTTGTCCCATTTCATTAAGAGCCTCAGCTTTCATCAAAAGTATATCTGCATAACGGTATACTACGAAATTAGCAGGGTTGGTATTGTATTCAGGAGAGATTGATTTTGGCACCAAGAATTTCCTTACATTATAACCTGTATTCGAATAAGAAGATTTATATGTTTTCCCGTCAAAATCCGGACAACCTGAATACAATACAGTAATGTCTTTACGTTTGTCACCAGCTTCATACTGATCTACAAACTCCTGAGTAGGCTGATTCCATCCATATCCGCCGGCTACGAAGTCTGAATTACGGGGCCCCATAAATGTAGAGAGCCAACTTGATTGAGGGTTATTACCCCAGAAATCATATTCAGTATTACCCGAAAACTGTACCTCAAATATAGATTCAGAGCCATTATTGACAGTAGCATCAAAGTTATCTTTATAATTGCAATTGCTAAGATCGTATCCAAGAGCTGTAACAGAATCGCAGAGATTTACAACATGACTATAATTATTTTTATTATCAGGAGCCAACGTTAGATAAGCGTCAGCAAGCATAGTTAGTGCAGCGTCCTTAGAAGCCCTTCCTACATTATCTTTGTCATATTCAGACTTAGCCGGCAATATACTTATAGCCTTATTACAATCACTCATTATCTGAGAGTAGACCTGTTCTTTAGACGCACGCGCAATTGCCGTATTATCACCGGGCGTAAAAGGCTCCAGTCTCAAAGGTACTCCACCGTATAGGCGCACAAGCACATAGTAATAATGTGCCCTTAAGAAGTATGCTTCTCCAAGACAACGCTCTTTTATATTATCATCGGCATTGCCTTCAAGATCTTTTATTACTATATTGCATTGTCCGATGCCTACCCATGGAGATCGCCACATATATAGCGCCATACCATTATCACTCTGGGTAGTAAAATTAGAAGCCTGAACCGTTTCCAGTCCATCAGTACCGCCTCCGGCACCTACTTCACTATTCCCGGCTACTATGTCCAAAGTCCATAAACGCTGGTTATACATATTTGATGATTGCAATGTACGATAACATGCATTAGTCATAGCTACAGCTACATCATCAGTTACTGATGTTTCAGGATCAACAGTATTTTTTGGTGATTTATCCAGAAAGTCACTGCAAGATGAAAATAAAAGAGCTACTGCTGACAGTGCTAGGATATATGTCTTTTTCATTGTACTTATCATTTAGAAATTTATATTGAATCCCACATTAAACGTTCTTGAGATTGGATATCTGGCGAGATCTATTCCATTAAAATCCACTTCAGGATCGAATCCTGAATATCCCGTTATAGTAGCGACATTCTCGCACGAAAAAATAAGTCGTGCACTTTCCAATTGTATCTTGCTAAGCCATGATTTAGGTAAATCATACGAAAGTGAGATATTCTTTATTCTAAGGTAAGAACCATTCTCTACATATCGATCTGATATACGGTTATTCTGATTTGGATCACCAAACACCGCACGTGGCATAAAGTTGCTTGTACCCTCACCTGTCCAACGGCCTAACACATCTGTAGACTGATTATAAGCTGCAGACATTCCGGTTAGATCAATGTTATTAGCATTAAAGATTTTATTCCCGGCTACTCCCTGCAGATAAATTGACAATTCAAAACCTTTATACGACAGGTTATTATTCATAGAATATAGAATAGTAGGGTTAGGATTACCAATAACAGTTCGGTCATTATCATTTATCACACCATCATTATTGAGGTCTTTAAAACGTATGTCACCCGGCTCAGCTCCTGTTTGTACTGCATGGTTTTTTACATCATTCTGGTTCTGGAATATTCCGTCAGTTACATATCCATAGAATACATTAATAGGATAATTCTTTGCAAGCATTGTGACATAAGAATTGTTTATCTGATTGATATAATAAGGCACACTACTATTCAAGTCCTTTATTTTATTCTTATTGAATGTAAGAGATAAATCAGTCTGCCAGTTTAATAAGCCTTTCATATTTACTGTATGCAATGCTATTTCTATACCTTTGTTTTCTACCTTTCCGGCATTTGTATATGTAACACTTGTATCCTCAAAACCAGATGTAATAGGTATTGATGCCTTTACCAACATATCGCTTGTTCTCTTAATATAAGCATCAACAGTTAGCATAACTCTCTGATTAAGCAACACCGCATCAAATCCAAGATTGGTCTGAGCCACCTGTTCCCAATGTATATCAGGGTTAGACAATGTAGTAGATACAAGTGCACTCTGTTCTTTACCGGAAGTTCCAAATGGATACACACTGGTATTATATGTAGCCATATAACTGTAATTGCCTACACTTGCCTGACTACCAGTCACGCCATATCCGGCACGAATTTTCAAATCACTTAGTATATCAGATTTGGGGAACCACTTTTCTTCAGACATACGCCATGCCAAAGATAAAGATGGGAACGTACCCCAGCGGTGATTACGTCCAAAACGGCTACTTCCATCACGGCGTATCGTTGCTGTCAGAAGATATTTATTCGAATAATCATAATTAGCACGTGCCATATAAGAGAATAACGACCATTCTGTCTCATTTCCACCTATTGCATACATCTTTTGTCCGTTATCCATCTCATGTACATTCTCAAAAGCAAAAATGTTTTTCTGAGCATTAAGATAATCATAATCATTCCATTGTGCTGAAGTTCCTGCCATAATACCAACATGATGCTTCTGAGCAAAAGTATAATCCAGTATGAAATAATTATCCCAAAGATAAGTAAACGATTTGTTATCTCCTTTATATCTTGAACTCTCTTCTACAGGAGTTGGTTTCCAATTATACTTAGGTGTATAATTATCATAATACCAGAATTTGGCATCAAGGCCAAGAGTGCTTCTGAACTTTAGCCATTTTGCGAGTGTGATTTCACCGGTAAGATTGGTCAGCAAATTATATCCGTTTGTTTTGTTTTTATTTAGTTCTGTAGTACCTATTGGGTTGCGTACGCTTCCATACCAGTCTGAATTTCCCTCCGGTCCGGTCCAGTTTCCATTATCATCCTTTACAGCAAAAACTGGTAGAGCTTTCATTGTCGAACCTATATCATAGGTGCCTTCCTTATGTTCATCAGCACTTATCGCTATGTTGTCAGTAAACTTCAACCATTTCAGGACCTGAGCATCACTATTTGCCTGAAATGTATAGCGACGATAACTTACACTTTTTACTATACCGCTCTGGTCTAAAAGACCTCCTGAAATATAATAATGAGCCTTGTCGCTTCCACCAGAGTAACTCACTGTATAATTCTGCATAAAACCACTGCGCAATAGTTCGTCCATCCAGTCTGTACTTTTTTTGATAAGAGAAGGATCTTCCCATTCTGGATTTGCATTACGCCCGCTATTATTCATCATATCATTACTTAGAGCTGCATATTGGCTTGCATTCAACAAGTTAGGTACATTCATAGCATGCTGCATTGAGAAGTTTGCAGTCAACGAAAGTCGGCCCTGTCCTTCCTTTCCTTTCTTAGTGGTTATCATAATAACGCCATTAGCACCACGAGAACCATATATAGCCGTTGCAGATGCATCTTTCAAAACATCCAGACGCTCAATATCAGATGTATTCAATGCATTCAATCCTAGATCTGTAGGCACTCCATCAATGACCACCAGCGGATCACAATTGTTGATAGAACCCAAGCCTCGTATCTTTATTGTTACGTTATCACCGGGTTTGCCTGCATCAACAACCTGAAGACCCGGCACCTTCCCTTCTATTGCCTGACCGATGTTTGATACCGGAGCATTTGATACATCTTTTGATGATATAGAAGATACAGCACCGGTAAGGTCACTCTTACGCATTGTGCCATATCCTACCACCACTACTTCATTTAGAAGTTTGTTGTCATTGTTCATGGTCACAATGCATTTATCCCTTCCATTTATCTTAACAGTCTGCGTCTTATATCCTATATACGAAATAGTAATAGGACTATCCTCAGCTACATCCATCGAAAAATTACCATTAAGATCAGTAATGGTACCATTCGACGAACCTTTCTGCATTACAGTAGCGCCAATTACCGGATCTCCATTTTCATCCTTTACAAAACCCGTCAGTTTCTTTTTTTTACTATTCGGTTGTGTTTTCTTTTGTGTAATGACAATATAATTGCCATTAATCTCATACGTGCAATTGGTACCGGATAGAAGATAACTGACAACCTTAAGTACATCAATATTCTTCTGATTTAAGGTTACATTACGATTCTCATCCAATTGAGAAGAATTGTAAGCGAATTTGTACTTTGACAAAGATTCGATTTTCTCGAAAGCTTTTTTGAGTGTTGTCCTTTCATTATTAAAAGAGAGTTTCTGTGCATTCACAGTCATACTGCCAAATAATAAGAGACATAGACATACGCCCTTAATTTTCTTTAGATTCATGTTCATTTATTAAGTTAATGTTAACGTGATTTATAGTAAAAATCTAATAATAAGACATTCATAAAATCCGTTACACCCAAACGTATTGTGTTAATATTTGTAAAGAAAGAAAAAGCGAACAAATGTTCGCTTTTTATATTATCTTATTGTAACCTTATCTTTTTGTATGTCGTACTCCATTCCGGGAATTAATGCTTTTATTATTTTCATCACATTAACCAAAGATTCCTTCTTATTGAAGTGTGCAATTATCCGCTGACTATTATATCTTGACGTAGTCAATATTATTTTTACATTATAATATCGTTCAAGCTTTTCGATTACTGTACTTAAAGGTTCATCATTTATACTTAGAGACCCGGCACTCCATTCTGTGTAATAAGAAGTCTTTACCTTTGACAGTACAGTAGTGTTATTACCACGGGTATACGTCAACTGATCATTAGGATTAAGTATATACTTTTTATTAGTTGTCTCCACTGTTACTTCCACCCTTCCTGTTTTAAGAGTAGTCTGAGCCTTCTTATCAGCAGGATAAGCAGAAACATTAAATTTTGTACCTAAAACTTTCATTCTAAGGTATTGTGTATTCACTATAAACGGATGAGTTTTATCCTTTGTAACCTCAAAGAAAGCCTCACCTGAAAGATAAACCTTACGTTCTTTCGAAGCGAACCTTGAAGGGTATAACAATATACTCCCTGAATTTAAATGAACCTTACTTCCATCAGGCAATACTACTATAGCATCCTCACCCATGGCTGTAAAACGCTGGCGCATCACTACCTCAGAAAGTAGCTTTTGCTGTGCATCATAACTTATATATTCATTTATTGATAATCCCAATACTAATAGAGGGATTATCCATATGGCCGCGATACGCAGAATCTTCTTAATATCAAAAGTCTTTTTCTTGCCATCATCAAGTCCCAAACGAACAGACAAATCACTATAAGCCTCCTCAATACTATCATCATCCATTAAGGCATTATTCTGATCATCCCATATTTTACGCATTTCGTCAGTCACTGCATCAGTCTCGTCGGGCATCGTTATACGCTTGTATACACGTTTGCGAAGCCCGTCTGATACATCATGGCTAAAAAAATACCTAATTATTTTTCCCAGTTCTTTACCCATATCTTTTCCCTTTATAATTATAAGACAACTAAAACAGGTATCATACCCAATTAGCAAGTAAAATAGTGATTATCATTATAGCCTTACGAATATCCGAAAGTGCCAAATTGATATGATTCTCTACTGTTTTCTTCTGCAGTCCCAATGTTTCTGCAATTTCTTCATTCTTCATATGCTGTTCTCTACTCATCCTATATATTTTCTGCCTTTGTTTTGGCATATTCTCCACCACCAGATCTATAAGCAATTTCATATCATGCTCCACTAGTTTGTCATAAGGAGATGCATCACCCTTTATATCAGGTATCACATCTATATCAAGAGGTACAACTTTTTTTGCAGCTATATAATTTAAAACTGTATATTTAGTAAGTGTAAATATATAAGAGTCAAAATTATTAACTGCAACAAACTTCTCATGGTTAGTCCAAAGCTTTATAAAGACCATTTGTGTAGCATCCTCAGCATCATCATGATTTTTCAGGAACCCCAATACGAAGTTAAAAATTCTAGGATAGAGAGATTTAAAGATATCATGAAATGCATCACTATCTCCTCTTGTGAATTTCAATATAGTATTATTGTCCATCTCCTTCTGTAGTTAATATAGTGGCTGCAAAAATATAAAAAAAATAGCAATATTAGATTTTTTATCTTAAAAAGATTAAGGTGCACGCACACAAATGATTTAAACTAACAAAAAAAGTATTTAAATCATTTCGACAATGCAAAATTAATGTTTTCTTAATTTTACATGGATTTATGCTGAAACCTTTCTTTGTTCAAAATTCATATAGGTACGATTAATACCACAAGGAATAATGGGCAGAGGGGAGTTTCAATTCCATATAGGTACGATTAATACATATTCATGTGCTTAGAGACGTTAAAGAATTTTAGTTTCAATTCCATATAGGTACGATTAATACTATGTTGCCTGATAAGATATCCGATTATCTTAATTGTTTCAATTCCATATAGGTACGATTAATACTTTGAAGCCTGAGGAACAATTAGAGCAGTCCGCTCGTTTCAATTCCATATAGGTACGATTAATACGATTATAATACTCCAGCTCATCAGATGTCACGATGTTTCAATTCCATATAGGTACGATTAATACTTCTTGTATGAGTTCTTGTTCTGTTTATCATGGTATGTTTCAATTCCATATAGGTACGATTAATACGCGGAGCATTTAATGTCTAACAAGTTGCTTAATAAGTTTCAATTCCATATAGGTACGATTAATACTGTTGTTGATTCTACGCCTGTTGTTAAAACGGAGGTTTCAATTCCATATAGGTACGATTAATACAATAGGCTCCATACCTAAAGCATCATACTCAGGTGTTTCAATTCCATATAGGTACGATTAATACTTGTTAGCTAAATATGGTGATGTTCAGGCTACTGCGTTTCAATTCCATATAGGTACGATTAATACTGTCCTTACCTTGCCCGAACAGGTTCTGAAACTAAGTTTCAATTCCATATAGGTACGATTAATACAAATTGCTACTTTGTTAACTCGTCGAGATGCTGGGTTTCAATTCCATATAGGTACGATTAATACATGCTTGCGCACTATGGAGTTGATGTAGATTCTTGGTTTCAATTCCATATAGGTACGATTAATACTATGATGCTTTAGGTTTAGAAACTGCTCCTAGTTAGTTTCAATTCCATATAGGTACGATTAATACATTTACATCTAAGGGCATCGCTTCATTTAAGCCTTGTTTCAATTCCATATAGGTACGATTAATACGAATTGCCTCGGCAACGGTAACCCCTGCATCATATGTTTCAATTCCATATAGGTACGATTAATACAGACAGCGTAATTACTCTTTACCTCAAAATATTATGTTTCAATTCCATATAGGTACGATTAATACGCATACAATATGTTATTGATAAAGAACCTCCTGCGTTTCAATTCCATATAGGTACGATTAATACATGTGTTGTCTAGGTCTTGTACATTTAGTGCATCTGTTTCAATTCCATATAGGTACGATTAATACACACAAATAGGTCTCGCGCGTGTTCAGTTAATGCGTTTCAATTCCATATAGGTACGATTAATACCCTTGCATTTAAGCAGGGTGTTGCAACCCGTACCGGGTTTCAATTCCATATAGGTACGATTAATACTAACAAGGCCGCGGCAGATGTGATGGAGTACATAAGTTTCAATTCCATATAGGTACGATTAATACACTTGCCATTCTAGCCTGCAACCGGCACTCTTTGGTTTCAATTCCATATAGGTACGATTAATACCAGCATATGGATATACAGCAACAACAAGTCCATCGTTTCAATTCCATATAGGTACGATTAATACTGTAAATACGTCTGGTTTTACACGTATAGTTACTGTGTTTCAATTCCATATAGGTACGATTAATACAACGGGGGAGATAATGTTTTTTGAATTATTAGGAAGTTTCAATTCCATATAGGTACGATTAATACGTACCTTCAACTATAGATGAAATTGTCTTATTCTGTTTCAATTCCATATAGGTACGATTAATACAGTAGAAAACATAGTCACTATACGCAGATGGGAATGTTTCAATTCCATATAGGTACGATTAATACTTGAGGGCACTATAGCACACGCTTTATGTGCAGAAAGTTTCAATTCCATATAGGTACGATTAATACAAGGGACTTTAGATACAGGAGTAAGGTGTAATGAGTTTCAATTCCATATAGGTACGATTAATACACGCTAAGACCTATATACTTTTGTGCGTCCTTTTGGTTTCAATTCCATATAGGTACGATTAATACGTACACTGCGTAATGCTTTCCACCGCGCCGCCTTGTTTCAATTCCATATAGGTACGATTAATACTTTTCGGAATTGGTGAAAAGATCTTCATCGAAGATGGGTTTCAATTCCATATAGGTACGATTAATACATGAATCCTTTTTTAAGAGCTCCTGAAAATTTCAGTTTCAATTCCATATAGGTACGATTAATACAAAGTCCAATTTATTATTGCCGAAAGAGTTGCATTGTTTCAATTCCATATAGGTACGATTAATACTTATTTACTCTTGTTATTTCAGATTCTAAATTTGTGTTTCAATTCCATATAGGTACGATTAATACTCCCTCATAAACAAGAGCACGAGCGCTATTGTATGTTTCAATTCCATATAGGTACGATTAATACAACTGCCGTGGACAGGAATGCTACTAATGCATGAGTTTCAATTCCATATAGGTACGATTAATACATATCGGTCGACGTTCCTGAAAATTGGAAAGAATGTTTCAATTCCATATAGGTACGATTAATACTATATGAAAAGATAAACAGGAATGAACAAAGGTTGTTTCAATTCCATATAGGTACGATTAATACACGATAAGTTACAGTCTTATCGCTGTATCTTACTGGTTTCAATTCCATATAGGTAC
>JGI20214J51088_10001108_pt1 | contig 18311 bp, 16 predicted proteins | sample WetSurMetagenome_FD_51088 | JGI IMG/M metagenome (IMG submission 51088) | reverse complement strand
ATCTGGGTGATCTTCATCTCCAGCATCTGGCCGATGGTGCTGAACACCGCCGCCGGCGTGCAGCGCATCCCGCAGGACTACATGAACGTCGCGCGCGTGCTCAACCTTTCGGAGTTCAAGGTGTTTACCAAGATCCTGTTCCCGGCGGTGCTGCCCTACGTGTTGACCGGTGTGCGCCTGTCGATCGGCGTGGCCTGGCTGGTGATCGTCGCCGCGGAAATGCTCACCGGCGGTGTCGGCATCGGCTTCTGGGTGTGGGACGAATGGAACAACCTCAACGTCGCCCACATCATCATCGCCATCTTCGTCGTCGGCATCGTCGGGCTGCTGCTCGAGCAGGCGCTGATGCTGCTGGCCAAGCGGTTTAGTTATGAGTGAGGAACTAGGAGCTAGGGGCCAGGAACTAGGGAATGTGGCGCGGCATAGCCGCACCGCCCCTAGATCCTAGATCCTAGATCCCAGTTCCTAGCCCCTAGAAAGGAAAAGACATGCAATCCTATGTCCAGATCGAAAACGCCTCGATGGTGTTCGACACCAAAAATGGCAAGTTCACCGCCCTCACCGGCATCGACCTCCACGTCAACCAGGGCGAGTTCATCGCGTTGATCGGCCACTCCGGCTGCGGCAAGTCGACGCTGCTCAATCTCGTCGCCGGGCTGCTCGACGCCACCGACGGCGTTCTGCTGCTGGCCAACAAGGAGATCAAGGGGCCGGGGCCGGAGCGCTCGGTGGTGTTCCAGAACCATTCGCTGCTGCCCTGGCTCACGTCCTTCGAGAACGTATATCTCGCGGTGGAAAAAGTGTTCGGCGGCAACGAGTCGAAAGCGCAACTGAAAACACGCACCAGTGCCGCGCTGGAACTGGTCGGCCTCACCCACGCGGCAAGCAAGCTGCCGGGTGAAATCTCCGGCGGCATGAAGCAGCGCGTCGGCATCGCGCGCGCCCTGGCAATGGAGCCGAAAGTTCTGCTGATGGACGAGCCCTTCGGTGCGCTCGACGCGCTGACCCGCGCCCACCTGCAGGACGAACTGATGAAGATCGTCGCGGCGACCAGGAGCACGGTCATCATGGTGACGCACGACGTCGACGAGGCGGTGTTATTGAGCGACCGCATCGTGATGATGACCAATGGTCCGGCCGCGACCATCGGCGAGATTCTCACGGTGGACCTGCCACGCCCGCGTGAGCGCCTGCAACTGGCGCACGATCCGCACTATCACGACCTGCGCAGCCAGGTGCTGGAGTTCCTCTACAGCCGGCAGATGCGGCCAAAGGAGGCCGCCTGACCTTATCCTGGAAACCGCAGTTGAGCGCTTGCTGCCCCATTGAAAGCCGCATGAACACCAGGTTCTCTGCCTTCGTTCACGTTCACCTTTTGCGGGATACCGCTACGCATCCGCTGATACGGCCGGCCATGCGGCTGCCTTTGTCGCGCCTCGTTGCAGGCACCTGCCTGCCGCATCGTTGCTTCGCGGCAGCCACACGTCCAGACGCACCATCGAAAGCGTTCAACTGCGGCTTCCAGGATCATGCCCCCCGACCCTGATTCGCACTGGAAGCAGTATCGCGGCGACCCGGCCATTCGTGGCGGATTGTTCGAGCAGTGTCGGACCCATTCGGTGATGGATGAGCATCTGGGAGATGTGTTCGCCCAGGTGGAAAAACTGATGCGGCATCACGGCGTATTCCACGCCAAACTTCATTTTTCGAGCAGCCGGGCCACGCTTTGGCTATATACCGACCCCTATCGCTATCGCGTGCTTTCGGTGGAGGAACTGTTGACCGCCACGCCTTGCCTGGATTGCCCCTTGACCCGCTATCCGGCGGAGGCCGTGGTCGAGTCGCGTCTCATCCCGGCGGTGCTGGAGGGATTTCGTACCTTACGCTACGCCGATGACCAGATCTATTTGCGAGCGGGCTCGCTCAACCTCATCAATGGCATGGTGGGACTCAATTTCTCGTGCGACGGCAGCCACTATCTGTCGGCCAGGGAGTTTCTGAATGCCGCGGAAGCGTGCTGGTTCGGATCGCCGGAATGAAAGGCGCGGTTGCCCCGCATGGCGGGTGCGGCTAGACTCTCGTGGTTGCCTTCGATTGTCTGTTTCGTGAATTCCACTCCCATTGCCCGCCATGCCGCGCCGACGTGAGCCCCGCCCCGCGCCCGCGCTGGAACTGAAGACCACACGGCTTGCCGGGATACAAATCATCCTCAACAGCGCCGAGCACGCCGCGCTCGTCACCCACATCTCCACGCTGTTTGCCGCGACGCCGGATTTTTTCGGCGGCGAGGCGGCGGTGTTCGAGTGCGGACGCCTGCCGGCCGATGCGCCCGCGCCCGATTGGGCGTGGCTGGCGCAGGAACTGAAAAGCCGCGGCCTGAATCCGTTCGCGGTGCAGAACGCGTCGGCCGAACTGGCCGCAGCCGCCAAAAAGGCGGGGCTGCTGGTGCTGAACGATGCCGCGCCAGCTCCGGTTGTCGCCGCCGAACCGGAACCCGCGCCCGAGCCGGTTTCCGAACCCGCGCCTGAACACGTCGCACCTGCCGCCGCGCCCGCCCGCATCATCGACAAGCCATTACGCTCGGGCCAGCGGGTGTATGCGGCGGGCGGCGACATCGTGGTACTGGCCGCGGTCAACCCCGGCGCGGAAGTGATCGCCGACGGCAGCATCCATGTGTATGCGCCGCTCAAGGGCCGGGCGCTGGCGGGCGCGCGTGGTGACACCTCGGCGCGGATTTTCACCACGCATCTAGAGGCCGAACTGGTCTCGATTGCGGGCGTGTACCGCACCTTCGAATCCGCACCGGATGCCGACGTGACGAAGAAGCCGGCGCAAATCCGCCTGGCCGACGCAAGCCAGATCGTCATTGAACCCCTCTAATCACCCGCAAACAAAAAGGAAGCTCCGTGACCACCATCATCACTGTCACCTCCGGCAAGGGCGGCGTCGGCAAGACCACCACCAGCGCCTCGATCGCCACCGGCCTCGCCATGCGCGGCTTCAAGACCGCTGTGATCGACTTCGACGTCGGCCTGCGCAACCTCGACCTGATCATGGGCTGCGAGCGCCGCGTGGTGTACGACTTCGTCAACGTCATCCAGGGTGACGCCAACCTGCACCAGGCGCTGATCAAGGACAAGAACACCGACAACCTGTTCGTGCTGCCCGCCTCGCAGACGCGCGACAAGGATGCGCTCACCGAGGAAGGCGTGGAGAAGGTGCTGAAAGACCTGGAGCACCAGGGGTTCGACTATATCGTCTGCGACTCACCCGCCGGCATCGAGCACGGCGCGGTGATGGCGCTGACCTTCGCCGACGTGGCCATCGTCGTCACCAACCCGGAAGTCTCGTCGGTGCGCGACTCCGACCGCATCCTCGGCATCATCCAGTCGAAAAGCCGCCGCGCCATCGAAGGCCGCGAGCCGGTGAAGGAACACCTGCTGGTCACCCGCTATTCGCCGAAGCGCGCGGCCGAAGGCGAAATGCTGACCTTCACTGACATCCAGGAACTGCTGCGNATTCCGTTGCTGGGCGTCATCCCCGAATCCGAAGCCGTGCTGCATGCCTCCAACCAGGGCATCCCGGCCATTCTCCAGAAANGCACGCCGGTCGCCGACGCCTACCTGGATGCGATTGGCCGTTTTCTCGGCGAAGCGCACCCGCTGCGTTTCGTCGACTACGAAAAACCGGGCTTGTTGAAGCGTCTGTTCGGAGGCAAGTGACATGTCCTGGCTTTCCCTCATTTTCGGCGAAAAGAAATCCACTGCCTCGGTCGCCAAAGAACGCCTGCAACTCATCATCGCGCACGAACGCGCAGGCTTGTCCGGCCCGAATTTCCTGCCCGAGCTGCAAAAGGATCTGGTCGCGGTGATATCCAAATATTTCCCGGTCAACCCCGACGACATCAAGGTGGGGCTCGAGAAGCAGGGCAACTACGAAGTGCTGGAAGTCAACATCGTCCTGCCCGAAGGGCGCTGAACGGCTGGCCCCGCCTGCGCGCCCGGTCCCGTACGCGCCCGCCCGTATGGGATGCCCATTTCAGCAATGCTTGAGTCGGAACCGGAATACAGGCACGATGAAGCCCAGTTCATTGAATTCTCCACGCCATGACTTACTGCGTCGCCATCAAGACCGACAGCGGACTGGTTTTCGCATCCGACTCGCTCACCAACGCGGGCATCGACCACGTCAGCACCTATTCCAAGATGCATACTTTCGTGCAGCCGGGGGATCGCATGTTCGTGCTGCTGGCGGCGGGCAATCTCGCCACTACGCAGAGCGTGGTCAAGCGGCTGCGCGACGACTGCCGGCTCGGTAACCCTACCTGTCTGTCCACGGTGTATTCGATCAGCGAGGCGGTCGATTACGTCGGCACCGTTTCCACCGATGTGCAGCGCACCCAGGCCGCGCGCGACGCCAACACCAATTTCGAAGCCACCTTCATCTTCGGCGGCCAGATCGCCGGGCAGGCACCTGAGATCTACATGATCTATCCGCAAGGCAACCACATCCACGAATCGGCTGCGCACCCCTTCCTGCAGATCGGCGAGACCAAGTACGGCAAACCCATCCTCGACCGCGTCATCCGCACCGACACGCCGCTGGAGCAGGCCGCGCGCTGCGCACTGGTATCGATCAACTCGACCATCCGTTCCAACCTCACCGTCGGCCCGCCAGTCGAACTGCTGATCTACACCGCCGATGCCCTAGACGGCGGCCGCCGCATGCTGCTCGCCGAAGACCATCCCTACTACCGCGCGCTGGGCGAAGCCTGGAACGAAGGCCTGCGTCTGGCACTCAACAACCTGCCGCAGTTCGAATGGGAAAACCAGCCGCAGCCGCTGCAGGTGGTGGCATCGGGGAAGAACGGACAGATGCAGGGCTAGAGCGGGAATACGTAACAAGCTCAGGAAATTCTGGCGCCCTCTGCGCCCTGGCGCGNCCCTTGCTTGTAACAGACGGTCTCTATACTGACTGTCGCCATGAGCATCCACGTCGCCATCCGTCACACCACGCATTACAAATTCGACCGGCGCGTCACGCTGAGCCCGCACGTGATCCGGCTGCGTCCGGCGCCGCATTCGCGCACNCCCATCCTCGCCTACACGATGAAGGTCACGCCGGANAAGCACTTCATCAACTGGCAGCAGGATCCCTTCGGCAACTACCTGGCACGGCTGGTGTTCCCGGAAGCGACGCGCGAGTTTTCAGTCGACGTCGAAGTGATCGCCGATATGACGGTGATCAATCCCTTCGATTACTTCGTCGAAGACAGCGCCGAACACTGGCCGTTCGACTACGATGCCGCGCTCAAACGCGAGCTCACGCCCTATCTTGAAGCCGAGCCGGCGGGCAAGCTGCTCGCGGCGTGGGTGGCCGAGGTGCCGCGCGAGCGCATNCACACCAATGATTTTCTGGTGGCGCTCAACCAGCGTCTGCAACACGACATCGCCTACACCATCCGCATGGAGCCCGGCATCCAGAGTTGCGAGGAAACGCTGGAGAAGGCGATCGGGTCGTGCCGCGACACGGCCTGGCTGCTGGTGCAGATCCTGCGCCAGCTCGGGCTGGCGGCACGTTTCGTCTCGGGTTATCTGGTGCAGCTGACGCCCGATGTGAAATCGCTCGACGGTCCCTCCGGGCCGGAAGCCGACTTCACCGACCTGCACGCCTGGGCCGAGGTATATCTGCCGGGCGCCGGCTGGGTCGGCCTCGACCCCACTTCGGGCCTGTTCGCCGATGAAGGCCACATTCCGCTCGCGGCCACCCCGAAACCGTCTTCCGCCGCGCCGATCGAGGGCATGACGGACAAGTGCGAAGTCGAATTCAGCTTCAGCAACACGGTCACCCGCATCAAGGAAGACCCACGCGTGACGCTGCCGTATGCAGAAGATGAGTGGGCGGCGATTCTGGCGCTGGGTCATGCGGTCGACGAAAAACTCGTGCACCAGGATGTGCGTCTCACCCACGGCGGCGAGCCCACTTTTGTCTCCATCGATGACATGGAGGCACCAGAATGGAACACAGATGCGCTCGGGCGCCACAAAAGGGAGCGTGCCGAGGTGCTGGTGCGGCGCCTGAAGGACCGCATGACCCCCGGCGCGCTGCTGCACACCGGGCAAGGCAAGTGGTATCCGGGCGAACCGCTGCCGCGCTGGGCGCTGGGGATTTACTGGCGGCGCGACGNCGAGCCGGTATGGAAAAATCCGGCACTGCTCGCAGAAGCCAACCGGGACTATGGCCACACCCATCTCGACGCCCGACGCTTCGCCGAAATCCTGGCGCAGCACCTGGGGCTGGCCGCGCGCTATGCCCAGCCGGCGTATGAAGACGCGCTCGCCGCGCTGCTGCAGGAGGCGGAGTTGCCGCGCAATATCGATCCAAGCCAGATCGAACCCGGCCACGCCGAACTCGACAGCATCAACCTGCGCGGCGCGCTGGCCAACAAGCTGTCGCGCGGACTCAACACGCCGACCGGCTACATCCTGCCGCTCGCCTGGAACTGGACCCTGCACAACTGGATTAGCGCGCCGTGGGAAACCCGGCGCGACCGCCTGTATCTGCTGCCCGGCGATTCGCCGATGGGCTTGCGGCTGCCGCTGGCCTCGCTGCCCTGGGTCGCTGAGTACGAGCGCGAACCCTCGGTCGAGGTCGACCCCTTCGCCGTGCAACAACCGCTGGCTGATTTCCATGGAGAAATCGCCGCACGGTTCTCGAGTCTGGAGCCGCCGCACCCGCCATCGAAAATCCAGCCGCAGCACCCCCCGCACACCACGTGCGTCGAGGTGCCACGCACCGCGCTCACGGTCGAGGCGCGCGGCGGCTGCCTGTTCGTCTTCATGCCGCCTGTCACCACGCTGGAGCACTATCTCGGCATCGTCGCGGCGATCGAGACGACCGCCGCTGTGCTCAAGCTGACGGTGGCGATCGAAGGCTACACGCCGCCGTCCGACTCCCGCATCGAGAAGTTGCTGGTCACCCCCGACCCCGGAGTGATCGAGGTCAATATCCACCCCGCACATAGCTGGGAACAGCTGGTCGACACGACCACGACGATCTACGAGGAAGCGCGATTGAGCCGCCTGGCCGCCGAGAAATTCATGCTCGACGGCCGCCACGCCGGCACCGGCGGCGGCAACCATGTGACGCTGGGCGGCGCCACGCCGGCGGACAGCCCCTTCCTGCGCCGTCCGGATGTGCTGGCCAGCCTCATCACCTACTGGCAGCACCACCCGGCGCTGTCCTACCTGTTCTCGGGGTTGTTCATCGGCCCCACCAGCCAGGCACCGCGCGTCGACGAAGGCCGCATCGAACGCCTGTACGAGCTCGAAATCGCCTTCCAGCAAATGCCGCAGGGCGGCACGCCGCAGCCCTGGCTGGTGGACCGTTTATTGAGAAACCTGCTCACCGACCTCACCGGCAATACCCACCGTTCCGAGTTCTGCATCGACAAGATGTATTCGCCCGACTCGTCGTCGGGCCGGCTCGGCCTGCTCGAATTCCGCGCCTTCGAAATGCCGCCGCACGCACGCATGAGCCTGGCGCAAATGCTGTTGCTGCGTGCGCTGGTCGCACGCTTCTGGGAAAAGCCTTATAGCAAGCCGCTGGTGCGCTGGGGCACCCTGCTGCACGACCGCCACATGCTGCCGCACTATCTGTGGGCGGATTTGAAGGACGTGATCGACGACCTCGCCGCCGCCGGATTTCCGTTCCAGCTCGATTGGTACAAGCCCTTCCTCGAATTCCGCTTTCCGCGCTACGGAACCCTGCAAATCGACGACATCCAGATCGAGCTGCGCACCGCGATCGAGCCGTGGCATGTACTGGGCGAGGAATCGACCAGCCTCGGCACCGCGCGCTACGTCGATTCCTCGGTCGAGCGCCTGCAGGTGAAAGTGAACGGCCTCACCGACAGTCGCTACGTGCTCGCCTGCAACGGCCGCCGCGTGCCGCTGAAGCCCACCGGCGTGCACGGCGAATCCGTCGCCGGCGTGCGCTACCGCGCCTGGCAGCCGCCGTCGGCGCTGCATCCCACCATCGGCATTCATTCGCCGCTGGTGTTCGACCTGATCGACACCTGGAACGGCCGCGCCATCGGCGGCTGCACCTACCGCGTCGTCCACCCCGGCGGGCGCAGCTACGACACTTTTCCGGTCAACGCGATGGAAGCCGAGTCACGCCGCCACACCCGCTTTCAGGAATGGGGCCACAGCGCCGGCAGTTTCACCCCGCCACCGTGGGTCGCCCCGCTCGCCCGCTTCTTCCCCGGCGGCACCCCGCCCGGGCCGATGGCGCCGCCGCCGGAGGAACCGGCCGGCGAGTTCCCGCATACGCTCGATCTTCGGCGCAGATAGCCCCTCAAGCAACAGACAGCACCCCGTCATACCGGCGAATACCCAGAGGGCACAAGAGCCGGTATCCAGTGGCGCGCTGCGCCGCAATAGGTTTCGGCTGGATTCCGGGTCAAGCCCGGAATGACGGGACTCAGTAATTGAATGCCGTACCGATCAATCACCACCTTCAAGGAAAAACCATGGCCCACATCCACTTCATCGGCGGCGAAAAAGGCGGGGTCGGCAAATCGCTGGTCGCGCGCATCCTCGCGCAATACCTGATCGACCACGAGCGTCCGTTTCTCGGCTTCGACACCGACAAGTCGCACGGCGCGCTGATGCGGTTTTACGCCGGCTATGCCTCGCCCATTGTCGTCGACCATTATGAAAGCCTCGACGCCATCGTCGAAGCCGCAGCCGCCGTCCCCGACCGCAGCATCCTGGTCGATCTCGCCGCGCAAACGCAGGATGCCCTCACGCAATGGATGGACGACTCCGGCCTGCTGGAACTGTCGAGCGAGATGGGACTGGCGATCACCTACTGGCACGTGATGGACTCCGGCCGCGACTCGGTCGACCTGCTGAAAAAACTGCTCGACCGCTTCGGCTCGCGCTTGAACTACGTGCTGGTGCAGAACCACATCCGCGGCGACAATTTCGATCTGCTCGATGCCTCCGGCGAAAAGAAACGCGCGCTCGAACTGCATGCCCGTATCATCGACATCAGGCGCCTGCACGAAGCTTCGATGATCAAGATCGACGGCCACAGCAGCAGCTTCTGGTCCGCCACCCAGAGCAATGACGCGCACGCGCTCGGCATCCTGGAGCGGCAACGCGTCAAGATGTGGTTAAAGAATGCCTACAGTGAAATCGATACCCTGCATGTCTAACGAATACCCCTACGGCAAACTGGATCTGGACGATGCGCACCACATCGCCGGTGGCGCGAATTCGCTATTGATGGCCTTGCAGGAGCATGCCGAGGCCGGCATGGAGACCGCCGACCCGGCAACCGCCCGGCTCGCCAAAAAGGGTGTGGATCTCGGTGACGCACTCCTCGACATGGCCCGCCTGCTGGTCTCGCGCGGCGTCTTCTCCAGGGAACGCCATCTGAGCGAAATTCTGATTTACAGCGCAGCCATCGCCGATGGCTGCGAGGTGTGCGCGTTGACGCACATCGACGGGGCGATCCGTGCCAAGGCGCCGGAGGCCATCATCAACACCGTGCAGGCCATCGCACTCTATGTGCGGGCGCAGGCCAACGACGACACCTACCTGCTGTTCGACGCCTATACCAAGCACTGGCAGCGCTTCGCCGACTGGCCGCACCTGCCCAACGGCAAGGTCTCGAATCTGAAGTTCTACAACCTCATCGCCCTGCTGATGAGCCTGATCGTGCGCAAGCAGCGGCTGGTCCGCCTGCATAGCCACGAATTGCTGACCAAGAGCGACGTCACGCCCGAGGAAATGCTCGAAGTCATCGGCATCGCCCAGGTGATGGGCGGCTTTCCGGCGCGCTGGGAAGCGGTCCACATCCGCAATGTGGCGTTCGAATTGCGCGAGCAGGGTCTGCTTCCCGAGCGCTTCGTCGCCGTGCTCGACAGGATTCCGGCGCCCGGGGTCAAAGGCCGGGCATGAGCTTGACCCATGCGTTCATGGGCAAGGTTGCTAATCAGCGATCGCCCGCCAGCGCAGCAGATGCTGGTCCGCCGCCGGGCGCAAGCTTGCACCTCTCTCTGCGAAAGCCCTCCTGTTCTTGAAAGAACAGGTATAAGCGATATTCGTGATCGCAAGGAGTTGCCTTGGGCTCCCAACCCATGCTCGACATCTCGGCAGTGAGTGAGCGGAATAAACCATGCAGCGCTATAAGATCCTTCATCGTACCTACTACAACTTTTCCGGGCCCGTGCGGCTTGAACCCCATTCATTGCGCCTGCGGCCAAGAGAAGGGCACGAGCTGCGCATCGAATCATCGAGCCTGAAGATCACGCCAGCGGCCTCGCTGCGCTGGCAGCGTGACGCTGAAGACAATTCTGTTGCCATCGCGACCTTTGATTCGAACGCCAGTCAGCTCCTGATCGAGAGCAACGTCATCATCCAGCAATTCAACGAAACCCCGCTCGATTTTCTGGTGGCGGATTACGCAACGCACTACCCGTTTGCCTACCGAGCCAACGACAGGGTGCTCCTGTCGCCCTACATGAATGTCGTCGGGGACCCGGCCAGTGGCCTGCTGGCTGAATGGGTTACGAACCTATGGCAGCCGGGCGAACGAATTCAAACCTACGCCCTGTTGCTGCGTCTGTGCACCCACATCCATGAAACGCTGGCCTATCAACTGCGCGAGGAACCCGGGGTTCAAACCGCTGCAGAAACCCTGTCTCGCNGCAGCGGATCCTGCCGCGATTTAGCGACCCTGTTCATGGAAGCCGCACGACGTCTGGGGCTCGCCGGGCGCTTTGTGAGCGGTTATCTCTGCGTGCCCCCTTCAACAGCCAATTTCGGNGCAACCCACGCCTGGGCCGAAGTGTTTCTGCCAGGCGCGGGCTGGAAGGGCTTCGATCCCACCATTGGCGACATCGTGGGAAGCAGTCACATTGCTGTCGCGGTGGCAAGGTTGCCCGAATCGGTGCCGCCGGTCGCAGGTTCGTTTGTTGGACCGCCGGGAGCGAATCTCGATGTGGGGGTATGGGTGACCGAGTTGAAGTGAAGATTGATGCCCCGCAAGCGNGATCAGCATCTTCGTATCGCAGGCGCCCTGCCCAATCAGCCCACCTGACCGCGCGCACCCGGCACACGCCTCGGCAATTGCCCNTGCCGGCNGAACCGCCAGGCCCGCGCCCTGGTTGCGTGCGCCGCCGTTGTCGCACCGGATCAGTGGCGATTCGGCCTTGGCTGGGTGGGTTAAGGCTCACTTACCGCGGGCACAGCCTTGGATCGAAGCAAGCCCAACCCGTCACGCCGGGTCATCGTCAGCCATACCAGGCACCTGTCGGGAAGGCTTTCGGACGCCCAGGCTACGTCCCCCACCCTTTTCACNCGACCGTTATCCGGTCCGCCGTCCTTGCGTGAGCACTTCCTGTCCCAAAGGTTTATAGTTTTGGAGTGGCAATCAAACACAGCCACACTAGAATTAACTTAAACAACATTCACAGTGGAGTGACGCCATGAAACTGAACAAACTGCTGCTGGCCCTTGTNGCCGTCGTCGCCATGCCCGCCATGGCTCAACAGGCTACCCCCGAAGCCGTGGTCGAGAAATTGACCGACCCGAGCAAAACACCCGAATTGATGAAGGATCCCAAGGCCGCCGTGCCGGCGATGGTCACCGCCATGGACCCAGCCCTCTACANCGCGATGGCCCAGGCTTCCCTGGACCCTGCCACCTACACGCGCATGATGGCAGGCATGATGAACCCGGCGATGTACACGAACTGGATGAGCATGATGGCGGATCCCAACGTGTATATGAAGTGGATGGCCGCGGGCATGGATCCCAACTTCTATACCGCCATGATGACGCCCTTCCTCAACCCCAACATGTACATGAAGTGGCTGATGTCGCCGATGGATCCGCGCAACCTCAACCTGATGATGCAGCCGCTGAACCCCAACATGTACATGAAATGGCTGACGGCNCCGCTGGATCCGCGCAACCTCAACCTGATGATGCAGCCGCTGAACCCGAGCATGTATACGGGCTGGATGGGCGCCACCATGGACCCCAGGTCTTACGGCAGCATGGGTGCGTTCATCAACCCGGCCACCTATGGCGCGATGCTGCCCCAGATGGCCCCGCAGGGCACCGCCCCCGCACCGATCACCAACCCGTTTGATCCCGCTGTCTGGTCACAGATGATGACCCCGCCCGCGGCGCCGGTGCCTGCTGCTCAAGCACCTGCTGCTCCCGCGCCAGCCGCGCCCGCGACGAAGTAATCCGTACCCGGATCGCCGAACGGGGCACTGCGCGGGCAGTGCCCCGTTTTTATTGGCCTGATTTCTATCCGCAGACAATCAAATGGGTCGGCTTCGCAATATAAACAATGCGCATCTGGGCCTGTTTGGGCCGAAGCGTTTCTGCCCGGTGCGGACGGAAAGGGATTCGATCCCCCATTGGCAAAATCGTGAGGAGCCGTCACATCGTTGTCGCGGTGGCCAGGTTGTCCGAACCAGTGCTCCGGATAATCGGCTCGCTTGTTGGTCCGCCCGGCGCGGGTCTCGATGGGGGGGGCGGGATGATCGAGCGGGCATGACGATTGACGCCGGGCGTGCGGCTGTTTCGTGAGCGACGGACGCTATGCTCCGGGTGTTGCGGTTCGTGCGCTAACCACCAACAATGCAGCTCCGGTTTGTTGCCGCCAGGAGGATTCCATGTCGCCTGTACGCTCGATCCTTTTCCGGTCTTGCCTGACCGTTGCATCTGCGCTGGCGGGTTGCGGGACGCCTGCGCCGCCGAAAGCCGATATGCCATCACTTGAGCAACGGCTGCTTGAGCTCGAACGCCGGGTGGAAAGGCTGGAGGCACGCCCTGTGATCGAGTCGCCGTACCGGAGCAAAGTGGAGGTCCAGGCGCACATCAAGGCTCTTGAGGCCGAGCGAGACGCATTGCTGGTGCGTTACCGGGATCAACATCCCGACATCCGGGACATCAACCGCAGGCTGGGCATACTCAACAGCCAGCTGCAGATGATGGAGCAGCCATGACGTCGTCCGCACCCCGCCCTGCCCAAGCTGGCACGCCGGGGGGCACCCGTGGGCGAACGTCTCTTGTGATCGACTGCAATAGGGCGACTTCCAGCTTCACGACGCCTGTGCTTCTTCCTGCAGAGCCCTGAGGCTTTCCTCCACGCCTGCTGCGTGGGTGAGCTCGGCGACGTTGTCCTTGGTGAAGAAGCCCTGGAATCCGCCGAAGCGCTGCACGTATTCGACGATGAGCGAGGAATACTCCGACGCGCTGGAGAAAATCTGCTTCAAACCCGCTTCCNTCGAGCCGATGACGTCGAGCAGGAATTTCTGCCCGCAGTCACGTAGCGATTCGACGACGTAATCGATGTTGGCGAGATTCGCCGTTTCGCCGTCCTTCACCGCGACCGCGATGTGATGCAGACGCGGGCCGAAGTTGCGCACGAAGGCCTCGGTCGGCGATTCGGTGAGCAGGTGATTCATGAAATACGGATGGTTGGCGGCGGTGAACACCTTGGCCGGGCATTCGAGTTCGTTGGCGTAATGCACGCTCTTGGTGACGTTGGTCGAGGAGTTCTGGTCGGCGATGTCGTACGAGCCCCAGTAGTAGTAGCTCGACAGGGTCAGGTATTCGAGGATCGCGGCTTCGCGGTTCTGGCTGTAGATGCGCGTGGCGAGGTGGTCGATCGGCAACAGCATTTCATCGATGCCGAGTTGCTTCTGCGTTGCCTTGGCGCCTTCGTAGGCGGCCTGCATGTCATCGCGGATGCTGCTCCAGCCGAGCGCGTACACGCGGATGTCGGATTCGGGGCGCTCCCAGTAGGCGACGATGTTGTGGGTGTAGGGGCTGGGCTTGACCACCGCCATGTTGCCCGGCAGTTCCAGCTTGCGAATCTGCTCCTGGTTGAAGAAGCGGATGTCGCGCGCCTTCTGCATGTCGACCACCGCATGCGGGTCGCTGACGCGCAGCACTTCGCCCATGTAGCGCGAATTGGGTTTGACCGCCCCGATCGGGTAGACCTCGTTGAGGCTGCGGAAGATCCCGCGCACATTGGGGTCCTTCACCTCGCGCACCAGGATGTCGGGCGCGCTCATGTCGATGCGCAGGATGTGGGTGTAGTGCGACTCGGATTCGAGCGTGACGAGATAGTGATACGGCGTCATCACGCACAGCTCGGCGACGTAGGCGACCGAATGGCTGGGCTCGACGGTGATCATCAGCGCGTCGATCTGGCGGATGCAGTCGGTCAGGCCGATGCGGTCGCGCTCCTCCAGCAACTGGCCGAGGTAGTCCTCGAACGCCGGGGAATTCTGCTTGTCGCCGAAGCGGGGAAAACTGAGCGATGCGGTCATGGGATCAGGTCAGGCTGAAGAGGGATTGGGTCATTTTTTGCGGATGGGCCGCACGGAAATAAGTCTGGGCGATGACCGCGTTGAGGTCGGCCAGCCGCGCCTGGATGTCGTCGCAGAATTCGTGCAGCCCGTTCTCCGCCAGCGCGTGGTAATCGGCGCGGTCCACCAGGTTGAGCATGCCCTGCAGGCGGCGCATCGGCTCGGCACCCGGCAGCTCGTCGAGGGCGAACTGGATCTCGTGCAGGCAGTGGCGCACACTGCGCGGAAACTGCAGGTCGTTGAGCAGGAAACCCAGCACCTTGTGGCCGCGCGCGTGCACGCCGACGTGGCGCCGGTACATCTGGTGCGCCGACAGCGCGTGCAGCACGCTCATCCAGATGAGGTCGTAATACTGGCTGTTCTGGTACGGCAGGTTGATGGCGTAGCTGACGTCGAGCACGCGCGTCGTCATGTCGGCGCGCTCGACGTTGCGCCCCAACCGCATGAACTGGAAGCCCTCGTCGCGGCTCATGGTGCCGGAGAGCAGGCCGACCACCGCCTGGCGGCGGCGGATGATTTCGGTCAGCACCTCGAGGCGCTTGCGGCGGTCGAGCGCGTGGTTGAGATGGGTGCTGGTGTAAAGATAGAGCTCGTTGACCCATTCCCACGATTCGCGTGGCAGCACCTCGCGGAAGGTGCGGGTGTTCTCGCGCGCAAGGCGCACGCAGGCGAAGATCGACGATGGATTGCGCTCGTCCTGGATGAGAAAGCTCATCACGGCGTTTTCGCTCGCCTCGTCGTAGTGCTGATGGAAGGCCTCGTCCAGACCCACCACTTTCAGCAGGTCTTCCCAGCCGAAGCTGGCGCCGCGCGGCATGTCCATCAGCAGCATGGTGGTAGCGTTGATCAGGCGCGCGGTGTCTTCGGCACGCTCCAGATAACGCGCCATCCAGTACAGGTTTTCAGCAACTCTGGCCAGCATCACAGCGCTCCTTGCACGATCCAGGTGTCCTTGCTGCCGCCACCCTGCGACGAGTTCACCACCAGAGAACCACGGCGCAGCGCCACGCGCGTGAGACCGCCGCGGGTGACATACAGATCTCTCGATTGCAGGATGAAGGGGCGCAAATCGACGTGGCGCGGTTCGATCGCACCGTCGCACAGCGTCGGCACGGTGGAGAGCGCCAGGGTGGGCTGCGCCATGTAGTTGCGCGGATTCTCCGTGATCAGCTCGGCAAATTTCGCCTGCTCGTCCCGCGTAGATTTCGGCCCCACCAGCATGCCGTAACCGCCGGATTCGTTGGCCGGTTTCACCACCAATTTATCCAGATTCGCCAGCACATAGTCGCGGTCGGCCTCGTTCATGCACAGGTAGCTCGGCACGTTGGGCAGGATCGCCTCCTCGTCGAGGTAGTAGCGGATCATCTGCGGCACGTAGGCATACACCACCTTGTCGTCGGCCACGCCCGAGCCGGGCGCGTTGGCAATGCCGACCTTGCCGGCCTTCCAGGCCCGCATGAGGCCGGGCACGCCGAGAGTGGAGTCGGCGCGGAACACTTCGGGGTCGATNAAGTCGTCGTCGACGCGGCGGTAAATGACGTCAAGCCGGGTCAGGCCCTCGATCGTCTTCATGTAGACGCAGTCGTCGTCGAGCACCACCAGGTCGGAGCCCTCGACCAGATGCGCGCCCATCTGCTGCGCGAGGTAGGAGTGCTCGAAATACGCGGAATTGTAGACACCGGGGGTGAGCACGGCGATTTCCGGGCGATCGTCGGTTCGCGGCGAAAGCGCGGCCAGCATGTCATAGAGCTGCGCGGTGTAACTGTCGACCGGCAGCACGTCGTAGCGCGCGAACAGTTCGGGGAACAGCCGCTTCATCAGCTGACGGTTCTCCAGCATGTAGGACACGCCGGACGGCACGCGCAGGTTGTCTTCCAGCACGTAGACCGTGCCGTCGCCGTCGCGCACCAGGTCGGTGCCGCAGATATGCGCCCACACGCCGTAAGGCGGATTGGCACCGACGCAGGCTTCACGGAAATTCTTCGAATCGGCCAGCACCTCGGCAGGGAACACGCCGTCCCGGATGATCCTCTGCTCGTGGTAGATGTCGTCGATGAACCGGTTGAGTGCCTGCAGGCGCTGCTTCAGTCCGGCCTCGATGCCATCCCACTCGCTCTTCTCGATGATGCGCGGCACCACGTCGAACGGCCAGGCGCGGTCGATGTTGCCGGCCTCGGAATAGACGGTGAAGGTGATCCCCGCCGCCATGATCGCGGCGTCCACCGCGCGATGCCGCGCCTCCAGTTCGTCGCTCGCCATCTCGGCAAAGTAATCGCACAGGCCTTCGGCGCCCTTGCGCGGCTTGCCCGGCGCTTCGAGCAACTCGTCAAACCCACCCATCAGCGGATAGCTTCCGCAATCGATCTTCATCTTCCAGTCTCCGAACTGCGCGCACCGCTATCGTTGTGGAGTGCGCGCGCGCACCTTCTCACCAGCATCGTCTGTGCCAGCGATGCAATCCTGAATGGAATCATGGGTTTGTTACGTGACCACTCGCGTACACACGCGGCGCATGCGCCAGCAGTGGGCAACTTTGCGTCCGCCGCCCAGTTTTAGTGCGCAAGCAGACGCCCGTGTGTCGCACGACAGCGGGCGCCGGGGAGATANGCGGTGGGGTGAGAAAAACGGGTCAGGCCGCCACGCGGTCGACCGCGGCAAAGTCCAGCCACACGCGGCCGCCNTCCAGCTTGACCGGGAATTCTCGNGCACAGCCCTGGTCCGGCGCCACCGCGCAGCCGGAATCGAGCTCGATGTTCCAGTTGTGCAGCGGGCACGCNACTTTTCTGCCGTGCACGATGCCCTGCGACAGCGGTCCGCCCTTGTGCGGGCAGCGATCTTCCAGTGCGAACACCTCATCGTCGGCGGTGCGGAACACGGCGATATCGAGGCTGCCGTGGCGCACCACGCGAGCGCCGAGTTTGGGGATGTCGTTTACATCCAGGATGTCGGTCCACTGATTCATGAGAGTTCCTTTATGCGGCGACGGTTTCGAATTCATGCTTCAGCTTGCCCTCCTTGGCGCGCTCCAGCCACGGATCGCGCTCGACCGACAGTGCGAACAGCAGGCGCTCATACAGCGCACGCCGCCCTTCGACGTCGTCGAGGATTTTCTTCTTCACATAGTCGAGGCCGACGCGCTCGACGTAGTGCACGGTGCGGTCGAGGTAGCGCGCCTCTTCGCGATACAGCTGCAGGAAGGCGCCGGAATATTCGATCACCTCGTCGGCGGTTTTCACCTTGGCCAGGAACTGCGCGACTTCGGTCTTGATGCCGCCGTTGCCGCCGACATAGATTTCCCAGCCGGAATCGACGCCGATGATGCCAACGTCCTTGATCGCGACTTCGGCACAGTTGCGCGGACAGCCGGAGACGGCGAGCTTGACCTTGTGCGGCGCCCACATCTTGAAGAAAGTCTTCTCCAGGTCGATCCCCATCTGGGTCGAATTCTGGGTGCCGAAGCGACACCATTCGGAACCGACGCAGGTTTTCACCGTGCGCAGCGCCTTGCCGTAGGCGTGACCCGACGGCATGTCGAGGTCGGCCCACACCTTGGGCAGGTCCTCCTTCTTCACCCCGAGCAGATCGATGCGCTGACCGCCGGTGACGTGCACCGCCGGAATGCTGTACTTCTCGGCGACCTCGGCGATGCGGCGCAACTCNGACGGCGTCGTGTTGCCGCCCCACATGCGCGGGATCACCGAATAGGTGCCGTCCTTCTGGATGTTGGCGTGGGCGCGCTCGTTGATGAAGCGCGACTGCGGATCGTCCTCGGCCTCGCCCGGCCAGGTGGAGATNAGGTAATAGTTCAGCGCCGGACGGCAGCTGGCGCAGCCGTTGGGCGTGCGCCATTCCATGAAGGTCTGCACCTGCGGAATCGTCAGCAGCTTGTTCTGCCGGATCGCCG
>JGI20214J51088_10001107_pt1 | contig 18321 bp, 17 predicted proteins | sample WetSurMetagenome_FD_51088 | JGI IMG/M metagenome (IMG submission 51088) | reverse complement strand
CTGACTACGATGGCAACTGGGGTATCGGTGCGATTATCGAAGGCGCAGGCATGGCACAATTAGCCATTGGTAACATAAAAGGACCAATCGGAATAAAAGCTGATGTGCAAAACGCTGGAACCGTCGATGCAAACAATGTCCAGTGGACAATCACCGTCACTGGTGGTCTTCTGAAAAGAGTAAACACAACTGCAACTGGCACATCACCATCGCTTGTCGCNAGTACATCATTACCAATAAGCGTAGGAATGTTCTTTGGATTTGGTAAAATAAGCATCGTAATCACTGCAAAAGCACAAAACGCTATTGAAGTGTCAGCATCAAAATCCGCATTCTTACTCGGACCGATGGTCATTGGAATTAAGTAAAACCACTTAATTCTCTCTTTTTTTTATTTTTTTTTAATCCAACATTTTTACAGCAAGAGCTCTCATAATTGAACCTGAACAAAATCAAAAAAAAACGATTTTTCGCACTATTTATTTTTGTCCGGAATGGGGCATTGATTTTTTTACAGGAGCTTGAATCTTGCGAATGATCGATGCTTTACAGCCATNACACAGACCTTGAGCGACTTCACCCATCTGTAAAAGCTGTTTTCCGCACGCCCAACAAAAGAACATTTCATCCTCTGTTAAGCCTGCTTTTAACTGTTTACATTTATTGCAGAAATGATGCGAGATTTCATCGATAGTTTCCAGTTGTGCCCCGCAGGACGAACAGAAAAAATGCTCACCACTGTCAGGATCGTCCAAACCTTCTAATTTCATACACATCGTATCCAAAGTCATTCATCGAATGGTGTTTCACCTATAAACGATTTTCTTTTCTCTTATGAATATTTTTTTATGTATCCCGCTCTCCGTGATATATCCGGTAACGTATTTGTTTGGTGTAAGATCAAACGCAGGGTTTTTTACTGTTACCCAATCCGGCATGATATCTTTTCCATTGATCTGCGTTACTTCCTGTCTTTTCCGCTCTTCAATGATAATCTGCTTTCCATCCTTCAGTGTTACATCAAAGGTACTTGCTGGTGCGGCAACATAGAAAGGAATGCCGTTCTCCTTTGCGCACACCGCTTTTTCATAAGTTCCAATCTTGTTTGCGAAATCACCGTTTTTTGCTATCCTATCAGCACCGACGATCACCAGGTCGATTTCGTTTTTTTCCATGAAATAACCTGCTGCATTGTCCGCAATCAAAGCATAGGGGATTCCTTCTTGGTGAAGCTCCCAAGCGGTTAACAATCCCTGGAGTCGTGGGCGCGTCTCATCAGCGAAAACAAAAATATTCTTCTGTTTTTTGTGAGCGACTCGTAACGGGGCTAATGCCGTCCCATAATCTACGGTGGCTAATGCCCCTGCGTTGCAATGCGTCAAAATCGTCATCTCATCTTTAATTAGTATGTCTCCGTTCTCCCCGATTTTCTTACAGCCGTCTATGATGGATTCAACATAGGTCGATGCTGCATCAAATGCGTTCTCCGCGTGGTCGATAGCTTTGGTCATATACTCGACAGCATGGAAGAGATCATGAGCAGTCGGACGGGTTGAACGCAACAGAGCTGCTGATTTTTCAGGTTCTTTTTCTCCCAGGGCCATACCATAGGCAGCCGCGGCACCAATAGCTGGGGCTCCCCGGACCACCATTTCTTTTATAGCAAACGCAACATCATCAACGGATCTTGTAGTAAAGATTTCAAAGGTGTACGGTAATTTTCTCTGATCAATGAATGAAATGGCCTTTCCTTCGACCCAAAGCGCCCGGTATTGTCTCCCGTCGATGTTCATTTCTGCACCCCTAGGTAGTTATCAAGGGAATCATGTATCTCTTTAATGGTCAACCCTGCAAAGAGGATTCCTTCATCTTTTATCAAAATTGTTTTTCCGTTCCGTAGCGTCTTTAACGTCTCTTTCGCACGATCAAGTGTCGCCGGCCGCGTCTCTTGTTCTGTCATCGGCAATAGGTTCTGATATTTCTCGCACAACGAGGTGCTGTTAATCTGAAGCAGCGCGTTGATATCATGACGAGCTTTTTGAATGATCCAGTGCACCGGTGTTTCTACCGCTGGGTCCTTTGACCCGATCACCATCATAACGTTTTTAAGCGGGTCATAATCTACGATTTCCACGATGTCCTGCTGCGTCATCTTTTTTATATTGACGTTTTTCGCATTGATCAGCAGNCGTTTCCCATAATCAAGGCTGATGCAGCCAGTCTCTTTTTCAGACCGTCCGAGTTCNTGCAAGTGCGAACCAAGCTTGATCATCTCAGAAATCAACGGACAGTTACTAGTCTCTCTTGAAACAACGACCATTTGGAGTACTGGACTGGGGAAAATTCTTTCATTCATAACAGGTGGGTAACAAAACAACGACTTTTTATGTTTTCCTCCTGAATATCAAATCTAGAGGACTCGGATGCCGCCTTTGCTTGCTATCTCGATATCACGGGGTTTTAAGGTATGCTTCGTCCCTCGCATCTTTCGCACCGTAAGCTTGCGGCGGTCCATCGATGGATCTAAATCAAGCACAAGGATGCCGTCAACTAGAAATTCAGAGACAGAGTCCCGTGAAAGGTTCCGAGATCCTTCTGCTATCTCTGATGTCACCAGAGCGGTGCAGTCATCATCTTCAAGAATGCGAAGAATTCTGCGGACATGCATCCGTGTCGCCTGGATGGAATCAAGAGGGATTTGTGCGTTTCCCCCGGCATCCAGGAGAGGTATGATCTCTGATCCGCGATTCACCACCCATACCGGCGTTTCCGAAAGAGGGGTGAGTGAGTCAAGCACAACCCGTGAGTACTTTCCGGTCAGAATCTCTGATTCCATCTCTGTATGAACTGTTTGCTTCTCGAGGTCAAGGTACATGAATTTGAGCAAACCGTTTTTAACCGATGGTTTAAAATCAAACCCGAATTTATTTGCTTGATTGATCAGGTTGTCGATACGTTCATCTGAGGTGAGGAACAAACATTTTTCATTATTTTTTATACCTTCAAAAAGATATTGAAAACATACGATGGTCTTTCCTGTGCCTGGAGTACCTGCGACCAAGGTGACACTGCCTTGCGGGTAACCTCCTTGGAGCAACACATCGAAGCCTTCAATGCCACTTCTCACTCTTTTATCATCTATTGACATTTGCAAATCCATTCCCAATTTCTCCATTCCACATCACCCTCGGTTAAAAATCTTCTCTGAGTATAAATTTGTTATGAGGTAAATACTTAAAAAGGTTTCTTAAAGAAAATAATAAAAATAGAAGAGGTAGATTTAGTTGTCTCGCCTGTTTGCACAAATGAAAAACAATGATCGATCAACGAGTTCCAACTCACCAAATCGGTGTGTACTTAACTGTTTGTTTTTGTCGAATATCATAAGTTCGCCTCACCCATTCCGCCACAATGTTCGTGGGTTATTTAACACTTTCTTTTTATTTTTTCTCCTGAGACAACAGGGACAGTGATTGTAAAACCGTAAATTTCTAATACGAACGAAGCCTACCAATTACTAGCGGTTGCTTCCTGTATGTTGAAATTAGATTTACACATTCACTCCTGCTTTTCAAATGATGCGATCGGGTCACCTGCAGATATCATCAAATCCCTTCAACAACGAGGTCTGCAGGGTATGGCTCTAACCGACCATAACACCCTTAAGGGATATCTGCAAGTGCGAAAGACCGTAACAAAAGATTTTCTGGTCATCCCGGGGATGGAGATATCTACCAAGGATGGGCATCTCCTGGCATTCAATATCTCCGAAGAAATACAACCTGGTATCTCTATTGAAGAATCTGTTGATCGCGTCATCGATGGAGGTGGCATCCCGGTCGTGCCTCATCTTTTCCGCATGCTTTCCGGAATCAAAAAAGAAAAACTAAAAGGAATTCAAACTAAAGTCGTGGCAATCGAAGTATTCAACGGTTGCAGCGTTCCTGCTTCAAACCTGAAAACAGCCAAAGTCGCCCATGAGTTCCATCTAGGTGGGACCGGCGGAAGTGATTCTCATAACCCGATCTATGCAGGATATGCCTATACGGTTGTCGATTCAACAGATCTCCGGATCGATTCGGTTCTCTCTGAGATTCAAAAGAAAAAAACATGGGGTGAAGGGCTCACCATGCCACTTTCCTATCGACAAGACCGCATGGTTCTTTCGGTCAGGCAGTACGTTCAACGAGGTTTTAAACGGATATAAAAAACCTTTAGGATGATGATTGGCATCAGCAGGGACACCTCTCCTGTCGAAACGCAAATAAAACAAGACTCGGCACATCAGCCATGTTTATATATGTGGACCGCTTATATCTATATGATAATAGGGGATATTTTATGAAGAAAAACTCAACTCTGTTTAAAAAAATTTGGAAGCAGTTTTTTGTCGCCACGATGACGTGCTTGATGTTATTTTCAGCGTTTGTGCAGTCAAGTCAAAACACTCAAGATAATGATGTCAACATCACCTATTCTTTTGACAGTCCGACCTTAGAGACTATTGATATTGCAGGAATTCTATATAATCGAGTAAGCCTGCCTGATTGTTATCCTGCGGGTAGTGCCGGTGAGCCAATGATACCATCAAAAGGCGTATTTCTCCTGTTACCTCCCTTGTCGAAGGTCAGCAGTATAGAAATTACTCCTGGTGAGAAAATCGTCATTGGATCAGACCTTTTGGTCGAGCCGACCAGCCAGGCGATCCCACTATCACAAACAGAAGACCTGCCGGTTCCAACCCCTAATGAAATAATCTATCAATCTAATGCCGCATATCCAGGCACACTTTACAGCCAGGTTGGTGTCTACAGTTTTCGGGGATATCAGATCCTTGTCCTCCTGTTGAATCCCGTACAATATAACCCGGTGACCGGTTCTCTCTATTATTACAAAACCTTGGAAGTCACCGTAAAAACCGTCGATACAGGTATTCAATCTGAGCTTTACAGGGGTTTTTCCCAGGATAGAAATGAGGTAAACCAGAAAGTCGACAATCCCCAGATGTCCCTTCAATATAGTAAAGAATGTACCCCCTCATCACTTCCTTTTGAACAGTACGATCTGCTCATCATTACCACCGATGCGTTAAAAAGCGGTTTTGAGTCATTGAAACAAGCGCACGATGCGACNGGCGTTTCAACCGTGATTAAAACACTTACCGATATAGGCGGATCNGATCTTGAATCCATCCGTAACTACATCAGAGATGCCTATACAGATTGGGGAGTGAACTATGTCCTCATCGGCGGGGACACCGCAGTGGTTGCCGCTCCTATCCTTTGGGTTTCAGGTATGGATGAAAATACTACCTATTATGAAGATTCTATGCCTGCTGATCTTTACTATGCGTGTCTTGACGGACCGTACAACTATGATGGCGACGGGAACTGGGGTGAACCACATGATGGGACAGACGGAGGCGATGTCGATCTCATTGCAGAGGTCTACGTCGGTCGTGCCTGCGTAGACAATATGGCTGATGTGAACAACTTTGTTGCAAAAACAGTAGCCTACATCAACAGAAACCCAAATGATGGCTATCTAAAAAACGCTTGTTTTGCGGCTGAATACCTTGGGGATTACGGTATCGCAAGTTACGGTTCAACCTATATCGAGCAATTAATCAACGGATCAACTGATGATGGATATACCACAGTTGGCATACCAAGCAGTGATTATAATGTTATTAAATTATACGATTCACCAAGTTACTCGTGGGACCCTTCAGAGCTTATGGCGATTATCAACAGCGGCGTCCATTTCATCAATCACCTTGGCCACGCGTCATATGACTATAACATGAAAATGGGTACCTATGATGTCGATGCCCTGACCAATCCCTCAAACCGAACCTGTTTTATTTATTCTCAAGGCTGTATGGCTGGTGGTTTTGATAATGGTGATTGCATCGCAGAGCATTTTACCGTAAAAACAGATCACGCAGCGTTCGCCGGTATCTGGAACGCCCGGTATGGTTTCTTCTGGTCCTATAGTACCGATGGGGACTCACAGAGGCTGCATCGTCAGTTCTGGGATGCAGTTTACAGTGAAATGATACCAGAGATTGGGCGGGCGAATCATGATTCAAAAGAAGATAACCTTCCGATTATAGGTCGATCCTGTATTCGATGGGTTTACTATGAGACGAACCTGTTTGGGGATCCCTCTCTGACGATTACTGAAGGNCCTGNCAACCATCCGCCAGAAAAACCTGGTGTNCCATCTGGTCCCTCCTCAGGAAAAACCGGTGTTAACTACACGTTTTCCTCAATCACCACCGATCCCGATGGTGACCAAGTGTATTACCAATGGGACTGGGAGACTGGAGTGAGTGACTGGCTTGGTCCGTACACCTCAGGACAAACGGTGCAAGCAGCCCATTTCTGGTCAGCCGCAGGAGATTATCAGGTAAAGGTGAAAGCCAAGGATGCTAAAGGATTGGAGAGTGTATGGTCTGATACGGTGACGATTCATATCCTTGTAGGACCAGTTATTGAGATTGGAACCATTTCCGGTGGCTTGAAGATTACTGCAGAAATAACAAACGCTGGGGCCATCAATGGGACCCATATCAACTGGACAATTACTCTGAACGGCAAGGTTTTCTTTGGTCAAAAGAAAAGCGGTATTATTCTAGCAATCGCCCCTGGGGCTAGCAGAGACATTTCTACAGGTATGGTCTTTGGTCTTGGACAAATCGACATTACCGTGACCGTTGCTGATGCAGAAAAAACAGCGACTGCCTTCCTGTTAGGACCATTTGTTCTTAATATCAAATAAACCGTTCACGATTCGATAATCAATCGCACTTCATCTCCAAGAAGTACGGAGCTGGAAAAAGATATAGAGCCATGATGAGGGGTTCAATAAAATAATTCCTGTCTGCCCTCAGAGTCTTTAGGCTATCAAGGTATTTCTGGTTATTACGACACCTCCAGACCGATTGGTTCGAAGCACAATTCAGAAGAGAACCATTTGTGATAATCGTTACTGAAATAAATATTCTCAATAAGCGCCTTGTATGTTTTTTTAACAATCTTTTCTCCTTTTGATTATATTGTTTTCTCAAACCACAAAATGATTTTTCTTTCTTCTCCATCCTCTACGGTTTGATTGAATGTTCATCTCCATAATTAATGCTGCCATGGACATTGATGTGTTGTTTTTATTGAGAGGATTTGTTCAAATGTCAGAGCTTTGATGATAAAACCCGGAGTGGTTCATGCTACAGGGCGTTAAATGCTGAAAAGTGAGAAAAAACCAAAGAAAAAAAAAAAGAGGAGTGTTTATTTTACTCCAAGAACTAGTGGTCCGAGAACAAACGCTGATTTGGTGAGTTCAGCAGTGACACCTTCATCACAGGTTGCGGATACTACGATATTGGTTTTACCGAAACCAAGGATGAAGTTTGCTTTGATCGGTTCTTCGCCTGCAACTGCCAGGGATGGGATGGTTCCTATAGATGATTTTCCAAGGAAGACTAGTTTTCCATCAAGTGCGATCGTCCAACTGACATTGGTCGCATCTCCTTCGCCGGTGTTCTTCACTGATGCTTTGACACCAAATCCCCCAGTGATTGAACCGATTTCTAACTCTGGGAGAACAGGTGCTTCTGCTGCCCAGACCGACAGGTCATCATAGTAGATAGCGGTTCCACTCTCTCCCCAGAGGTCTACTGCGTCGAGTGCAAGAACACCTCCACCGCTGCTCGTCCCTTGTGTCCAACTCTTGGAAAGCCAGAGGACATCATTATAATAGACTTTTTGCCAGTCGTTGATAAAATCGATTTCTACTCGGACTTCTCCCCATCCGTCGATCACGTAGGGTGTTGAGTTGACACTGTCGTAATCCTCAAGCAAAAAAGTATCCGAGTTGAAGTGTATCTGGAGATCCCATTTTGATCCATCGCCATTATACAGACTTAACAAAATGATGTAAATCGAACCTTGGAAATCAGAAGGAACATACGTCCATGCCCGGAATGTACAATTTCCAGTGTTGACGTTTTCCCATCTATGAACCATGTCACAATTTCCCTTGATTTCAACAGAGTTGGCTGAGCTATGGGATTGAACGCTGGTTACGTTCGCGTCAGCAGCTGGATTATCGCCCCATGGGAACCAACCACCTTGACCACCTAAAAGGGAACCCGCACTGTACGAATCGAAATTTTCTGACCAGATAGCACCTTTTGACAAGGTTCCGATACTATCTTTCTGGCTGGTCTGAGCGCTTGCTGTGATGGTAAAAACACTAGCCCCCAATAGGAATATCAGTCCTATTACTATCGCTTTCTTTTTCATATCCTTTTTGCCTCCTTCTTTTATCTTATAAAATATACGTCCAATATTGTAGATTAGACTTCTTAGATTTAAATGTTTTTATACAAATAAATTTTGGTGTGCATAAAAAAAAGTTTAATAAATTGATAAAATAAATTAATAAAAAAAAGAAAAAAAAGAGAGAATTAAGTGGTTTTACTTAATTCCAATGACCATCGGTCCGAGAACAAACGCTGATTTGGTGAGCTCTGCGGTGACACCTTCATCACAGGTTGCGGATACTACGATATTGGTTTTACCGAAACCAAGGATGAATTTTGCTTTGATGGATGATTCTGCACCAGATGCAATAGTTGCAACTGAGCCCGTGGATGATTTTCCAAGGAAGACTAATTTTCCATCAAGGGTAATCGTCCAGTCCACATTGGTTGCATCTCCAGCGCCTATGTTCTTAACGACCGCTTTCACACCTAATCCGCCAGTGATCGTAGTAATTTCGAGCTCTGGCTGTGGTGCGATAATGGTTGCGACTGCGGTGTCAGTGGCGGTGCCGGATGCGGCATCGGTGACTGTCAAGGTGACGTTGTAGACACCAGGTGCGGTGTAGGTATGGGTTGGATTTTGGACTGCAGCTGTTCCGCTGTCACCAAAGGTCCATGCCCAGGTGTACGGTGTTGTTCCGCCGGTTGCAAAACCAGTGAACGAAATTGCTTGGTTAATTTCACCACTGTATGGTCCGCCTGCGTCGCAGACTAATTCTTCCCCAGGTGGTAAGAATGATAGGTCGTCATAATAAACGGTTGTGGAACTATCAGCAAAGAGGTCTAATGCAGCAAAGCAAAGATCTCCTATGTTGTCGTTGTTCACTCCTGCGGTCCATGCTTTTTCAACGAGGAGTTGTTCATTGTAGTAAAATTGGAACCAGTCTGTGTTCAGATCGATCTCCACTCGTAATTTAACCCATTGTCCATAGATCAGTGGTAAAGTCGGGGTTGTGTCAAATTCCGATTCAACAACATTATTAACGTTATCAAAATGTATCTGAACTGACCATTTGTCTGTTGCTGATCCACCATCGACGTAGTTATTCATCATGATGAAGTATGTTCCACCGTAGGTTCCACCGGATTGACCCACAGGGATGAACTGCCACGCCGTGAAAGTCCAAACACCAGAGGTTTCTTGAAATTCGTGGACTTGATCTGTAGCTCCTTGTACTGATAATGAATAGGGGCTGCTATGGGTTTCGACATCGGATATGATTCCAGCGGCTCCTGGATTGTTATCCCAGCCTTTCCATCCCCCATCGTCCCCGCCTTGTCCGTCTAATGCTTGTCCAAGGGTGTAAGAGTCGAAACTATCAGCCCAGGCTCGATGAATCGGGCTTGGTATGGCTTGATTGTTCATGTTCGCTCGATACGCGCTGACACCAATTGTGGCACTTGCTCCAAGGAATAGGAGTACTAATCCTATTACCAACATTTTTTTACTATTAGTTTTTTCCATTATTATATTGCCTCCTTATCTTTTATATATACTTCCATATTCTTAATAGTGCTTCTTAGATTTAAATGTTTTGATGCAAATAAATTTTGTTTTTTTTCCAAAAATATTCTTTTATAGATAAAAAATAGGTGATTCGTGCTCTTTGGATGACTTAATAAACAAAAAATATTACTTGAACAATATAAATGTCAAAAAAGGTTAATATAAACAGAGTCTAAATTTTATAAAAACAGTCTAAAAAAACCAAAAGAAACACCCTGGAATATCTTTATAAAGGATGCCTTGTTTTTACGTGACAATTATTTAAAGAAATACAGGAAAAAGGGATGATACCATGAAAATCCTCTGCAAACGATGTGGAANTGAATACGAATGGGAGAGCCCTGATATCTTCATGCATCCGGAAGGATACAGCATAAACTTTACCTGTCGGGACTGCTTAAAACAAACCAGACCGTATACGAAAGGAAAAATATCGCTGAAAAGCTAGAATTATTACGAAAACAGAGAGATTAAAAATAGAAGAAAACAGTGTAGGTTACTGTTTACCTCGTTGACTTTATAGTTTTATACGAATTTAGAATCGAACTTCCCTTCATCGATTTCCTTGAGAACTTCCTTAGGTTTTTTCCCTTCGACCGTGACCCCCATCGATGTGCAGGTGCCGATGACTTCCTTAGCCTTATGCTTCAGGTCCTTGCCAAGGATCGTGTCGAACTTCATTTTCGCAATCTTCACCGCCTGATCGACCGTGAGATTGCCGATTTTCGTCTTCGATGGAGTCCCTGACCCTTTCTCCGCTTTTACCTCACGGAGAATCAAGGAGGCTGCCGGTGGTGTTCCGACCTCGATTTCAAAACCCTTCGTCTTCGGATCTATAATAATCTTGACCGGGACCTTCATCCCTTGGAATTGTTTCGTTTTTTCATTAATCGCGCTAATGACTTGCATGATGTTGACACCCTTCGGGCCTAATGCCGGGCCGAGTGGTGCGCCTGCAGATGCTTTTCCACCGTCAACAAGTGCTTCAATGACTTCGGGCATGTTATCTTACTCCTTTCTTTCTTCTCTTTTTTTGTCTTCTTCTTTCCGTCTAATGATCCTGACTTGTTCTCCACGAACTGTAATCGGGATAGGAACCATGGATTCCAACAACTCGACTGTGATTTCTTCCTTTGAATAATCGATATGCGTGATTTTTGCTTTCTCTCCACGGAAGGGACCTGCGATCATCTCCACAAGATCGCCTTCAGTAATCTTAGCGACCGCGGAGGTCGGGGCGAGAAAATGTTCTATCTGCTCTATCGGGATGCTCCCTTCAAGCATATTACGCGCATAGGAAATCGACTTTATCATATTTTTAATCAGTTCTTCATCAAAAGCTTCCACGAAAATATATCCGCGTAAATCCGGGGTGACCAGAATAGAGGGGATGTTCAATTTCGCTTTTTTTGCCCTGCTGCTAATCAAATCAGCGGTATTCTGCTCTTTTCCCACCTGCGTCTTAATAGTAAATATAGAAGAAACCTCGGTGTCAGTGTGTTCAGAACTCGTATTCTCCATACCTGCGACCAACCATCTTAATAGCCAAGTGCCTTAAGTATCCAGGGTGCAACGAGTTCCCGAAAAATGTAGATAACAAAACCCAATGCCCCGATCAACATCATTCCTAAACCAGTGATTTTCGCTGTTTTTTCATACTCTTCGTTCGTGGGTTTTCGTGCCATCTTCAAGACTCGACCGTATTTACCTTTTCCGATGCGTTGCTGACGCTCCTCTATCTTATGCTGCACAGCCCAAGCTTTAGCCAGGAAACCTTTATGTTCTTCGTTCACTCTTGACACCTGTGATACGTAAGGGTCAAATGGTAAGGTATATATAAATAATTTGGCGGTTTTTTAAGAGACAAAATCAATGCCAAACTCTTTTTCGTCTCGAGACCTTTCCGTAGGACCCATGATCTGCTTAGATTTCACACCAGTGATCACCAACATGGCTCGAATTGATTTCTTCATGGTTGGATCAATGGTCGTTCCCCAGATGATCCGTGCGTTCTTGTCGATCTTTGAGTAGATTTCTTCGACAACTTTTTCTGCTTCTCGCAGGGTCATATCATTGCCACCCGTGACATTGACCAAAGCACCGGTCGCCTCGGTGATATCCACCTCTAACAATGGGGAGTTCAATGCTTCGGTGATTGCATCAACTGCCTTGTTATCACCCTCTGCTTCACCAAGACCAATCAACGCAACACCACCACGTTTCATCACGGTCTTCAAATCCGCGAAATCAAGGTTCACCAACCCTGGCATCGTGATCATCTCCGTGATCCCTTTAATCGAGCGCATCAGGACTTCGTCAGCGACCTTAAATGCTGCGTTCAAAGCAAGATTTGGAACAATATCGAGCAATTTGTCATTGGGGATTACAATGACTGTGTCACAGACCTCTCTGAGTCGTTTCAACCCGGCATCTGCATTGTCCATCCGCACATGACCTTCAACAGAGAAAGGGAGCGTAACGACACCAATGGTGAGCGCGCCAGCCTCCCGAGCAATCTGTGCCACAATCGGAGCGCATCCGGTCCCGGTTCCACCACCAAGACCACAAGTAACAAATACCATATCCGATGGGGTAATCGCATCACGGATGTCCTGTTCACTTTCCTTTGCTGCCTCTTCACCTATTTGTGGAAGCGACCCTGCCCCTAAACCACGGGTCAAATGCCGCCCAATAAGAATCTTATATGGAGACTGCACCAACAGGAGATGTTGTGCGTCGGTATTGATCGCGATAAGATCAGCGCCATTGATTCCTTCCCCGAAACATCGGGTGATCGTATTCGTTCCTGCGCCACCGCAACCAACCACCTTAATCGTCGTCGTCAGGCTTTGCAGCACTTTTTCTAAATCCTCATCGTTCACACCAGAGATCTTCAACGTAGGATCGCGCTTTGTCGCAGGTACCCCCACGTTCTTTTTATCTTCCTCTTTTATCTGGTCTTCGACTTGATCTTTTGCTTCCTCAGCTGCAACTACCTCTTCAATAATCTTCCTCATTTATCAAACCACCATCCTCACAACAAAACCCCATCATTTTAGAGAATTATTTTTTCCCAATATTGTAAGGGAATTTCAATTCTTAAATATTTCCAAAGAAAAATCTTTATTCTTCACCGAATGCGTCAGATACCCAAGAGAGATGCGGTCGGCAAATGCGGCGTAATTCTCGATGTTTTTTGCAGTGATTCCCCCTGATACTTCGATGAGAATGCCAGAGTTGATATTACGTATCTTTCGCGAGATACGTTCCCCTGTCTCGGGATCAATATTATCAAGCATGATAACCTCAACGTTCAGCTGCGCGGCAGACAGCGCATCTGATTCATTTTCCACTTCAATTTCAATTGGTTTACCGGGTAACTTTTTCTTCATCGTCTTGATAGTTTCTTCAACGGATCCGACCATCTTCAGATGGTTATCCTTGATAAGCACAGCATCAAACAACCCGTAGCGATGCGGTTCTCCACCGCCAAGGACGATTGCTTTTTTTTCAAAAGACCGGAACCCCGGCGTTGTTTTTCGCGTCGCCGCAACCATTACCTTCGGGTTAATCCTTTTACATCGTTGCACTATTTTTTTTGTCTCAGTTGCAATCCCACTCATCCTGCCAATAATATTGAGCGCAAGCCGCTCACCTTTTAATATAGAACGGACCGATCCGTAGATCTCCATAACTGTTTTCCCTTTCTCGACCGCGGATCCGTCCTGAATAAACAATGTTGCCGTTACGCCTATTTTGGTGAAAAGGAGTCGTGCTTCTTCCAGACCAGCGACAACACAATCCTCCTTTGCGATAATACGAGCGTTTGCCGTTTGATTGGTAAACAACGCATTCGAGGTGATATCTCCTTTTTTCCCTAAATCTTCACTAAGGAACCGATCGAGTTCGTCCATAACGATATTTTTTATAGTGAATTCCTGTTTAAAGGTTTTGGGAGAACCCACTTATGAAACTTGGCATTATCGGTTGTGGCGCAATAGGAACAGATGTCGCAAAAGCAGCAGACACCATGAAAGACATCGAGAAAATCTACCTGTTCGATATCAACAATGCAGCAGCGACAAAGCTTTGTGCGTTGTTGAGAAAAGCAGCAGTAAAACCAGTGAATGAATTTTTAGAGGATGTTGATTGCGTCTTTGAGGCAGCGTCACAACAAGCGGTGACTGAATATGCAATAGAGGTTCTTGAAGCAGGTAAGGATTTGATCATCATGAGCATCGGCAGCCTATTTAATGATACGCTACGGAAAAAACTTGAGACCCTTGCCCGGAAAAACCATTGTAAAATCTATCTTCCTTCAGGAGCCGTCTGTGGTATCGATGGTGTTTTAGCAGCAAGCATCGAAAAACTGGACAGCGTCACATTGGTTACCACAAAACCCCCAGCATCTCTTGGCACATCCGTCGAGAAGCGTACGATGATATTCAAGGGAACAGCCAGGGACGCCGTGAAGCAGTTCCCGCGGAATATTAACGTTGCTGCATGTCTTTCCCTTGCTGGTGTCGGCTTTGATGAAACAAAAGTCGAAATCGTCGCTGACCCGGTGGAAACCAGGATTAGCCACAAGATCCTCGCCCATGGTCGGTTCGGCAGGCTTCGGGCCGAGGTGGAGAATATGCCCAATCCGAACAACCCGCAGTCCAGCTACATGGCGTCACTTTCTGCGATTGCGACATTACGAAGAGTTCTGGACCCGATTCAGATTGCTTAAACCCAGAATTTATAACTTCGGATGTTAGTACAAGGATGTTAGTAAAATATAGTAATATATATTGAATAATTTGAAATCACCTGTTTTCCGTTGAACACTATCGGCACTAAAACCTAAATAGGATGCTGCTTTTACGAGACCGTTGAAAAAATGACCTTTGAAATCAAGGAACGAGATGCGGCAGGACGTGTTTGTCAATTCACGACAAAACATGGGAGTGTGACCACACCAAACCTCCTTCCCGTGATCAATCCAAATAAGATGATAATCACACCAAAGGAAATGAAAAAACGCTTTGGCGTTGAAATACTTATCACAAACGCCTATATAATCCATAAAAGTCCAGCATTAAAAGAGCTCGCATTACAGTCAGGTGTGCACAAACTCATCGATTTTAACGGATCTATCATGACTGACTCAGGGACGTTTCAAAGTTATGTTTATGGTGACGTCACACTCGATCCGGTAGAAATTGTGCAATTCCAAAGAGACATCGGCAGCGATATTGGCACCATCCTTGATGTCTTTGGAACTCCCGGTCAAACAAAGGATGAAGCGACAAAAGGAGTCAAAGAGACGATCGAGCGAGCAAAAAAAAGTACTCCTCATAAAAGAGAGATGCTTCTCGCATGCCCTGTACAAGGCTCCGTGTACCCAGAACTTCGAGAACACTGTGCGCGACAACTCAGTGCACTTGATGCTGATTTCTACCCGATCGGCGGTGTCGTCCCTCTCATGGAGAACCAGCGATACGCTGATCTGGCCCGATGCATCCTTGCGGCGAAACGAGGTCTGGACCCATCCAAACCGGTGCACCTGTTCGGCGCTGGCCATCCCCTCATCTTTTCACTTGCAGTCGCCCTCGGCTGTGATTTCTTCGATTCATCTGCATACGCAAAGTACGCAAATGACGGACGCATGATTTTTCAATGGGGAACTGAGAAGTTCGATGATCTCACCGAACTGCCCTGCTGTTGTCCAGTATGCTCAAAATATACCGTATCAGAATTAAAAGCACTTGATGCGAGCGAACGGACAGTACAGCTAGCGTTGCATAATCTGTATATAAGCTTCGCTGAGCTACGGACGATCCGAGCAGCAATACAAGGAGGCTGGCTGTGGGAGCTTGTGGAGCAACGCGCATCAGCAAATCCGTTCCTCTCTGAAGCATTACAGGTATTACGAGAACCGGACCATGTGGCCTGGCTTGAACACTATGAGCCGACCAGTAAAAAAACCGCGATGTTTTATACCGGTCCACAGACGATTTATCGCCCGACGATATATCGATATCATACCCGGTTACTCACCAGATTTGAACCATTGTTCAAGACCACCGTACTGTTCCCTGAAGGAACAAAACCTTATTCGATGTTTTACTCTCAGGAGCTGAAAAATATCCTTCGACAGAAAAATGTCAATTGCGTCGTTCATTCCACCATTGGCCCTGTTCCCTTTGAACTCGATGAGATGTATCCACTTGCACAATCGGTGTTCCCAGCAACTGTTGATCAAGAGACCAAGGAAATAGTTCAACACGCCGTTGAGAGATTCCTCAAAGATACAGACGTGATTCAATGGGAGCATTGTCTTATGTTGGAAGAAGATAAATCCCACACTCTCGATATCGACTTTGACAAGAGACGTATCTCAGCGGTTTCAGATATGCAGTTCGGACGCGGTGCCTCTGAAGCTCTGTTAAGCGGAAAAATCACCATCATCAAATCAAAAAGAACCGGGAAAATTAGAAACATCATCTGCGATGGACATCATGTGCTTTCAATGCGTGCGGAAGACGGGTTGTTTACATTGAAACTGCAGGGTGGTCATCGTCTGCACAAGAGCTTCAAACATCCACTGTTGCGGGTGGTTGTTATCGATGATGCAGTACCGTTTGTGAAAGAAGGAAAAAGCGTGTTTGCGAAGTTCGTTGCTGACTGCGACCCGGACCTACGACCATATGATGAATGCTTGATTGTCGATAAGAACGATACGCTTCTGGCAGTTGGTCGAACATTACTAAACCGGGATGAAATGCTTTCGTTCCATCAGGGGATGGCAGTAAAAACAAGAGAATCAATATAATAAAAATCCCCAGCATCATCCAAAACTATTATTATCTCAATCCTCATTACAGTAGAGGTTGCACTCCACACAAAAAAAGCTTGTAAAGAGGAATGGAAAAGATGAACAAATTCAGTGAGATTTCAGAACAGATAAAATGCTTGAAAACCACCCGTGATTTCTTAAAGGAGAAATACGACACTTCTGAGTTTCATAAAAAGAAAGAGAAATTTCCACAATCTGCAGTCCCCTCAGCGCCAGAAGATGAGGAGATNTACAAGCTGTTAACTGCGATACAACAGCTTGATAAATATATCAAGGAACTACAAGATATGCAGTTAAAGGTCCTCCAGCAAGAGGAATAAAAACGAGTTATTCCAACAATCGCTTCATTTTTTCCTTATTTCTTGAAGCCTTTTATCGATATCCTGTAAAAGTTGGTCAGTGATATCCCGCTTGGTGAAGACATCTGCCTTTACTGCCATGGAAATTTTTGTGGCGAGAAGTCGCGCTATTCTCCCGCGTTCTGTTTTTGGTGCACAGTTAATCGAAAGATGCTGGAAGATGACACCATGTTTAGGTGGTCTTCCACCTTCTTTCTTAAAACGGAACAAGGCTTTCTCAGCCCCAAGGATCTGAATGGTCGACGCTGGCATCAAAGCCATCTTTTGTAGTCCACCAGCCAAAGCAATAAGGCGTGCACCAATGAGCGGCCCGATAATTTTACTCGTGTTCGGGGCAATCACTTTCATATCAATTTCGATCTGATCTTGTAGCCGCAAGATTTCATCATTGACCGCGGACAGTGTTTTTTCAAAAGGCTTTACTTTCTTTTTTGATGTCGGAAGCAACGACCAGCAGCNGAGACGCTCTGATAAGAGGTTCGCAGTCTGAATGAGGTCATCAAGTGCGTTGACCATCTGTATGAGCTGTAAATCCTCTGATTGTAATTGTTCATCGACTCGCTGCTGCGCAAGCAGTAATGATGTGCCATGGAAGAGCTCCTGGGAAAACCCGTACTCTTGCGGATCTATAGATATTGTCTTGAAAAAGGGTTCCTCATGATCATAGGTACCGAGTTGCTTCAGACGTTTCTCGTTTACAATGACCTCTGTATTTTTTACAATCTTTTTTTCTTCTTCAAGGATGTTATTATTTTCGATTTCGCGGAGACGTTGCACTATTTCTTTTTCATGTTTCGGGAACAGAATATCTTTTTGTATTCCGGCTTCATCGCACAGAAAAGTACCGAACCATTTTGTAATGAGATACTGAGCCATCCTTGATAGATAAGACGTCCGTTCTAATGTAGTTTACGATAAGCCAATCGTATATCATCTGGAAGATTAAAGAGATTTTAAATATAGGAACTTATATTACGTGTGTTAACAAGTATCGAAGGATTGGGGGTTTTTTAATGAAACCGGAAAAAAAAGAAAGAATTGTGCTTACCAATGTCATCGAGACTGAGCTCGATATTTTAAAAAGGCATGTGCTTGTCCTTCAAACACTGAAACAGAACGAACCTGCCGGTATTATCAAATTATCTGAACTTACAAAGCACCCGCAGCATATGGTGCGATACTCATTGAGGATACTGGAGCAGGAAGGACTTATCGAGCCGTCCCCGCAAGGAGCGGTCACCACTGAGTCTGTCAACAAGGCAACACCAATGCTCAAAGCAAAACTAAG
>JGI20214J51088_10001106_pt1 | contig 18323 bp, 13 predicted proteins | sample WetSurMetagenome_FD_51088 | JGI IMG/M metagenome (IMG submission 51088) | reverse complement strand
TAATTTTTACTATCTTTGCACCTTAAATCGAAATGGTATATCCAGGCAGGTAAATGGAAAGCAGGAAGGTATTATTCATTTCACAAGAGATCACTCCCTATTTAAGTGAGACAAAGTTATCGAAGATAGGAAGATTTCTCCCGCAGGGCATTCAGGAAAAGGGAAAAGAGATTCGTACTTTTATGCCCAGATACGGATGTATTAACGAACGGAGAAATCAGCTGCATGAAGTTATCCGGCTTTCTGGGATGAATCTTATTATTGACGATACCGATCATCCGCTGATAATAAAGGTAGCTTCTATTCAATCAGCCCGGATGCAAGTTTATTTTATTGATAATGATGATTATTTTCAGCGGAAACATATCATCAGCGATTCAGCAGGACGGGAATTTGAAGATAACGATGAACGGGCCTTATTCTTCGCACGTGGAGTGATTGAAACTGTAAAGAAACTCCGCTGGGCTCCTGATATTGTACATTGCCATGGATGGATGTCGGCACTTGTACCTGTTTATCTGAGGAGTATTTATAACGATGACCCGCTGTTTCATAATTACAAAATTATTTATTCCGTTTACAATAATGATTTCAAAACTCCGTTTAGATCAACATTCGCTGATAAACTACGTTTCGACGGAATAGATGGTGAAAACCTTAAAATGGTAAAGAAGCCTGATTTTGTCAATGTCTCAAAACTAGCTATAAAATATTCTGACGGGATCATTATCGGTAGTGAAGATATAAACGAAGAATTGAGCAATTACATTAGTACAATTAACAAACCGGTCCTTGTATTTAAAGATGAGACCGAATATATTGATGCCTATAATGATTTTTATGACAAGATACTATCATAGTTCAAAAATACCCCGCAGATCTCTTTCTGTCTCACATTTTCTCTTAAACTTATTTCCCCTTTCACTTTTCGCACTAGTGGGATTATTAATGAGTTCGTGTGAAGAGGGACCAACAAAAATAGGGATAGGTCTTCTGCCCGAGGGTGACTTTGTCAATATTAAATCCACTGATACTCTTAGTGTATGGTCTTACACCATGTTTGATGATTCGGTTCGAACAGATAAACCTTATTATGGTTACCTCGGACATATTAATGATCCCTATTTTGGAACTACTACTGCGGAATTTGTGACACAGATAAGGCTAAAGCCTGCATGGGACGATCTACCCTTCACTATTGATTCAGTAAGATTGTATCTGAGATTATTGGATGTAAAAGGTAGTGCAGGTGTTACTCATACTTTAAAACTTTCTGAAATAGCTGAACAGATTTATCCCGATTCGGCATATTATTCCAGCACTCCGGTACCTCTGACTGGTTATGAGATTACAAATATTGAAATACCTGTCCTGAAACCAGATACTATAAATGAGATTATTCTGAAACTGCCCATAGAATTCGGGAATTATCTCACACGCGATACTTCAAAATTGTTTTACCATAGTATTAAACCTGATTTCAGGTCTTATTTCAAAGGACTTTACTTCCAGATGTCATCCGGGCCCGATCCAATGCTTATATCCTTATACCTTGGGCAACCAGGCTCCAGCAATAAGGACCATTTATCATCGCAGAACTCTATAGTAATATACCTGCACGATGCTGATAATCTTATCAAATCATACGCTTTTGTACTTGATGCAAATAACATTAACGCAAGCTTTGACAGGTTTTTACATGATTACAGCAGTGCTACCCCGGGGAAAAAGATTGAACATATAAATGATGGTTACAGAGATACTCTCACCTATCTTCAATCTCTTAACGGAGTCTATACTAAAATTATATTTCCCGGCCTCGAAACACTTAAAAATGATCCTTCATTTGACCACATTGCAGTTAATAAAGCGAGACTTACTGTTCCTGTACATTTCGACGGGGATATTTATAAAGCATCACAGTTCCCTACAAACCTTCGTCTCAGATACAAAGTTAAAAATAAAAGCAAGTACGATGTTCCCGACTATTCAATAGATGATTATAACAGCTTTTTTGATGGCACATTAGACTCTACCAATAATGTATATAATTTCAATATAGCAGCATTTGTGCAGGGATATTTTGAAGATGCCACAGATAATGTAAAACCTGAGCTTGAGATATTTCAGGCACCTACAGGGATAAAGAATGCGATCTTTAAAGCCAATGCCAGCAAATCCCCTGTTAAGTTTGAATTTACTTATACCACGTTCTAGATTATAAACTCCAATTGCTGGTACTAAGAATCAGAATCCGTTACAAAGCCTCGTAAGACATGTCTTTGACTAAGTAGGATTAAACCCTGCCGGGAGATGTGTATAAAATCAAACCGGAGAGAGACCTACCTGCCTGAATACATCAGGTCGTAATACTTTCCATAATCACCAGATAAAACCCTTTCCAGCCAATTTCCGTTTGCAAGATACCATTCAACTGTTTTTTCAAGACCAACAGCAAATTCTGGTATCGGCGACCATCCAAGTTCATTCTGCAACTTTGAAGAGTCAATTGCATACCTCAGATCATGGCCTGGTCTGTCCTTGACATACGTTATCAGCTTCTCAGAAGTACCTGCCGGGCGGTTAAGTTTTTTGTCCAATATCCTGCAGAGAAGCAGGATCAGATCAATATTTTTCCATTCATTATTACCCCCAATATTATACGTATCGCCTACCTTTCCTTTATGAAAAATAAGGTCTATAGCGGAAGCGTGATCTTCAACATACAGCCAGTCACGGATATTTTCCCCTTTTCCGTATACAGGGATTGGTTTGCTGTTTTTGATATTGTTTATTGCCAGCGGAATAAGCTTTTCAGGGAATTGGTTGGGACCATAATTATTTGAGCAGTTAGAGATCACAACCGGGATTCCAAAAGTGTGGTTATAAGCTCTGACCATATGGTCGGAACATGCTTTTGATGCTGAATAAGGACTTTTTGGGTCATATGAGGTTTGCTCAGTGAAGAGTCCCTCTTTTCCAAGAGATCCGTAAACCTCATCCGTAGAAATATGGTAGAATAACTTACCTCCGGGAGAATCTTTCCAGCTGATCAGTGCTGCATTAAGAAGATTAACTGTACCGACAATATTTGTAAAAACAAACTCATCAGGACCTGTTATTGAACGATCAACATGGGATTCTGCAGCAAGATGTATAATTCCATCAAAGCTGTACTTTTTAAACAGATCCAGAACAGATTGTTTATCAACAATATCGATTTTTTCGAACAGGTAATTCTTCTTAGTTTCTATGTCAGTAAGATTTTCAAGGTTGCCGGCATAGGTCAGCTTATCTGCATTGACAATAAGATAATCGGAGTAGTTGTTAACGAATCTTCGTACTACATGAGATCCTATAAATCCAGCACCGCCAGTAATAAGAATAGTTTTTTTCATATTCATATCTTTTGATTCCTGATATTTTTCTCCCAGTCCCATGCTGTTTTCATGGCTTCATCGAGAGTACTTATTGTTTTCCATCCAAGTTCCTTATTAGCATAGGAGGGATCGGCCCAAATCTTTTCAATATCTCCTGCTCTTCTTCCTACTATTTTGTATTTCAATTTAATACCTGATACACGTTCAAATGATTTTATGGCTTCAAGAACAGATACGCCATTCCCTGTACCCAGGTTAAACACTTCATAATTTGACTTGTTCAATCCGGCTATAAGCCTTTTCACAGCCACTACATGGGCTTTTGCAAGATCAACTACATGGAGGTAATCTCTTATGCAATACCCGTCGGGGGTATCATAATCATTTCCGAATACTTTTAACTCATCTCTCAGGCCATACCCTGTCTGTGTAATATACGGGACAAGATTTTCCGGAACTCCTCTTGGCAGTTCTCCAATGAGAGCTGACGGATGGGCGCCGATCGGATTAAAGTATCTTAATGAAATTGCTGTGATGTTTTTATCGGAAGATGTTGTATCTCTGATTATAGTTTCACCTATCTGTTTGGTATTTCCATATGGAGAAGTTGCCGGTTGGAGCGGGGCATCCTCAGTCACAGGTAATTTTTCAGGCTGACCGTATACTGTGCAGGAGGATGAAAATACAAGACGAGGGATGCTAAAGTGTTTCATTGCATCCAACAGATTTATAAGGGAAAGGAGATTATTTTTATAATACTCAAGCGGTTTGTTAACCGATTCATTCACAGCCTTATATGCAGCAAAGTGAATGATAGCTTCAATGTTTTTATTATTTCCGAAGAAATCATTCAGTTTCTCCTGATCGCAGACATCTATGATTTTCAGAACAGGCTTAACACCCGATATCATATGAATTCTGTCAATTACCTCGGCTTCAGAATTATACAGATTGTCGATAATTATAACCTCGAACCCCTCATTAATAAGCTCAACTGTAGTATGCGATCCTATGTACCCCGTTCCTCCGGTTACCAATACTTTTTTTTTCATCTAAAGACTCCAGTAAGTATGATTTTTTATCTTTCCGCGGAGAACCCCTTTGACATCGACTATAATTCCATCTTTATTAAGCAAAGGAGCAAAAAAGGATTCCCCTAATTTTAAATAATCTTTATGACTGACAGCAAGTATTACAGCATCATATTTTCCTGAGGGACTTGCTTTCAGATCAATCCCGTATTCTTCTTTAACCTCATGCTTCCCGGCTCCTGGATCAATAACATCAACTGAGATTCCAAAATCAACCAGTTCGTTTATGACATCCATGACTTTAGAATTACGGATATCAGTAACATCCTCTTTAAAGGTAATACCCATAATAAGGACACGTGCATCTTTAAGGCCTTTACCTGCTGCAATGATTTTTTTAACAGTCTGTTTCCCGATATATCCGCCCATGCTGTCGTTAATAGATCTGCCTGAATCTATCATCTGGGGATGATACCCAAGCGCCTTTGCCTTATATGAGAGATAATATGGATCGACTCCTATGCAATGCCCTCCGACAAGACCCGGAAAGAACTTAAGGAAATTCCATTTTGTTCCTGCTGCTTCAAGCACCTCAAATGTATTGATTCCCATTCTGTTGAAAATAATTGACAGTTCATTCATGAAGGCGATGTTAATATCGCGCTGGGTATTTTCAATGATTTTCGCTGCTTCTGCAACCTTTATTGAGCTTGCCCTGTGGACACCTGCAGTTATGATCAGTTCATAAGTTTTTGCAATGTTTTCTGCCGATTCCGGATCACAACCACTTGTTACTTTCACAATTTTTGTGAGTGTATGATTTGTGTCACCCGGATTGATTCTTTCAGGAGAAAAGCCAACTTTAAAGTCAACTCCGTATTTTAAATCTGAGAATCTTTCAAGTACAGGAATACAGTCGTCTTCGGTACAACCAGGGTAAACGGTTGATTCATAAACAACATAATCGCCTTTTTTTAAAACCTTCCCAACCGTTTCGGACGCTTTGAGAACAGGTGTAAGATCGGGGAGGTTATGTCTGTCGGTTGGAGTTGGAACTGCAATGATGTGAAATGAAGCATTTTTCAGCTGGGCTGGATCACTTGTAAGAATAATATCGGTTCCTTTAAATGCCTCAGAAGTGAGTTCATTACTCGGATCGATGCCCTTTTTCATCAGTTCAACTCTTTCGGGTTTAATATCAAAACCTACAACCCCGATATGTTTTGCAAATTCAAGTGCAATAGGCAGGCCTACGTATCCAAGGCCAATGACAGATAGTTTTGTCTCCTTATTAATAAGCTTGTTGTACATAATTATATTGTTTTTAATATTGGATGATAGTCTCCCTGAAGTCCGACAGGTTTTGCATTTCTTATATTATATGCCGTCTCAACAGACTGGCGAGCCTCCTTGAGGCCAAATCCTCTTCCGGCAAGTATTTCTTTGTACGACAATGTATGCAGGTCGGCAAATCCTTCACTGAATTCGATCTCTTCACCATCAACGATGATCGACCTGAATGTTCTATTTCCAGCTTCTTTAAGTGAAGCCGGAATATCATTGGAATCGAGGCTGAGAAACCATCTTACCCTCGCCTTTTCCAGTTCGAGGTAACCTGCTGCTTTATTCGATTCAGAGAGATGTACTATATTATTTTTTGCGTCTCCGAAGATCCAGCTAAGCATATCAAAAAAATGAATACCGATATTTGTAGCGACCCCTCCTGATTTCTGTATGTCTCCTTTCCATGATATTGAATACCAGTTCCCCCGGCTTGTAATATATGATAAGTCAACATCATATATTTTGCCTTTCGGTCCTTTCCTGATCTTCTCATGCAATTCAATTAATTTGGGATGAAGACGAAGCTGGAGTATTGTATAAATTTTACGACCTGTTTCATTCTCAATTTCCTGTAACGCTTCAACGTTCCACGGATTCAGAACGATTGGCTTTTCGCAGATAGCCTCAGCCTGATGGCGCAATGCGAACCTGATATGCGAGTCGTGAAGATAATTAGGAGAGCAGATACTTACATAATCAATTTTGGTCCCGGTTCTTTTTAATTTATCAAAATGTCTGTCGAATCGTTCAAACTCCACAAAGAAATCGCTTTCAGGGAAATAATTGTCAATACGTCCTACGCTATCAAATCTGTCGAGGCTTGCAAGGAGGTTATTGCCAGTTTCTTTAATAGCCTTGAGATGCCTTACAGCAATATATCCTGCCACACCTATTATCCCAAAATTTTTTGAAATCTCTGTCATTAATAATATGCTTAAAAGCGCATAAATCTACTAAATTATTTTAGAAACCTTGCCATCTTCAAGTCTGTATTTCTCTCCGCTTTCCGGGCAGGCTGCCATACCATTGTTGTCAAAAACAAGTTTGCATCCGAATTCACTCATCCAGCCGGTATGTCTTGCCGGGTTTCCGACTACAAGGGAATAAGGTTTTACATTTTTTGTAACAACAGCACCGGCACCTATAAATGCATATGTCCCGATCTTATTGCCACAAATAATTGTAGCATTTGCACCTATTGAAGCTCCCTTTTCCACAATTGTTGTGAAGTAGCTGTCTTTACGGATAATTTCACTTCTCGGATTAATGACATTTGTAAAGACCATTGATGGTCCGAGAAAGACATCATCCTCACAAATAACACCTGTATAAATAGAGACATTATTCTGTACTTTGACATTCTTCCCGAGTTTCACCCCTGGTGAGATAACAACATTTTGGCCTACATTGCAGTTTTCACCGATTTCCGAACCGCTCATTATATGGCTGAAATGCCAGATTTTTGTTCCTTTTCCTATCTTGCAGCCCTCGTCTATAACAGCTGTTTCGTGGGCAAAATATTCTTTTTCTACCATTATTATTTATTGAAGAAATTTAAGACATTAAGTATGATGTAATCAAGCTGTTCCTGTTCCATGTCAGGATGCATTGGTAATGAGAGAACCTCTTTGCACAAAGCTGATGTAACAGGGAAATCATTCTCTTTGTATCCCAGGTGATTATAAGCTTTCTGCATATGTAACGGTCCGGGGTAATAAACCATCGATGGAATACATTTTGATTCAAGAAACTTCTTCAGCTCATCTCTTTTTCCGTTTTTAACTTTGATTGTATACTGATGAAATATATGAGAAGAATATCTTACCCGCTCAGGAACGGATATTGACTGACATCCTGAAAACGCTTTGTCATACTTATCAGCAAGGGTTTTTCTGGCACCATTGAACTGAGAAAGGTATTTAAGCTTTACCCTTAAAATTGCTGCCTGTATTGTGTCGAGTCTTGAATTAACACCTATATCATCATAGTGGTACCTGACTTTCATTCCATGATTGGCAATGCTTCTGAGTTTATTTCCATAGGTATCATCATTGGTATAAAGAGCACCTCCATCGCCGTAGCATCCCAGGTTTTTGGATGGGAAGAACGAGGTAGTACCTATGTTTCCTATCGTCCCGGCTTTTTTGATGGTTCCATCCTTAAAGAAATAATCAGCACCTGTTGCCTGAGCAGCATCCTCTATTATAAAAAGATTATTTTTATTTGCGATTTCTATCAGGTTCTCCATATCTGCGCACTGTCCGAATAGATGAACAGGAATAATTACTCTGGTTCTTGGGGTAATAGCTTTTCTTACAGCTTCAGCAGAAATGTTAAAACTGTCAGGATCAGGATCAACAATTACCGGTTTAAGACCAAGCAATGCAACTACTTCAATTGTAGCAATAAAAGTAAAATTTGTTGTAATTACCTCGTCTCCGGGCTTTAATCCGAGAGCCATCATGGCAAGATAAAGTGCATCTGTACCATTAGCACAGGAAACAACATGTTTTACTCCCATATATTCCCGGAGCTCTTCTTCAAATAACTTAACATCAGGCCCTTTGATAAAAGCGGTTGATCTCAGGACTGATTTTATTGCGATGTCAATTTCCGACCCTATTTTCTCATACTGGGCCTTCAGGTCGACCATCTGTATCTCTCTCATCAGAGGCTTAGTTTTGGAGTTACGAAGATAATATTTTTTATAAACTTGCCTCTCATCCCTGTTGACCTCAATTAAGTTCGGAATGCAAGCGATTTCTTTTAGAGAATTTTAACCGTCGCTGAGGATATATTAAGTTAAGGAATTTAGTGTCGGAAAATGAGCGAAAGAAATGTTTACTTTAGTAGATTCATTTATTGTGATTAGCATTTTTTTCTTAGATTTGTATTTATAAAAAGATTACTGAAAGTGGATATTACAGCTTTTATACGGGAATTATTATTCGGGCACGACTGTGTTCTGATTCCCGGATTTGGGGGTTTCATCGGAAACTATACCCCGGCACGTATTGACAAGAGCGCCGGAACTTTTTATCCGCCGGTTAAACGGATATCATTCAACCGGAACCTTGATCATAATGATGGTCTTCTGGTTGAGAAAATTTCGGGTTCTTCAGGGATCAACTACAGCGATGCCAGAAATCTTGTTGACGGATTTGTTTCAGATTTACGCAGGAAACTTCATAAAGGAGAAAAAGTTGTTTTTGATAATATAGGAAGTTTTGTCAATAACCAGGAAGGCAATGTTCAGTTTGAACCTGACAGAAATGCCAACTATCATCTCGATTCATATGGGCTGGAATCTTTCCAGTGTTCACCTCTTGAAGGCTATGATGTAAGAAGACGTATTACCTCACATATTAGTAAGGATCCTGTAGCCAAAGCTTACATGCGTAAGATTCTTTGGAGAGCAGCTGTAATTATTCCTCTCCTTACCGTTTTGGTTGTCGTATCTCTGAAAACTGACATCTTTAAAGCCAAAATAGAGGCAACCACTATGAATCCCCTTGTGACGGCTGAATTTGAAAATAATAAAAAAGCAGTAGATGAAGATATTAAAGATGTTACAGTAAAAACCGAAAAGTCCGATTTACCGACATCCGAATTACCTGCTGCTCCGGAAGTTTTAGTTCCTGCTGCCACAGAAACAGAAGTCTATTTTCTTATTACAGGAAGTTTCAAATCTGAAGAAAATGCTATTTCGCAAGTAAACATGCTGAAAGAAGAAGGCTTTAACCCTGAGATTATTCCGGCTTCCAATGGTTTTTACAGGGTGAGTGCAATGATAAGCGGCGATCTGAAAACAGCTTTGACCAGAAAAGACAGCATATCAAAAAAATTCCCGGGAGCCTGGGTTTCAAGAAAGAGATAATTCTATTTAATCATACTCCCGTTACTAACTTTATCTGAAGGAATTACCATCACTAATTTACCGTCCTTGTCCTCAGCCATCAGGATCATCCCCTGCGATTCAATTCCTTTTATCTTCCGTGGTTCAAGATTGGCAACTATTGAAATCTGTTTACCGATAATAGCTTCCGGTTCATAGTACTCTGCTATACCAGATACAATAGTCCGGATATCAAGTCCGGTATCTATCTTGAGTTTGAGAAGTTTTGTAGTTTTAGGGACCTTTTCGGCTTCAAGAATTGTTGCTGTTCTGATATCAATTCTGGAGAAATCATCGAAAGTAATGGCATCTTTCCCCGGGGTTGTTACTGCTCCCGCTGCTTCATTGGCCTTTTTAGTAGCAAGAAGTTTCTCTATCTGCCTTATTATTGCTTCATCTTCAATTTTTTCAAAAAGCAATCCGGGTTTATTTATTATATGACCTGGAATAAGAAGGTTGATGTTTCCAATACTGCTCCACTTCAATTCCCTGAAATTTAGCCACCCGCGTAGTTTTTCCATTGAGAATGGAAGAAAAGGTTCACAAATGATTGTAAGGTTGGCAGTTATCTGCAGGGCAATATTCATAATTGTCTTTACCCTTTCAGGATCAGTTTTGATAGCCTTCCAAGGTTCTGCGTCAGCAAGGTACTTATTACCTAGCCTCGCAAGATTCATAGCTTCTTTCAGAGCTTCGCGGAAGCGAAATGTTTCAAGGCTGTTCTCCACGTTTTCTTTTAGCCGGGTCATTTCGCTGAGAACAACATCATCATTTTGATCGGTCTTTCCTCTTTCGGGGACCTTTCCATCGTAATAATTATTTGTAAGAACAAGAGTTCTGTTGACGAAGTTTCCAAGAATTGCAACGAGTTCATTGTTGTTTCTTGCCTGAAAATCTTTCCATGTGAAATCATTATCTTTTGTTTCAGGAGCATTGGCACAAAGTGCGTATCTCAGTACATCCTGCTTCCCTGGAAAATCTTCAAGATATTCGTGAAGCCAGACTGCCCAGTTTCTTGAGGTGGAAATTTTATCGTTTTCCAGATTAAGAAACTCATTGGCAGGAACATTTTCAGGCAGGATATAGGTTCCCTCAGCATTGAGCATTGCCGGGAAGATGATGCAATGGAACACAATATTATCTTTCCCGATGAAATGAACCATTTTTGTCTCTTTGTCTTTCCAGTATTTTTCCCAGTCGGCTGTAAGCTCTTTTGTGGCAGATATATAACCTATCGGAGCATCGAACCAGACATATAGTACCTTCCCTTTTGCACCCTCCAAAGGTACCGGCACTCCCCAGTAGAGGTCACGGCTGACAGCCCTGGGTTGTAAACCCTGATCGAGCCATGATTTACACTGACCATATACATTTGTTTTCCACTCCTTATGATCTTCGAGGATCCATTTTTTAAGCCAGGGTTCATATTTATCCAGGGGAAGATACCAATGTAAAGTCTCACGCAATACCGGCTTACTGCCACTTATTGTTGAGTGAGGATTGATAAGCTCATTGGGGCTTAGAGAAGTACCACATTTTTCACATTGGTCACCATAAGCATTCTCATTTCCGCAGTGGGGACATGTTCCCATAATATATCTGTCGGCAAGAAAACAACCGGCCTCTTCATCAAAGTATTGTTCAGACGATTTTTCAGTGAATTCTCCTTTGTCATAAAGTGTTTTGAAAAATCCGGCAGCTGTTTCATAATGAATTTTATTTGAAGTGCGTGAATAGATATCAAAAGCAATTCCAAAATCCTCAAATGCCTTTTTATTTATGGTATGATATCTGTCAACAATTTCCTGTGGGGTAACACCTTCTTTTCTTGCTTTAAGAGTGATCGGAACACCATGTTCATCTGATCCGCATATTGATATCACGTCTGTCCCCTTCATTCTCAGATATCTTGTATAAATATCGGAAGGTACATAAACCCCTGCAAGATGTCCAATATGTATCGGACCGTTTGCGTAGGGAAGAGCTGATGTGACAAGATATCTTTTGAAATTCTTCATGATACTGATAATGAGCTGTTAGCAATTTTTTAAACCGAACAAAGATAATAAATTTATGTTTGTTTTTAACCCTGATCCATATTCGCGTTTACCCCCAGGTTCCTCTGATTCCCTCTCTTTTTGCCCCCCAACTTCCCTAAACTAAGCTTTATACAGATCTTTTTAAATAAGTTCCTGCTGTGAGAAGGGATCCCTCTCCCGCTGATGCGGGATCGGGATGACAGGTTATTCTGTGGGCCATTGGAGGAAGAAGCGGCGATTCGCTACGAGATTTTATTCAGTCAGTATTTCAGTCGCGAATCGCCGCTTCTTCCTCCGGCTAATCAACTACATACCTGTCATCCCGAGCGCTAACGAGGGATCTCCTTCTCTCTTTCTGCAAGTGACTTAAATTGAAATGTAATGAAAGATTAACCTCCCTAAAAGGGGGCCTAATGCACTCATATCAAGAAAAATACTTAAAAATAAGCCAGAAATAACCCCCCTTTAGAGGGGCTGGGGGGCAAGATCCATCTATATCGAATGGAAGGCAAGAATTTATAAAGGCAGAAAAGCTCTTTTTGTATTTAATTGATTATCAAAACATTGAAATAAGCAAATCTAGGTCTTTTGAGATTATACCGAACTTCTGACCAAGGGTTTCATTTGTAAGCATCCCATTGTATAAATAGGCTCCGTTGCGAACACCCTGATCGTATTTCAGCAGTTGGGTTATTCCTCCGGCATCAGCCATACTCTGAAGCATTGGGGTGAAAATATTACTTAGTGCAATTGAAGCTGTCCTTGCAACACGCGATGGAAGATTCCAGGCTGAAAAATGTATGACCCCATGTTTCTCATAGACCGGATCCTCCATGGCCCGGCATTCAGTTGTTTCTATGCAACCACCTCTGTCGATACTCAGATCGATAACAACAGCTCCTTTTTTCATGCTCCTTACCATGTCTTCTGTAATGTAGTACCATGGCCTGAGATCTTCAAGTTCTATAGCTCCAATCAGCACATCCGCCGACTTAAGGGCTTTTCTTAAGACCTGCGGATGAAAAACAGAAGTCTGAAGACGCTGACCAAGAAGATTCTGGAATCTTCTTAACCTGTGAAGTGAGTTATCAAATATTTTAACAGTTGATCCAAGTCCGATAGCTGCTCTGGCAGCATATTCACCAGCAGTGTTTGCTCCGATAATGACTACCTCAGTCGGGGTCACGCCTGTTATACCACCCAGCATCACTCCTTTGCCCCCGTGCATATTGCTCAGGTATTCCGATGCAACAAGAACTGATGTAATTCCACATATTTCACTCATCGACTCCACAACAGGCATTACTCCGTTGTTATCCCGGATCTTTTCAAAAGCTATTGCTGTTACTTTCTTTCTGATAAGCTTACCAAGGGTATCTTCACTAAGTTTAAGAACATTAAGATATGATATAACTACCTGATTACCTTTGAGATAATCAGTCTCTTTTTCTGAAAATGGAGCAACCTTTATTATTACATCTGCACTGAAGACCCTTGCAGGGGAGTCACTTATAATAGCTCCATTCTCACTGTAGTCTTTATCTGTGAAATTGGCTCCGAGACCGGCACCTTTATGAACAATAACCTCATTGTCGCTTTCAACAAGCAGGTTAACAGCCTCTGGTGTCAGAGCTACCCGTTTCTCATCATTCTTATTGTCATTGGGTATCCCGATTGTTATTCTCCTGTTCCTGACAGCAGTTTCGAGATGTTCTTCCTTTGGCATGAAAGCTGTATTGCCAAAATTTACTTGTCCGCTCTTACCCTTGTCGTTCATCATTAGGAAGGAGTTATTTCTTCAAAGGTAAATAAATTGCTATACTGAACAAAATTTGATGATGTTATGGTATTGAAAGAATACGTTGTTCATCGTCGTTAACTGTAATTTTTACACACACTGTTCCGGGGGGAAGAATATCCTCAACAAGTTCAGGCCACTCCATAAAACAGTATGAATCTCCTGTCAGGTATTCTTCAACACCAAAGTCAAACACTTCTTCAAGGTTTTTAATTCTGTAGAAATCGATATGATAAATTGTTTCCCCATTATTAGTCCTGTATTCATTGACCAGAGTAAACGTTGGACTGCTTATTATATCGACTGCCCCAAGAGCTTCACAGATAGCTTTGATAATTGTTGTTTTACCTGCACCCATTGTTCCATAAAAGGCAAAGATTTTGTTTTCTCCGTAAAGTTTCAGAAATTTTTTTGCTGCGGCAGGAAGCTGCTTCTTATCTTGTATAATGATCTCCATATGAATAAACACTAATTGGCATAACGGTTTAATCCTGATCAAACAGGTTCAAGGCAGGCAACCGGTAACATTATCTCCTGCATTGAGATACCTCCATGCTGAAAGGTATCCTTGTAATAACCGGCATAGTGGTTATAATTGTTCTGATATACAAGAAAATCTTTATTCAGAGCAAAGATATACCTTGAACTTATATTAGTTTTTGGAAGCATTGCTTTTGCCGGATCTTTCAGTTCAAATACTTTTTTAGGGTCGTAATCGAGGTTCCGTCCCATTTTATAACGGAGGTTGGATGATGTTTTCCTGTCACCTACTATTTTTATCGGATTCTGCACCCTTATGGTACCATGGTCGGTGCTGAAAATCACCCTGACCGAATGTGACGCAAGGGTTTTCAGCAACTCAAACAGTGAAGAATGAAGAAACCATGACCGGGTAAGACTCCGGTAGGCAGGCTCATCTTTAGCAAGATCACGGATCACCCCGATCTCGGTTCTTGCATGTGAAAGCATATCAACGAAATTATAGACAAGAATATTAATGTCATTTTCTAGCATCAGCCTGATTTTTTCATTCACTCTTTTACCCTCGAGAGTGCTGATGATCTTATGATACGACCATTTGTAATTCAGGCCTTTACGGGCAAGCTGTCTTTTAAATAATTCTTCTTCAAAATTATTTTTACCCTCCTCTTCATCATCATTTATCCATAACTCAGGCATAGTTTCTGAGATTCTGGATGGCATTAATCCGGCGAATATTGAATTTCTGCTGAATTGCGTTGCGGTTGGCAATATGCTGAAATAAATATCCTCTTCGATTATCCTGAATAGTCCTGATAATTCAGCTGATATAGTTTTCCACTGATCATACCTTAAGTTATCAATCAGGATAAAAAAAAGAGGTTTATGATTTTGTACTTGCGGAAATATTTTCTGGGAAAAGAGGTCAGGGGAGAGCAGGGGTTTATTCTTGTTTTCCGGATTCAGCCAGTCGGAATAATTATTTATCATGAATTTTGAAAATGAATTATTTGCTTCATTTTCCTGTAGTTTGAGGATTTCAGACATCCCGGGATCGGTTGACTTCTCAAGTTCAGACTCCCAGAATATTAACTTCTTGTATAGTTCGGTCCAGTCGGTGAATGTAGAGGCAGTTGAAATCATGTTACTGATTCTGCTGAATTCCTGCCTGTAATCAGTGGTAGTTTTTTCAGTTATTAGTCGTCGCTGATCGAGTATTTTTTTTATTACAAGAAGAACCTGTTTGGGTTTAACCGGTTTAATGAGATAATCGGCAATCTCAGATCCGATAGCAGCCTCCATCAACTCCTCCTCATCACTCTTGGTGATCATTACAACGGGGATGTCGGTTCTCACTTCCTTAATAAGCCTTAGTGTTTCAATTCCACTTAACCCCGGCATATTCTCATCTAGAAAAATAAGATCATAAATATTTTGCCTGACAAGATCGATGGTATCATTCCCGTTGGAGCATGTATCGATCTCATAACCTTTCTCTTCCAGAAAAAAAATATGAGGTTTCAAAGCTTCAATCTCATCATCAGTCCAGAGTATTCTTATTTTTCTCATTATACTATTTAATTTCCAAATGACCTTTTACATTACAGTTATTTAACTTTCATTTCTGACACAACATTCCATCCCTTTTCACAATTTATCTGCCTTAAAATAACTTTTTTAATTCAAAAATATTCTTAATTTATTGATTTCCCTTGTGTTCCTTAGTGTTACTCTTTGAGAGTTGGGATCAGGTCATACTTAACCAGAGAAGGGATTTATTTTATATATTTCTCCATGAAGAATAGCTGATATCGTCCCGGATTCTTATCGTTGCTCATGACTTTAAGGTTATCATTGCTTATAACAAAAGTCATCATTTTGGCACCCTTGGGATTTCTTACAAGCTGGTCTGTTTTAAAAGTGTTGTAATAATCAAAAGCCTGAGAAAAATCTGAGAATCCTGAAACGGTTATCATTATGTATTTATTATCAACAACCACTCCTTCTGTTTTGTAGTTTTTATTTGTAAAATTATCAATGTTATAGCTTATAACATCAAATGTTGCCTGATTTATATTGAAGGCAGGATCAGAAATTATCAATGCAAAAACATGAACCGCGGATGTATCTGCTACAAATAGTTCAGCAGCAATTTTTTTGTCTTCCTCAACTTTCAGTTCAGGCATCTTCTGATTAAGGAATGCTATTATCTCTTTAGCTTTCTTGCTTTCGATTGTTTCCGGCCATGTATTGATCAGGGTATTCAATTCTTCTTTAAAGCTTCTTTCGTCACTTATTCTGGCGACAGAATAGGCTTTGAGAAGAAGGAATTTTGGTGCCAGAATATTCTGAGGGTATTTTTTCAATGCATCATTGCACAGGACAATGGCATCACTGAATTTTTCATCAGAATATGCTTTGTACGACTCCTGGTATAGATTTTCAGTCATCTTCAGATCAGCTATTTTCTTTTCATAGTATGCAGGATCTGACAGAATTCTGGCAAACTCGTTTTCAGGATACTTTGACAATAACTGCTGCCTGTAAACCTCAGATTTTGAACTATTCTTTTCTTTGTTTACTTTATATAAATTATATAACGCTTCTGGTATAAGTTCATTTTGAGGGAACCGTTTAATGAGGGATTCATATGTTTCAGTTGCTTTTTCCGGGTCTGATATTCTTTCTGAATAAGCTTTTCCGGCATTCATAAGGGCATTCGCAATCTTTTCGTTTGAAACTGAAATCAAAGAGTCAGTTAACGGAAGGTTCTTCAGATAGAACTCGGGTTTTTTGTAATCCATTACAGCCACTGAAGTATCAGAACCGTTCTGTGAAGATTCATTTGCTGAAGCTTGCGTTATAGCTACTCTTGCTTTGTTCGACCTTCTCCAGTTATCTTCCAGCTTTCTGTCACCCCAACGTCTCCGGAATTCTGTCCGGCCAAAAGTAAGAGCTGACTGATTATAGAAATACCATTTACCTTCCTGCTCAATATTCCCCTGGAAGCGTCTTTCATTTTCATAATATTGTCCAAGATTATACCTGTCGGTGTTTTCTGCTACTTTTCCTTCACTCTCATCCTTCACTATTTTAGCGATTATTGATGCAATCAGGGCATTCCTTTCCTGTTCTCCCATTCTGGCAACATTTTGCAGACTATCTTCAGTCTGAATGATAGTTAGTTGTGAAACCAATGCGGTCAGGTTTTGTGATTTTGCTTTTAATGCCAGATAATCGGGATGTTTTGCGTCAATGAAATAAATGACGCTGTCATAGTATGATCCGGCTTTCATATAGTCAGGTATTCCATAATAGTACCCGGCAAGGGCAAGATAGGATTTCCCCTTTTGATTTTGATTTTGTGAAGGAGCTGATGCTGATTTTCTGAAGAAATCAAGGCCCTCTTTCGTGTTTCCCTCTTTCATTGACAGATTTCCGAGTGCAAAGTAGATCTGGTCCTGAAAATCCTTGTTTTTGGAATCTTTGAGCATTCTTTCAAGCTCTCTTTTTATTTCCTGCGGATTACCGGAATTAATGTCAAAAACACCGGCAATATTAATTCTGGCATTAAATTCCACATCGTAAGGAGGATTCATCTTAACAACTTTGTGATAAAGAGATGTCGCCCTGGCACCATCTCCTGTCTGCTCAAATAACTGAGCAAGCAGGTAAGTAAGCCTGTACCTGGTTCTTTTACCAGAAACGAGGTCTATGGATTTTCCAAGTGGGTCTAATGCTTCAGAATATCTCTTTTGTTTTATGAAGAGGTCAGCCAGAGTTGTGTAATACATTGATTTCAAAGATTTGGTGAAATCTGATGTAATTTCCAGTTCAGTTAAAAGTCTTAGTGATTCAGAATAATTTTTATTCTCATTATTGATTCTTGCCAGCCATATAGTTGCTTCCTTTTTAATGGAGGGATCGTTTGCTTCTGCAATGCAGTAGTTGAATAATGAAGTAGCCTCGTTGAACTCATGCTTATAGAATCGTGCCTTGCCAATAAGAAGATAACTATCATCTACCCATTCGTTATATTCTTTCTTTTCAGCAAGTTCTTTATCTTTATCTGAGGGCAGACCATTTTCCTTTGTTTCAGGTTTTGCAGTAATTGATTTTAATGATATTAATTTTGAGGCTTTTTGTATAGCTTTTTCCATATCGGAGGAGCAGAGTGAAGCAGAAGCAGGATCACTGTATTCAAACACCTTAAGCATTTCAGCATAATCATCCTGATATCCTCTTGTAATTTTTATCAGACCTGCCTTAAAGCTCTCATAGCCATTAAAATAGATATTATACCTGGCAGTCATGCTATGATAAAACCTTGTTGCTTTCGTGTTTTTCTCAACCGAA
>JGI20214J51088_10001105_pt1 | contig 18333 bp, 11 predicted proteins | sample WetSurMetagenome_FD_51088 | JGI IMG/M metagenome (IMG submission 51088) | reverse complement strand
TTGCAGTACAAATAGCGGCGCAGGGATTCGAACCCCGGACACGAGGATTATGATTCCTCTGCTCTGACCAGCTGAGCTACGCCGCCGTCCAACAAAGTACACCAATTTATTAACTATTAGACAGAAGTCAAGCCTAATTTCCATATCCCCCGCGGGCGGCTGTCTGCCGTACTCTATTGCCTTATTTAGCCTTATGCGCTGTCTTCCTCTACAACAGAAAAACAATTGGTTCAATGTTGTTCGGCTCCAATGAGCATATAAAGAAACTGTTCAGATGCGTTTTTCAAGCTTTCCCGTCAAATTGCGATAAAGAACCTTTACAGAGAAATTTGGGATTGCAGAATCAACTGAAAATCGCCACCAATCTACAGCAATCATCGTCAGCGTGAATGGAAGACCTGTGTTTCAAGGCAATTTGTAGATTCAGCGGTCGAGAATACCATTATTTATCGTAACGCGATAATAGTTACTCTCTTGGCCTGGCCGCATAAATTCGGCCCGGACAAGTGTTTCACTCGTTACATTTTGATTAATATCTAAAACCCCGTTTCCCGATAACCTCAGCAGAGCAGGCGTTTTAGTGGAGTTACATCAGAAGCGCCGCAGGAATAACCTGCATAGCGATTGAGCATCGGCCAGGTGGATATTAATCAATCGCTGAATCATTTTGGTGATAATTGCAAATAAATGAATTGCAATAAAGATTGAACAGTGGGAAAATGGGCAACTTATTAAGCGAAAAACAGCCAGTGAATAATTTGGCGATTCCGCCGAATAATTTTGCTATAAGTCTGGATACCATATCGAATTTGAAAGCGGTATTCGAGAATGCCGATCTGGGTATAATTTGCGCCAGACGAGACAAATCAATAGCATATATAAATAATGCTGCGATTCGCTTGCTGACCCTGAGCGAACAGAATATCGATTTGCTGAACCTCGATGAGATCATTTCCTACAGAATGAGCTCCAAGCCTCTGCTGATAGACGATCGAGGCGCAGTTATATTCGAATATAAGGACAGCCTGACTCTGATCAGCAGGGATAACCAGCCTTCCAGATGCACTGTCGGAACATCGAATTTGGTCAATTCCGAGAATACCGCCGAGGGAACCCTCTTTTATATTTATGATAATATTTCCTGCGATTTTAAAGATCAGGATAAACCATACGATCTTCAGAATGAAATATTCGAAGCAATGGGAATAGGTTTTTCCCTGATTAGTCCCGAATTGGAGGTCTTGTATCTAAACCAGAAAATGAAATCCTGGTTTCCCGCCACCGAATGCGCATCGAGGCCTAAGTGCTATAAGTCGTTTAATAACCCGCCGAGAGAGAATATCTGTGTCTATTGTCCGGTAATCAAGGCATTAGCCGATGGAAAAACTCATAATTCGATTACATCGACTCCGTCACCTGGTGGAACCGTCAATTTTAATCTAATTGCCGCACCAATTATAGATAGCAACGGAAAAATCAAGGCGGTAATCGAATTAGTGGAGGACGTTACCGAAAAACATCAATATGAGAACTTCATAAAAGGCAGAATTGAATACTTATCCGCATTAGTCGGATTAACCGGTTCCAGGGAGATTGCAAGGACAACATTCGACCATATCAAAAAATTGACCTCGTGCGACAGCGGATCTATCGTGATTTTCAAGGATAATGCCATTAATTTAGATTCTCTCGAGCTAATTTACAGTTTTGATGAGGTTGGCGATGAACCTAAAAAAGAATCAACGAAAACGATAAAGAACGTTGCAATCGCTTCCCAAAGCCATACTGTCGATGTTATTTCCAAAGGAACGAAGAAGATAATCCACCGCACCGAAAACGAATTAAGCCAAATTCATTTGGAAGCCGACCCGGACCTGAATTATTCGCCTAAACCTTCAGTATCTCTTGCATATATTCCTTTGAAAATTCACGGGAATACTATTGGTGTATTGAGTGTTCAGAGTTATTCCATAAACGCCTATGATGACAAGGCCGTTTCGTTGCTTGAAATAGTCGCCGCTGATCTTTCGATGGCTTTAATTGCCGCCCGCACCTCCGAGATTTCAAAATTAAATGAAGAACGCTGGCGGAGCTATGTGGAAAATGCTCCTTATGGCGTATTTATCGCTGATGCCAAAGGGAATTATCTGAGAGTAAATTCGGAAGCCTGCAGAATTACGGGGTATAGCGAAACAGAATTGCTGGCTATGAGTATCCCTGATTTATTAACACCGGAATCGCAGGATGCCGGTAAAAATAGTTTTATCGAAGTAGCGAAAACCGGCAAAACATTTGTAGAGGTTGGCTTTAGGGCCAAAAGCGGCGCAGAAAGAAATTGGTCTATCGCAGCAGTGAAAGTATCCGATGACGAACTGATCGGCTTTGCGATGGATATCTCGGATAGGAAAAAAGCGGAAGATGAGCTTTATCAATCACGGCAACTACTTCAGATCGTAATCGACAGTATTCCGGCCGGAGTATTCTGGAAAGGGCGAGATTTAGTTTACTTAGGCTGCAATCAGAAAGCGGCCGATGACGCTGGGATGGAAAGCAAGCCGGCGATTATCGGTAAAACCGATTTCGATCTGGCGTGGCGCGTGCTCGCGGAATCATATCGCGCCGACGATGAATTAGTCATGAAATCCGGTGTCCCCAAGCTGAATTATGAGGAAAAGTTAATTGATCCCAATGGAAAAGAGGGGTGGGTATTAACCAATAAGATCCCAATTCGCGATCAGGGCGGATCTGTATTTGGTTTGGTAGGCACATACGAAGATATTACTGAACGGAAATTGGCCCATAAGAAAATCCAATTGGATAATCTCAGGATGGACGCCCTTCTTAGCATACACAGGATGGGAAGCCGTTCCCCCGATGAGATAATATCTACTGTAGTGGAAGACGCCATAAGCGTCACCGAAAGCAAAATAGGATATCTGGCCACAGTGGACGAGGATGAATCGATACTTACTATGCGGTATTGGTCGAAAACCGCTCACGAGTCTTGCGGCGTTATAGATAAGCCAATAATATACAAAATCGAAGACACCGGTCTTTGGGGCGAGGCGATCCGTCAGAGAAAACCAGTTATCACCAATGATTATTCCATTCCCAGCCAACTAAAGCGCGGCCTGCCTGCGGGCCATGTACCAATTCTTCGTCATTTGAATATCCCGGTTTTTGCAGGCGAGAAGATAGTGGCGGTAGTTGGAGTTGGAAATAAGGAAGCAGATTACACTGACGATGATGTCCGCCAACTACAGCTTTTCATGGACGGCTGGTGGCAGATCATGAAGAGAAAGGAAGCCGAAATCGAGCTTAAAGCCAGCAAAGACCTTTTGATTCAGACGATCTCGCAGTACACTGCCATGCTCAATACCGTGCCCGCACTGATGTATGTGAAAAACCTGGAGCAAAAATATACTGTCATCAACGATGCCTTTGCGGCATTTGTGGGTTTGCCCCATGATCAAATTATTGGGAAGACGGCGCATGAAATTCTACCACCGGATGTAGCCGAGATTCTACATAAGGGCGACCAGGTTGTCTTTGAAACCGATACTGAAATCATTAACCGCGAGGCGCAAATGAAAAACAGCGATGGCGCCACCCGCTGGTTATCGATCACAATGGTTCCTCTTCATGGTTTTTACGAAACCGTAATAGGCCTGGTGGGTTTTGCTCAAGATGTCACCGAATACAGGCAGAGCCGTCAGCAATTGATTCAATCCGATAAGTTGGCCGCGATAGGAACCCTGGCCGCAGGGGTAGCCCATGAGATTAATAATCCCATAGGATATGTAAGTTCCAATTTAAACACGATGGGCAAATATTTGAAGAGGATCGGCAAGTATCTCGAGGACGGCAGCCCGGCCGATGAGCGTGAATCTTTGAAGGAGATACTGACTGATTTCGAAGATGCCATCAAGGAGTCAATCGAGGGCTCGGGGCGGGTCAGGAAAATAGTAGCCGATCTCAAGAGTTTCTCGCGTGTCGATCGCACAGAGAGAGAACTTGCGGATATTAACGATGGAATCAAGAGCACTCTGAATATAGTATGGAACGAATTAAAATATAAATGCCAGGTCGAGCAGGACCTGGGAGATATACCCGATCTCTTCTGCATACCCAACCAGTTGAATCAAGTATTTATGAATATTTTGGTTAACGCCGGCCAGGCTATAGACAAGGCACCGGGCATTATCAAAATCAAAACCTGGGCCGATACCGAGAATATTTATGTTTCCATCAAGGATAACGGCGTAGGTATAAAAAAGGAAATCAAAGACAAGGTTTTCGAGCCGTTTTTTACCACGAAAGATGTCGGCAAGGGAACAGGTTTGGGATTAAGCCTTTCGTACGACATCATTAAAAAACACAACGGTACGATTGAAATCAACAGCGAATCAGGCGCCGGAACGGAGTTCGTTATTACGTTGCCGCTGGAGGGCTTGAGTGAATCCTGAAAAATATACAATACTCCTTGTAGATGATGAGCCCAACGTCATCAAATCGTTGCGCCGGCTCCTCATAGATACGGACAACAAGATTTTAAGCGCCGATTCCGGGCCAAACGGCCTCTTAATGTTCGAAAAGGAGCCAATCCAACTCGTGATTTCTGATTACCGAATGCCTGATATGAACGGAGTCAAATTTCTCAATGAAGTTCGCAATCGATATCCCGATACTATTCGCGTAATTCTGAGTGGCTATGCCGATGCCGCCGCCATGATCGAGGCTATTAACGACGGCCAGGTATATAGGTTCATCACCAAGCCCTGGAACGATCAGGAATTGCTTTCAACTGTAATGCGGGCGTTGGAGCAATATAAGCTTCAACGAGACTATGCTGTGTTACACGCCGAACTGCAGTCTCGCAATACCGAATTGCAGGAACTGACCAAGACCCTCGAGGATAAAGTTCGCATGCGCACACAGGATCTGGAATTAAAGAATCGGGCTCTGATAATCGCGCAGAGTATTCTGGGAATATTGCCTGTTGGCGTTTTGGGGGTCGATTCCGAGCAGGATATTGTCTATATCAACGACGACTTGCGAAAATTCATCGATACCGAAAAAATCGGGCTCGGATTGAGCGCTGTCGGCGCAATCGATGAAAAAATTATTACTGTTATGGGAAGGGCTATGACGACTCAGCAAACTCAGAGTATTACATACAATACTCAAATGGGAATAGGGTTGATATGTACTCCCCTATCAGGCATGATAGGTGTTATTGCCCTGTTTATTTATCTCGATATAGATAAGTACAGTCATGGAAAATCCAAATCGTTGCAGGGGGCGGCAATTGGCTGAAAAATTTAAACATAAAATTCTCCTGGTCGATGACGAGGAAGGGATTCTCAAATCTCTGTCAAGGCTTTTACGCACTCTAGATGTCGGTATACTAACGGCCAGCAGCGGCCAGGCCGGTCTCGATATTCTCGCCAACGAAGCAGTATCGATGATTATCTCCGACCAGCGCATGCCGGGTATGGAGGGAGTAGATTTCCTGACCCGCTCGCGGGATTTATCTCCCCAGAGTATCAGAATTCTCCTGACCGGTTACGCCGATATCGAAGCTACTGTTTCGGCAATTAACAGCGGAGCAATCAAATATTATTTCAATAAGCCGTGGGACGATGATACGCTCTTGAGCCGTATAAAGGAATCGCTTGATCTTTATGCGGCCGGCATAGAAAACAAGCAGTTGAGCGAATTGACCCGTCGGCAGAATGAGCAACTGAAGGTCCTCAATAACGACCTCGAACGGCGCGTAGCGCAGCAAACCGAGGCAATAAGAGCTCAAAAAGATGAAATCCATAAAAGTTTCATGGAGACAATCAAAGCCTTTTCAGCCATGATCGGCATAAGCTGTAAGGAAGTCGGCAATCACTCGCAACGTGTTGCCTCGATGGCTAAACGATTATTACGTCCCTATAATTTGAACCACAAGGAATTCCAGGATATAATAGTGGCGTCATTTCTGCATGATATTGGTAAAATCGGAATTCCCTGTAATTTGGCAAAAAAGCAGCAACACGAACTCAGTAAGGGCGATCTGGACATAGTCTCGAAACACCCGATACTGGGCCAGAGCTGCGTACTGGCTATCAGTAATTTCGAGGAAATCGGCGCTATAATCCGGCATCACCATGAAAACTACGATGGCACCGGTTATCCGGACAGGTTGCATGAGCAGAAAATTCCTTTGGGCGCCAGAATTATCAGGGTTGCGGATGCTTTCGATAAGAAAGCGTTCTCTAATGGATATCCCAACACCATGGCGTTGAATCAAGCATCGGCGTTTCTGATGCAACACTCCGGATTGTATTTCGATCCCTTTATTGTCAGGAAATTTATCGAACTCGATGCCGCCAGCGAGTATGTGATCAGGAATGTTTTCGAAACGACCACTGTCACGCCGGATGAACTCGAACCGGGTATGATTGTAGCATTGGATATTCATACCAGCAGCGGTATGTTTCTGGCTCCCAAGGGGGCCACGCTGTCGCTTGGTATGATCCGCAGAATAGTAAAGATCGATAAGCAGGATTCCATTCCCCATGGGATCCATGTCTATAAACAATCCGAAACCAAAGTAGGTGACGAATATGCAACAGTTTAATATTTTGATGGTCGACGATTCTCCTAATATTTTGTTAGCGCTCCAGAGGTCCTTACGAGAAGAGAATTACCATTTTGTCACATGTAATTCTGCCAACGAGGCCATCGCGCTGTGCGAGCAGCAGACATTCGATCTTATTATCTGCGACCAGTTCATGCCGGGAATCTCGGGTATCGAGCTGCTTCAGTTTCTGAAGATAAAGGCGCCTGACATGATTCGTATTCTCCTTACGGGCTACAACGATATAGAGGTCGCCAAGGACGCCGTAAACAAATGCGCGATATATAAGTACTTCAGCAAACCGTGGGATGATTTTGAACTCAAGTTGGCGGTACGGTACGCGTTGACACATAGAATTGGCAATGATTCAGAGGTTGTTAAACCGGAATAAGCGGGAAACAGGCAACAGGAATTTATAGGGTCACAATAGCATTTTGAGCAATAAAAACGGATCTGCAATAATCGGCGCAAGGGAGAGAAAATGAAAGTAAGAGATAATTTCTTTAATCCCTATGAGGCCGATGAATTGGCGAAGCACCTCGAAAAATCGCTTGCCCTCGTATTGCATTATGACGAGGTCCAAAAAATATGCGAGATAGTCAAGGAAGTATATAATGAAAGCAACGAGAAATGAAGAGTTCAAAGTGATGCAAATCGACCTGGGCTCCAAGCTTCTAACCGATCTTCCATCGGCGCCGATAATATTGCAGACAGTGCAGTCGCGAATCAGCGAAAACAGCGCATCCAGCCACGAGGTCAGCGCCATTATCGAATCCGATCAGGGGTTCTCGGCCAGGATATTGAAGCTGGTCAATTCTCCGTTCTACGGATTTTCCCGCAAGATAGCATCTGTGGAAGAGGCTATTACGATGCTTGGCTTTAATGTGGTCAAACAACTAATTTTCACGACATCGGTATTGAATTCGATTAAACTCGATGAGCATGTCATAGATCCCAACGTATTCTGGCGGCATTCTTTCGGTGTCGGTGTAATTGCCCGGCAGCTTCTCTATAAGGCCGGCAAGGAAATCAGGGAAGAGGTGTTTCTCTCTGGTGTATTACATGATATCGGCCGGCTGATAATGGTCAAAGGCGAGCCGGAAAAATTCATGAGACTCTACGGTAATAAAGAAATGTTTGTCGATCTCGACATGGAATCGCAAGTATTCGAGGTGGATCACCAGGAATTGGGCTTGATGCTGGCCACCAAGTGGAATTTCCCCAGTCCCATTAAAGCGGTAATTGCCAATCATCATAATCCGGATAAAGAACCGCAGTATAAGCTTCAGTTGGCGGCGGTTAATATGGCGAATTTGCTCTGCCACGCCATGGGCATAGGAAATAGCGGTACATATTACGTGCTCGATTTTAATCAAAACGCCTGGAATACGCTGGGGCTGACTTACCCCGAGTTAAAGAAATGCTTGAAAAACTCTCTTGAAGAAATAGAAAAATATGATCGTTCGTTGTTGGATTAGGACTGGAAAATCAAATACGTGCGTTTGTGGTAGCTAACTATGCCGGGAATAATAGAAAACGAAATACGAAAACCGCAGGTTGTCGGCGAAACAACCAAGCATGCGATACTTTTTGTCGATGATGAACCGGGAGTACTGAAAGCGCTTCGTCGATCTTTTATCGATGAGCCTTATACGGTTCTAACCGCTCCTGCCGCCGATGCGGGGCTTGAAGTTTTATCTGCTAATGCTATCAGTATTGTCATAAGCGACCAGCAAATGCCTAATATGTCGGGCATCGAATTCCTGCGCCGGGTCAGGGAAAAGTATCCGCACATAATTCGAATAATGCTGACGGGGCAATCCGATCATAGTGTGGCAATGGCCGCTGTCAAGGATGGCGCCGTATATAAATTTATCAACAAGCCCTGGAATGACGATGAACTTAAGCTGGCCGTTAAATTGGCCCTGGAGCAGCACGATCTTATTCAGGAAAACATCAAACTCAAGAAGATCGCCCAAAATCAGCAAAATGAACTCGGGAAACTGAAGAAATATTCGAAAGCGGATCAGTCGCCGCTGGCTCAAATTCTTATCAATAACAATCTCCTTAGCGCCGGACAGATCGACATGCTGGAGAATTATCGCCGGCAAAGCAACTGCATACTGGCTAAGGCAATTCTCCTCAACGGCATGATGAAAGAGGGAGACCTCCTCAAGATAATCCAGAACGAAAGCCGCACCGAATTTGTGACTATAGATATTTCATCGCTCGATGAACATCTGGCTAACCTCCTGCCGCGCGAAATTTGCGAGGCCGCCTGCCTGGTTCCGATCGGACTGAAAGACGGCATACTTGAATTGGCGATGGCGGATCCTCTGGATTTGAGCCGAGTGGAGTATATCAGGTTCACTTGTAAATTGAACGTGAACCCCGTAATCTCCAGAATTGATGATATCGAGCGAGCCATCAAGTATCTTTACGATAAGGGCGTCGGGGAATATTCCACCGATAATATCGCCATCGATTTTGTCGAGCGTCAGGATGATATCGATGTCATACTCGAAGAGCAGGAATTCGAGACACTCGAACAACTGATGGCCAAATCCGCCACGCCTCCCGCCATACGAATGGTCAATATGATCTTTTTCGAGGCGATCCGTCAAAAGGCGAGCGACATCCATATCGAGCCGAAGATCACTCATACCTTCGTGAAATATCGTGTCGATGGTCTACTGCACGGGCATCTCAAGATTCCGGCGGCGCTGCATTTGCCGGTGGTTTCGAGAATAAAAATCCTGGCCAAGATGGATATCGCCGAACGGAGGCTGCCACAGGATGGCAGAATCAGCATAAAGACCGGCGATAGATATATGGATGTGCGGGTGTCATCTATTCCAACAATATCGGGAGAGAAGATAGTCTGCCGCTTGCTCGATAAGCATGCGGCTATCAGGTCCATAGATCATATTGGTATCACCGACGATCAATTAACTCGCATCAGAAAGATAATCAAGGCGCCGCAGGGGATGATAATCTCAACCGGCCCGACCGGCAGCGGGAAGACATCGACATTATATTCGTTTATACAGGAGAAGATGTCGCCCGAGCTAAATTTCCTGACAATCGAAGATCCGGTTGAGTACTATCTCGAGCAAGGCTCGCAAATACACGTACATCATAAAATCGGACTTGATTTTGCATCGGCGCTGAGAGCCGCGTTGAGGCAGGACCCCGATGTCATCCTTGTCGGGGAAATTCGCGATAACGAAACCGCCAAAGTCGCTATGCAATCTGCCATGACCGGCCATCTGGTGTTTTCTACATTGCATACCAACGATACGATATCCAGTTTCACTCGGCTGAATCAAATGGGAATAGAGCCGTACCTGATGGGCGGCGCCATTCTGGCTATAATGGCCCAACGGCTGGTGCGTACGATTTGCCCTTACTGCAAAGTCCTCGCGGATTACGATAAGGATCTATTGCCCATTCTGGGATTATCGCAAGATGATTTGCCGGAGCAGTTATACCGAGGGCAAGGATGCGACTATTGCGGAAATACCGGATATGCCGGGCGAATCGGGATTTTCGAGATTTTCACCATGAACGATGATTTCAGGAATCTGCTTTGCAGCCAGCATACGGAGCATGACCTTGTCGCTAAGGCGCGCGAAAGCGGGATGTGGAGTTTGGCCGAGGATGGATTTACCAAAGTTAAGCAGGGTCTTACGACTCTTCCTGAGCTTTTAAGAATTATCGGTCCCGCGGGTCTAAACCGTGGAGAATGCCGGACCTGCGGTAAAGTGATAGATAACAGCTATTCGTACTGCCCCCACTGTGGCAGCTCTTACAGGCATGTCTGCATTAAATGCCATTCTTCTTTGAATGCAGATTGGAAGGCCTGTCCCCAATGCGGCACACCGGCTGTAAAATCCTAACTTGACGCCGGAATTAGCGGATTCGTCAACTTATTGCAGCTATTTTTTACTAATTCAAATAGTCAATTTACATGAAGTTCAGCGGAACTTATCTCAAGCGTCGAGATATCGATAGTATTACCATCGGAATCGTATAGATTCAGATTCTCGCGTGAAATTTCGAACGTACATGCGCCGCTACGCGTGCCAACAAAATTCAAGACAGCTAATACACCGGAACCGGTAACGCCATCTTGACCTTGAAGCCGAGTAATAGATAGGTGCACGGCTGAATTTGTATCTCTGCTGAATTGTAGGATGTCATCTCCGAAAAAATCGCCGGCATCGAAAGCGGTGGAATCATCATAAGATAAAATCGAATCATCGTAATCCAATTGCAGGCTGATTCCGAATACCGGCTCGGAAATATCCCTAAATTCCAGATTCAGAGTCGTCGATTGGCTAATATTTACGCTGGAGTTATCCAGTGTTAATAGCAGCTTGGGTGTCGCGGGAAGGTTGGGATTTTCCGATTTACCGCCGCAGGCGCAGATAGCGCAGATCGCCAGGCAGACAAAAGATAGTTTTCGAATCGAAAGATTCATTTTACGATAGTCATCTTTCTAATGAGAGCGCCTTTGTTTGTTTCGAGACGGTAGAAATAGACTCCGCTCGGCCAGTTGGCGGCGTTTATGATAATCATATGATCTCCTGGGTCATAAGATGTCGCCGCCAATGGTCGAGCCACAATTTGCCCTGTAATGTCGTAAACTGTAAGTGATACGCTTCGTTTTGTATCGAGCGTGAAAGAAATTACAGTTTCCTGATTGAAGGGATTGGGATAATTCTGCCCAAGCGAGTATTCTGTTGGTATCTCCTGCTTATCATCCAAAATTTCAGCCAAAAGCGTTTTCATCTCCACAATCGGTTCTGAATTACCGGAAAGATTATTATATATAAACTCGAAATTCTCTGTACTTAAGTTCGCATTCGCGAGATTCCGGGGATCAAGCGTATACGATGTCGATATCGCGGCATGATGGTTCCCCCAGTTAACACCAATGGCGATAATATCGTTTTCATCGATTACACCATCGCCGTTGGCATCGGCATATGTGGCGGCGGCGTCGGTCCATGGATATGATTGATGTCCCAGCCAGGTCATCGAAATTGAATAACGGGAATCGCCGGTATTGAGAAAATAGACTCCGATCGGCAAGATATCCAAAGCCTCGACTATTCCGTTATTGTCGGTGTCTCCAGGATAAACTCGGAGCCTGGCAAGCTGTCGGGTGAGGTTCGAGTTCCTGCCCCTTGAAAATNATTTTATTCCGGGGATAACTTTGCCCAAACCTATAGTGACATCGCTTTCAATATTATCCAGAAAATCCTGATAGTCATAAAGCTTGTTGGTGTCGGCCTCAACATAGTCATCGATCACCAATTCAAGGCTATCGGCTATAGCCGCTAAGGAGTCGTAAGATGCCGCTCCGGTAATCAATTGTGAAATATAACCGAGATATAGTTGTTGCAACGANTCATTGCCCATGATTCTATCGTTTAACGGCCTGATGCTGATATTCGAGATGCCTGTGATATCCTGAGTGATGACATCCCAGCTATTGGTAAAGACTCCGAATGATTCGTTTAAATCCCACGGTATCATTTTGAATTGTCCGGCGAACCGGTCATCGTAGAAATAGAAATTGCGGCCGGAGCCGGTATAGCTGTCGAAATTGGACAACACCATGTTGTAGGCCAGTAATTTCGCGCAATTATCCAAATCGAGATAATATTGCATGGTGTCGGTAAAAACAGCATCTGACGTATTATTCAGCCTGTCGATCATCCTGATAAACCGCGACCAATCGTTTTCATCCTCGTTGGTTTTGAGGCTGTAGTCCGATTCGTAATCCTCCTGATCATTGCCGACATAACCGAGATTAGCGCCGTCGTTACCGGCTTTATATAAATTGCCCTCATTGCTGTAAAAGTGGGACGCGAGAAAANTCTTATCAACCTGCTCNGCCATATTATAGAATCCGATCAGGACGCCATCTACATATAAATTCGCGTAGGCAGTCCTCGGAGCCGGCATAAGACTGCGGGCGATATGGTAAGCTAATGTCTCGCGCATAAAACTGGGGTCGTTGATGCAATTATGCAAGTTNATGACATGTATTCCCNGAAGTGTCTGCTCATCGCGATATTTATCGAATTTTATCTTAAACGGCTTTTTGGGCGTATTCCGAGACTGGACATATGATGAGTTCCCCTTATAACGAACTCCGACACTATCGAAAACTAGAGAATCATCGAATGTCACTCGGGCGGGGAAATACTCTTTGCCTAACTCCTCGAAACAATATTTCAGGGAGTCCTCCCAATCGCTTACATAGAAATGAAGATTTATCGAGTGCAATTTGGTATCGCCATAAATGGTTTCACCGGGGTCTAATACGATAGGATCATCGCCGTCATTAGGCGCGGCGAATGTGGGGTTCATCCGCTTGAATTCGCCGCTGCCATCGGGGAAACGGCCGAAACTTATATCCGATGTCTGCATGCCATAAGTTATCTGATCGATAATCCGGCCTTCGGTATCGGAAAGATAAATCGATTCGCCTGAGGCTGAGAGCTTGAATCCGGCGTGTAATCCTATCTGTGATGTGTCGTTATCGGCCCAGATTACCAGAAAGGAATGAGATTCAATTGCGACATCCGGAAATGTCCACTGGGTAAAATTGTCACTGCGATCCGAGAGATGATAGCCGCCAAGCGAAATCGTGATCTCGCCGTAATTATACAGNTCGATCCAATCATCGTGCTCACCATCCTGGTCGACAACGGTGGTGTCGTTGTCGGCCAGGAACTCATTGATTGATAATTGCTGTGCCGCAAGAGTCCTATATGACATTAAGGCGAGCAATATTATTACAAAGCGGAGCATGGTAGTTTGCTATTGCTCCGGCACCACTACACGGAATCCCACAAAATAATATGTGTAATCTGGAATGAAGAATGTCCGGTTTGCCGATCTCAGGTAGCGTGTGTGGTTTCCCCAACTTCCACCGCGAATGCTATGCCATTCGCCGCTATCGGGGCCGGTGGGGTCCGTTGCCGATGTGCTGGAGTATTCACCATACCAGTCGTTACACCATTCGTAAAGATTCCCGGCCATATCGTACAAACCATAGGGATTGGCCAGTTTCGATGCCACCTGATGAGTCCCGAATTCCGACTCGCCGGCGCCATACTGCCAGGAATTCATATACCAGATTGTATTGGCATCGATTTCGGCGCTATCGGCGGGAGTTTCGGGATATGGATCGAAATCCTTACCCCAGTAAAAATCTGTTGTTGTGCCGCCGCGGCAGGCGAATTCCCACTCGGCCTCTGTAGGCAGACGGTAGCCGCTGGCATCGAAATTAGTCGCTACGTCGGTAAGTTCGCACATGTTACCCGGCGCGCCTACAATCTCCGAGTAGGTATATACCGTATCGAGGCCGTCGCGCAGACTTCTGGCGTTGCAATACAAGGCGGCATCCCCCCATGTCATATAGTATGACGGGTAAGCCGAGCCGACACCGTACGGATCATGCCATGATGGAGTCTCGTAAGTAGTGTAGGCATCGCTCATAACAGCTTCATAGTCAGCTTGAGTCACTTCCGTGGTATCCATCCAGAAATTTTTGGCGAATGTAACCGTGTGGACCGGCGTTTCATCATCGAATCCCTCGGTTGAGCCCATGCTGAAGCTGATTCCTGCAGCGGGAATCAATACCATGCCATGTGGCGTAAAGGTATCTGGTGGATTTGTAGTGCTGTCCTTATCGCTACATGAGATAAGCAAAGCGGCCGTTATCGCGATAATTATAATTCCCCAGAGTTTTGTTTTATTCATACCCACCTTCCTTGCGAATTTACCAGCCGGCTCAATAGCCCGCTGATTTGACATGTTAACAATAGTGCCTAACCATCATTATTTAGCTTTGCTATTTTACCAAATCTATCTTTTTCGATTGCATAAAATCGTCGGTCTTCAGAATACAGAAATATATCCCCGATGCCACCGGACTGCTATCATCGTTTCTGGAATCCCAGATAACCTGATGATCACCAGCGTTTAGATAAGCGGACTTCAAAGTGCGAATCTTTGCTCCGAGAATATTATAAATTGTGACTTCGGCCTGAGCGGGCTTATGCAGGAAGAAACCGATTACGGTCGATCCGTTAAAGGGATTAGGATAATTCTGCGATAATGAAGTCTGGCTCGGCATTATTTCGGAGTCTTCGGCGACATCGAGCGGATAAAGCCCGGAATAATCTGTCCCATACCGCAACGCTCGAGCAATTTCTCCGCCCCTGTTATAGCTCCATTGAATTGCTCCAGCCTGGTCGACCTCGAACATATTACCGCTTGTAGATTCCACAATAAAAGTATTCCCGTTTGGTAATCTCTGGCAACCTCCAAGATGGTTCGAGTAAAAGCCCGATGCTGTATATGTCCAGGTTGGGGCGCTGGGGCCGAATGCAGAATCCTGGCCAATATGATAATGTCCCAGACTATCGCTGGGAGGGATTATNTCGGCAATAATCGATGTTCCCTGATTTTCGCGATTGTTGAACGCGAGGATATGTCCTGCGCCAGGATATCCCTCTGGGATCCAAAATGGACAATGTACAACTCGGAAATAGGCCGAGCCGGGAGCGTCATAATTCGATGGTTGCCCCCAGCGATAGAGAATATCTCCACCCATNCCGCTGTTGCCTCCGCTGTGCCCGGCGGCTTCCTCGGTTGTCGTGCTGTGATCGATTACATAAACCTCATTAAGGGTATGCGATGTAATCACGATCTGGTTCAATTGCGGATTATAACTGATTCCGTTGGTATGCATCCAGTCGCCGCCACCCGGGCCGCCGCCGCCGGACATGTTGATATCTAATAGCTCCGGATGATCACCAACCACCCCATAGTTATCTTTGGATGCGTCATAATCCTGAATAAGGTGATCCCAGGCATGCCACTGCCATACAATATTACCGCCGTTGCTGCCGACAGGCTCAACCTCGATAATATGATCCGGCCAAATGGAAACATTGCGGTTGTAACCTGCTTGACGAGCCTGCGCGGCCGTTTTTACCTCCCAGGCGATTAATAGCACGTTACCGTTCGGCATCGGCTCGATATCATGATGCGAGAGATAGGTGGTGCTGCTGTATATATATTCCCAAACGAGANCGCCGCCCCAATCCACTTCCTGAACAGCGCCGGCNGCGCCTCCGCCGCTGATATTAGGGTTATTGATATTAGCAGTGCGGAGAACGTGGCTGTTTTCGAGAAGATAGGCGGAATATCCACCAGATCTGCTGTGGGTCCAACTATGAACAACCGTATTGCTCATATTAACCAGATAGGTATTGCGGGAATTGTTGGACGAAAACAAAGTGTAACCGGCGTAGGCCTCCGCGAATACTGTCTGGCACCACCCAAATAGAACAGCGATAATTAATAAAATAAGGGGATACCCGATAATTTCGCGCTCTTTTTTCCGCATCATAAAGGCTCCGTTGTGGCTGGTGAATATCATCAAATCGTTTTCTATTCGTCTTTATCCAAATTTATCTCGGCCGCTGGAATCCCAGGTGATGNTAATAACGCCAGCAACGGAGGACAGCCCGGGCAGTAGAGTATCGATGGCTGCATCCCCTTTAAGAATCCAACAAAAAAAGTAATATCTATGCCGTTAAACTGGCAGTTGCCGTTGACATCGGCGGAGGCATAAAACGGATTCGATAACGCGCAGGGGCCATCAGGCACGGCGCAATTATCGGGCGGTGCGCTTCCACCCTTGAAATATGATACACCGTAGGTGACATCGATACCGTTGGCGCTGCCGTTGCCGTTGATATCCCCAGGCAGGTAATCACAGTTACCGCCAGCTGGACTGAGGGCTACCGAAACAATCGATATAGAATCTGATTGCACAGTTATGCCGGCAAAATCTGCCGATGCATAACCGATTTTCGAGAAATGCTCATGGTATACGCCGGCCGATAATTCCAATTGATAGAATCCGTTGATATCGCTGGTATCCACTGCAACTACGATATTGGAGCTATTGTATGTATCGATAATCACGGCATCGAGTGGCGATGTATTCNCCTGATCGAACACGTACCCCTCTATTGTGCCGGGCGCCGTGATTCTAATGGTGAAATCTGCATTGGATTGATCTGAACCTGTATTGCTCGACGCGTCCCGCCCGGATACCCTGACACGGCATTGTGTCGAAGGCATATTGGGGATGGTCCATACAAACAAGTGCGGATCGCCGCTGGTCCAATCCAATATTGAAATCCAGCTAACTCCCGAATCGGTGGAATAATCAAGCTTATGCGATATGATCCCGACATTATCGTTATCTGTCCAGGTGATGCTCTGGGCACTGGCGACTTCCCACGATTCACCGCCGTTGGGACTGGATACTGCTACAGCGGGCGCTTCGGTGTCGGAGAGCCTGATAGTGAAATTGGCGTTGGAACTGTCACTGCCGATATTACCGGCAGCATCGCGGCATGACACTTTCACTTTGCAGCTACTCGATGCCGTATTGGGGATGATCCATGAATATGTCAGCGGGGAACCATCGACCCAATCCTGAATTGTCAGCCAGCTTGTGCCGCCATTTGTTGAATACTCGAGCTTATAAGCATCGACTCCATAATAATCGCCGGCAGACCAGGTTATATCGTGGCTGTTGCCAACATCCCAAATCTCAGCTCCATTTGGGCTCGATACGGTTGCCCAGGGTGATTGCAGATTGGGTCCATAGCGCAAAGCCCGGGATATTTCGCCGCCGCGAGCATAACTCCATTGTGTTACACCTGCGGAATTGACCTCGAACATATAACCGCTGGTTGATTCCACTATCAGAGTATTACCATTTGGCAGACGTTGACAGCCTCCGAGATGGTTGGAATAAAAACCGGATGCCGTATAGGTCCAGATCGGGGCGGATGGTCCAAAAGCGGAATCCTGCCCGATATGGTAATGGCCTTCGCTATCGACAGGGGGCGCGATTTCCGCCACTATCGATGTCCCCTGGCCCTCGCGATTGTTGAAGGCCATAATATGGCCGGCGCCCGGTAACCCTGCCGGTATCCAAACCGATGAATGGACTACATTGAAATAGGCTGAACCGGGAGCGTCATAATTCGATGGATTACCCCAGCGATATAAAATATCCCCGCCCATACCACTATTGCCGCCTGTATGACCGGCGGCTTCTTCTGTCGTAGTGCTGTGATCGATTACATATAGTTCATCGAGCGTATGCGATGAGCATACTATCTGATCTAAATCGGGATTATAGCTGATGCCGTTGAGATGCATCCAGTCGCCGCCGCTCGGCCCGGCGCCNCCGGACATGTTGATATCGAGAAGCTCCGGATGGTCACCAACATCACCATAATTGTCTTTTGAGGCGTCATAATCCTGAATCAGGTGATCCCAGGCATGCCAGGCCCAGACTATATTGCCGCCTGTCGAGCCTACCGGCTGAATCTCAACTATATGATCCGGCCACAGCTCTACATAGCTGCTGTATCCGGCCTGCCTGGCTTGGGAGGCGGTCTTTACCTCCCAGGCAATTAAAAGCACATTACCATTTGGCAGAGGTTCGATATCGTGATGGCTGAGATAAGTGCTGCTGCTGTAAGTATAATTCCAAACAAGATTACCGCTCCAATCGATCTCTTGAACCTTGCCGGCCGCGCCGCCGCCGCCGATATCAGGATTGTTCGCCTCTGCCGAACGAAGGATGT
>JGI20214J51088_10001103_pt1 | contig 18344 bp, 13 predicted proteins | sample WetSurMetagenome_FD_51088 | JGI IMG/M metagenome (IMG submission 51088) | reverse complement strand
CGCCGTGAAGGACCGGGAGAGCATTCCGATGAACACAGGAGGCTCCGGTCCGCAGTTGGACAGGCGGGCCGATGCCCGCCTCCCGAGCTTCCTCAAGAAGGAGATCAACTGAGGCGCTGACGGAGTCTGCGGCTTCGTGCTGGTCCGCGGACGGGGACGGGGTTATATTTACGCACTAATTACAGTCCGGGAGGGATCCTGGGAGTGAGCAGAGCCCCTGCGGCCGATCGTTACGAGCAGCGGAGGAAGAAGCTGCTCGAGTCAGAGGTGCAGTTGAGGCCGAGGAACTCCCGCGGCGTCTTCGAGACCGTGCTCGCCTATCCGAACTGCTACCAGGTCGGCATGTCATCCCTGGGGTTCCAGCAGGTCCTGCTGCAGCTCGGCAACTGGCCGGAAACCATCTGCGAGAGGGCCTTCCTCCCCGAACCGGACGAGCTGAACTGGCGCAAGCGCACGGGCAAGCCGATGGTGACTCTCGAGAGCGGGCGCTCGATCCGGAGCTGCGACCTCCTGGGATTCAGCATCGCGTACGAGCCCGACTATGTGAATGCCCTCGAGATGATGCGCCTGTCGGGGATCGCCCCCCTGAGCTCCGACAGGGACGACAAATGGCCGATCGTGCTTGCTGGAGGCCTCTGCGTCACTGCCAACCCGATGCCTCTGTCCCGCTTCTTCGACGCGATGGTGATCGGCGAGTCCGAGCCCACACTGGGCCCCCTGCTCGACACGATAAAGAGCATGGGCTCGCAGGGAGCGGGCAAGAAGAGGATCCTGAGGCTCCTGGCCGATCTGCCCGGCGTCTATGTACCTCAACTCCACGGCTTCTCGACTCCGAAGGCCACCATCATGCGCCAGTGGGCGAGCGCCGAGGCCATAGGGGCTTCCTCCTGCATCCAGGCCAGCTCCAGTGCGCTCGGCGACATGATCATGGTCGAGATCTCGAGAGGTTGTCCGTACAGCTGCAGGTTCTGCCTGGCGGGATACGCATACCTGCCCTATCGCGAAGGACGCCTCGAGGACTTCTCGGAGACCCTGGCAGGCCTGCCGCGCGGCTCGAGGCTCGGCTTCGTGGCCTGCTCGCCCGACTCCCATCCTCTCTTCCCCGAGATGGTGGAGCTGGCCCGGTCCGGCGGACACGATGTCAGCATCGGGTCGCAGCGCGCCGAGGACCCTCTCCAGCTCAAGAAGGACGGCTTCGAGGAAACCACTCTCACGATCGCCCCCGAAGCCGGCTCGGACGGCCTGCGCAGGGTGATCGGCAAGAGCCTCCGCAACGAAGCGATCCTGAGGACCGTCGAGGCGGCCACCGGGAAGGTCTCGAGGATACGGCTCTACTTCATCTACGGTTTCCCGTTCGAGACCGACGAGGACCGCGAGTCGATAGTCCAGCTCGTCAGGCAGATACGGGAGAAGACGGATCTCCCCCTGTCCCTCAGCCTCAATCCGTTCGTCCCGAAACCGTGGACCGCCTTCCAGTGGACCGCGATGGCCGACCTGAAGGACCTTCGTCGCTGGCGGGACGATCTGTCGCGCGATTTCCGGAGGATACCGGGCGTCGAGTTCCGCTTCCTCGGAGTGCATGAGGCTCACATACAGGCGCTGCTGGCCAGGGGCGACTCCAGGTCGGCCGAAGCCCTAATCTACAGGCTCGACGGGGACAGCTGGAGCACGGCATTCGCCCGGGCGGGGATCGCGTTCGACTGGGTGTTCTCGCCTCTGAGGCCGGCCCAGCCCTTCGAGTGGGACTTCATCAACATGGGTTTCGGCCACACCAGGCTCGCGAGGGAACTCGGGATGGCTGCCGCTGCGAACTGCGCAAGACTCAAGCCGTCCGACAGGCAGCAGGTCCCCAGCCAGGTCGAAGTGGAGAGCTCCGCCTTCTGCTGATGCGAAAAGGCGGCCGCGAGGGCCGCCTCATTCCACCGTTCCCGGCGCCGCGGGGCGTCAGGCCTTCTGGATCTTCCCAGCGCGGATGCATGAGGTGCAGACACGCACCCTGCGGGCCATGCCGTCGAGCATTATGCGGGCCGGCTGCAGGTTGGGGCGGAATATATGCTTGGTGTGCCGCATGGAGTGGCTCACCCTGCACCCGGTGGACGGCTTCTTGCCGCAGATGGCGCACTTGTATGACATCTCGACTCCTTTTCTGCGATACAGAACCGGATTTATACACGCGCAACGCCTCCGGGGCAAGAGGCCTTGACCCCGGGGTCGCGAATTGTCTACACTTGATCGCAAGGCTCGGGGAAGGGGGCGATCGGTTTCGACGGGCTCAGATGTGGTTCTGGAGTTGCATGCCGAGGTCCGCAGCCTCGTAAAAATGCGGAAACAAACAACTGCCGCCTAATTTCGGCACACTGCGGCCCCTATAGCGGGCCGCACGTCCGCTCCGGTTCGTGTCCGTCGACCGGAGGCCGGGCGTAAGAAGGCGGGCTGGCCGCTTCCTCTTCGCATCCCGGAGGCCGCGGCGAGACGCAGGGAGGCTACCGGAGACAGAGCCGTCCGGGGCGATGTTCGAGGGAAACTCAAATCCGGACTAAGCATGTAGTGGCTCCAGCGCCCCTGGGAACGGACGCGGGTTCGATTCCCGCCGCCTCCACCACCCGCCTTGCCGCAGTCTCGATCGCCATCCCCGGTTTTGTGAACCGCTCCACGGTTCGCTATGTTCCCGTCCCGGATGGGTGGCGTCTTCACACGCACAAGGAGCCGTAGCACATGGATCTCATGGATGCCCTCGCACCGGAGAGAGTGAAGGTGCTCGAAGCCGGCACGAAGCACGAAGCCCTTTCCGAGATGATCTCCCTGCTCGTAGAGAGCGGCGTCGTCCAGGACGGCAGGGAGCTCGACAGGCTCATCCATGAGAGGGAAGCCCTCATGAGCACGGGCATCGGCCTCGGAATCGCGGTTCCCCACGCAAGGCTCCAGGATGTGGGCTCCTCCATTATCGCGCTGGGCACCAGCCCGGAAGGCCTTGGTGACTACGAGTCGATCGACGGATCCGTCGTTCACATCGTTGCGATGATAGTCACGGGCACCCAGAGACAGCGCGAGTACATTGAGCTCCTCTCGTCCCTCGCGAGGCTCTTCAAGGAGGAGCCTGCCAGGGAGAGGGTGCTGACCGCGCGCAATGCCAAGGAGCTCTGGGAGATACTGAAGCACGAGAAGTCGGGCCTCCTGGCCTGACGGACCGGATAAGGCCCGCGGGCCCGGCCAGGCGGACCTGAGCATGACCTGACGGAGAGGGCCGCGAGCGCGGCCCTCTCCGCATCCAGGGGGCTAGTACTTCATCGCCGCCATCTGCTCGTAGATGCTCCACCGCCGGGTGACCTCCTCCTGCGCCAGCTCCAGGAGCACGGCAGCGTGCTCGGGCTTGGAGTCGGCGAGGGTCCTGAAGCGGATCTCCTCGTATGCGAAGTCCTTGAACTGGATGGAGGGAGCCTTGCTGTCGAGCTGCAGGGGGTTCTGCCCCTGCTTGATGCGGCGGGGATCGTAGCGCAGCAGCGGCCAGTAGCCGCAGTTGACCGCCAGCTTGTGATGGTCGAGCCCCGTGGTCATGTCGATGCCCTGATTGATGCAGTGGGAGTAGGCGATGATCATGCTGGGTCCGTCGTAGGATTCCGCCTCGACGAACGCCCTGACGGCCTGCGCGTAGCTGGCTCCGAGGGCCACCCGCGCCACGTAGACGCTGCCGTAGGTCATGGCCAGCATCGCCATGTCCTTCTTGGGCGTAGGTTTGCCCGACGCTGCGAATCTCGCCACCGCGCCCAGCGGGGTGGCCTTCGAACACTGACCGCCGGTGTTGGAGTAGACCTCGGTGTCCAGGATCAGGATGTTGACGTTCCTGCCCTGTGCGATCACATGGTCGAGTCCGCCGTAGCCTATGTCATAGGCCCAGCCGTCTCCGCCCAGGATCCAGACGCTCCTTCTCATCAGGTAGTCGCTCACGGAGGACAGCAGCCTGGCCCGCGGCCCTTCGATCTTCGACAGGGCTTCACTCAGCCTTGCGAGGGCGGAGCGCTGTCCGGCGATCTCGGCCTCCGTCCCCTGGGGGTTGTCCATGATCCCGGCGACGAGATCCTGCCCGAGGGCAGGCTCGAGCTCCTTCAGCAGCTCCACCGCGAACTGGGCCTGCCTGTCCAGCGTGAGCCTGAATCCGAACCCGAACTCCGCCGCATCCTCGAACAGGCTGTTGTTCCAGGCCGGACCCCTGCCGTCGGCATTCACGCAGTACGGAGTGGTCGGCAGGTTTCCGCCGTAGATGGAGCTGCAGCCGGTGGCGTTGGCTACGACAGCCCTGTCTCCGAACAGCTGGGTCATGAGCTTTACGTAGGGAGTCTCGCCGCAGCCTGCGCAGGCACCCGAGAACTCGAAGAGCGGGCGCATGAGCTGAGTGCCCTTCACGGTCCCGCGGTCGAGCTTCTGCCTGTCGTAATCGGGTATCGAGAGGAAATGGTCGAAATACCGCTTCTCGATGTCCACGACCTCGTCATGCCCGGTCATGTTGATCGCCTTGCGCCCCGGCTCGGTCCTGCTCCTGCCGGGGCATGCGTGGACACAGGCGCCGCAGCCGGTGCAGTCCTCCGGGGCGACCTGCACGATCCACTTCATGCCGGCGAATTCCCGGCCCTTCGCATCGGCGCTGCGGAAGCCTGCCGGCGCCCCCTCCAGAGCGGACGGGTCGCAGGCCTTCACCCTGATCGCTGCGTGAGGGCACACCAGGCTGCACACCGCGCACTGAAGGCAGACCTGCGGGTCCCACACCGGGACTTCGAGGGCGATGTTGCGCTTCTCCCAGCGCGTTGTCGCCGAAGGCCAGGTGCCGTCCGCAGGCATCGCGGAGACGGGCAGACCGTCACCCTTCTTGGAGATGATCGCTGCGGTGACCTCGCGCACGAACGCCGGGGCCTCCTCCGGCACGGGCATGGCCATGTCATGGGTGGCGCTGATCGTGTCCGGGTAGGAGACCTCGTGCAGGTTGGCGAGCGTGTCGTCCACCGCCTCGAAGTTCTTGCGGACGACGTCCTCGCCCTTGCGTCCATAGGATTTCCTGATGGCCTGCTTGATCTTGTCTATGGCTTCCTCGCGGGGCAGGATCCCCGAGATGGCGAAGAAGCAGGTCTGCATTATCGTGTTGATCCTCACGCCCATGTCGTTCTGGCGAGCGACCTTGTAGGCGTCGATCACGAACAGGCGGATCTTCTTCTCCAGCATCTGCTTCTGGGCCGTGAGGGGAAGGTGGTCCCAGACCTGCGCGGGGGGCCAGGGCGCATTCAGCAGGAGAGTGGCGCCCTGTGCCGCNTAGGACAGGACGTCGTACTGCTCCATGAATACGCTCTGGTGGCAGCCCACGAATGCCGCCTGGGAGACGAGGCAGGTCTGCCTGATGGGTTTCGGTCCGAATCTCAGGTGGCTCACCGTCAGGGTGCCGGCCTTCTTCGAGTCGTATACGAAGTAGCCCTGCGCGTAGTAGTCGGTTTCCTCGCCGATGATCTTGATGGAGTTCTTGTTCGCGCCGACCGTTCCATCGGAGCCGAGCCCCAGGAACACGGCCTGGTGGACGCCCGGGGACTCGAGGCAGAAGTCGCTCCGAACCTGGAGCGAGGTGCCTGCCACATCGTCGGCGATCCCGACTGTGAAGTGGTTGACGGGCTCACTCTTCACGGCTTCGTCGAACACCGCTGCGACCATCCCGGGGGTGAACTCCTTGCTCCCGAGGCCGTATCGTCCGCCGAACGCCCTGACGCCTCCCCTGCCGGTCTCCGCCAGCGCGTTGACTATGTCGAGGTAGAGGGGCTCGCCGGGGGAGCCGGGCTCCTTCGTGCGGTCGAGGACTGCCACGGTCTTCACCGACAGAGGAAGGGCGGCTGAGAAGGCCTTGCAGTCGAAGGGCCTGTAGAGCCTCACCTTGACGAGGCCGACCTTGTCACCGCCTGCGACCATGCTCTCGACCGTCTCGTGCGTGACTTCCGCGCCGGAGCCCATCTGCACGATCACGCTCTCGGCGTCGGGCGCGCCCACGTAGTCGAACAGGTGGTACGCCCTCCCGGTCAGTCCGGCGAAGCGCTCCATGGCTTCGGCCACGATCGCCGGAGTGGCCAGGTAGTAGGGGTTCACCGTCTCGCGGCCCTGGAAGTAGACGTCGGGGTTCTGGCTCGTGCCGCGCACGACCGGCCTGTCCGGACTCATCGCCCGCATGCGGAAGGCCGTGACGAGCTCGTCGTCGATCATCGCGCGGACGGCTTCGTCGGAGACCGCCTCGATCTTCTGCACCTCGCTGCTGGTGCGGAAGCCGTCGAAGAAATGGATGAACGGCACGCGGGACTTGAGAGTCGAGGCGTGCGCCACGAGCGCCATGTCCATGGCCTCCTGCACCGAGTTGCTGGCCAGGAGGGCGAATCCGGTCTGGCGGACCGCCATCACGTCACCGTGGTCGCCGAAGATGGAGAGTCCCTGGCATGCGAGGGCTCTGGCCGAGACGTGGAATACCACCGGCGTGAGTTCTCCGGCTATCTTGTACATCGTGGGGATCATCAGCAGGAGCCCCTGGGACGCAGTGAAGGTGGTGGTGAGGGCCCCTGTCTGGAGCGCTCCGTGGACCGCGGCGGCAGCGCCGGCCTCGCTCTGCATCTCCTGCACGAGCGGGACCGTGCCCCAGAGGTTCTTCCGCCCCTTGGCCGACCACTCGTCGGACATCTCGCCCATGGTACTCGATGGCGTTATGGGATATATGGCAATGACTTCGCTGAGCTTGTGTGCGATCGTCGCGGCGGCCTCGTTGCCGTCGATCGTCACCATCGCCCTCTGGGCCTTGTCCATCGCTGCTCCTTCGTGACGGCCGCAGGCTAGGCCATGCTGCCGAATGTCCTCGGATAGGGGAGGACGTCTCTGATGTTCTTCATCCCTGTGAGGTACATGAGCATTCTCTCGAAGCCCAGGCCGAAGCCCGAGTGAGGGGCGGTGCCCCAGCGTCGTATGTCGAAGTACCACTGGTAGGTTTCCATGTCCAGACCCTGTGCGGNGGCTCTGCGCATCAGCACTTCGAGGCGCTCCTCGCGCTGGCTGCCCCCGATCAGCTCGCCCACACCGGGCATGAGGAGATCGGTGCAGGCGACCGTCCGCCCGTCGTCGCTCAGGCGCATGTAGAAGGGTTTGAACGAGGCCGGATAATCGGTGACGAAGACCGGCCGGCCGAATACCTCGTCGGCCAGGAAGCGCTCGTGCTCGGCAACCAGTGCGCTTCCCCAGGCGAGGCTGGAGATCCTGCCGGCGCCCTCCCTCGCGACGATCGCCACGGCCTCGTCGTAGGGGATGCGGGCGAAGGGCTTGTCGAGGATCGTAGAATACCTGTCGGCAAGGCCCGGCTCGACGAATTCGCCCAGGAACGCGACCTCGTCCGGGCACCCTTCCCGCACCCCGGAGGCGAGCGACTTCACGAATGCCTCGGCGAGGGCGATGTCATCGTCGAGATCGCAGAAGGCCATCTCCGGCTCTATCATCCAGAACTCGGCGGCGTGCACCCTGGTGTCCGACGGATCGGCCCTGAAGATGGGCCCGAACGTGTACACGCTGCCCAGCCCCAGTGCGAGGGGCTCGGCCTCCAGCTGCGCGCTGACGCTCAGATAAGCCTTGCGGCGGAAGAAGTCGGCCTCGTAGTCGACTCCTCCATCCTTCACCGGGACGCTCCCGAGTGGGAGGGTCGTCACCTGGAAGGTCTCGCCCGCGCCTTCGCAGTCGCTCGATGTCAGGAGCGGCGGATGCACGTAGATGAAGCCGCGGGCATCGAAGAACTCATGGACCGACATCGCCAGCCGGTGGCGCATCCTGAACACGGCGTTGAAGGTGCCGGTCCTTGCCCTGAGCTGCGGCAGGGATCGCAGGAACTCCATGGAGTGGCGCTTGGGCTGCAGCGGGTATCCGCCGTCGACAGGCCCGATCACCTCAGCCGACGAAGCCTGCAGCTCGCGCTCCTGCCCCGCACCCCTGGATGCCACGATCCGGCCGGCCACCCTGATGCATGCGCCTGCAGTCATCCCCGCCAGCGAGGCGTCCGGGAAGGAGACCCTGTCGAAGACAGCCTGCAGGCTCGCGAAGCACGAACCGTCGTTGATCGAGGCGAACGCCACGGAGCTCGAGGTGCGGTTGTTGCGCACCCACCCGTAAACGGTCACCTCTGATCCCAGCTGGACGGACTCCAGCGCATCCCTGACGGTGGTCCTCGCGATCATTTCGACTCCTCCCGGAGAAACGGAAAAGGACAGGGACAATAATAACCGCGGGGACGCCTGCGGGAGTAGGGGAGGTTCCGGGTCCGGNCCTTGACCGGGGATTCCTCTCCCCCTATTTCGATTCGTCAGCCTCTGGAGCGGGAACAAGTCGAGAGGAGGAAGCCATGAAGCAGTACGTCGCGGAGTTCTTCGGGACCTTCTGGCTGGTCCTGGGCGGTTGCGGCAGCGCAGTCCTGGCGGCTGCCTTCCCGGGTCTCGGGATAGGGTTCGTGGGCGTGTCGCTCGCATTCGGCCTCACTGTCCTCACCATGGCCTTCGCCATCGGCCACATCTCCGGNTGCCATCTCAACCCGGCCGTTTCCATCGGCCTGTGGGCCGGCGGGAGATTCCCCGGGAGCAAGCTNGCTCCGTACATCGTCGCGCAGGTCGCAGGCGGCATCGCCGCCGGAGCGGTCCTGTTCGCGATCGCCAGCGGAAGAGCCGGATTCGACGTCTCCGCGGGCTTCGCCTCCAACGGCTACGGTGAGCACTCCCCCGGAGGGTACTCGCTGGCGGCCGCGCTGATCTGCGAGATCGTCATGACCATGATGTTCCTCCTCGTGATCCTGGGCTCCACCGATGAACGAGCCCCCAAGGGATTCGCGCCCATCGCCATCGGCCTCTGCCTGACCCTCATACACCTCATAAGCATCCCTGTGACGAACACCTCGGTGAACCCTGCGAGGAGCACCGGAGTGGCGGTGTTCGCAGGAGGCTGGGCGATCTCCCAGCTCTGGCTCTTCTGGGTGGCCCCGGTGATCGGAGCCGTCCTCGGAGCCTTCGCCTACAGGATAGTGGGTTCGCGGGACAGGTGAGTCCGGCGCGCAGGGACGGCATCACTCTGCAGGCCGGGCTGAAGGCCGGCATGCAGGGCGACTGGTGGAGCCTCTCCCCGGACGAGGTCCTTCCGCGGCTGCGGTCGACGGCCCGGGGGCTCTCGGAGGAGGAGGCCTCCTCCAGGCTCGAGCGCTACGGTCCCAACGCGATCCAGAAGCAGATGAGAGTGACGGTGCCGNTGCTCCTGCTCGGCCAGTTCAGGAGCCCCCTCGTCCTGATCCTGATCTTCGCCGCAATCGTCTCCATCGCGGTCGGAGAGTGGACCGACGCGGCCATTGTCCTGGCCGTGGTCCTCGGNAGCACGATCCTGGGATTCGTGCAGGAGTACCGCGCCGGCAGCGCGGTGGAGGCNCTCCGCTCGAAGATCACCCTGAAGTCGCAGGTCTACCGCGGAGGCAGGCTGCTCGCGATCCCCTCCGTCGAGATCGTCCCGGGGGATGTCCTCCAGCTGTCCGCCGGAAGCCTCGTGCCCGCGGACGGGATCCTCCTGGAGTCCGACGACCTGTACGTGAGCCAGGCGACGCTCACCGGGGAGACCTTTCCCGTCGAGAAGGCGCCGGGTGCGGCACCCGCCGTCTCGAGCCTGGCGGAGAGGTCCAACTGCGCATTCATGGGGACCAGCGTGAGCAGCGGGACAGCCCGCCTGCTGGTCGTCGTGACGGGNCGGGACACTGTGCTGGGCGGGATCGCCCATCGCCTCGGCATGCGTCCGTCCGAGACGGAGTTCGAGCGGGGCATCCACCGCTTCGGCAGCCTGCTGACCCAGGTNATGCTCGTTATGGTGGTGATNGTGCTCTCCTTCAACTTCCTGCTCGGGAAGCCCGCGATCGATTCGCTCCTCTTCTCGCTGGCCCTCGCGGTCGGCCTCACGCCGGAGCTGCTGCCGGCCATCGTCAGCATCACGCTCTCGCACGGCGCCCAGAGGATGGCGCGGCACGGCGTAATCGTACGCAGGATGAGCTCCATCGAGAACTTCGGCAGCATGGACATCCTCTGCACGGACAAGACGGGAACGCTCACCGAGGGCGTCGTCGGGCTGGACGGCGCGACCGACCCGCAGGGTGCAGCATCCGAAGCCGTCCTGTCCTGGGCCTTCCTCAACGCCGCATTCCAGACCGGCCTGGACAATCCGCTGGACGCCGCGATCACGGTCCAGGCGGGCAAGGCGGGCCTGGACACCTCCGCCTGGAGGAAGATCTACGAGATCCCCTACGACTTCGTCCGGAAGTGTCTGACCGTGGTGGTCGAGGATACGGGGGGCCGGAGGACCATCGTCACGAAGGGCGCCCTCGGACATGTCCTCGGACTCTGCACCGGCATTCGTGAGGGAGCCGCCGAGGCCCCTCTGGACGAGGCTGCTCGGGCGTTCCTGCTGACCAGGTTCCGTGACTGGAGCGCGCAGGGATATCGCGTCCTCGGGGTGGCGACGAGGGATTCCGGCCCCGGCGACGGGGGGTTCTCCCGCTCCGACGAGAGGGATATGGTTTTTGCCGGCTTCCTGCTGTTCCTGGATCCTCCCAGGGAGGGGATCGGGAATGTGATCCACGACCTGGAGGACCGCGGGGTCCAGCTCAAGGTGATCACGGGCGACAGCCGGGAGGTGGCGGTCCACGTTGCAGCGGCCGTCGGCCTCTCCACGGCGGGAGTGATAACCGGGAGCGAGCTCTCGTCGATGGGGGACGAGGCCCTGGTCCACCTCGCGGAGCGCACGGCGATCTTCGCGGAAGTGGATCCGAATCAGAAGGAGCGCATAATTGCAGCCCTCCGGAAGACCGGACACGTGGTAGGCTACATGGGGGACGGCATCAACGACGCCCCCGCCCTCCACGCGGCCGATGTCGGCATCTCCGTGAGCACGGCGGTGGATGTCGCAAGGGAGGCGGCGGACTTCGTCCTCCTCCGGGCCGACCTGGATATCCTGAGAGACGGCATCGACGAGGGGCGCCGCACCTTCTCGAACACGCTCAAGTACATACTGACGACGATAAGCGCCAACTTCGGGAACATGTTCAGCATGGCGGGCGCTTCGCTCCTGCTCCCGTTCCTGCCCATGACGGCGCCCCAGATCCTCCTGAACAACTTCCTCTCGGACATCCCGGCGACCACCATGGCCGGGGACAGCGTGGATCCCGAGTGGGTCAGGAAGCCGCGCCGATGGGACACCCGGTTCATCAGGGACTACATGGTGGTCTTCGGCCTGGTCAGCTCGGCATTCGACTTCCTGGCCTTCGCCACCCTCCTCCTGATCTTCCGTGCGTCGCCGGAGCAGTTCAGGACGGGCTGGTTCGTGGAATCCCTCATGACCGAGCTGGTGATCGCACTCGTCGTGAGGACCCGCCGCGTCTTCTTCAGGAGCCGCCCCGGCTCCCTGCTCCTGATCAGCACCCTGATCTTCGCCGGGGTGACCCTTGTGCTGCCCTACGCCCCCGGGGCGTCCGCCCTGGGATTCGTGCCCCTGCCGTGGAAGCTCCTGCTCGCCATGGTGTCGCTGACAGGCCTCTATGTCTTCGCTACCGAGTTCGCGAAGAAGCTTTTCTACCACCGCGAGGACATGAGGGCCGCGTGACCGTTTCCTCGACCGAAGGAGCATATCCTGGCCCTGAGCGCTTTCACTGACGCAGGAGCTCCGCCCGGCAGGGACGATCTCGAGTCCGTGCTCGGGAGCTCGGCAGATCTGTGGGAGGGCATCGAGAGGCGTCTCTCGGAGCGAATAGAAGGGCTTGCAGGGAAATGGGCCTTTGCCGGCAGGTCGTTCGGCTGGTCGTACCGGCTCCTGCTGGGGGAGCGGCGCATCCTTTACCTGATCCCGGCACGGGGCTTCTTCCTGGCCGGCATCGTCCTGGGCGGCAGGGCCGCCTCGAGTCCGGTAGGGGACTCGCTTCCGGAAGACATCAGGAAGGCGCTCGACAACGCGCCTGTGCATGCCGAGGGGCGTGGGCTCAGGTTCGAGGTCAGGACGGCGCGGGACGCAGGCGCCGTCGAGATCCTGGTTGCGATGAAGCTCTCCCCGGAATGAACGCATGACCGTGAGGCTGCGATTCTCCGACCTGCGCGCGCAGCCGGGTCTGCTTACGGGGCTGGAGCGCCTGGGAGAGGCCTGCTGGCCCGGGTTCCTGCTCCATGGCGACGTGAGGAGCTGGCATCTGCTCCCCGAGGAGTTCCCCTCGTTCCAGACCGCCTTGCTCGATCCTCTAGGAGAACCTGTCGCGGCTGGCCACTGCGTGCCCCTCTCATGGGACGGCACGATCGGCGGACTGCCTTCCCGCATCGAGGAGATCATCGCCAGGGCCTCCGCGGACCTGCGGAGCGGGAGGGTGGCAGGGGCCATCTCTGCGCTCGCGGTCCTCGTCCGGCCCGACATGCGGGGAAGGGGGCTCAGCCGGGCCGTCCTCGAGCGGATGAAGATTCTCGGGTCGCGCCGCTCCTGCACATGCCTGATCGCCCCCGTGCGCCCCGTCCTCAAGGAGCGATGGCCGCTGGCCTCCATGGAAGCCTATGCCGGGTGGAGGGATGCGGAGGGCGCACCGGTCGATCCCTGGATCAGAACCCATTGGCGGATGGGCGCATCGATCCTTGCCGTCGCACCGGACACGCTGACGGTCACCGAGTCCGTCGCCGGGTGGGAATCCTGGACCGGCCTGTCGTTTCCCGCCAGCGGGTCGTACTGCATCCCCGGGGGTCTCCAACCGCTGGAGATCGACCTGGAGGCCGACAGAGGGACATACAGGGATCCGAATCTGTGGATGGTCCATCGCATCGATGCATCAACAGGCCTGCCGGAGGACTGCGATCCCGATCCAGGTCTCGATCGTGTCGGCGACCCTCCTCCAGNGCTCGCTGCGCCCGATGCCGGCCCGGGGGGCTCCGCCTTCACAAGCCGTCCTCGACCATGGGCAAGCTGGAGGTGATCTGACACTCCCCCTCCCGGTCGACATGGGCTGCTGTCGGGAGGCTTCCGGGAATCCCGCCGCCCTGGGTCGGAGGGAGGCGCCGCAGAGCCGATGGATATATTCAGGCATGTCAGGCAACCGGAGGGTGGGATCCTGAGAGCTCTCGTACTGGTCAGCTGCAGATGGCTGAACGCCACTGCGGAGGGTGCTGTGGCGCAGGCTTCGTGCCTCGCAGGGGCAGGCGCCGAAGTGGCGCTGTGCGCCGCGCCCGGCTCCCCGGTTCACTCCCTGGCGGCGGAGTGCGGACTGCGCGTCCTGCCGCTCTCGCTGGACGGCCTCCGATTCCTTCCGGGCGCCCTCTCGCTGGCGCGGCTCGAGAAGCGCTGGAGGCCAGACTTCGTGATCGCACACCGCTCGGAGGACCAGGCTGCCGCAGTGCTGGCCGGAGGGCCTGCCAAAGTCGTCAGGGTGCGTTCGGACATCAGGAGGCCCAGGCCGGGGAGGCTCGGCCGTCTCGTCTCCTCCAGGACGGATCTGGTCGTCCTCGCCTCGGAGTTCATGGCCTGTTCCGGGTACGGCGGGGGCGGGAGAAGGCCCGTGGCGGTGGTGCCCTTCCCGGTGGACACCGCGAGGTTCCGGCCACGGGGGCGCGCGGAGGGCAGGCTGCTGGTCGCGGCGGCCAGGATGAGCGAGGTCAAGGGGCACGAGACACTCCTGCGCGCGCTTGCTGCGATGCCCGGCGCCAGGGCCGTGATCGCGGGCCCCCCCGCGCAGAGGACCCTGGACGAGATGGCCGCGCTGGCCTCCTCGCTCGGCGTGGGGGACAGGGTGGAGTTCCCCGGGAGGATCGAGAGGATAGAGGAGCTCTACTCGCGGGCTGCCCTGGGGGTCGTGACCAGCCTCGGGAGCGAAGCTGTGTCGCGGACGGCCATGGAGATGCTCTCCAGCGGGCTGCCCGTCCTCGCGGCGGCCACGAACGGGCTCGTCGACATGGTGCAGGACGGGATCACCGGCCTGCTGCACCCGCCGGGTGACTGGAGGACGCTCGCCGCCCAGGCCGTCTGGCTGCTGGACAATCCGCCGGCGAGGGCGGCATTGTCGGCGGGCGCCAGGCGCTCGATGCTCGAGAGGTACTCGGCGGAATCCGTCGGCAGGGCCTGGATGGAGCTTCTCTCCGACGCCGGGAGATGGAACAAGCCCTGATCGTGCGGGTAATCCATGCGAGGCACACCAACCGATGGATTGGATGGGATGATGATCTCTGCTCTTGTCCTGGCGGCTTCGGCCCTCGTGGCCCTGGGCGATCCGGGGGACTATTCCCCCAGATACGTCGAGAACAACGCTTTCGGTCCGGGCGAGAGGCTCGTGTTCAGCGTCGAGTACGGGATCGTGAAGGCGGGGACCGGNACGCTCTCGGTGACGGGTCCGGAGGAGTACGAAGGTCTCATGGCNTGGAGGATTTCGGCGAGCGCCAGGTCCAATCCGGCCTTCAGCGCCTTCTTCCGGGTGAACGACCTGAACGAGGCTCTCCTCGACGCTGTGCAGTTCCATACGCTCCGGTTCTACAAGAGCCTCGAGGAGGGAGATTACGCTCATTCCGAGCAGGTCCTCTTCGACCAGGAGGCTGGCACGGCCCTGTATCCGGAGGAGGAGGATCCCGGGGAGAGGGTGTGCGAACTGCCCCCCCACGCCCTGGACGTGCTGAGCTGCCTCTACTACGCGCGGACCCTGCCACTCGAGGTCGGCGAGACCTATGTCATGGACTGCCACACCGACAACGACAACTATCCGCTCGAGGTGACCGTGCTCAGGTCCGAGAGGGTTCGCGTGCCCGCGGGGACCTTCGACTGCGTCCTCGTCCAGCCCAGGCTCGCCGCCCAGGGCATCTTCGACCAGCAGGGCGAGATACTCGTCTGGATGACGGACGACTCCCGCCACATGCCCGTGCTCATGCGGAGCGCGATCGTCATCGGCGAGATAGCCTGCCTCCTCGAGAGCTACACCGAGGGCACCGTGATGGACATCCCCGACCCGTTCGAGGCCGATTGACGGATTTCCCTGCACTCGAAGCCGCAGCCGCGGCATGGATAGCGGCGCTCAGGGATGAGGGGATCTCCGGGAGGGTGCTCTCCCGGCTCTCCAACGGGCTTCGCGCAGAGCTTCTGGACGGGTCCGCCTCCTGTCGCGTCAACCTCCACTCCTCGGATGCCAGGGGATTCTCCGTCGTCTACGCCGGAGGTTCCCGCGAGCTGGCCGCGGCGGCATCGGGCATCGGCCGCCTGAGTGGAGCGGGGCGACCACTTCCGTCCAGGCCCTGGATCGGGAGCGACGAAGCCGGGAAGGGCGACTATTTCGGCCCGCTCGTGGTCTCGGCGGTCTGCCTCGACAGGGTGGCGGCGCGCCGCCTGTCCGGGATGGGAGTCGTCGACTCCAAGCGGCTCGAGGATTCCGACATGGTGGAGCTCGCACCATCCATAATGGAGATCAGCGCGGCGTACAGCGTGGTGGCTCTGGGGCCGAGGGAGTACAACTCGGCCTTCGACAGGGCCCGGGCGTCCGGCAGGAACAGCCTGGACATGCTTGCCGTCATGCACGCGAGGGCCATAACCGACGTGGCGGAGCGGTGTCCCGACCCGGAAGTCGTCGTGGTCGACAAGTTCGGCCCCGAGAAGAGGATCGGACCCCTGCTGCCGAAGGGGCTCCCGCTGGACCTGCGGGTGAGGGGCGAGTCCGATCCTGCGGTGGCCGCGGCCTCGATCCTCGCCAGGTGCGAGTACATGCGGCAGCTCAGGGCTCTCTCGGACACGATCGGAGTCGCGCTTCCCGCAGGCTCGTCCTCAGGGGCCGACGATACGGGACGCAGGGCGGTCGCCATCCATGGCAGCGCCATCCTCCTGGAGATCGCCAAGTATCACTTCTGCAACACGAAGAAGATCCTGCCCATATTCACCACTTGACAACTCCGGTTGCTTGACCGGATATTCCCTTGCGTGCTGCACCGTCCTGCGGCGGTGCATATCTGTATATGTAGAAAAACGGTTCCCAATCCTGCGCAACGTGTCCGAAAGGAGAATGGCAATGAGGTACTTCGTTATCGCGGCGCTCATCGCGATGACTCTGGGCATGGCCTGCGGCCAGCCCGGTCAGAACACCCCGGCAGACAGCACAGCGGTCGTCACCCCCACGGTCGACTCCACCGCCGTTCAGCCCGATTCCGCGGTTGTCCCGGCCGTCGATTCGACTCTCGTTCCCGACTCGGCTGCCGTCATCGACAGCGCAGCCGTCCAGGCCGCCCCGGTCACCTCGGCGATCAACGGGTAGCTGAAGCCTCGAGAGAGTTGCGGCGGCGCTTCGGCGCCGCCGTTTCCATATCCGGGATCGCATGCCCCTGATCCTCACGGCCCCGCAGGCACCCGGCCGGCGCCCTCCACCGGATCCCTGCGTCCGCCACGCTCCCAGAATCCCGCAAGCTCCGTCATCCCCTCGCCCAGCAGCGGCATCGAGCCGTCCCTCAGCCAGTGCTCCGGCATGAGAGGCCAGAAGGGCTCCTGGGAGAACCGGCGGTCCATCAGAACCAGCACCCCCCTGTCCTCCGGGCCGCGGATCAGCCTGCCCGCGGCCTGTATGACCCGGTTCATGCCGGGGATGACCATCGCCGTGAAGAAGCCGTCGCAGCCGTCATCCTCGTAGCCGGCCTGGAGCAGCCTGGTCCTCAGGTCCGGAGAGGGCAGGCAGGGACCGACGACGATCGCGCCCTTCCTCGCCGGGGCGCGCAGGTCGACGCCCTCCGCGAACACCCCGCCGGAGACGGTCAGGACCAGCGCGTCCTTCTGCTCGATCCTCCCGAGGAACTCGGTCCTCTCCGGGGGCGACATCCCGGGCCTCTGCACCATCACCGGCAATCCGCGCTCCGCGAGCGGTCCCGCCGCCATGCTCATGTATTCATAGGAGGGGAAGAAGACCAGATAGGTGCCCGGGCTCGTCGCGTAGATGCCTGCGATCCTGGCGACCAGGGTCGGGAGCGTGCGCTGTCTCGACCTGTACCGGGTGTCGACGCGGGCGTCGATCCAGACTCCCAGGTTCTCCCGGGGGAACGGGTACGGCGTCCTGAGCATCGCAGTCCAGTCAGGCATCCCCAGCGCCTGCCTGAAGTGATCCTGCGGCTTGAGCGTGGCCGAGAAGGCAGTAGTGCTCCGGCACGCTCCCATCCTCTCGCCGAGGAAGCTGGATGCGTCGGTGCAGAACCACTGCACGATCGCATCGCCCTTCTCACGCCTGTAGAGGAGGTGGAACCGGGAATCGGCCTGGTCCCTCAGCCTGGCAAAATCGTTTATGGCGAACATCATCTCGATCAGATCGTCCGGGATCCTGCCCAGCGCCTTGTCGGCGGCCCTCCGCCAGGAGTCCTCCATGACGGGAAGCTCCAGAGTCCTGGGCAGCTCGAACTCGGGCAGGCCCTCGTCCACGGCCTGCCTCTCCAGGGAGGAGAAGAGCTTCCTCCATGGCGTGAGCAGCCTCGAGAAGGACCTCATCTCCTTCGGCAGGGGCTTCAGGGCCTTCAGCGTCGATTCCCTCATCCCGGGGGAGTAGTATTCCCTGGAGCGGGGGACCAGGTTCGCCGCCTCGTCTATCAGCAGGGCACAGGAGGCGGCCGTGGCCGGATCGGCGAAGAAGCGCCTCAGGAACACATGGGGATCGAAGGCGTAGTTGTAGTCGCAGACGACCACGTCGCAGTAGAGGCTGAGGAGCAGGCTCAGCTCGAACGGGCAGACGACGGCCGACGCGGCCTCGACCAGCAGGACGGCGGGATCGATTATCCCGGCGGCGAGGAGCCGGCCCGGCAGATCGTTGTCGCGGACGCCCGAGCCGAAGTGCTGGGCGTACCTGCAGTCCTCCATCCTGCAACGCCTGTTCCCCGCGAGGCAGATCCTCTCGCGCGCTGTTATGAAGATGGCCCTGACGGGAAGGCCTCCGGCGGTCATGCGCTCGAGTGTCTCGCGGACGATCTTCTTGTGGGTGTCCTTGGCGGTCAGGAAGAACAGGGTCAGCCTCCGGGCGAGCACCTCCGGCAGAGCCCCGGAGAGGACGGCCGCGGTCTTCCCCGTGCCGGTCGGGGCCTCGATGAGGGCGCAGGATCCCTCCTCGACCGCCGAGGCCGAGGCCTCCATCATGTCGCCCTGGCCCGGCCTCATGTCCTCCCANGGGAAGGTGAAGGTCTCCAGGCCCTTCCGCTGGGCCTCCCTGATCCGGACCTCCCTCTCCAGATCCTCCGACACTCCCCTGAGCAGGTCCATCCAGGCCGAGGCGATCCTGGGATCGGCGGGATCGACATCCAGGATCCGCACGCGCCTGG
>JGI20214J51088_10001102_pt1 | contig 18349 bp, 19 predicted proteins | sample WetSurMetagenome_FD_51088 | JGI IMG/M metagenome (IMG submission 51088) | reverse complement strand
TTTTTCTGCATGGCAGATTTGAATTCAATCGGGTTTGTAACTCCTTTTATAGTAAGTGTTCCGCTTACAACCGCATTACCTTTATCGAACGGAGTACTGCCGGTGACAACCAGTTTTGCTGTCGGGAAATTAGTAACTCCGAAGAAATCATCTGATTTCANATGCCCTTCAAGCCTGGCATTTGATTCTGAATCTTTAATAGATGCCATATCAATAATAAACTCGCCTGATGTAATTTTATCATTCTGCCAGTTAAGCCAGCCCGACTGAAGCTTTATCGTCCCGGTATGCTGACCTGTGACTTTTTCTCCCAACCATAGCAGTTTAGTATTTGTGGTGTCTGCAACCAGTTTTTGTTGCGCTGCAACATTAATCAGAAGAAAAGCTGATAATGCTAAAGACAGTAAAACTTTTTTCATTTCTCAATTGATTTTAATTCACAACTAAACAACAGGCCCTGACCTTTTGTTCAATCTTACTTTAAACAATTGANCTGATTAAGCAAAGAAAGGAGGATTAAGAGCTTCAGAGTTTCAGAATATTCAATCCCCCACTTATTTCAAATACCATGCCTGTGGAGAAACTCCAGTCACCCCGGGCAATAGATGCAACTGCCTTACCGATTTCAGCCGGTGCTCCCCATCTTTTTTGAGGGATAAGACCATCACCAATCAGCTTATCGTATTTGTCTTTGATTTTTGCAGTCATATCAGTTTCGATTATTCCGGGACGAACTTCATAAACAAGAATACCCTCCCGTGATAACCTGTCGGCAAAAATGGTTGAAGACATGCTGAGACCTGCCTTCGAAACACAATATTCCGCTCTGTTTGTGGAGGATCGTACAGATGACACTGATGTAACAAAAACTATTACCGGTCTGAACTCAAACATCTGCTGTTTAAGCCATATCATTTCCCTGGCTATTTTCTGAGCAAAGAAGAAAGGACCTTTGAGGTTAATATTCATTACGCGGTCATAACTCTCTTCAGTCATATCGAGAACATCATTTCGCTCAAGAGGTGCTACGCCTGCATTGTTAACCAGAATATCAATTCTTCCATATCTTTCAAGTATATTCGAGACAACTTCTTTCTGACAGANAGTACATGAAATATCAAGGCCTATCGGAAAAAACTGAGCTCCTCTCTTTTCTATTTCCGGACCAAGCATTTCCATCCCTTCACTATCAACTGAACGTCCAATAGCTGCAATATCATATCCTTCGGTTGCTAAAGAGATTGCCACCGACCTGCCTATGCCTCTGCTGGCGCCTGTAATTACAGCTACAGGTTTGTCATTCATTAGGAAAAGAGTATGCTCAGGTTATCCAGTAAATTCGGGTTTAAAGGTAATAATTTGCATGACTTTGTCAACAATAGGGAAAAATATATTCTCGATAATATATGTGCCATTCTTCAGACCACGATTTGGGGCTGACCGTTAAGGAACACTCTTCAAATAAATATGCATCTTAGCAGGAATAATTCATTTCATTTCTGAGATACGATTCAAAGAGCTAACTTTATCACGATTGTACAGGATTTCATTCCAGTTTGTGGTAAATTTTACTGCACAGAAGTAATCAGGTGAATAAATTATTGATCAATATTGCTGCACTTATATTTTCATCCACAGGACTTTTTTCGCAAAGAGCATATACTTCCGAATTCAGTCTAGGATACGGATACTATGAAACATTCACACTGGGTTTCAGCTATTACCTGAATCCTGTCCACAAAATCGGGATAGCTGCCGGATCGAGTTTCATGATAAATAATGAAATGTACTACTCTGTCAGTTTATCAGATAACATTGCACTGTTCAGAACAAAAAAGGATAAATTTCAGAATTACAAATGGTTCTTAACCGGTAAAGTACTCTACTGGGATATGAAGGATAAATTCTACAGATGGAATGTTCTTTCACTTTCTCCCGCATTAACAAGAAGCATTCCGATAAATAGTAATCTGAATTTAGCCCTGGATATTGGCCCGGTTTTTAATATCGTTCTTGAGAGTTATCGAAGAACATATGAAGGCTTAGGCTGGCCATATCATATTATGCCAAACATGAGGATATTAATTAATTACAGATTATAGTCCTGTATGAAAAAACATATAATATTTCCAGTTATATTTTTCTTATGTTTTACTACATGTGAAAAGATTAAATATTATCCACATGAACCAATCACTGATGTAAAAACCAGAATACTCGCACATAAAGGAGGGGGAAACTTTGAATATCAGGACAATACCCTGGCCTCTGTACAAAACAGTCTGGGTGCAGTTGATGGTGTTGAGGTCGATATACAGCTGAGTAATGACAGAACAATATGGCTCTCTCATTCCTCTGTTTTACCTCCCTGCACAGGACAGACTGCTGATTGTTTCACCAGTGCACATGATTTTGAAATAATTGCACTGGACAGCTGTCTGGGAAAAGATTATACCATTACTACACTTGATACTATTTTCTACTATCTGAAAACATATTACCCTGAAAAATGTATTTCAATAGATGTTAAAGCNTGGAATCCCTGTGATGTTTCAACTTTGGATATACCGGGGCTGATGAATGTTATCGCGGAAGAAATTATTAAACTGGTTACCAAATATCATCTTAAGGATCATGTTATGGTTGAATCAGAAACCGCCACTTTTCTGAATTTCATCAAAAGACACAGCAGTGGGATTGCTATTTATTTAGGAACCCTGGGAGATTTTGAGAGAGGGATCGGGCTGGCACTTCAGGAAGGATATGATGGGATTTCATTCAAATATAAATTTGATGAGGAAATAACTGCTGAACATATTCAGATGATCCATACAAAAGGACTGAGAATTCACTTATGGACAGTAAATGAAGAGTCTGATTTAATTGAAGCATTATCACTTAATCCTGATTATATCCAGACCGATAATATCGAATACTTTAAAAACCCGGGATTGAAATAAATCCCTTAGCTTTTCCTGAAATTTACCGATCTCTGACTTATCCACGACCCCCTGGCAAGAGATCCGGCATAATAGCCAACAAGTCTGAAAAAAATAATTGTACGTGCGAAGAGCTTTGGAATAAAAAAGAAAACCAGTCCGGATATTGCTATAATTCCAGATGAGATCAGGTTATTAATTACAAGAAAAAACTGTATCAGTAACCTGTTAAATCCCGATTTGTGCTTACTGATATATAAATGTCTGGAAATATGAACTTCTGTTTTTGTCAATGACGCCGTATGAACATTTATTCTTGAACTTCCTCCGTGATTATGTTCAATTGAAATATTCCTGCAGAATGCAATTACTCCATTATTATCCCGCACTCTTTTACAAAGATCAACATCTTCAAAGTACATCCAGAAATTTTCGTCAAACCCTCCTACTTTATTAAATATCTCTTTTCGTATTAATACTACTGAACCTGAAACCCAATCTGGAAAAACTACTTCTGACTCCCGGCTTCCGACTTCTGACTTCCTTTTCCTGAATATCGCTCTTTGGATCCCGGTCAGGTTGAAAAATTCCGGAAAAGATCCTGTGGCTATACTTTCTTTCCCTTGCTCATTCACCTGCCGGCAGGAGAGTATTGTATAGGCAGGATTTTGTTTTGCAGTATAAATAAACTTCTCAATTTCAGATTCATTAGCCACAGTATCGGGATTCAGAAATAACAGGAATTCACCTTCAGCATTCCGGCTTCCCAGGTTACATCCGTTTGCAAATCCTCCATTAATAGTATTATATATGAACCTGAACTTTGAAAACTGTTTTTCAATTTCATGAATTCTGGCGTCTCCCGAATTGTTATCGATAATAATCACTTCGCATGTGAAACTTGTCCCTGTGAATGAATTCAGTGATTCAAGACATTTTATCAGCCGTTCCCATCCTCTGTAGCAGACTATTATTATCGAAAGATCTGTCATATCAGCCAAAATTACATTTTTATCTTGATTTATCTGGTTGCTTGGTGCTGGTTGCTTTTTAACTACATCACCTGTCATCAATAATACATAATACATCCTTTTTACTTGTTTTCATTCTTTGCCTCTATGTCCTCCAATTCCTCAGTCTCCCCTTCTCCTGTTCCCCCTGTCTCCCTGTCATCTTCATCCTCCTCCATCCACTCAATAACAGGGCGTTGAGGTCCTTCATTTTTGTACCAGACTGCCAGTACAACACCGGAAAAGAATCCAAGCATGTGGGATTCCCATGATACATTCTTATAAATTCCCGGGAATATCCCCCAGACCATTGAGCCATACAAGAACACAATAAGCAAGGATAGTGCTATCAGTCTGAAATATCTTCTTATGATCCCGCTGAAAAACAGGAAAGAGGCGAGACCATAAACCAACCCGCTTGCACCTATATGCCACGCTTCCCTTCCTGCTATCCAGACCAGGAATCCAGTTAGAAAAAATGTCCACCCAAAAACCTTAAGAGCCACTTCTGAATAGAAATAAAAAAGGGCCACTGACAGAAAAAACAATGGTAAAGAGTTATTGAATAGATGCTTAAAGTCAGCATGAATAAAAGGTGAAAAGATAATTCCCTCTAACCCTTTTAATGTCATGGGAAATATTCCGAATCCTGAAAAATCCAGATCAAAAAGCAGTTCAATGATCTTTACAAGCCACATAAAAAAAACAAAAATCCCAGGTATAATCATGCTCAAAAGAAGCTTTTTCCTGTAAAAGGCTCCTTCTGCAATAATATCTGAACTGGTGTCTGACATTTATAACCTGGGTACTGGTTGCTGGTTAATCACATTGTCTATCGTCTATAATACATAATACATCCTTTCTCCCCCTCTCCCTTTCGCCTCTTCATTCTTCCCTAGTCTCTCCCCGGAAATACAATCCCGGCAGAATTCCTTATCCTGTCAAGAGTATTCATCAGGATAAGGCTGAAAGAATGAGGAACAATATCACTTTCGGTTTTTCCATTGTCAAGGCATCGCATAACCTCCATAGCTTCAAACTGATAACCCATGCCTTCAGGCAAAAGGGAGTATTCCTGATCCTTTTTCCCATTCATAGCAACTTTAAGAACCTGCGACATATCCCTGGCACGTGAGAAAAACAGATTCCCGTTTTCGCAGAAGAGATCGCATCCTATTCCCGCCACTGTTCTGAATGAGCTGTACAAAGTGGCCATGCGGCCATCGTTATATCCAAAAATAATACTTATTGAGTCTTCCGAACCGGTTTCGGAAAATGAAGCTTTCGCGATTACCTCATCAGGAACGCCCATGAACCAGAGAGCATCGATAACAGAGTATATTCCAATATCAAGAAGTGAACCACCTCCCAGGGTTAGATTGAATTTTCTGTCGGAGGCATTATATTGAGCCTGAAATGCAAAACGGGAATCGAGATGAATAATTTTTCCTGTTTCTCCACCAAGAACTATCTCTTTTGTTTTCTGATATAGAGGTTGAAACGGCGTCCAGAGTGCCTCCATGAGAAATACTTTCTGCTTTTCAGCTTCCCGGGTCATAGCATCAACCTCCCTGCTGTTCAATGCAAACGCCTTTTCACAGAGAACAGCTTTTCTGTTCTTAAGACATAGCATTGTATGTTCATAATGAAAAGAATGCGGAGAGGCTATGTATATTATATCAACTGCATCATCTTCTGCCAGTTCTTCATAACTGCCATAGAATTTTTTAAAACCAAACTCACTTGCGAACTGTTTTGCTCTCTCAGTATCGCGCGATCCTACTGCATATAACTCAACATTTTCGAGCAATTTAAGACCTCTCGTAAACTTAGCAGACATCTTTCCCGGAGCAAGGATCCCCCATTTATACTTCTTTTTCATTCTGATACTAAAATTTTGCTAAATATAGAGATTAGTTGCCGATTTCGTTCCCCTTATGACCTTACCTGTGAAAGAGTAAATGTACCATAGAAGATAAATTGAGTGGTCATTTTCGCCTAAAACAAAAATTTTAAAGTGAAATAATTAAATTTTTCAAAAATAATTGAATGTTTATCTTACTGTATTTCTGATAATTACAAAATATTATTAAAATAATTGCAATATTATTAGTACTATGTATTGCATAGTATATTATTTTATATATATCTTTGTATTGTCATGTTACATGTATTAAACAGTAGTAAATAATAAAAAGAACCATGAAAATCACAGTAAGCATTAATCTCGGGGGGTATTCTTTCAATATCGACGAAGATGCCTATGCCGAATTGAAGATGTACCTCAGGAAACTCGAGCTTCATTTCGCAGGAGAGGATAGCTCATCAGAGATACTTTCAGATATCGAGACACGTATTGCGGAACTATTCCGTACAAAGATCACCAGCTACAAACAGGTAATAAACATTGATGATGTTCACCAGGCTATATCCATTATGGGTACGCCTGAAGACATTTCCGATAATGACGGACCTTCGGCCCGTGATAAGTTTTCAACTCCTGGTTACCACCGGATGTACCGTGATCCCGACCATCGGGTGATTGGCGGAGTATGCTCCGGAATGGGAGCCTACTGGGACATTGATCCTGTAATTGTCAGGGTAATTTTTATTGCCCTTGTCCTTGCCGGAGGAATTGGCGCCATGGTTTACCTGATCTTATATATTGTTATTCCTGAAGCAAAAACGACTGCCCAGAAGATTGAAATGAAAGGCGATCCTGTGAATATTCACAATATTAAAGACTCAGTGAAAAAAGAATTTGATACTGTAAGAAAGAACATGAAAATCTGACAGACAGGCTATTTATAAATGAAGCGTAAATTAATAAAATTACATATCATGGATTTAGAAAATAATAAAGCGCAAATGCGCAAAGGGATCCTGGAGTACTGTATCTTATCGGTATTATCCAGAAGTTCCTGTTATGCCAGCGACATAATCAAGGAACTTAAAGAAGCAGAGGTGATCGTGGTAGAGGGTACACTATACCCATTACTCACCAGGCAGAAAAATGCAGGATTGCTTAGCTACCGCTGGGAAGAATCGCAACAGGGGCCACCAAGGAAATATTATGAGCTTACAGAAGAAGGCCGGAACTATCTTGCCGAACTCGATAAATCTTGGCAGGGGCTCGTTGACTCAGTCAATCAGATCAGAACCAGGTAATTGATAACTAACCATTTAAATTAAAAATGATGGACAAGACAATAAATATAAATATTTCCGGCACCCTGTTTCAGATTGATGAAGAGGCTTTCCGGATCCTGCGTGATTATCTCCTGGCTATAAATAACCGTTTCCGAAATGTTCAGGGTGGCCTTGAAACTATAGAGGATATAGAGTCCCGCATTGCAGAAATATTCCAGTCACAAAAAGGATTGGCAGGGGTTATAACAAAAGAAAATGTTGAGGCAATGATTGCAATAATCGGCAAGCCTGAAGATTTTGATCATGGTGATTACGAAGCTGTTCCACCACCATATACTTCACAGAAAAAAAGAATGTACCGTAATCCCGAGGATAAAATAATAAGCGGAGTCAGTAGCGGGATAGGCGCTTATCTGAACACCGATCCTGTTATTTTCAGGGTACTGTTTGTTCTTTTTACTGTATTTTTCGGAACAGGATTCCTTCTCTACATAATCCTCTGGATAGCTCTTCCCGAAGCGAAAAGTGATTCTCAGAAGAGAGAGATGTACGGTGATAATTTTCATTCTGCCAGATCACAAAACCTAAGTACTGACAAGATTAACAACGTAAATGGTTCAGTGAATACTCCATCTTACAGCTCTTCCTCATCCGTTGGTAATGCATTCAATGAAATTTTCAGGGCTATCGGAAGGGTATGTTATATTATTTTAAGGATATTCCTGATAATTATCGGAGTTAGCCTTGTTCTGACAGGGTTCCTTGCAATATTGAGTTTTGTACTGGTTTTTATATTTCATTACCCGGGTACATTTTCAACACATGAGTTTGGTACAAATTTCGTATATATCCCTGATTTTCTGAATTATATAGTGACACCTTCCGCAGCACCATGGATAATTGCTCTGACAACGATCGCATTTATATTACCGATGCTTGCCCTGATTTACTGGGGCGTAAAAATGATCTTCTGGTTCAGGGCAAAAGATGGAGTGGTAAGTCTGGCCGGCTTTGTTATCTGGGTATTATCTGTAGCGGCACTGTCAATAATTCTTTTCAATGAAGGGATAAGCTTTGCCGAAACCGGTAAAATATCTTCAGAGAAAATTTTTACTCATACACCGGATACTCTTTATATAAAAGCTGGTAAAAAAGTCTCTGACCTGAAATTTGATAAGGAACTATCACTCACTCATGAAGCATACACTGTTTTTATAAATGAAGAGAAGAAAGAAATATATATCAGGCCACATCTTAACGTTAATAACTTTTGGGATAATGTTGTAAAAGTTGAAGTCAGAAAACGTTCCACCGGCCGTACTCAGTTTGAAGCAATGAAAAAGGCTGAAGGGCTGTCATATAATTTCGACATAACCGGAGATACCCTGATCCTTGATGAATACTTTGAAATACCATCAGGACGCAAATGGTCAGCCGATAATGTCAGCATTGATCTCTCCATCCCTGTCGGGACCATATTAAAACTTGATTCAGCATCAGAGAATCTTTTGCATGCATATTCAGGTTATGACAATGATGATAATACATTTAGTCCAGGCTGGGAATACCGGAACAGAATATGGACATTAACAGATGAAGGTATAAAACCGCTTAGTACACATTCTTCAAAATAAAAAGAATTCTTGTTTTTTCATTCCTGATTTTCTTCCCTGACATCCGGTATCGGTTTTCGGTACCGGATTTCTCTTTGTGTTAATAATGTGTTAAACCTAATTTTTTAGTTGTTGTACAATATTCCTTTACATATCTTCGTTCCCGTTTTAATCATCTAACCAATTAATTATACATGAAAAGAATATCCCTGATTTTTACACTGGTATTACTATGTTTGAATGCTTTCTCTCAGGACGTTGTAACAAAATCGGATACTTTGCGTAAGGATGCTCTGAACGTTTTTATGAACGCAAGCGATTATATTCGTAAAGAAATACCATATGTCAACTATGTAAGAGACATTAAAGATGCCGGTGTCTATATAATGGATACCTCTCAAAGAACAGGTTCAGGTGGTCAGGAGTACAGTTTTTTTCTCGTCGGTCAAAATGAGAATGCCGGTATGCGTGATACCCTTTCATTCGTTACTTCGCCTGATGAAACACAGGATGAGATCAGGATAAAGGAAGTAAGAACTTTAAAAATGGGACTCATGCGGTATGTCGCCAAAACTCCTCTTTCGAAATATATGAATATCAGCTTCAGTGAACCGCTTTCTGAAACCGTATCTACCGATAAATGGGACAGTTGGGTATTCCGGTCATCAATTTATGGATTTTTACAGGCTGAAAAAACCTATAGCAATACGTATGTTTCAGGGAATCTTTCAGCAAACAGGATAACCAAAAACTGGAAGATTAATATAAACGGGAATTTAAACCAAAATGAAGACAAGTACATTATTGACGATACAACAACTATCATTGGTACCAATTCCTCAAAATCGTTCAACACACTTATTGTAAAAAGTCTTACTGATCACTGGTCTGTTGGTGGTACAGCACGTTTTGGAGCCTCATCGTACAACAATGAAACATTTAGAGTGGCGCTGATGCCGGGGATAGAGTATGATGTGTTCCCTTATTCTGAATCAACAAGAAGACAATTAAGACTCTTATACACTGCTGGTTATAATTATGAAAGCTATACTGATACCACCATTTATGACAAAATGAAAGAGCATTTATGGATCCATAGTCTTACTGCTTCTTATGAAGTGGTTCAAAAATGGGGAAATATCGATATCAGTATAGGCTATAGCAACTATTTGCATGACTGGAGCAAAAACAACCTCTATATCCAGGGGTTTGTTGATCTCCGTATTGCGAAGGGACTATCTATTAATATTGGAGGAAGTGCTTCTCTTATTCATGATCAGTTAAGTCTGGTTAAGAAGGATGTTCCTGTAGATCAGATATTACTAAGACGTCAGCAACTGGCAACTCAATACTCATACTTTACAAGCTTCGGACTGACATACACTTTTGGATCAATTTATAATAATGTTGTGAATCCTCGATTCGGTAATGGAGGAGGCGGCGGAATGACTATAATGATGAATTAATAAAATAATTCATTTAGCATTGTTTTGTTTAAAAGGGACGTTATATTCAGCGTCCCTTTTTATTTAAAACTGATATAATCAAATATTTAAATAGCCCTTCAACGTACTTCTGCCAGAAGAAACCTTCGATATTTTTACTATTATATTATTGTTGTTACTCTTTTTCTGTAGTACCTTTAAACAATGATTTACAATATTTAAAACAGGAAACAATGACAGTACAGACTATCTTAATAATTTTTATTGTCTTGCTGCTCGTATATATTGTTTTTTTGCACATCCAGGTGGCAAAAAGAAATATATTTATTGAATCGACAGTAAGAAGATTATCCGGTATTGAAAAAAGCCGGAGTATGGATGAAATGATGGCCTTTCTGCTTGAGATTCAGAAACTAAGCCTGTATAGCTCATATTTTCAGGATAAAATCCTTGATGAGAGTACAACAGATTTTATTCTTGAAAATGAAAAAGATTCCAAAATTTTCATCCATTATACCAAAGAAGAAACTGATGCCAATAATATTCTGAAGGAGGGTTTCAGGTTTGCCGATTCATTCTATAAAACCGCCTTACCTGTCTCAAAAGACAAACTTGATCTTATAACCAAGCATAACCGTCGTAAATCTTTCGGAGAGTACCTGATAATTATTTGTATATCAAATGACATCGTAAATTTTTATTCGCTTGAACTTGAAAAAGCCGGAATAAAGAATCATTCATTTGAAAACATACTGACAGAAACTTCTACTTCAAGAAATGACAATTCTGACACAGTATATGTTTTATCATCGAGATTTATCAAAGGTTATGTTAACCATCATACAGGTGAAATTGTTAAGAATCCGTCATTTGATCCGTGGTATAATTCACCTGACTTCATGAAAAATATCTATCATCTTAAAACAAATAAAAATTTCACTTCCTAATGAAAAAAAAGATATAATTATATTTGAGAAAAAATAAAACCGATCATATGAAAAAGTCCGTTTTACTATTTCTCGTATTCAGTTTAATAATTTCGAATCCCGGAAACGCTCAGGGATTACTTAAAAAAGTCACAAAATCAATGACCAATGAACTCCTGGGGAAACCACAGGAGAGTTCAAATAACAAGAATTCAAACCAGCCTGAACCAGCATGTGCATGTGATAAGCCTGAGCTTGTTATGGAAATGGGAGGAAATCTTCAACTCGACTATTCTGAAGTTACAATAAGTGTTTCCGATGATGGCAGGATTCTCGCAAAACAGCGCTATACTAATGATTATTATATTGTCCAGAGTGGTGCAACAGTGGGACCTTTAAAGCCCGGGGATAAAAGGTTAAAAGGATTTGAGGATTTTGTTGAACCTGATAGAGACAACGTTCCGGACAATTCAACAGGCGAAGAATCTGGGGAAAAGAATCCCTGGATCAAATATGAATACATTACCAGATCAGGAGAAAAATATCTTATAACATTTGGTGGAAAAACATATGGCCCATACGGTGCAATAAACGGCTTTGCGGTTTCACAAACAAAAGAGAAGTTTGCTGCAATCGTGGTAGAAAATACACCCTACTCTAAAATGGATGCGAAGAAGATGGAAGCTGCAATGAAAAATGCCAAAACCGATCAGGAGAAAATGGACCTTTCAATGCAATATGCCCAGCAGATGCAGCAAAATATGATGGATGGCGGAGGCCCGGCTGCTATGCAACCGAAGTTTATTTCAAATATCCCGGATGTAGTCTATGATCCGATAAAGACCATCAATGGCACATTAAAAGGGAACCTTAAATATGACGATATATTTTTGGTTGCTTACGATAAAATCATGGACCTTAAAGGAAATACTATAATGCCGATTGTACCTGAAGCCTTTGGCTCTGAGAGGCTTTTCCTCAATACGAATAATACTAAATACGCTTATTATAACTATGGGACACTCACGTTCAATGATAAAACTACTCTGTCAGAACTGTTCGGTCTTCGTATGATAAAAGCAGATGGACAAGTTTTCCTGGCTTATATGTATTATTCACCAAAAAGGAATGCCATTATGCAATGCAAGATTCCTTTTTGAATCATAAGTACCTGATTAGTGGCTGACATCTTTTTTAGAAGGATAATCCTTCTTTTTATCTTTTTTTCCTGGCAGATGAATTTCTGTCTTTCGCAATCTGTCAACTATCCCGAAGTTTTTGGTGATGCATGGAAGAAAGCACAGATTTTTGAAAAGGAAAACAGGTACTGGATAGAACCGGTGCTTACTGCAAATAATATTTCATATCCCACAGCAATTGCTGTTATCTTTCCCGAACTTGTACGTTATTCCGCTCTTCGTGACAAAATGGAGATAACATTATTAAAGGCGCTTTATGTGAATCTGGGAGAAGAGTACGCCAACTTCTCAATCGGTCAATTTCAGATAAAACCATCTTTTGCAGAACTGATCCGAACCATGGGTCCTTCGGTTTTGGACTCTAATTCGGGAATCTCATTTAAGAGAATTTCCGAGTATGATGATATAACAGCGTACCGGAAATCAATTGTAACAGATCTGGAAGATCCCGTGATCCAGCTCAATTACCTTGTTGCATTTCTTAAAATCTGTGAAAAGAAATTTAAACTGAACCGTAAGAATGAAGTTTCCAGGATAAAATTTCTCGCCACTGCCTATAATTTCGGGTTTGACAAATCTTCGAGGAAAATAGAAAGCATGGCAGACAGAAAATTTTTTAACACAAAACTTTTCAAAACAGTAAATTATTCATATGCTGATGTTTCTGTATTCTGGTACATACAATACAAACAAGATAAATATTAGGTTTTTTTGAGTTTTCTTTATTCATTGAATTGAAAATGGAATTTAATATCTTTAAACCGTCGGAAATTGAATCTATTAACCGGGAGAATATGAAACTGACAAATGTGATATTATTTACTGTTGCCTTTATTTTTATAGGGTTAACCCGTATAAATGGTCAGATTGTAAAGGATGCTGACGGTAATGTATACCCCTCAGTGACAATCGGAAAACAGATCTGGATGTCAGAGAATCTGAAAACCACAAAATTCAATGATGGAACTCCAATTCCGCTTGCTACTGATGCAAATAAATGGAAAGAGTTAACAACTCCCGCTTATTGTTATCTACATAATGACATCTCGAATAAGGATCTTTATGGAGCTCTCTATAACTGGTATACTGTGAATTCAAATAAATTGTGTCCAAAAGGATGGCACGTGCCAACTGACACAGAATGGGCAGATCTGACTACATTCCTGGGAGATCCCAGCACCGCAGGTGATAAGCTTAAAGTACCGGGTCATGACTACTGGAAGAATTCAATAAACGAGGCAACAAATGACTTTGATTTTACAGCCCTCCCGGGAGGTATGAGACTTGATTATGGTGACTGGCCAGAATTTGATAATGCCTATGCAGTCTGGTGGTCCTCAACCGGCTCCACTGAGATAAGCGCAAGGAACCGCGGGCTCTACTTCAGCAGCAGCAGAATTTTCAGGGGCCTTGAGAATAAACGTAGCGGTTTCTCTGTACGTTGTTTAAAGGATTAACGTTAGACAGAAATCATTTCTGAATTCATTTGAAACTCCGCGAAGATCTCTCTCCTCTTTCCACGTTATATTTTTATTATGAAACCTTTTCGCATCCAGTTAACAATCATAAGTTACAAATATTTTTTTCTGTTTATTCCTATTATCTAGATAGCCTGATAAGAATTAAAGAATATAACTTATTTTTAGGTCAGAATAATCCTGACTATGAAACATGACTGGAAAAAAGCTGAAAAAGCATTTTATCTGCCCGGACAAAAGCCTGAATATTTAAAAGTGCCTCCATTTAGTTTTTTTTCTATTGAAGGTAAAGGCAATCCAAATGATAAATTCTTTGCTGAATACATCAGCGTATTGTATTCCCTCTCCTATGCTGTGAAGATGTCTCCTAAAAACGGATTTGCCCCTGAAAATTATTCTGACTACACTGTTTATCCTCTTGAGGGCGTATGGGATATTTCAGAAGAAGCAAAAAAAGATCCTTATAAAAAACTTGATAAAGGCACACTTGTTTTTAATCTTATGATCAGGCAGCCTGATTTTGTAACCAGCGACTTTGCTCTGGAAGCAATTGAAAGAACAAAGAAAAAAAAGCCTCATCCCCTTCTTGAGAAAGTTGCATTTTCTGTAATTAATGAGGGTGATTGTGTCCAGATGATGCATTGCGGAAGCTATGATGATGAACCTGAGAGTTTCAGAAGAATGGAAGATTTTTGCATTGAGAACAGTTTTGTCAGAATGTCGAAAATCCATCGTGAGATTTATCTTTCCGATGCCCGGCGTGTGATACCTGAAAAGTTAAGAACTGTATTAAGATTTAAAGTATCTGAATAGTTATTACACAATTCATTTTGGAAGTACTATTGTAAGTAACAATATCTGAATATGGATACATCATTTTTAAAAAAACTGATTCCTGCAACTCAATGGCTCAAAGGGTATAATTCAAAGATTTTCGGTAGTGACTCCCTGGCCGGAATTACCCTGGCGGCCTATGCTATTCCTGTGTCACTTGCATACGCCACTCTTGCCGGATTACCACCCCAATATGGTGTATATGGATATCTTATTGGCGGAGTATTTTATGCACTCCTTGGTACCGGTCGGCAACTCGCGGTGGGTCCTACTTCAGCCATTTCATTACTTATTGGAACTACACTGGTAACTCTTGCTAACGGAGATCCCCAGCGATGGGTCGATTTAGCATCTCTCACTGCGCTTCTACTTGCAGTAATGAGCCTTCTTGCCTATGTTTTACTTCTTAGCAGTATAATAAATTTTATAAGCGAGACAGTATTGCTTGGCTTTAAGGCCGGTGCTGCAATCACTATTGGCTTAACACAATTACCAAAATTATTTGGCGTACCCGGAGGCGGAACCAGCTTTTATGATCGCCTCAGTGCACTTATTCATCAGTTGCCTGATACAAATGTTGCGGTTCTTATCTTTGGGATAGTCGCAATAATCCTGATTTTCGGTGGGGAAAAGTTATTCCCCGGAAAACCCGTAACGATAATAATTGTTGCAATTTCAATAATCATCATTTCAGCTACATCACTCGGAGCAGCTGGTTTTAAAACTGTCGGGGTAATACCTTCAGGTTTTCCAAGGGTTCACCTTCCTTCAATAAATGTGGAAGACATTAAGAATGTCCTCCCGCTTGCATTCGCCTGTTTTCTTCTTGCATACATCGAAAGCGTCTCAGCTGCCAAGGCACTTGCACAAAAGAATGATTATGAAATTGATGCACACCAGGAGTTGCTTGCAGTAGGAATTGCAAATCTTGCGACATCACTGGGAAGCGGCTATCCGGTCAGTGGCGGACTGTCACAATCTGCAGTAAATGAAGAAGCAGGGGCGAAAACACCTGTTTCATTAATAATTGCCTCACTAACCATCGCAGCATGTTTGATGTTTCTGACGGGGCTTCTTAAAAATCTGCCTACGGTAATACTTGCATCTGTTGTTCTGGTTGCAATCAGGGGTCTGGTTAACATTAAAGAATTCAATCGTTTAAGAAAAGTAAATCATTTCGATTTTATTATAGCTTTACTGGCACTGCTTAGTGTAATAATCTTCGGAATTCTTCATGGAGTTGTTATTGCGGCTCTGGCTTCATTAATATTGCTTATCAGAATAGTATCAACTCCTCATGTTGCTTTTCTTGGAAGAATACCAGGCACCAACCGTTATACCGATATTAAGCGCCACCCTGATAATGAAATACTTCCGGGAGTACTCCTGTTCAGGGTAGAAGCACCTCTTCTGTATTTTAATGTCTCAAATGTTTATCATGCAATCTGGGCAAAAATAATCTCAGCAGGACCGGATTTGAAAGTAGTTATCTTCGATCTGAGCACTTCTGCTTACATCGATTCTAGCGGAGCAAGATTAATAAAGAGATTATATCTCAATCTTGAAGCACGTGGCATCTCATTCAAGGTAGCTGAAGCACATTCTGAAGTACGTGATATTCTGAGATTTGAAGATATAGAGCATCTTCTGGGTCACGTAAGCAGAAGAGATTCCGTTCACGATATTGTCATTCATTTAACAGGTGAGATTGAAGCAGAGAACAAATAGAGTTATATTGCATTCTGCTCTGTCTTAAATTAATAACATTCTAAACCCAACTCTATGTTTAACAAGATATTCTACAAAATAATCATGACTTTCATGTTTATCGGTTCAACAATATTGCTGTCAGCACAAATGAGTAAGAACTCATCACTAAAAACAACTAAAATGACACCAGTTTCTGTTGAGAGTTTTAAACACACCGATATTGGAAATCCTGCAATTGCTGGTACCGTGAAAGTCCTGAAAGATGGCTTCGATGTAACCGCAGGGGGAGCTGATATCTGGGGTACAAAAGATGAGTTTAATTATATCTTCGTTGAGCGGGCTGGCGATTTCGATCTGGTATCGCGTATTGAAAGCCTCTCTGCTCCTCATCTGTATACTAAAGCCGGACTTATGGCCCGTGAAGATCTCACCCCTGACTGCAGGCATATCTATTTTCAGGTATTTCCAAATAATAACCCGAGGAATAAAAACAACGGGGGGTATGAGTATCAGTATCGAATTGAAAAAGGTGGTGAGATGAAGGCTATCTATCCGAAATCTTTTGAGGGGACTCCGGAATTTCCTGTTGCATTTCCAAATACATGGATAAGATTACAGCGAACCGGAAATGACTTTACAGGCTATTATAGCGCTGATGGAAAAACCTGGAAGGTGTATACAACTTTTTCTCTTGTGCTTCCTGCAAAACTTTATCTGGGACTGGCTGTAACATCTCATGAAGTGAAGGATATTGCCTCTGCAAAGTTCAGAGATATTGCTGAGATAAAACATTAATTTAGAAACCGGGAAAGTTATGGTTATCGACCATGTTGCAATATGGACCACACAGCTTGAGCAATTGAAGGATTTCTATATTAAATATTTCAATGGCAGGGCAAATGATAAATACATAAACAAAGAGAAGCAGTTTGAGAGTTACTTTGTTAGGTTCGAATCTGGTACAAGACTGGAGTTGATGCAAATGCCGGGGATCCCGGAAAATCTCAATGACAGAGCTGGAAAACAGCATCAGGGTATTATTCACCTGTCTTTTGGGGTGGAAAGTATGGATGATGTCAGAAACAAGGCTGAACAGATGGAAAAAGATGGATTCAAAATCCTCCGCGGACCCCGAAAAACAGGAGATGGATATTTTGAATTTGAAACTCTCGATCCTGATAACAACAGGATTGAGGTATCTGCCATATTTGAATAACTGAACAAGCCATTATCATGGTCAGGGAAATGCAAAATAAGGATAGCCCTGATGTCCTTAGAATATATGGGTTGGGGCTTAAATCGGGGAATTCAACATTCGAAACAACTGTTCCTACATGGGAAGATTGGGATTCACGTCACATCTCTCACTCCAGGTATGTATTTGAAGATAAAGGTATTGTTTCCGGATGGATCGCATTATCTCCTTTTTCTACGAGGCCTGTTTACAGTGGCGTTGCTGAGGTTAGTGTTTATGTAGATCCCGGTTTTCACGGAAAGAAAATCGGATCAGCCTTAATGGAACAACTGATTGTTTCATCGGAACTGCATGGGATATGGACTCTATTCTCGAGTGTTTTCCCGGAAAATGAAGCAACATTGAAACTTCATCAGAAATTTGGATTCCGGGTTATAGGGAAAAGAGAAAGAATTGCAATGCTTAACGGAAAATGGAGAGATACAATTCTGCTTGAAAAACGCAGCTCAATATTATAAAGGACTTCATTAAAAACCTATATAAATTCCAACGCTAATCCAAGACAGAACAGAACAAATTATTTCTATTATAAACACGGATGAAAAAGATAGCTGCAATTATTCTGGAAAATAACAGTGGAGAATTCCTGCTCTACCTCCGCGATAACAAACCGGGTATTCCCTTCCCCGATCATTGGGATCTTATTGGTGGTCATGTTGAAGACGGAGAGACACCCGAAGAGGCCCTGGTTCGGGAAGTTAAAGAGGAGCTTGACTTAGATTTGAAAGAGTATGCATTTTACAGGAAATATGAGTGTCTTACAGGTGATGCTTATGAAAATATTAAGTAC
>JGI20214J51088_10001100_pt1 | contig 18362 bp, 14 predicted proteins | sample WetSurMetagenome_FD_51088 | JGI IMG/M metagenome (IMG submission 51088) | reverse complement strand
AGGAGGACTTAGGGCAGATATTCCGGCTGGTTCATGTGTAATGGCAGAGACTGCAATAGGATTCGACGGACTGCTTCATTTTTACAGCGGTTATGACTGGATTCTCGATACTACCCTTTCAGACGTTCTTGCAAATTACCTTGAATGGCCTGATACTCTCTCCTACCCCTATGCAGTAAAGGCGAGCGATGAGCTTCTTGAGATATTTGAAGGGCAGGGTTTTATAAAGGGTATCACCATTTCTGCCCCTGGTTTTTATGCTCCGCAGGGAAGGCATCTCAGGCTTGACACTTTCGATAGTGAAATCAATAATAAGCTGGCAGAGTTTGATCTCATGGGCAAGACAATCAGCAATTATGAGATGGAGAGTTCGGCTATTTATGGATTATCGTCACTTCTTGGACACAAGGCATTGACGATTTGCGTTATTATAGGCAACAGGGTAACAGGTGAATTCATAAATGACTATAAGCCGATAATTAAGGAATTGGCGCTGAAGGTTTTCAGACTTCTTTAATTTACTGATAAACTGATTTTGTAAAATCCTATTAGTTCACTAATTTTGTTGTACTAACCAATCTGGAAATTATACAATGTCTGAAACTAAAAATGGTAGTAACGACGAGATTGATCTCCTTGATTTGTTTCGCAGGCTGGCAAAGGGTTTTGCGAAAATGTGCAGGTCGATTGGAAGAAGTTTCATTATTTCGGTTGTTTTTTTGCTAAGGAAATGGAAACCACTGACTCTTAGTGTTTTTTTGGGTGTTGGTGCTGCCTATGCCATGCGGCTCATTGTACCCTCCTCTTACTCTTCTGAAATGGTTTTAAGAATAAACACCACTTCTGTTTCTGACATGATTACCCATATTAACAGGTTGCATACTTTTTGTAAAGAAAGTAATTATGCAGCCTTGTCAGATGCAATATCCCTTCCGGCCGATGAGGTAAAAAACATAGCTGATATTAGTGCCTACTGGATTATTGATGACGGCCGTGATGGTGTACCGGATTGGGTGGATTATAATAATAGTCATAATGTTTACGATACATTAAATACACGGATGCAGGATCGCCTTGATATCAGGGTTAAAATAAAGTTATCACAGGAATTAAAACAAGTAGGAATTGGCATAATTCACTTTATATATTCTGATTCCCTATTTCAGCAAAAGAACAGAATCAAACAAGGCCAGAACAAAGAGATGCTTTCAAGAATTACTTATGATATTCAGCAACTTGACAGTCTGCAAAAATTTAAATATTTTGAGGAGATTAAAAACATGCAGCCTAAAAACGGAGGGCAGATGGTTTTTCTGCAGGAACACAACACTCAGTTGATCTATCCGGATATTCATTTACTGTATGTACGAAAACAGGCTCTTGAAACTGAACTTAATTTGTATAAAGATATTACAACTACTTTAAGCGAGTTCTCTATCCCCATTAGACGGATAAACGGAGGTACTTATTATGCTGTTAGGATAGTACCGGTTTTCTTTCTCCTGACTTTGCTGATATTAATAATCCTTGCGAACAGGAATAAGCTGGAAGAAGTATACCGCAAATATTAAAAAAAGGCCGTCATTGAAATTCATGACGGCTTTTTTTAAGATAATCATGTTTAAATATTTTCTTTCAGAGATCCTAATTTAACTCCTGTATCTGATTCTTCCCCGACATCGAACACATAAATTAATTCAGGTTACTTCTTTTAAGGTACCAACGGAACACCGTCAGGATCACACCCCATAGGATCACTAATGAGGTTATCAATATAGGATTCCCGAGACTTCGAAAGGTAAATGTAAGTGCTATAATGCAAATATTGGCAAGAAGCATAATTCCCGTTGTCTGAAGATGCGATTTTGAAGCGCTTAATACCTTGTGATGTAGATGGTTCCTGTCAGCCTGAAATAATGGTTTCCGTTTAAGTAATCTGATAATGACAACTCTGAATGTATCAAAAATTGGTATGCACAGTATAGACAGGGTTATTGCCGGCGNAGCGGTTATCTTAACAACACATGACTTATCAGAATTAAGTTCCAGGAAACGAATTGCAAACAATGAAAGCAGAAAGCCNATCAGCATAGAACCTGTATCGCCAAGAAATATCTTNTGCNTAACACTAAAAACATTGTACCATGTAAAGGCAAATAATGAACCGAGAAGTGACCCGCAAATAACGGCGTAAGAGAACTGGCCACTAATATAAAACACATATCCGAATGAAGCTGAGGCTATAATACCAATACCTGATGCAAGTCCGTCAATTCCGTCAATCAGGTTAATGCAGTTGATCATGGAGAGAACGAAGAAAACGGAAATAATAATGCTAAAAAAGGGAGGAAATGTTTCTAATCCGAATATATTATGAGAATCAATGATCCTGACATTTCCAGGGATTACAAGGATCATAGTTGCAAATAATTGTCCCAGTATCTTTTTAAAAGGGGACAAAGAAATAATATCGTCTTTTATGCCTATAAAGAAAAGGATCAGCATCCCTGCGATGACATACTTTATCTGAAAGTTGTTTTCGTCATGAGTAAACAATACTGAAGCAATAATTACTCCGGCAAATATCATTGCTCCTCCAAGGCGGGGTGTTGGTCTGTTATGTGAGGTTCTTTCGCCCGGCAAGTCATAAAGACGCTTGAGAACGGCCATCTTGATTACTTTTGGAATACCAAAAGCAGTGATTGCTAAAGCAAAAACAAATGTCAGAACAATTATAATTAGGTTCGATTGCATTGCACAACGATCAGTTCGGACTCAAAATTACTAAATATCCCAGAATAAAATGACAGACAATGAAAGTATTTAAGAATGATTTAGAGATGAAGATTCGCCTTCCCCCGATTAAAAAGAATTTTATAACAATAGTCGCCATTATAGAGCTTTCGAAGGAAAATCGACCTTTGAAAACCTCAATAGCATATATCATGAATTTTTATTTGAAGGGGGAAGAACAAGCAAGCAGTAAAACAGCGTGAAGAACATAATTCCCCATTGCCTGACAAACATAGATTCGAACATCAGAAAGAATGTCATCATTAAGACAAATGCCGTTGCGAGGTCGGGGTATTGCAGGCGTTTTCTGAAAATCAAGGGTGTTAACAGCATCCATAGAAGAGATAGTGTGCCGGGTATTCCAAAGGTCATTTGGGTTTCAAGGAACTGGTTATGGGCATTCAATCTTAGCCGTCCTTCTTCTTCCCATCCGTTTTTAAAATATTCTTCAACCATTCTGTCTTCTGTTCTGCCAATTCCATGTCCGAATATTGGTTTTTCCTTAATAAGCTGAAATGAACAGTACCATTCACGGGTTCTCTGGTCAAGGTTTTTCCAATCAACATTTTCCTGTGAGATACCGGTTTTAATATGATTGATAAAAAAATTAATACGTGCTATTTCTTTTACGATTTCAAAAGAGACAGCTATCAGGGTAACGGAAATTACCACAATCGTGAAGTATTTAAAAAGAGTACTGCTAATTTTTCTTCCAATAAAAATTATGAGGAATGACAGCAATAAAATCAACCACATGATAATTCCTGCCTTGGAAGCAAGGAGAAATATAGTTACTGAAAGTAAAACAAAAATTATTGCCAATATCAATTTGTTTATTTTAGCATAAAAAAAATAAACAGTCAGTAACATTGCCCAAACTATTTTCATTGATAAATAGCTAGGATGTTCGAAGATTGAAAAACTGGTAGAGGTATAATGAAATAGATTATTTTTAAACCACAATAATAATTTTGTATCACCAGAATAATCATGAATAGCTCTATAAATAATATATATAATTAAAAATGCAGCTATTGATATAATTCCGGTTATAAAACTTAAAAAAGCAAGGTGATTTTTTTTTACAATGTAAATAAAGACAGGCAATACCAAAACTGGTAATAATATAAATATGAGTCTTCTTATAATTATATAAATAGGCGCATCATAAATTATTGAACTTATTAAATGCATTAAAAAGTATAAGACAGGGGGGAAAATGAAAAAGAAATAGTTTTTAAAGACTTCAAAATTTCTATCATAATCAAATAACCATGTGAATAATCCTAATCCAATTAACAATCCTAATATGTACAAGGATAAATTAGCATAAAATGAAATTGACAGTAAAGTTAAAATTAAAGCGAAAAACGATATTTTGTAAGTTATGTTTTTTATTATTGCAACTTTCTGATTCATAATATAGTGTATTTCTAATCCTCCTTGTTTATCAACCACGGTTTATACAAATATAAGTTTTTATTATGATGATGTAATACCACGTTACAACCCCGGAAATAACTCGCAGAGTCATTCTGGTTATTAAAACATTTCCCTTTTTGCTACTTTTATCTTTTGTTAAGATCTCCAATTTTTGATAATTTCACACCCCCTACTTATACAGGCTTGCCAGGCTCCTTCAACCAAGACCCTGATGATATTGCTGGTTATTGTAATAGCCAAAATAGCCCTCCAGACTCAGGTATAGCTCCATTTTATCAAAGGGTACTTATATATGAACATAATCATACTTAAGCGCTCCCCACAATCTATCATTAAAGATTTTAAAAATAACCGGCTAAATAGTTTACAAAGGAATTACCCGGAATAAGGTAATATTATTTCATTTGAACAATGTTCCTACCGATGAATCAAATATTTTGGCTCTGGATGGAAAATCATCAGAGAAAAACAATACATTCACATATCTGTAAAGGATGGTATTTGTCATATCTCCTATTTTTATTAACGAATAGATAAAGAAAGCAGAAAGTATAATAATTTTATTATTAAAATTATTTATATAATTCAGAATCTTAGGATATAAAAACCAATATGCAAATACAAAAAGCCCACCTAACCTTACCGGAATTATTTTAATTTCAGCAAAAAAGAAAAAGAAAATAAAATAGATCAGATAGCTGTTAACCAATAAAATATTCTGTTTGCTCTCACCGGTAAGCCTGTCATAAAATATGATTATAAGGATTACTGTAAACATTCTTTCCAGAAGGCCGATGGTAAATCCATAAGCGGTTGAATAAGCGGATATATTAAGGTATTTTTCTAGCAGGGCCAAGAAACGTTCTCCCATGTGCGATGTAATCCAATAGAGAAACGGTCTTATATATTCGATCTGCATGAAAAATATTAAAAACCCCGTAATAAATATTGAAATTACAATGTATTTGGATATTTTTTTGTGTAAGAAGAAATAAAGAGGGAGGAAAATACAAGCAGTAAGATGGAAAGTACATCCAAGCAGGTTCAGTAAAAAATATGGGACAATTTTGCGTTCATTTATATACCTGAGCGACAATAAAAACAACATCAAACATTTAGCACTTCTCAGAATATCTGTTTCAAGATAGAACCCCCCCATAACAATAAAAAAGAGTGTTACAAATGCATAGCTAAATCTGGCATACCTTTTTATTAAGAGACTTAGTATTATAATATCAATCAGTGTATTAAGAAAAATAAAAAAATGATAATTACTGGAGATGGTCTTAATCAGGGACATATAATAAATGAATCCATGGTCGAAATGGGTATGGGAGAAGATTGTCGGATCGAAATTAAATATATTGTGAACTTCTTTAAAACCAGGATAATATAAATACCAATCCCAACCTATAAAGCCTCTGAATCCAAAGAAAAGCAAAAGTCCTGAGAAAGATAATATCTTAATTATCTGTCGGTTCGAAGACAATTTTCCGCTTCCGGGTTGCTTTTCGACAATAAATTCCGTGACAACCAGCAAAATGTAATAGGTTATCAATATAAGGTAAGGAATTGAATATTTTATTGAATAGATTGGCATTATCAGTTTTTACAAAGCGCTGTCAATTTATAATAATAAATTCAGTCGTTAAAAATAATTTTCTTTCGTAATGGATATCCTCCGAAGAATCCGAATTTTAACCAATACCTAATATGACTTTTTAAGAAAACAATGGTATACTTTAAGTTTTTTCTGGCATTTCTTGATCCCTTAAACATCATCCTTGCTTTGGGATAGTAAACAATTTCAAAACCTTTCATTCGTATCATGGTGCACCAGTCAACATCTTCGGCATACAGAAAAAACCCTTCATCGAGACCTCCGGTTTTCTCATATGCTTTACGACTGACTAGAATAAACGCACCTGCGATCCAATCAACCGTTTGAATTTGTGAGTAATCCATGTTGTTTTCATAAACAATTTCCCCTTTCCCCATAAATCTTCTGATAAACCTTGTAAGAAGGCTTTGCAGACTGGGATAACTCCGGCAGCTGTCCTGAACATTCCCTTCGAAGTCGGTAAACATAGGACCAATTGCCCCAATGTTGGATCTGGATTTCATAAAGTTGATCATTGGCATAAGGCCATCAATTACAACAACATCGGGATTTGATATAGCAAGAAAAGTACCTTCTGCCTGTTTCAGCCCCTGATTCATACCATAAGCAAATCCTCCATTCTTTTCATTAAATATCCAGCGAATATCAGGGAATTTTTGAATAAGACTGGCCTGTGTTTTTACATCATAGCAGGAATTAGATGAGATAATTATTTCATAGGTTATCTCTGTTAAACTGGATTTTAATGATTCAGCACATTCATAAACTTTATCAACCGAAAAATACTCAATGATGACAAAGGAAACATATGGATTACTCACGATAACTTAAAATTTGGATGAATTACCAATATTTTATTTTATAAAGTTTAACTGAAACTAATCTTTTAAAATTTCTTCTTTCAGTGAATTGTTTAAATTATAATTTGAAAATATAGTCTTAAGTTTTAGTTTATCGGATATCTGAATCTTGAATTCAATAATTTGAGCTACAAAATCAGCTTGATTTTCAGCATTTAATAAAAAATCGCTGAAGATTTCAGGTACACCTTCAAACGAGATACCGGTTCCAATAATCGCAGTTCCGCAAGCTAATGATTCCATTACTTTAACTTTAATTCCGGCTCCAGTAAAGAGAGGGGAAATAAGAGCTTTGGCATTTGAAATAATCTGGTAAGGATTTTCCAGGAATCCAAGATATTCAATAGCAGGATGACTCTTAATTTCTTCCATTAGTGCTGCGGAAAGGCCTGAACCAATTATTTTGATATTATTATCATTACCAAGCCGGGAATAAACCTCCTTTAGAAACCATTTAAGTCCGTATGAATTGTCAGGTCTGCTCCAGTTTGCAAAAAACACGAAATAGTCTTCGCAAAATTCAGGGTATGTGTCTTTTACTGTCTTATCAAAATATAAACTGGTAACGTTGGCTCGGATCCCGTATAAGTCCATGATTAATTTCTTGTCTTTATGACTGTGACAAAAAATGACAGCCTTCGATTTTTTAATAATTGTGTTTTCGGAAAATAGTACAAAGGGCTTGAAAACGCCTCTGTAAACTCTTGAATAACGTTGCGCAATTACGTCGTGACAGTTTAGGATAATATGTTTATGTTTTATAAAAACTGAATAAATAAATGTCTGGCTAAAATCCAGAATGATAGTATCGTACCTGTTAGCGGCAATAAGTTTCCTGATATAAAGCAGACGGAAAATATTGAATCTTACAGTGAAAAGCGGGAAAAAAAATGGAAACATCAGGCAGTTAAGCAATTTAATAAGATTTCCGTTTTTAAATTGCCTTACAATTTTGATATTTTCAGAGTTTCTTAAAAAATCACCATCGGATGAGTACCTGAAGAAAATAAGATCGATCTGGTTTTCCCGGGCTATATCCTCAATAAGTTGCCTGGAGAAATTTTCTCCTGCACTTACCTTGCTGGGCATAAAAGCCGTTATATACAGAATTTTCATCATTCTCTGACGAGATATTCGGTTAACAATGTTCTCATTCTGTTTTTCCCTGCCTCGTAGGAAAATGAGTTTTTGTACAACTTAATAATATCATCGGGGTTAATGTTTCCTTCAAGTACGCGATCAAGTGCTTCAGAAAAACTTTGTGGAGAATTATATGAGAACATAATCCCGTTTTCGACAAAAGTCTCATAGCCGTTAACTGAATCTTCATGAGCTATCACCGGCAGTCCGTATTTGAGACCGTCCATAATTCTAAGTTTTATCCCACTTCCCATGCTGACAGGGCAAAGATAAATATCACTATCTTTTAATAATCCGTCCATATTCTCAGGATTTCTGATAATTAAAACCTCATTCGCAGAATCAGCCATCCTGATTAGTTTATCCCGCGGATTGCTTCCTGCAATTAGTACTTTGAAATTGCTGATCTTGCTCCCTATAACATGAAGGTATTTTTCAAGAAAATCTCTTATACATATATCACTTTGGGGGAATGAAAGGCTGCCGGTAATAATAAAATTTATTTCTGGCTTATTTTTCATTCCGGCTGGCTTAATTGAATGGGCAGGGTTTAACCCGGAGTTTTCATATACACTGAAAATCTGTATCCGCTCCTTGTTTATTTTCCCCTTGTATCTTATTAGAAGCCTCTCCTTGTCAAGTTTTGTAGGTACAAGGTTGAGATCACTGATTGTAACGGCTGCTTCTTCGGCAATTCCAATATAGATCATAAAGGGTATTCTTATTAAAAGAGGAGGCTTGTTGTCTTTGTAGAAATCTCTTTCAGCGCCATGATGAATCGTAATTATTTTTATTCCCTTTTTCCTGGCGTAATTAATAATTTTATGGCTTACAACGACTGTATCAAAAAAAATCAGATCAAAATTTTCTTTATTTAAAAGATCTATTACGGTTCTTTTAAACCGGTGCAGCCTTCCGAAATAAACAAGCATACCTTTCATCCATTTTGGCAGAGAATCGGGACAAGGTACAGCAATAACATTTTTATTCATAAAAGGGGTTGCGTCATTGCCTGAGCCAGGGTATATGAAGAAACATCCGGGAATTATTTCCGACAGAATGTTGACTGTGGAACGTGTGCCCATGCTACCGCCTGAATTCCGGTCAATATAGTGATTTGTGACAATGAGTGCTTTCATACTTAATAACCGGTTTCATTTAATTTGTACTTTTTCAGGCATTCTGTTTGGTAATTAATGATGTTACACATTAACTTTTTTTTATACCCGGAATAGTGGAAATATTTAAGGTTCCTGCAATTACTCCCAATAAGAAATTTACATAGAATTTTTTATGACTGTTGCTTTTCATTTTTATTACAGTTCCGGCAAGAGCTTTCAGTGCAATATAAAACCTATAAATAATTGTTTTTAAAGTAACAGCATTGCCATAATATTTCCGGGCAATTATTATCTCATTTCTGCCCATTAAGAAACCAGCAAGAGGAGATCGGTATTCGGCATTGTCTTTATTTACATGTTGATGCCATGCTTTAACATTGCGTGTAACAATTATCTTTTTATTCATTAATCCGGCTCTTATGCCCAGATCAAGTTCTTCGGCGTACATAAACAATTTTTCGTCAAGTAACCCGACAGTTCCAAAAAAGTCACGTTTTGACATATTCATTGCTCCAGGAATACTGTCTGAAGATACAAAAGGCTCTTTTATATCTTCGATTCTTAGCCCTTCAAACTGGTGTTCAAATTTTAAATTGTTTTGATTTATATTAATTCCGAAGCTTTCAACTGTTTCTGAATCTTTTTTAAGCATTATAGGTGCAACTACACTATAATCTTTATCCGAAAACAGTATATCATATAATTTAACAACTCCTTTTTCTTCTATTTCAATATCATTTCCAATTAAAAGTATTGCATCTGTATCAGGATCTGACAGGGCATATTTTATGCCTGCATTATATGCACCGGTTGATCCGAGGTTTGTTTCGTTTCTTATGATACTGGATGAACTGAAAAGTTCTTTTAGCTTATTATAATAACTTATATCTGATCCGTTGTCAACAATAATATGTCTGTATATGTCATTCTTATATTTCTCGTGGTATTTGATCCAGCTACTTAACCTGAAATCTTCATTATGAGTAATTACAACAGCAGATATTTTCATATAATCTGTAAAGCTTTAGTTATTTATACGATAATTAAAATTACCCTGATCAACCAGTTGTTTCTCCTATTAGCCCGGGGTATGTATCAGGATTAATCTTATCGAAGAATTCGTTTGTCCAAAACAGTGTAAAAAGATTCTGTTTTCCAATATTGGTCAGTTTATGGATATGCCAAACCGGAATATCAACAAATGAAGGGTGCCTTCCGTCCAAATAAAATGACATAACCTGGTTGGTACCAATCCTGCATAGGTCCAACCGGGCTTTCCCTTTCAAAACAATAAATCTCTCAAATTTCCTGGTATGAAAGTGGTTTCCCCTTATTATTCCTGTTTTAGTAGTTGAAAAAGATACCTGTCCTCCGCCAAAGGATTTTGTGAGTTCTGTGAAAGACCCTCTTACATCGACATGATTCTGTAACAGGAACGGGAAAAAAGAAGTGAAATCTATATAGGAAACAAAGGTATTGAATAAATTTATCTGAAATTTATTATCAAAATCAGGTATTATGCCATGAATAAAATAATTGTTCTTAAAATATGTCAGTTGTTCAAGGATATCTGACACTTTGATGTTGAACGGGCATTTGACTTCAATCGGATCGTTACTGTCATCCTTATTATCAATCAGATCAATAAATATCTTTACAAGTTCATCTATGTAAACTAGTTTGACTTCTGAGTCTTTAATTATTTCAGGTATCTCATTATGTGTCAGCTGATGACAGAATGTAGCCACCACAGAATTGTAGTAAGGTTTACAAAATGGTCCAAACACATTTGGAATGATAATACCGGAAAACTTCGATTTGTTTTTCAACGACCATTCATTGAGCATAAGCCTTCCGTCACGCTTTGACTTTCCATATGATCCGGAATCATCTTCCTGGATACTTGAGGCAAATAAAATGTGCGGCTTTGAATTTGTTGTTTCGCAGGCCTTTATTAATTGCTGAACCAATTCGACATTGGTACTATAAAGTAAATCCTGATCATTATTCCGATTAATACCTGCCAGATGAACAATTGCATCACAGCTGGAAACAAAATTACATAGATCCTGAAAAGAGGTAAAGTAGGAATCAAAAAAAGGGACAAGTTTGTATTTGCTTTCAGAGAGTTTGAGAGTGTTGAATAAAAATGAACCAATAAAACCATTTTGACCGGTAATTCCGATTCTTTTCATATTAATTTAATTTATTTCAATAAAGAGTAGTCAAATCAGAATAATTCTCAATCTTCTCACCTAAAATATCATGTCTTATTAACGGTATTTCAAGAAGAAGTTTTTTCATCTCTTCCACATTAAGTTGTTTGGTATTATCGGAATGGTAATCTTCCAGGTTACTTACAGATGGTTTTCCAAGTGTAAAATATAGGTCGTAATTAAGGTCACGATTATCGGCAGGAATACAATAATAATTGCCAAGATCTTTTGCTTTAGCCATGTCTTCACGAGTTACAAGAACTTCATACATTTTTTCACCATGCCTTGCTCCTATCGTGACAATTTTGTTTTTGGCATTATATAATTCAAGTAATGCATTAATCAATGTGGAAATTTTTGCGGCAGGGGCTTTTTGAACAAATATATCTCCGTTAGAACCTTTACGAAAAGCAAAAAATACAAGATCAACCGCTTCTTTAAGAGTCATCATAAAGCGTGACATTCCGGGATCAGTAACAGTAATGGTTTTCCCTTCCTTAATTTGCTTTACAAAAAGAGGTATAACCGACCCCCTGGAAGCCATAACATTACCATACCTAGTTCCGCACATGGTTGTTACTGAATTATTAACAAGATTTCGTGACCTGGCAATCATTACTTTTTCCATTAGAGCTTTCGACAGCCCCATTGCATTAATGGGATAAACAGCTTTATCAGTACTCAGGATAATAACTTTCTTTATCCTATGCTCAATAGCAGATTCAAGCACATTATCGGCACCCAGGATATTAGTCTGTACAGCCTGGATCGGAAAAAACTCACATGATGGTACCTGCTTTAATGCAGCTGCATGAAACACATAATCAATCCCGGGCATAACACTGTCAAGACTGCGTTTATCCCTAACATCTCCAATATAAAATTTTACTTTTTTGTTTCTGAGCATGTTTCGCATATCATCCTGTTTCTTTTCATCGCGACTGAAAACACGAATCTCCCTGAAAGGGAAATCCAATAATCTTTCAAGTACAGCCTTCCCGAATGATCCTGTCCCTCCTGTGATTAATATTGTACTTCCTTCAAAAAACTTATAATCTTCCATATCAAGAACTTTATATACTATAAAATCAATAAAGCAGATACTTTTTAAAACTGCTTTTCATATTAATTGAAATCAATAATTTATTAATAAATATTCAGACGTTATTAACTATCTATATTTGAATAAAAAAGGTCGAGAGCGTTTAAAATAGGCATAAAAATCAATAAAAGTATCCTTAAAATCCTTAAAAGTAATTGAAAGATCCTTTATTACTTCGTAAGGCCATTTCCAGAATTGATAAATAATGTCAACCGTTAATGGAACTAAAATAAGATATATCATATTATTCCCTACAATATTAAACATAATAATTAACCCTGCTAAAATCGCGGCACCTGAGACAATTGATGCTTTGAAAAAAGGCACTTCATTTTTTGTCAGAAGGATTGAACCGGCAATAACTATATTGGTCTGTTCCAGAGTTAGAAATGTAGCCAGAATAATCAGGTCTGGTCGTATTAAATCTGTCTGACTTCCGATAATATCAAGAACTTTCTGGCCTAAAAACACCAGAACAATTCCCCCGGCAAAAAAAGTAAAAAACATAATTATTTCCCCTCGCAGATAAATCCTTTTAATTTCTTCTTTCCTTCCCGACAATTGCATTGTAATTATCTGAGGCTGGTACGTATTTGTGTAGATACCTGCCAGAACAGAAAGAATGGAAAGAATCTGCATTGTTATGCCATAAGAAGCTATTGAATCCAATGGAATATAGAGAGAACCAATTATGAGCGATGATTTTTGAATTAAAAAACCACCTATGGATGTTATTCCTATTTTAACGGCATTCGGATAAATTTTTCTTAATACATCACTAATTGGAGTGGAATTGCTAAGCTTTAAGCTTTTCTTTAATTCTGGTGTAAAGAAAGCCTTATATGAAAGCCATCTAATTATTAAAACAGATACAGCCTGAGCCGATACAATTGCAATCAAACCATAACCTGCCATTATCAGGGCAATTACAATAAGTAAGTAGAAAATTTGGCCGATTACAATAATCTGTTTGGATTTTCTTACCAGCCCCTTTCCAAGCAAAAGGGATTCATAGTACTGAGAATAGATATTGAATGAATTTAATGAGATAAGTATAAACCAGGAAATATATACTTCCCCGCGGCTACCTGAAAAGTTTTTTAGCAATGAATGGATATAAAATGTCCCTGCTGTAACAAGAATCAGGAATAAAATGAGTGATATTCTTAAATAAATCCACTGCATTGACTTGATTAATCCAGTAAGCAAATTATAATCCACATCTGCATCGTTTGAAGTAAGGGGTTCAAAACCATTTTCTTTAAGATTCCTGACTCCCTGAAGGATATAAGTTACATTCCTTGTAAAAGTCGGATTAAAGCCAAAATCCATTAAACCAGAGAAAAATGCAACTGCCATATAAATGGTCCATATACCTATTTCTTCAGAGGGAAGCCAATGCAGAATAAACGGCAGAACCAGCATTGAAGATGCTATTTTAAGGAAAGTCGCAGCATAATTCCAGTAAACGTCTCTTTTAGAAATCTGAATCATAAATGACTTTTATGTTTTTCTATGCTCCCGGCTTGTCAGTCACATTAGAAATATTTAAATGACTAATTACAAGCATCGTGCAATCTTTTAATCCGGCATCCTGTTATTTTTGCCGGATATTTTTTATTACAATGCGGCACGATAAAGCCCTCTCTATCCCTATGTTCACTTAATATCCATACTTGGTATCCTTTAAGAAAGTACCCGGCTGATTTTTATTGAATTTCGGAATTTTTTTCCTGAAAATATTTTAACTATTACCTGATTAATTATATTGCAAACGGAAAACAAATTTACTTTTTTTAAAAATATATTGTTCTATTTTTTAAAATATTTTGTAAACATGGCGACAAACAGGAATTTATTAAATAATCTTCAGCCTTAATAGAAATTTACTTTGACGAACGATTCCTTTTAAGGGTTCGATAAAGTCGTTTTCAGCTATTTCTCCGAAACCATTCCACTGTCTCCCTCAGACCTTCCTCCATCATTTTTTCAGGGATGTATCCGAGTAACTGCCTTGCTTTTTCAACCGATGCCTTCGAATGCCTTATATCCCCTGCCCTATCCGGCCCGTAAACCGGATCAATAGCTAGAATAATACCATCGCAGCGGCCTAGTTCCGTCCTAATTATCTCAAACATCCTTTTTAACGAACTGCTTTCCCCGCAGGCAACATTATAAACCTGGTTCAGCGCTTCAGGTGTTCCGGTAAGAGCCGCCAAATGATTTGCTTTAACAACATTTTCAACATATGTGAAATCGCGCGAAATGGTACCATCACCATTTATCACCGGCATTTCATGACGCATTAGCTGAAGAATGAATTTCGGTATCACAGCTGCATAGGCGCCCTCCGGGTCCTGTTTCGGGCCGAACACATTGAAATAGCGCAACCCTATCACTTCAATTCCATAATTAGTGGCAAAATTTGCAGCAAATAACTCATCAGCATACTTTGTTATTGCATAGGGCGACAAAGGATTGCCAACCTTATCCTCAACCTTCGGCAGGTCGGGATTATCACCATAAGTCGATGAACTGGCAGCATATACGAATCTCTTTACCCCGGCCCGTGAGGCTGCGAACAACATCCTTACAAAACCTCCTATATTTACATCTATTGAAGTGATCGGATCCTTAATGGATCTCGGCACTGAACCAAGTGCAGCCTGATGAAAAACATAACTTACACCGCTTACAGCCCTGACACAATCATCAAAATTCCTGATGTCGCCCTCAATAAGCGTAAAACCTTTCCTCTCTTCAAATTCCTTTATATTCTTTCTTCTCCCTGTCGAAAAGTTATCAAGGCAGACAACCTCATTCCCTGCATCAAGAAGAGATTCACACAAGTTTGATCCAATGAAGCCCGCTCCGCCTGTTACCAGAACTTTACTATTTTGTAGATGACTATACATCAGGATTAGGTTTTATCCCTAAAGTTAACAAGATTTCTGTATGAGGAGCTAGATTTTACCGAACATCAGCAGAATTTCATTAAGAATGAATTCAGCTGCCTTTCCATCACCATAAAAAGCAGGATATTCAAATTTCTCTTCATTATCGATGAAATGCTTAAAACCACACGTTATTTTTTCTGGGTCGGCATCTACCAGAATAGCAGTCTTGTTTTTCACAAGCTCAATCCATTCTGTCTCCTTCCTTAGCACCAGGCAGGGCTTCCTGAAGAAGTGGGATTCCTTCTGCACTCCGCCAGAATCAGTTATAATGAGCCTGGAGTTCTTTTCAAGAAAGGTCATTTCAAGATAAGAAACGGGAGGTATGATTTTAATATATTTCGATTGAAGCAGAATACAGTAAAGTTCAGGGAGGTTCCTTTGAAGTGACAACAGGGTGCGCGGATGCAAAGGAAGCACAAACCTCATTTTATACTCCTCTGATAGCTGTGAAAGACATTTCAGAATGTCTTCAAGACGGCTTTTTTCATCGGTATTAAGGTCGCGATGGACTGTCGCAAGGATATAATTGTCCCTTTCAATTTTCAGATCAGCAAGCAGGCCTGACTTCTTCTTTTCCGCAAGCAGGGCAAAGAACAGCGTATTATCGTACATAATATCGCCAGTGAAATAAATCTTCGGGTTGTCGATAGTAAATGGTGGACTGTTTTCTGGTCTGAAGCCCTCTTTCATCAAATTCTTGAACGCGGCATTTGTTGGAGCAAAAAGCAGAGTGGATGCATGATCACTCATTATCCTGTTTATTTCTTCAGGCATCGCCTTGTTGAATGATCTTAACCCTGCTTCAATATGAATTACCGGAAAATGAAGCTTCGATGCCGCCAGCGCTCCTGCAAGGGTTGAATTCGTATCGCCATAAAGAACAACGCAATCAGGCTTCTCCTTAAGAAGTATTTCTTCAATCCCCTCAATCATTTTGCTTGTCTGCCTTCCATGCCTTGCAGAACCAACTCCCAGGTTGTAATCTGGCTTTCGGAGTTCCAACTCTTCAAAGAAAACACCGGAAAGCTCTTTGTCATAGTGCTGTCCGGTATGGAGAAGGACTTCAGTTATCCTGTCCTCAAGTCCGTTTCTGATTGCCCGGCTGATTGCCGAAGCCTTGATTATCTGAGGACGCGCACCTACTATGTTCAGAAGCTTTATTCCAGCCATCACTGTTATGTTTTCAAGGATTCCAAAGGTAGTAAAATATCATTCTTAACATTAAAACAGGGCGCTCAAAACTATCCTGCCGGAACAGATATAATTAATCGCCTGATTCAATTTTTGATTAATTCATACTTAATTAGCTGATTAAGTCGGAAAATCGTCCGGAATTAACCGGCAGATTTTAATTCAGTCTATAAATATGTCTGAAACAATATTGTAAATTTGATGTTCTGATTAAATGACACATAACTAAAATGAATTCTATGAAAAAACTACTTCCTGCCATGATAGCAGTACTACTACTCGCAGTTTCTTCATGCAATAACAAAAAGCATGAAACCGCTGAAAAAGGTTATCCGGCGTTTGATGTAAAGAATATGGATAAATCCGTCAAACCCGGAGATGATTTTTTTACATATGCAAACGGAACCTGGCTGAAAAACAATCCTATTCCGGCTGACAAAAATTCATCGTCATCATTTGAAGAATTGTTTGAAAAAAACCGTCACGACATTAAGAGTATAATCCTTGATGCTTCTGCTGAAAAGGATGCCCCTTCAGGCAGTATATCNGAAAAAATCGGTAAGTTTTATAATTCAGGGATGGATACCATTACAATTGAAAAGCTGGCAGCTCAGCCTCTTAAACCGATTTTTGACAGGATAGAATCAATAAAGAACAGTGATGATCTTCTTGTTGTTGCTGCGGAATTGCAGGCCTCAGGTCTGGCACCGTTTTTTGCTGTGTTCTCAAGCCAGGATATGAAAAACAGCCAGAGTGTGATCGCAAATACATGGCAGGCCGGCATAGGGCTGCCNGACAGGGATTATTATTTTAATAATGACGCTTCTACAATAAAAATAAGGGAGGCTTACCTTGTGCATTTACAGAAAATGTTTGTCCTTCTAAATGAAACTCCGGAATCAGCTGCAAAGGATGCTGAAACGATCATGAAGATTGAGACTCAGCTTGCAAAAGCGTCAAAAACACATGTCGAAAATCAGGATCCCCAGAATCTATATAATAAGTTTAACATCGAAGGGATGAATAAGCTTGCTCCGGCGATAAACTGGAAAGCATATTTTACTGCCATCGGATATCCCGGTATCAATGAAATTAATGTCAACCAGCCGCTCTTCATAACTGAAGTCGGCAAAATGATTAAAAGTGTTTCTATTGAAGACTGGAAGACTTTCCTCAGATGGGAGGTTGTAAACTCTGCAGCAGCATATCTCAGCAGTGATTTTGTTGCCCAGAACTTTGACTTTTATTACAAGACTCTTTCAGGACAGGAAAAGGATGAACCTCGCTGGAAAAAGGTACTCGATGCCACCAGCGGTTCACTTGGTGAAGCTATCGGTGAGCTTTATGTTCAGAAGTTCTTCCCTCCTGAAGCAAAACAAAGAATGACTGATCTTGTGATGAATTTGAAAAAATCGCTTGGGAACCGGATACAAAACCTTTCATGGATGGGTACTGAAACCAAGCAGGAAGCCATAGCCAAACTCGACAAAATGGGTGTAAAGGTTGGATACCCTGACAAATGGAGGGACTATAGCGGACTTGAAATCACNTCAGGTTCATTCTTTCAGAATATTATGAATTCAATGAAGTTCGAGTTCAAATATAATATGGATAAGATCGGCAAACCGGTTGATCCGAATGAATGGGGAATGACTCCCCAGACTGTAAATGCTTATTATGACCCGAGCCGCAATGAAATAGTATTTCCGGCAGGGATACTTCAACCTCCGTTCTTCAATATGAATGCAGATGATGCTATTAATTTCGGGTCAATTGGACTTGTAATCGGACATGAGATGACTCATGGATTTGACAATATGGGACGTCAGTTTGATAAGGATGGAAATCTTCGTGACTGGTGGACAAAAGAAGATTCAAAGAAGTTTGAGGAACACACCCAGGTGCTGGTTGATCAGTA
>JGI20214J51088_10001099_pt1 | contig 18377 bp, 20 predicted proteins | sample WetSurMetagenome_FD_51088 | JGI IMG/M metagenome (IMG submission 51088) | reverse complement strand
GCCCCGGCGCAATGGCGGCCGGCAGCCGGCAGCCCGGGCGCCGGCGCACCAGCACGATCGCGCGCGTCGGGTCGAGCAGCGCGCGCGCCTGCACGTCGTCGGGGTCGAGTTCGGCGCGCAGCGCCTGCAGTCCCTCGGCACCCTGCTGCGGGAACATCACCGCCAGCGGCTTGTGCGGCCGCGCCTTGCGCATGCGCAGTGCTGCGATCGCGTCGTCGTTCATCGCGTCGCACATCAGGTGGTAGCCACCGATACCCTTCACCGCAACGACCGCGCCGGCGCGCAAGGCCTGGACGCAGGCGGCGAGTGCGGCTTCGTCGCCACGGACTGCGCGCGCGCCGGCGACGTAGCGCAGCCGAGGCCCGCAGTCCGGACAAGCGATCGGCTCGGCGTGGAAGCGGCGATCGAGCGGATCGCCGTACTCGCGCCGGCACGCCGCGCACATCGCGAAACCGGCCAGGCTGGTCGCCGCGCGGTCGTAGGGCAGGCCGCGGATCACGGTGTAGCGCGGGCCGCACTGGGTGCAGTTGATGAACGGGTGGCGCCAGCGCCGGTCGGCCGGGTCAGCGAGCTCGCGCCGGCAGTCGTCGCACAGGCTGCGGTCGGGCGCTAGATGGGCCTCGGCGCGCGCGTCAGCGCCGGGCCGACTGGCGTCGATGCGAAAGCCGTCGGCCTCGAACACCTTGATCGACGCGACGGCCGCGATCTCCGGCTCGGCCAGCGCCGGCGCCTCGGCGAGCAGTGCGTGCACGAAGGCGTCGAGCCGGGCACGCTCGCCGCAGACGTCGATCTCGACGCGCGTGCCGAAGTTGCACACCGAGCCGGCAAGGTCGTGACGCAGCGCGAGCCGGTAGACGAAGGGGCGAAACCCCACCCCCTGGACGCGCCCTGTGACGCTGACGCGCAACGCCAGGCGCTCGGCGCAGGCGAGATCTACCCTCGCAGGAGACGCGCCGCGGGGACGCGGCGCGCGCTCGCAGGCGTTCGCCCGTGCGCTGGCACGGTCGCACGCCCGGCTCACGCCACCACCGCCTCGCGCAACCCGCTCGCCCACCAGATGCGGCAGGCGCCTTCGTCGGACACCATGCAAGGCCCGACCGGCTGGCGCGGCGTGCAAGCGCGGCCATAGAGCACGCACTGGTTCGGCGCGATACGCCCGAGCACGACGCGTGCGCAGTCGCAGCCCGGTGGCATCCGGCCCGCACGCTTGCGCTGCGCATCGGCCTCGATTCCGAAACGGCGCCGCGCGTCGGCGTCGCCGAACCCGGCCTTGAGCGCGAAGCCCGAACGCGCAATGACGCCGATACCGCGCCAGTTCGCGTCGACGACGTCCATCGTCTGCGCGAGCACCGCGCGCGCGCCCGGATTGCCACCGTCGCGTACCAGCTCGCGGTAGCAGTTGTCGAGGAAGGCCTGGCCTTCGATCATCTGCCTGGCGACCGAGTACAGCGCCGCGAGCAGGCTCTCGGCGGTGAAGCCCGCGATCGCCGCCGGCAGCCCGTTGTGCTCGGGCACGAAGCGCCATTCGTCGGCGCCCATCACGGTTGCAACATGGCCGGGCGCGACGAGGGCGTCGAAGCCCGGCGCTTCGCTGTCGAGCAGCATCGCAACCGCGGGCCAGGTCAGGCGCCCCGAGAGCAGGATCGACAGATTNCGCGGCAGTCCCTGCGCCACCAGCGCCGCGACCGGCGCGCTCGTGGTCTCGAAGCCGGCGGCGAAGAAGACGATCTCACGCGCCGGGTTCTCGCGCGCAATCTGCAGCGCCTGCTGCGGCGACGCGACCGGTCGCACGTCGGCGCCGGCGGCGCGCGCCTGTTCGAGCGAGCGCACCTCGTCTTTGGCGACGTTGCAGGGCACGCGCAGCATGTCGCCGAAGGCGACGAGGATGACGCGCGCGTCGAGCGCGAGACGGATCGCCGCGAAGATGTCCTCCTCCGGGCAGACGCAGACCGGGCATCCCGGACCCGGGATGAGCGTGATCGACTCCGGCAGCACGCGCCGCAGCCCGGCCAGGCTGATCGAGCGCTCGTGGCCGCCGCAGACGTTCATCACCCGCAGCCGCGGCGGCAACGGGAGCGCGCGGATGCGCGCGAGCCAGTCGGCCGCTGAGGCGCCGGCACCGCCGAGCGGGCTCACGCCGCCGCGTTCCATGCCTGCGGCCGCGGTTGCGACCCCGCTGTGGCGCGCCGGTGCGCACGCTGGATCTCGAGCCAGGCGATCCAGGGTGCCAGCGTCTCGGGCTGCCGGGCCGAGACCTGAAACACCGGCGCCGGATTGGCGAGCGCGCGGAAGTGGCCGCGCGCCTCTTGCGGGTCGAAGTCGTCGATCACGGCGAGCAGGTCGGTCTTGGTCAGCAGCAGCAGATCCGACGCGCGGAACATCACCGGGTACTTGGCCGGCTTGTCGGCGCCTTCGGTGACCGACAGCAGCGTCACGTTCAGGTGCTGGCCGAGGTCGAACGCGGCCGGGCACACGAGGTTGCCGACGTTCTCGATGAACAGGATGTCCAGGTTCCCTAGGTCGATCTCGTGCAGCGCGTCGTGCACCATGTGTGCGTCCAGGTGGCAGGCGGTGCCGGTCGTGATCTGCACCGCCGGCACGCCCTTGGCGCGGATCCGCCGGGCGTCGTTCTCGGTCTCGAGGTCGCCCTCGATCACCGCGATGCGCAGGCGGCCCGCGAGCGCGTCGATCGTCGCCTCGAGCAGCCGGGTCTTGCCGGCGCCGGGCGAGGACATCAGGTTCACCGCAAGCACGCCGTACGCGTCCAGGTGCTCTCGGTTGTGCTTGGCCTCGCGGTCGTTCGCATCGAGCAGGCCGGTCAGCACAGCCACCGCCTCGCTCGGCGCCGGGGCATGCGTGCCATCGCCGTGGTGGTGATGACCGTGCGCGTGAACGGCATGGTCACCGGGGACGGCACAGCCGCAGTTTGCGCACATGTAGGCTCTCTCCTCTAGACCTGGACCTGCAGCGCGGCCGGGACCGCGCGCGTGAGTTCAACCCGTATCAGCAGCAGCTCCTCGCCACCGACGACCCGCACGCGCCAGCCGCCGCAGGCCGGGCACAGCAGCCGGTTTGGCGCGACCTCGGCCTCGGCACCGCATTCGCTGCAGGCCACGCGCGCGGGCAGCGACTGCAGTTGCAGCCGCGCCTGCGCCGCCACCGTGCCCGCGCGGGCGATGACGAACGCGCGCTCTAGAAGGCCCGACTCCACGCCGGCCAGCGCGCCGACCGCGACCGTCACGGCCTGCACCTCGTCGGCCCCCTGCGCACGCGCCACGCGGGCGATCTCGTCGACCAGGCCCTGGCAGACGGCGAGCTCATGCACGCTGCGCGTCCCGCATCAGTTCGTCCGCGGCGAGCATCTCGTCGTACAGCGCCCAGGCCGTGCGCGCCTCATCGCGGGTGATCTTCTGGATCGCATAGCCGACGTGGATCATCACCATGTCTCCCGGCTGCAGTGTCTCGTGCTGGAGCAGGAACAGGCTGACCACACGCGCGATACCCTTGGCCTCGCAGTGCGCGTTCATGCCGTCGATCGCCACGACCTGCATCGGAATCGCCAGACACATCGGCCGTCTCCCGCAAACCGCCACCGTAGACGACGATGGCACGGCCACCCCGTGCACCCCATTGATCGACATCAATGTCCGGCACGTTGCGCATGCCTAAGGTTCGCCCATGCCTCGTCGAGGAATCACGGTGGGTCGTGCATGACAAGCGGTGATGCGGTGCTCGTGCTGGGTCTGGGCAACCGTCTACTCGGTGACGACGCCGCCGGACCGCTGGTCGTTGATGCGCTGGCCGCGACGCCACGCTCCGACGCCACCCTGTTCCTCGATGGCGGCACGATCGGGCTCGCGCTGCTACCCGGGATCGAGGATGCCGCGGCCTTCATCGCCGTCGATGCCGCGCTTTTCGGCGCCGTGCCCGGCACCGTGCGCGTGTTCGAGGGCGCTGCAATGGATGCCCAGCTCGGCGGGCGCAAGCGCAGCGCGCACGAGGTGGCGCTGTTCGACCTGATGGCGAGCGCCGAACTGAACGGACGGCTGCCGGCAAGGCGCGCGCTGGTCGCGGTCGAGCCGCTGTGCACCGAGCTCGGGCTCGCGCCGACCGCGGCGGTCGCCGCGGCGATTCCGGGTCTCTGCGCCGCCGTCAACGAATTGCTGGGTCGATGGGCGCGCTGACCGGATCGTTCCCCGGCGCGACCCCGACCGACGTCGCCGCGGCGGTGCTGAGCGAAGTCGCGGACCGGCTCGAGCGGCTCGCCGCCGACCCCGGCGCGAGCGAGACGATCGACTTGCACGGCCTGCCGCTGACCGATGCCGAGCGCGACCAGCTGCGCCAGCGCCTGGGCCAGGGCGAGGTCGACGCGAGGCTCGAGATCGTCGGCCCGACGCGCATCACCGAGACCGCCTATGCCGGCGTCTGGTGGTTGCGCCACGCCGATGACGACGACCGCCCCGTGCTCGAACATATCGTCGTCGCGCGCGTGCCCGCGCTGCTGCTCGCGCATGCCGATGACATCGCCGACGCAGCGCGCCGGCTGCGCGCCGAACTCGACGCGCGTGGCGCGCCAGGAGACCCCGCATGACCGCAACCAAGCTGCTTGGCGACCTGCTGCGCGAACGCGGCGTCTCGCGCCGCGCCTTCCTCAAGTACGCGAGCTACGTCACCTCGCTGATGGCGTTGCCGCCGTCGGCCGCAGCGGCAATGGCCGACGGTCTCGCGAAGGCCCATCGGCAGGCGGTGATCTGGCTCTCGTTCCAGGAGTGCACCGGCTGCACCGAGTCGCTGACGCGCTCGTTCAGCCCGACTCTCGAAGAGCTGATCTTCGACTTCATCTCGCTCGACTACCACGAGACGCTGCAGGCCGCGTCGGGCGAGGCCGCCGAGGCGGCGCGCCATGCGTCGATGCGCGAGAACAAAGGCAAGTACATCGTCGTCGTCGACGGCTCGGTGCCCACCGCCGACGGCGGCGTCTACTCGGTAATCGCCGGCCGAACCAATCTTGATGTCCTGGCCGAGACGGTGGCCGACGCGGCCGCGGTGATCGCGGTCGGTACCTGCGCGTCGTTCGGCGGCCTGCCCGCCGCGAAGCCGAACCCGACCGGCGCGGTTCCGGTCTCCGAGCTGGTGCGGGGCAAGCCGCTGATCAACATCCCGGGCTGCCCGCCGATGCCGCAGGCGATGGCCGGCACGATCGCGCAGATCCTGGCCTTCGGCAAGCTGCCCGAGCTCGACGCGCTGAACCGCCCGCGCGCCTTCTTCGGCGAGACCATCCACGACCGCTGCTACCGGCGCCCGTTCTACGAGCGCGGCATGTTCGCGAAGAGCTTCGACGACCGCGGCGCGCGCGACGGCTGGTGCCTGTACGAGCTCGGCTGCAAGGGTCCGGTGACCTACAACGCCTGCGCGTCTTTGAAGTGGAACGGCGGCGTTTCGTTCCCGATCCAGTCCGGTCACGGCTGCATCGGTTGCTCGGAACCGCGCTTCTGGGACCGCGGCGGCCTCTACCGCCCGCTGTCCGCCGGCACCACCGACGCCGGCCGCGTGATCGCGATCGCGGCTGCGGCCGGGGTCGCGCTCGGCGCGGGGTCGGCCGCCCTCGCGCGCCGGCGCAGCGCCGCGACGCGGGCCCTGGACGAGACGCGCACGAAACAGGAGTGACGACGATGGAATTGCTCGATTTCGCGCGCGGCCCGGCACTCGCCTTCGCCGGTGCGGTGTTCGTGTTCGGCACGCTCTGGCGCCTGACCGCCGTGCTGCTGCTGCCGCGGCTGCGTGACCTCTCCCCTGCGCGCGCTGACGCGCGCGCGCCGTGGCAGTCGGCGCTGCGCACGGTCTTCGTCCGGATGTGGCCGCGCAAGGAGTTCCTGCCGATGACCGCGTTCGCCACCGCAAACAGCTATGTCTTCCATCTCGGCCTCGCGATCCTCGTCTTCGGTCTGGCGCCGCACATCCTGTTCATCCGCGGCTTCAGCGGCCTGGCCTGGCCATCGCTGCCGAGCAACCTGGTGTTCGCGGTCGGCGTCGTCACGCTGGTCTCGCTGCTCGCGGCGCTGGCGCGGCGGCTCACCCATCCGGTGCTGCGACTGATCTCGCACGGCGGCGACTACCTCAGCTGGCTGCTGACCGCGCTGCCGGTGGCGACCGGGTTGCTCGCGACCGGCCACCTCGGCGCGCGCTACGAGACGCTGCTCGCGGTGCACCTGCTCAGCGTCGCCGCATTCCTGATCTGGTTTCCGTTCGGCAAGCTGATGCATGCCGTCTTGTTCGCCTTCTCGCGCGGCGCAACCGGCATCCGCTTCGGTCACCGCGGCGTGAGCGTCTGAGCGGCCGCAACGACGCCCCACAAGGATTTCCATGGACCTGCTCGCCTTCGCCCGCGGCCCGGCACTCGCCTTCGCGCTCGCCGTCTTCGTGCTCGGCACGCTGTGGCGCCTGACGCACGCACTGACCCGGCCGGGCCTGCCCGACCGCTCGACCGCGCGCGTGGGCACGCCGCCCGCATGGCGCGGTGCGTTGCACGGCATCCTGCGCGGCATGTGGCCGCGACGCGGGTTCAGGCCGGGCACGCGCTTCGTCACCGTTAACGGCTACGTCTTCCATCTTGGCCTGGCACTGGTGTTCTTCGGCTACGCGCCGCACATCGCCTTCGTGCGTCGGCTGACGGGGTTGTCCTGGCCGGCGCTGCCCGACGCGGTGATGTACCTGGCCGCGGCCGCAACCATCGTCGCTCTGATCATGGCCTTGTTCGTCCGCCTCGCGGACCCGGTGCTGCGCCTGATCTCGAACGCCGACGACTGGATCACCTGGGCGCTGACGCTGCTGCCGCTGATCACCGGCATGGCGGTGGCGACGCAGCCATCGGCGGCGCTGCTTGCGAGCGCACACGTGCTCTATGGTGGTCCGCTCGCGATCCACCTGTTGTCGGTCGAGCTGCTGCTGATCTGGTTCCCGTTCGGCAAGCTGATGCACGCGTTTTTGTTCGTCTTTTCCCGCGGCGCCACCGGCGTGCGCTTCAATCACCGAGGAGTCCAGGTATGAGCACCGCCGCCGTCGCCGCGCCCGCATTCGACAAGCAGGGCCAGCGCACCGACGAGGAGCGCGTCGACGCCGCGATGCGCAGCTTCGTGCGCGAGTTCGGCGTCACCGCGTCGCTGCACCTTGAGAGCTGCGTGCGCTGCGGCATGTGCGCCGAGGCCTGCCATTTCCACGTCGCCACAGGCGAGGCCAAGTACACGCCGATCCACAAGCTCGAGCCCTTGCGCCGTGCGTACTTGCGTGAGGCAGGGCCGTTCGCGCCGCTGGTGCGCGGCCTCGGGCTGGTGAAGAAGCTGACGATCGCCGAGCTCGAGCAATGGCAGGAGCTGATCTACGACTCGTGCACGATGTGCGGCCGCTGCACGATGATCTGCCCGATGGGCATCGACATTGCCGAGCTCGTCAAGGAGGCGCGGCACGGCATGTTCAAGGCCGGTTTGGTGCCCGAGCGGCTGGCGCTGATGGACCGCGCCGCGCAGCAGTGGGGAAGCACCGCGACACCTGGCGAGGACCTGCCCGACATCCTGAAGGAGGCCGCCAACGAACACGGCGTGGCAATCCCCTGCGATCTGGCTCAGGCCGATATCCTCGTCACGGCGGCACCGGCCGAGCTCGGCGAGCACACCAAAGCGCTCGCCGCGGCGGCGAAGATCCTGAACCGGATCGGTGCCAGGTGGACGATGCACTCGGCTGGCTTCGACGCGTCGAACATAGGCTTCAACAATGGCGACCTCGAGCTGCAGGAACGGCTGACGCGGGCGATCGTCGACACCGCGGTGAAGATCGGCGCGAAGACGGTGATCCTGCCCGAATGCGGGCACGCTTACGGCGCCGCGCGCTGGGAGGCGGCCAAGTGGTACGGCAAGGAACTGCCGGTGCGCATCATCCACATGACCGAGTTCCTCGACGAGACGCTCGCCGCCGGGCAGATCCGCGTGAAGCAGATCGGCGCGAGCGCGACCTTCCACGACCCGTGCCAGATCGTGCGGCGTGGCGGGCTCGAGGCCGCGGCGCGGCGCGTCGTCGCGGCGCTCGGCTTCGAGTTGCTCGAGATGAAGGACCACGGCGTCACCGGCTACTGCTGCGGCGGCGGCGGCGGCGTGATCTCGAACCAGCGCGCGACGCCGCTGCGCAACAAGGTCTTCGAGATCAAGCGCCGGCAGATCGACGCCACCGGTGCGAAGCACTTCGTCACCAGTTGCGGCCAGTGCCGGATCACCTTCGAGACCGGCGCCAAGGTCGCGCACTGGGACATGCCTACCGAGAGCCTGCTCGAGCTCGTCGCCGACAACCTGCTCGACTGAAGGTGATGCCATGAGCCAACGCGTCGTCGTCGATCCGATCACCCGCATCGAGGGCCACCTTCGCATCGAGGCCGAAACCGCTGCCGACGGCAACATCAGCAGCGCTTGGAGTTCGGGCACGATGGTGCGCGGCATCGAACTGATCCTGAAGGGGCGCGACCCGCGAGAGGCCTGGGCCTTCGCACAGCGCATCTGTGGCGTCTGCACGCTGGTGCACGGCATTGCCTCGGTGCGATCGGTGGAAGACGCGCTGCAGTGGTCGATCCCGGCGAACGCGCAGCTGATCCGCAACCTGATGATCGCCGCGCAGCACGTGCACGACCACGTGATGCACTTCTACCACCTGCACGCGCTCGACTGGGTCGACGTGGTCTCGGCGCTGAAGGCCGACCCCAAGGCCACCTCCGAACTGGCGCAGTCGATCTCGGGCTACGCGAAGTCAAGCCCGGGCTACTTCGCCGATACGCAGAAACGCATCAAGACCTTCGTCGAGGGCGGCCAGCTCGGCATCTTCGCCGGCGGCTACTGGGGTCACCCTGAATACAAGCTACCGCCCGAGGCCAACCTGATGGCGGTGGCGCATTATCTCGAGGCGCTGGCTTGGCAGCGCGAGGTGGTCAAGCTGCACGCGATATTCGGTGGCAAGAACCCGCACCCGAATTTCCTCGTCGGCGGCTCGCCGAGCCCGATCAGCGCCGGCCCGGGCAGCAGCGGTACCGCGGCGACGACGCTGAACATCGTCACGCTGGGCGAGGTGCGCGACGTCATCAAGTCGATGCAGGCCTTCGTCGACCAGGTCTACCTGCCCGACACGCTGGCCATCGCCGGCTTCTACAAGGACTGGTTCGCACGCGGCGAGGGGCTGGGCAATTTCCTCACCGTCGGCGACTTCCCTGCCAAGGGCCTAGCCAACCCGGCGTCGAACTTCATCCCCTCGGGCGTGATCCTGAACCGTGACCTCTCGCACATCCAGCCGCTCGATTTGCGCGACCCGGCCCAGGTGCAGGAATTCGTCACCCATTCCTGGTACGACTATGCTGGTGGCAAGGCGCAGGGCCTGCACCCCTACGCCGGCGAGACGACGCTGCACTACACCGGCCCGAAGCCGCCCTACGAACAGCTCGAGGTCGAAGGCGGCTACTCCTGGCTCAAGTCACCGCGCTGGCGCGGCAAGGCGATGGAGGTCGGGCCGCTGGCGCGCCTGGCAATGCTCTACGCCAGCGGCCACGAGCCGACCCGGGCGCTGGCCGGCCAGGTGCTGCAAAAGCTCGACCTGCCTCTGACCGCGATCTTCTCGACACTGGGCCGCACCGCGGCACGCACGCTCGAATCGAAGATCTTCGCCGACCAGATGATGGTCTGGCTCGACCACCTGGTCGCCAACATCAAGGGCGGCGACCTGTCAGTGCAGAACGCGGCGCTGTGGGAGCCCTCGACCTGGCCACGCGAGGCCAAGGGGGTGGGGTTCATGGAAGCACCGCGCGGCGCGCTTTGCCACTATGTCGTCATCAAGGACGGGCTGATCGACAACTACCAGGCGGTCGTGCCGAGCACCTGGAACGCCGGCCCGCGCGACGCCGCCGGCCAACCCGGCGCTTACGAGGCGGCCTTGATGGACCGCCACCACTTGTTCGACCCCAAGCAGCCGCTGGAGATCCTGCGCACCGTGCACAGCTTCGACCCCTGCATCGCCTGCGCAGTGCACGTGGTCGACCCGCAGGGCGAGGAACTAACGCGCGTTCGCGTGCGCTGACGCTGCGGAGCCGGCCGGTGAAGCGCGACGACACCGACCCCGCCGCCGTAGGCGCGATCGAGCGCGTTCTTCAGGCCGAGTTCGACGGAGCCGAGCGCATCGCGCAGGCACGCCAGCATGCAGCCGCTCTGCTCGAGCAGGCGCGCAACGACGGCCTGGCCATCGTCAACCGCGCGCTCGCGCGCGGTGCGCGCTGGCAGCAGACCCATGCCGCGCGGCTCGAGCGCCGCCTGCGCGCGCTGCGCGACGAGAGCGAGGTTATGGCCCCGGACCTGCCTGCCGGTGCGCTGGATGCCGCCGCGGCCCGCGTCGCTGCCGAGCTGGTCGAATCCGAGACACCCGATGACGGCACGCGCTGACTTTGCCTACGCGCAGGCCCGAATGCAGGCGCGCCACGGCCGCAGCCCTGGCACGCCCGACGCGCCCGCGTGGCATGCGCTCGAGGCCAGCCGCACCGCGGCACAGGCGCTGGCGGCGGCGCGCGCCTGGGCGCTGGCCGAATGGGTCGACGGCCTGGACGACGCCGGCGATGCGCATGCTATCGAAAGCGGCCTGCGCGCACGCTGGCACCGCCATGTCGACGAGGTGGCGCACTGGCTGCCCTTGCGCTGGCAGGCGGCGGTGCGCTGGTTCGCTACCCTCGCCGATCTGCCTTGGATCGCCGCCACCGCGGTGGGGAACGAGCAGCGCTCGGCTGCGCTCGACCCGGCCGCGCGAGCGCAGGCCTTGCGGGACGCCGGCCTCGCGCCGTTCGCCGAAGGGGCGGCTACTCTCGACGCGAGCGCCGCCGTCGCCATCTGGCGCGCCGAGTGGCAGCGGCTCGCACCGGCTGCCGAGCCTGTCCTGCTGCGCCCCGCTGAACTGCTGCTGCCGCGCCTGCTCGGCGCCGGCGCCATGCGCCCGCGCAATCAATTGGCCACGCGTGACGCGCTCCAGCGCCTTTTCCGCCGCCACGCCGGCAGCGCGGTCGCGGTGACCGCCCATCTGGCGCTGGTCGCGCTCGACCTGGAGCGACTCCGCGGCGAGCTCGTCGAGCGCAGCCTGTTCGAACCCGGTCCGGCGCCGCAGGCCACCTGATGCTGCGCGTCCGCCCCTGCCGCTGGTTCGAGCTGGTCGGTTCGCGCGAGGACCTCGCGCCGCTGCTGCTGGCACTTGCGCAGGGCGGCGCGGTCGAGCTGCAGACGCACGCGCACCGGGCCGCGCCGCTTCGCATCGAGGGCGCCGAAGCCGAGCTCGAACGCTACGCCGAGCTCGAGCGCAACTTCCACACCCATTGGCCAGCCCGGGCGGGCTTGGCCGTGTCCACCATCGTGGACCCCGGCGCGACACTCGAACAGCGGCTTGCCCAGCTCGAAGCCTGGCGCCTCCAGGCCGAGCCGCTGATCGCCGAGCGCGAGCGCCTCGCGCCGCAAGACAGGCAACTGGTCGACCTCGCGCGCCTGCTCGGGACCGAGCGCCTGCCGAAACCGGCACTGCTCGCCGCAGCTGGCAGTGTGGGTGTGGAGACACGCTTGTACGCGCTCTCGCCGCAAGCGCCGCTGCCGTCGCCGCCGGACGGCGTGCTGATGCAGACGCTGGCCGCTGCCGACGCCATGTCGGACGAGACGCTGCTGTTGCTCGTCGGACTCCCCGAGAACCTGGCCGAGGCCGAAGCCGCGCTGCAGGCGCCGCATGCAAGGCGCGTTGCATGGCCGGCGCATCTCGACGGCACGCGGGCCGACGCGGCTGCCCGAGTGACCGAACAACGCGCAGCGCTGGCGGCCTGGCGCGCATCGATAGCGAACGAGCTGCAGGCGCTGGCACGGCAGCATGAGGTGGCCGCTGCTCTGGCCGACATCGACCTCGTCGCCTGGCTGCTGCGCCATGGCTCCGCGCTCGAGGCGAGCGAACGCCTGGTCTGGGTCACCGGCTGGACCACCGCCGCCGGCGACGCTGCGTTCTGCGCCCCACTGAACCGGCGCGGCCTGCCCTGCGTGGTCCAGTTCCCGCCGCCCCCGGCCGGCGCAGAGGCGCCGCTGCGCCTCGCGAACCCGCGCTGGGTCCGGATCTTCGAGCCCTTCGCGCGCCTGCTCGGCCAGCCGGGCCGCGACGAGGCCGACCCGAGCGCCGTCGTCGCGATCGTCGCCCCACTGCTGTTCGGCTTCATGTTCGGCGACGTCGGCCAGGGCGCCCTGCTCTGCGTGGCCGGCGCGTGGCTGCGCCGGCGCGCACCAATGGTCGTGCTGCTCGTTCCCGGCGGTGCGATGGCGATGGTCTTCGGCCTGCTCTTCGGCACCGTGTTCGCGCGCGAGGACCTGATCCCCGCGCTCTGGCTGCACCCGCTGCACGAGCCGGCGACGCTGCTGCTTGCCGCCGTCGGCCTGGGCGCGCTTGTCCTGCTCTGCGGGCTCACGCTGAACGCGCTGCAGGCCCACTGGCGCGGCCAGGCGCGCTTCTGGTGGACGCGCGATGCCGGCCTGGCGCTCGCCTACGCGTCGCTGCTCGCGGCCTTAGCCCGTCCCGAGGCGCTCTGGCTCGCGATCGCCGGCGCGCTCTGGTTCGCGCTTGGTTCGCTGCGCGGCGCAGCTCCCACCCCGGCCGCGCAGCTTGGTGCGATGGGCGCCGGCCTGGCGAAGTTCACCGAGCAGGCGTTGCAGCTGCTCGTCAACACGGTCTCGTTCGCGCGCGTCGGCGCCTTCGCGCTCGCCCATGCCGGGCTGTCGCTGGCCGTGACCGGCGTCGCCGAAGCGGTCGGCGGCATTGGCTACGGGGTCGTGCTGGTGTTGGGCAACGCGCTGATCCTGGCACTCGAAGGGTTGGTCGTCGGGATCCAGACCACGAGGCTGCTGCTGTTCGAGTTCTTCGTCCGCTTTCTCGAAGGCAGCGGCCGCGCGTTCCGGCCCTTGCCGCTGCCGATCCGCCATCTGACCACCCACACCGAGGTCCCCACCCGATGAAGACGTTCATTGTTCGCAAGGCCGCCCCACTGGTCCTGCTGCTGGTGTCGCTGGTCGTCGCGGCCGCGGCGCTGTTCCTGATCGGCACGATGCCGGCCCATGCGCAGGCCCATGCCGCCGCGGCGGCCGACCCCGAGGTGTTGCGCTGGGCCTTCATCTCGGCCGCAGTCGCCGCCGGGCTGTCGACGCTGGCCGCCGGCTACGCGGTGGCGGTGGTCGGCAGCGCGGCCGTCGGCGCGCTTGCCGAGAAGCCCGAGCTGCTCGGCCGCGTGCTGATCCTCGTCGGCCTGGCCGAGGGCATTGCGATCTACGGCCTGATCGTCGCGATCCTGATCCTGAACCGGACCTGACGATGCGCGCCCGACGTGCCCTAGGAGACTGACGATGGAGCCGATCGTCGTCATCGGCGACGAGCTCACCTGCGCCGGCTTCCGTCTGTCCGGCGTCGCCACGCGCACGCCGGCTGCGGGCGAGGCCGGCGCCGTGCTGGCCCGTGCCCTCGGCGAAGCGCGGCTCGTCGTGCTCACGCAGGCGCTGGCCGACGGCGTCGAGCCGGGGCTGCTGCACCAGGCGCTGGCACGCGAGCAGCCGTTGCTCGTCGTGATGCCGGGCATCGCCGAACCTGATGCGCTTTCAGATCTGTCGCACCGCACGCGTGTGCTGCTCGGGATCGATTCATGAGCCGCGCGACGACCGACCCGGGACTGGCCGAGCACCAGGCCGATGCACTGATCGACGAGATCGAGCGCAAGGTCGACGCGAGCTGCACGGCGATCCTGGCCCAGGCCGAACGCGAGGCCGAGGCCTTGCGCCTGCGCTCGCGCGACAAGGCGCGCCGCCAATTGCAGCGCGCGCTCGACGAGATGCGCGCCACGGCACGCCGGCGCAGCGCGCAGGCGCTGGCCGAGCAGGAGACGGCGCGCAGCCGGCGCGCCGCGGCGCGGGCCGCGCTGTGGCTGACGCGGGCCTGGCCAGCGCTGGACGAGGCTATCGAGCGGCGCTGGTCCGACCGCGACGCACGCGCGCAGTGGGTCGCGGCGCAGATCACGAAGGCCGGCGCCCGCCTGGGCGGTCGGCACTGGACCGTGCGTCACCCGGCCACCTGGAGCTCGGCCGAGGTCGACGCCTTGCGCAGCGCGCTCGCCAACTCGGCGGCGGCCGGCAGCACGCTGCAGGGCGATGCCGCGCTCGCGATCGGGCTCCTCATCGAGGCCAACGGCGCGCGCCTGGACAGCCGCCCGGCCGCGTTGCTGGCCGACCGGGCGGCGGTGCAGGCACAGCTGCTGGCCGCAATCGTCACCGGACGCGGCGCCAGCGCCAGTGCGAGCGGCCCATGAGCGAAGCGCGCATCGCCCAGATTGCCGGCCCGGTACTGCAGGCGCTGGCACAGGGGCAGTTTCGCGTCGGCGAGGCGGTCGAGGTCGGGCCCCGGCGGCTGCCGGGCGAGGTCATCCGCCTCGACGGCGAGCGCTTCGTGGCCCAGGTCTACGAGGACACCACGGGCCTCAAGCCCGGCGATCCGGTGCGCGGCACCGGGCAGCCGCTGTCAGCACCGCTCGGTCCAGGCTTGGCGGGCAAGATCTACGATGGCCTGCTGCGCCGGCTCGACGTCGATCCGGCCGTCGTCGTTGCGCAGCGCTACGCTTTCGTGCCGAGCGCGAAGGTCGGGGACCGTGTCGCGCCGGGGCAGACGCTAGGCGAAGTCGCAGGCGCCGGGCCGGCGAACCGCTGTCTGGTGCCGCCGGGTGTCGAGGGCCGGATTTTGCGCATTGCCGAGCGCGGCGAGCTCGGGCGCGACGCCGAGATCGCCGTCGTGCGCGACGACGCCGGCCGCGAGCGCTCGCTGCCCTTGTTCCAGCGCTGGCCAGTGCGGCGGCCGCGGCCGGTGGCCGCGCGGCTGCCCGCCGACGAGCCTCTGGTTACGGGACAGCGCATCCTCGACACGCTGTTCCCGGTCGCGCTCGGCGGCCGCGCCGCGATCCCGGGCGGCTTCGGCACGGGCAAGACTGTGCTGCAGGAGACACTCGCAAAGTGGTGCCACGCCGACGTGATCGTTTACGTCGGCTGCGGCGAGCGCGGCAACGAGATGGCCGAAGTGCTGCACGAGTTCCCGCAGCTTGCCGACCCGCGCACCGGCCGCACGCTGATGGAGCGCACGGTGATCGTCGCGAACGCGTCGAACATGCCGGTCGCGGCTCGCGAGGCCAGCATCTACACCGCGGTCACGGTAGCCGAGTACTTCCGCGACCAGGGCCTGCACGTCGCGCTGATGGCCGACTCGACGAGCCGCTGGGCCGAGGCATTGCGCGAGGTCTCGGGGCGGCTGGGCGAACTGCCGGGCGAGGCCGGCTACCCGGCCTACCTGAGCTCGCGCCTGGCTGAATTTTACGAGCGTGCCTCTCGCGTGACCACGCTGTCGGGCGAGACGGGCTCGCTAACCATCATCGGCGCGGTGAGCCCGCCCGGCGGCGACTTCTCCGAGCCGGTCACCAGCCACACGAAGCGCTACGTCGGCTGCTTCTGGGGTCTGGACCGCGAGCGCGCGCAGGCACGCTTCTACCCGGCGATCCACCCGCTGCAGTCCTACGCCGTCGACGCCGCGCGCTTCGCGCCATGGTGGGCCGCGCACGGCAACGACAACTGGCAGCGCCAGCGCGAGAAGCTGCTCGCGCTGCTCGAGGAGCAGGCTCAGCTCGAACGTATGGCGCGCATCGTCGGCAAGGACGCGCTGCCGGCCGAGCAGCAGCTCACGCTGCTGTCGGCCGAGCTCGTCAACGAGGCGCTGCTGCGCCAGTCGGCGTTCTCGGCCAACGACCGCTATTGCTCGGCCGAACGCCAGAGCGAGATGCTGCGCCTGGTGATGCGCTTCATCGTCCTCGCGCGCGAAGCACTCGCAGCCGGCGCGCGGCCGGAGCAGATCGGCGCGCTCGCGGTGCACCGGCGCCTGCAACGCATGGGCGAGGAGATCGGCGAAGGCCAGACCGGGCGCCACGCTGAACTGTGGTCGCAGCTCGAGCGCGAGTTCGCGCCGCTGCTCGTGCCAGCGGCGACGCAGGCCTGACGATGGCGGCCGAGCTCAGCGTCCAAGGCAGCGCGACACGCATCGACGGGCCGCTGCTGTTCCTGCGCCGCAACCTGGAAGTCGGACTCGGCGAGGCAGTCGAGGTCCTGCTCGACGACGAACCGCTCGCACCGGCGCGCGTCGGCCGCGTCACCGGCCTCGACGACGAGACCATCGTCATCGAGGTGCTCGAGAGCACTCAGGGACTGAGCCTGGCTGGGGTGCGGGTGCGCTTTCGCGGCCATCCGCAGCGCCTGGGCGTCGGGCCGGGACTGCTCGGCCGGGTCTTCAACGGCATGGGCCAGCCGGCCGACGGTGGCCCGCCGGTGGCGGCGGTCGAATGGCGGCGCATCGACGCGCGCGCGCTGAACCCGGCGCGGCGCGCGCTGCCCTGCGACTTCATCGAAACCGGCATCTCGGCGATCGACCTGACGAACAGCCTGATCCGGGGCCAGAAGCTTCCAATCTTCTCGTCCGGCGGGCTGCCGCACGACCGGCTCGCGATCGAGATCGCGCGCCATGCCCGGCTGCGCAACGTGCAAGAAAGCTGCGAGGCCGCTTCCCGGGGGCCAACGAGTTCCGGCGAGTTCGCGATCGTCTTCGTCGGCATCGGCGTCTCGTACGACGCGGCCGAGAACTTCCGCCGAGCGATGGAGGATTCTGGTGCGCTCGGCCACACTGCGATGTTCCTGAACCTGGCCAGCGAACCCAGCCCGCAGCGACTGCTGACGCCGCGCGTCGCGCTCACCGCGGCCGAGTACCTGGCCTTCGACGAGGGCCGCCACGTGCTCGTCATCCTGACCGACATGACGAACTACTGCGAGGCGCTGCGTGAGGTCTCGGCCAGCCACGGCGAGATCCCGAGCCGCAAGGGCTATCCGGGCTACATGTACTCGGACCTGGCGACGATCTACGAGCGCGCCGGTTCGGCGCNGGGTGCGCGCGGCACGGTGACCCAGCTGCCGATCCTGACAATGCCCGCCGACGACATCAGCCACCCGATCCCCGACCTGACCGGCTACATCACCGAAGGCCAGATCGTGCTCGACCGCGCGCTCGACCACCGCGGCGTGTACCCGCCGATCAACGTGCTGCCCAGCCTGTCGCGGCTTTTCGACCAGGGCACCGGCGAAGGCTTCACCGACGCCGACCATCCGGCGCTCGCACACCAGCTGTTCGCGTCCTACGCGAAGGCGGTGCGGGTGCGGGTGCTGGCCAGCGTCGTCGGCCAGGACGGGCTGACCGAGGCCGACCGCACCTACCTCGCGTTCGCCGACCGATTCGAGCGCGAACTCGTCGCGCAGGACGGCGCGCGCCCGCTAGACGAGAGCATGGCGATCGCGTGGCGACTGCTGCGCGCGCTGCCGGCGCGCGAGCTGACGCGGCTGTCCGACGCGCTGCTCGCGCGCCACCTCGGCGCCGGCGCGCCGACGCCCGGCGATGACTGAGACGACCCGCAGCGCCGCGCTCGCGCTCGCCGACGAGCGCGCGTTGATGCGCCAGGGCTACCGCTTTCTGGACGAGAAGCGCATGCTGCTCGCCGCCGAGATGCTGCGCCGACTGGCCGAACATGGCCGGCTCGAGGCGCAGTTGCACGAATCGCTGCACGCTGCCCGAGCGGCGCTGCGCCTGGCGCTGCGCCGACACGGGATCGAAGGTCTGCAGGTCTATCCGCCGGAGCGTGTCGCGCCGCAACCGGCGGCGCCCACGCGCAGCCTGTTCCTCGGCGTGCCGCTGCTCGGCACCGCAGCCGCGGTGCCGGCAACCGCCGAAGCACCGGACGCGATCGACGCGTCGCCCGAGGCCGAAGCCTGCCGCACGGCCTTCGCCGTCTTGCTCGGGCCGCTGCTGCAGCTGGCCGTCGAGGGCGGCAACCTCGAGCGCCTCGGTGCCGAGTATCGGCGCACCGAGCGGCGCGCCCGGGCGCTGGAAAACGTGCTGCTGCCGGAGATCGAGGCCGCGCTCGTGCGCGTCGAGGATCATCTCGAACGCGCCGACCAGGAGGAAGCCGTGCGAATCCGCCTGGCTGCTCGTCGGCGCTGAGCCGTTCGTGCAGAAATCCCCCATCTGCATTGCCCGGCCATTACCCGTCACGGCGATTGAACCCTGGAATGCCGACTTGCGCCTGATGGTGCCGAGAGGACATGGTCAACTGTCAGCTTGGCAGCCCTTCGGAAAGCGAATGTCGGTCCCCCCGCGTTGCCACCGGCCAGCCCCGTGCCTGCGAAGCGGCCTTGATGGACCGCCATAATTTGTCTGCTCCGAAGCAGCCCCCGGAG
>JGI20214J51088_10001095_pt1 | contig 18403 bp, 17 predicted proteins | sample WetSurMetagenome_FD_51088 | JGI IMG/M metagenome (IMG submission 51088) | reverse complement strand
ATGGGCACTGAGGCTCAGGCAGGCGATTACGGCAAGATAGATGGGGCGCATGATGTTTACCGGTTGGAAAGAATGGTCGGATTCTATCCGATACGGGTCAAAGATTGAGTTGCATCTCGAGTTCGGCCACGGAAGGCTCGAAGCCGCGAGTCTCATAGTGCTTGAAGATGGCAGCGACGATCTGCTCGGGTTCGTCGATGACCTGGATCAGGTCCATGTCGCCGGCCGCGATCATCTGTTCCTCCAGCAGGCTGGTCTTGAACCATTCCACCATGCCGCCCCAGAACTTGCTGCCGACCAGGATGATGGGCATGCGCCGGGTCTTGCCGGTCTGTACCAGCGTCAGCGCCTCCATCAGTTCGTCCAGCGTTCCGAAGCCGCCGGGCATCACCACATAGGCACTGGCGAACTTCACGAACATCACCTTGCGCGTGAAGAAATGGTGGAAGGTCTGGCTGATGTTCTGGTAAGGGTTGTTGTGCTGCTCGTGCGGCAGCTGGATGTTCAGGCCGACGCTGGACGATTTGCCGTAGAACGCGCCCTTGTTCGCCGCCTCCATGATGCCGGGGCCGCCGCCGGAGATCACCGAGAATCCTGCATCCGACAGCAGGCGCGCGATCTCCTCGGTGAGCTTGTAATAGGGATGGTCGTGCGCCGTGCGCGCGCTGCCGAAGATGCTTACCGCCGGGTGGATGTCGCGCAGGCGTTCGGTCGCCGACACGAATTCTGACATAATGCCGAACACCCGCCAGGATTCCTTCGATTGCATCAACTCGGGCGATTGCATGGGTGGGAGTTTCATATCGTTGTTCATCTCGGACCTCAAAGCATGAAGACATTGTTGTTGGTGGACGGCTCGTCCTATCTGTATCGCGCTTTCCATGCCATGCCGGACTTGCGCAGCCCGCGGGGCGAACCGACCGGTGCGATCTACGGCGTGCTCAATATGCTGCGCCGTTTGCGTGCCGATTACCCGGCAGATTATAGCGCTTGCGTGTTCGATGCGAAGGGCAAAACGTTCCGCGACGACTGGTATCCGGAATACAAGGCGCACCGTCCCCCGATGCCCGACGACCTGCGTCTGCAGATCGAACCGCTGCATGAAGTCGTCGCGGCGGCAGGCTGGAACATCCTGATGATAGACGGCGTCGAGGCGGATGACGTCATCGGCACGCTGACGCATGAGGCCTCGCGGAACGGTACGCGCTGCGTCGTCTCCACCGGCGACAAGGACCTTACCCAGCTGGTCAATTCGCATGTCACGCTGGTGAATACCATGAGCAACGAAGTGCTGGACGAAGCGGGCGTGCTGGCCAAGTTCGGCGTGGAGCCTGCGCGCATCGTGGATTACCTGACGCTGGTCGGCGACACGGTGGACAACGTGCCGGGCGTCGCCAAGTGCGGCCCCAAGACGGCAGTGAAATGGCTCACCCAGTACGGCACGCTGGATAACCTGCTGGCGCATGCGGATGAGGTGGGCGGCGCCGTCGGCGAGAACCTGCGTGCCGCGCGCGATTGGCTGCCGATGGGGCGCAAGCTGGTTACCGTGAAATGTGACGTGACGCTGGACAGGAAGTTCGATGAACTTGCCGCACCCGCGGCCGACATCGAAAAGATGAAGGCGCTGTTCGAACGTTTCGGCTTCAAGTCTTGGCTGCGCGAAGTTTCACTCCCCTCGCCCTCGGGGAGAGGGGCCGGGGGTGAGGGAATAACACCCGGTCAAGAACCAGCCCTCACCCCAACCCTCTCCCGTGGGGCGAGGGAGCAAGACCCACGCCAGTTCGAGCAAACCGCCTTGCCTTCAACGGCTAACGACACTTCCAGTTACGAAGCCATCCTCACCGACACCCAGCTCGATGCCTGGCTGCACAAGCTGATGGAAGCGAAGCTGGTGAGCCTGGACACCGAGACCACCGGCCTCGATGGAATGACCGCCCAGCTGGTCGGCATCTCGTTCAGCATCGAAGCGCATCACGCCGCCTATCTGCCGCTTGCGCATCATTACCCGGGTGCGCCGGATCAGCTCAACCGCGAGCACGCGCTGAAAAAACTCAAACACTGGCTGGAAAGCCCGGCACACAAGAAGCTGGGACAGAACCTCAAATACGACGAGCATATCTTCGCCAACCACGGTATCGCGCTACGCGGCATTGCCGAGGACACCTTGCTGCAATCCTATGTGCTGGAATCGCACAAGCCGCACGAGATGGGCAACCTGGCGTTGCGCCATCTGGGCCTGTCGACGGTCAGCTATACGGATGTGGTGGGCAAGGGCGCAAAGCAGATCGGCTTCGACCAGGTCGATCTGGAGACGGCTACGCGCTACGCGGCGGAAGATGCCGACATCACTCTGCAGTTGCACCAGACACTGTCGCCCCAGCTGCAAGGCCGTCTGGATAAGGTATACCGCGATATCGAAATGCCGGTACGCGAGGTGCTGTTCAAGATGGAACGCAACGGCGTGCTGATCGACAGCGGCAAACTGGCACGGCAGAGCCACGAACTCGGCGAGAAGATCATGGCCATCGAAAAGCAGGCATTCGAGCTGGCGGGGCAGCCGTTCAACCTGGCCTCACCCAAGCAGTTGCAGGAGATCCTGTTCGACAAACTGGGTATCCCGTCGAAGAAGAAGACTGCGACCGGCTCGCGCTCGACCGACGAAGAAGTATTGCAGGAACTCGCGCTCGATTACCCGCTGCCCAAGATCCTGCTCGAGCATCGCGGCATGGCGAAACTCAAATCCACCTACACCGACAAGCTGCCGCAGATGGTCAACGCCAAGACCGGCCGCGTGCATACCAGCTACTCGCAGGCCGTGGCGGTCACTGGGCGCCTCGCGTCCAGCGACCCCAACCTGCAGAACATCCCGATCCGCACGCCGGAAGGCCGCCGCATCCGCGAAGCGTTCATCGCGCCCGCCGGATCGCGCATCGTCTCCGCCGACTATTCGCAGATCGAACTGCGCATCATGGCGCACCTGTCCGGCGACGAAGGCCTGCTCAAGGCTTTTGCAGCCGGTGAGGACATCCACCGCGCCACTGCCGCAGAAGTGTTCGGCGTGCCGCTGGATGCGGTGAGCAGCGAACAGCGCCGCTTCGCCAAGGTCACCAACTTCGGCCTCATCTATGGCATGTCCGCCTTCGGCCTTGCCTCGCAACTCAACATCGAACGCGGTGCGGCCCAGCAATACATCGACCTCTACTTCGCACGCTATCCCGGCGTGAAGCGCTATATGGACAGCACGCGCGAACAGGCCAAGGCGCAAGGTTTTGTCGAGACCTGGTTCGGGCGCAGATTGTGGTTGCCGGAGATCAACGGCGCCAACGGCATGCGCAGACAAGCCGCCGAACGTGCCGCCATCAATGCGCCGATGCAGGGTACGGCTGCCGACCTGATCAAGCTGGCGATGATCGCCGTGCAGGACTGGTTGGAAAAGGAAAAACTGGAAACCAAGCTCATCATGCAGGTGCACGATGAACTGGTGCTGGAAGTGCCGCAGGCGGAGTTGTCACGTGTGAAAGAGAAGGTGCGCGAGTTGATGTGTGGGGTGGCGGAGTTGAGAGTTCCGTTGGAGGTGGGATTGGGTGAGGGCGGGAATTGGGATGAGGCGCATTAGAAAGTTTGCCTCTTGCAATCGGTCCCCTCTCCCACCGGGGGAGGGCTAGGGTGGGGGAACACTCGTTGCATGTTCTCTTACCTCAAAACCAACACCGACTGGGGTTGCATGTAGGGTGGGCACGTTTCTGTGCCCACGCGGATTCTCCAAAACCAAAACCGTCGGGGGTAGCCCGACAGCTAGTCACTTTCTTTTGCTTCGCCAAAAAGAAAGTAACCAAAGAAAAGGCGACCCCGGTTTGCCGCCCCTACGGGGTCCCCTCGATATTTCGCCAACAAGCGGGGCTGCGCAACTCGCCCTGGCGGGGCACACACACCGTGCCCCACTGCGGAGCTCGGACAGTGCTCGCCTAAACCTCCGCTTGTTGGCGAAATATCGAGGCGGCGCACAGGGGAAAGGAAAGTCAAAAGCTAAAACCACGGTGGGCACGATGTGCCCACCGTACTTGGCTATTATCAAGCACTCCGTTGTAGAGATAATCTACACACCGAGCACAAAGGCGCACATGAGTGCAGGTTTTATACTTAGGCTTTTCAACTGAGGCGAGAATCGCCATTGTGAGCTTGTCCCAATAAACCGGAAGTGCCATGGTTGTCGACCTTCCACTATCTTCTGAAATTCGAAGTGCCAACTCGTCTGCATCGGGCTTTACCACAACTGTAACAAGATGTCTGTTTCTGATGGCCGATGTGATCATGTTATAAGCAATCCAGTCGTCCATTTCCCCAAAGGAATAGCCAACAATGATAATTTTGCGTGCAGCCTGCAATAGGTTTCGAGCTATGCGGTATTCTTTACTTATTGCGATTTCCATCGGTTCTCTTTGAGGTAGGAGCAATTTGGGAATTTCGATGCCTTGGAGTTCATGAAATTGTTGCAATGTGTCTATATGAGATTCCCAATTGAGGCGGGATCGAACATCAGCACTTAAACTCGTTCCATGGAGATTTACAACAGTGTGCTGACTACAATATTGATCGGCTAAACCATCATTATTGAAGTTGATAAAGGAGTGGCTATGCCTCGATAAGCCGAAAACTTGATATTGAGGTGGTGCGTAAAGCGGCATTTCTGGACGAAGTAACGCTACGGTGGCTGCATGGACTGCAGCGGGCGAAAAATGTCTTGCAGCAAGTTCCTCTTGAATTGCAAAGGTATCGTCAAGTGGGAATCGGCTTGTTTGCGGAGCGCCAAGTATTCGATCAGAGATCACATCTCTTGGAGTAGGCAGGGCAGGAAACGAACCAATGGAAAGTAGACGTTTTTTTACTTGAATACTTAATTGTGCTGCAAGAGGCACAATCGGAGCTGACGCGCCAGCTCCGAGAACGAAGCACGAACCTGGCTCCTCAAGCGCATTAAGCAGAACTTGCAATGGAGTGGTTCGTGTGGCCATAGCCTTATTCGTGGAAAGAAAAACGGTAGCTAAGTAGCGTAGGCACCAAGTGCCTACGCTGTGGTTTTGATTTTAGCTTTTACTTCCCCTGAGCGCCGCCTCGATATTTCGCCAACAAGCGGAGATTCAGGCGAGCACTGATGAAACAACTAGCCATTCGACTAGGCTGAAAAAAGACTTCAGCCAAGTCGCTGGTTATGTCCGAGCTCCGCAGTGGGGCACGGTGTGTGTGCCCCGCCAGGGCGAGTTGCGCAGCCCCGCTTGTTGGCGAAATATCGAGGGTACCCCGCAGGGGCGGCAAACCGGGGTCGCCTTTTCTTTGGTTACTTTCTTTTTGGCGAAGCAAAAGAAAGTGACTAGCTGTCGGGCTACCCCCGACGTTGTTGGGTTTGATTTTGAAGAATCCGCGTGGGCACAGAAACGTGCCCACCCTACATGCTTCGACATAACCAGCGACTTGGCTGGCGTTCTTTGGCAGCCTAGTCGAATGGCTAGTAGTTACATCAGGCTCAGCACGAACGGCTGTAATTGTTGGGCTGTCCCTCGATACACCGCGCGTTGCGCGGCACTCGGGACGAACAGTTGTTTGAATTTGGAGAATAAATGCAATCCTTCTGCCATTGGGAAAACGACACCCTCGTCCTCAACATCCTCGGCCGCCCCCGCGCCAAAAAGACCAAGATCGGCAAAGTCATCGGCAAACAACTGGAGATCCACGTCGCCGAGAATCCGGTGCGCGGACGGGCGACCGCGCATCTGGTGACATTCCTTGCCGGGGAGTTCCAGGTACCCGAGAGCGCGATCACGGTGGTATTCGGGGTATACAACGTCAACAAGCAGTTGCGCATCGCTGCGCCGAAGCGGCTGCCTGCGGTGATCGCGAAGCGGCAGAAAGCAGCCGCTGCTTTACCGGGTGTGAGCAAGGAGATTTGAATTCCGCCGATGTCGCGGACAGAGCGAATGGAGCCGCGTGTCAGCCGAAGAATTTCTTCAGCGCCACGCCCAGCCAGCCACCCGCTACCTTGCCTTCCATGCCTTCGACCCCCAGCATTTTCCTGACGCTTTCCGCATAATCCGCATCGTCGCCCTTGATGTGGTTGACCAGCCATATCTTCAGCATGGAAAGCAATTCCGGCGCAACATTTTCCCCGGCGACGGCGCGTTTCTGGAATTCAGCGATGCGTTTGGTGAAAATATCGTGCACACGCTTGTGTGCCCTCAGGAAGGGATAGCCGGCCTTTTCCTGCAACTCTTCCTCGAATGCAAAATGAGTGAGGGTGTAATCGACCAGTTCGTTCAGTACGCGATTCGTTATTTGACTGTCGCCTTTGTCGTTCGCATCGTTTAATTCGTTCAGGTAATTCACGATGCGTTTATGCTGGTCGTCGATGACCTCTATGCCGGTATTCAGGTCACTGGACCAATGCAGGTATGCCATAATTCCTCCCGGTACTAGTAAAAGCCAATTTATATTGGTCTAAATTTCCGAAGCGGGGCATTGTTTCTTACCCTTACTTTTGAGTCAATCATTAAAAGTTTGAACGATCTTCCCGGGCTCTGCATATGAGCACTTCCTTGCCGATAAATTCCCGTAGCCTGTTGCGCCGTTACCTGGTGGCGGGTTATGCGGCGTTCATTGTATATGCCAGCCTGTCGCCCTTCCTGGGCTGGCAGGAGCAGGGTCTGGAGTTCTGGGCAGTCCTCACTTCACCCCTGATGCTGACTTACTCCGGCGTCGACGCACTGAGCAATTTGCTGGCCTATTTTCCATTTGGCGTCTTGCTGGCGCTCAATCTGCTCACCTATTTCGGCAACGTGCGCAGCGTGTTGTGGGCGACTCTCGTTGCAATAGTACTTTCCGTTGCGATGGAATATCTGCAGATGTATCTGCCCATGCGCACCAGTTCCAATGCGGACATCCTGACCAATGGAATCGGCGCTTTTACAGGCGCGTTGCTTGCGGTGTCCATCGTGAACCGTCCCTGGTTCATTCGCGTGACGAAATGGCGTATCGGCCTGTTCAGGCAGGGGGCCGGCGTGGATTTCGGGCTGGCGCTGGTGATGTTGTGGATGTTCGCGCAGATCAACCCTTCCTTGCCCATGCTTGGCAATGTGTTCATCACCGAGCCGGCTTACCGGATGTTCGTCGCGATCCCGGAAGCGCCGTTCAGTATATGGGAGAGCGTGGCGGTCGCATTGAATCTGCTGATGGTGGGGGCGCTGCTGCTGACCCTGCTGCGGGTGCGCCGGCATGTGGTTGTCGGACTGGCGCTCATGCTCGGCGTGGTTGCTCTCGCAAAATTCATCGCGGCAGCGCTGCTGCTCAAATCCTGGGCGTTGCTGCTATGGCTGAACAGTGAAGCGATATTGGGCATCGTGATCGGTGTGATTCTGATCACCGGTATCTCGTGGCTGCGGCGATCGCGGCTCATCTGGGCGACCGCGCTGGGGGCGCTGAGCTACGTGGTGCTGGCGAACTGGGTGCTGGACAGCGGTACGCCGTCAGCCGCGATGCGCCTGTATCAATGGCGATTCGGGCACCTGCGCAATTACAACGGATTGTCGCATAATGTTTCGCTTGTTTTTCCGCTGCTGCTGGGCGGTTATCTCTGGTGGGTGCGGTCCGCCCGCCATCTTGAAGAAGGAAAGAAATGAGTCACTACGACAAGCACGTGTTCTTCTGCGTGAACCAGCGCCCTGCCGGCGAAGATTGCTGCAACAACCACCAAGCCCAAGCGGCGCGGGACTATGTCAAGGACAAGGTCAAGCAGCTTGGACTTTCCACCGACAAAAGAACGATGCGCATCAACTCGGCTGGTTGTCTGGGGCGTTGCGAATTGGGCCCGGTGCTGGTGGTCTATCCCGAGGCGGTCTGGTACACCTATGTCGACCAGAGCGACCTGGACGAGATCATCGAGGAACACCTCAGGAACGGGCGCGTGGTGGAGAGGCTGAAGATCTGATGGCGACCGTACTGGAAAAATTTTCGATCGCCGGTCCGGCGGGGCTGATCGAGGGTGTCGTGCACACGCCCGATGAGATCGCTTGCGGCATCGCCGTGGTGGCCCATCCCTTGCCGACCATGGGCGGCACCATGGAGAACAAGGTGGCGGTCATGCTGGCCAAGACTTTCGCCGAACTCGGCTGCGTCACGCTGCGTTTCAATTTTCGCGGCGTGGGAGCGAGCGAGGGCGAATTCACCGGCGGCGACGGCGAAGAACAGGACATGCTCGCCATCGTGCGTTTTGCGCAGGAACAGTTCGGCGAAGAACTGCCCCTGATCCTCTCCGGATTCTCTTTCGGCGGCTATGTCGCCGCGCGCACTGCATTGCTGGTGCATCCGCAGCATCTCATTTTGGCCGCGCCGGCTGTCGGGCGTTTTGCCATGCCGGCCGTTGCGCCCGACACGCTGGTCATACACGGCGAGCATGACGATGTGGTGCCGCTGGCAGATGCCCTGGATTGGGCGCGTCCGCAGCATTTGCCCATCGTCGTGCTGCCGCAGGCCGAGCATTTCTTCCACGGACGACTGACACAATTGCGCGATATCGTGATGAAGCACTTCAATGGGGTGGAGCTGTGAGTTCACAGCAATTATTTGTCCGTCATTCCGGCCTACGCCGGAATGACGAATCAGCAGGGTCGCCGAAATGAACCCGGTCATTCGGGCAAAAGGCCTGCAAAAGTCCTATGGCGGACACCGCGTGGTGGACGGGCTCGACCTGTCCATCGGCAAAGGCGAATGCTTCGGCTTGCTCGGCCCCAACGGTGCGGGCAAGACCTCGACCTTGCGCATGCTGCTCGGATTGATCACGCCGGACGCCGGCACAGCGATGCTGCTCGACCTGCCGGTGCCGCAGGCCGCGCGCGAGGCGCCCGACGCTGGCACGCGCGCTGGTGAACGACCCCGATGTCATCTTCCTCGACGAGCGGACCACCGGCCTCGATCCGCAGGCGCACCAGCTGACCTGGCAGCGTCTGCGCGAACTCACGCAGCAGGGCAAGACCCTGTTGCTCGCGACGCACTTCATGGACGAAGCCGAACGCCTGTGCCACCACCTCGCGGTATTGGACAACGGGAAACTGATCAGCCAGGGATCGCCGCGCGAATTGATCGAGCAGAACATCTAGCCACAGGTGGTGGAAGTGTCCGGCGAGACTTCCGGGCAGTGGGCGGGTACACATGCGGCAAGATACTCGCAGCGCTTCGAAGTCAGCGGCGAGCCGGTATCTGTTACGTGAAAGTCGCGCGGCCCCTGGTTGCCCATCTGCAGAAGAAAAGCGCGTTGCGCTATCTTCACCGTTCGGCGAATCTGGAAGATGTGTTCCTGAAGCTCGCCGGCAGGGAGATGCGCGAATGAATTTCAAGCCACATTCATCGCAATCCCCGCGTTGGCTGCGGTCTCCGGCTCCTTGCCGTGCAACGGCGACACGTTACTGGCGAAGCCAGCCGATTGCGGGAGCCGTTGCCTGGCTGCCCTTCCCGCACCAGGAGCTTCGCTCACCGTGTCAGGGCAGCACATGTACTGATGGAACTACTAGCCATTCCACTAAGCCGCAAAATGCGCGGCAAGTGGCTGGTTATGTCTTCGTCGCCTCAACCTTGCCGCCTTGGCCTTGCGTCGACTGTGACTTGAAATGAACCTGATCTTCCGCATGCTGTGGGTCATCATCCGCTCCTTCTTCATGAAGCGGCTGGACAACGGGAACTATACGAGCTCGCTCACGCTGCGCGTGTTGCCCAACGACATCGACATCAACTTTCACATGAACAACGGCCGCTACCTGACCATCTGCGATCTCAATCGCGTGGATGTGTTTGCGCGCAGCGGTCTGCTGAAAGCGATGTTCAAGCGCGGCTGGATACCGGTCATCGCCGAGCACACCATGACCTACAAGAAACCCCTGGACATCTTCCAGCGTTACGAAGTGAAACTGGAAGTGCTGCGCTGGGACGAGAAATACTTTTACATGACTCACACCTTCATCCACGGGGGTCGTGTCGCCGCGGAAGGCACATCCAAAGGCTGCGTGTACGAGCGCGGTGTTGGCGTGGTGTCGCCGGACCGCGCGTTCGCGGCGGTGGAACAGGACAGGACTAAATGAGCAACCGGGATTTTGCTTTACCGAAATTGGGACTGCGCTTCAGCCCCATCTGGCAGAGGCACTGGCTGGTGTGGAAAAGATCGCGGCGCCTTCCATCCTCGGCCATCTGGCTGATCCGGTGATTTACATGCCGGGTCTGGCGACGCCTTATTAGCTTCAAAGCTATGCACAAGGAAAATACTGACACAGCAACGAACGCAGCGATGTGTCCGGCAATACCAGTCGGGATCCCGGTACCTATCTGTTAATTGCAAGACACTACTCAAATATTTATCTAAGCAAAACTAATTCCGGCACAGCATCAACATCACACCAGATAATCGCATTTTGTTCATACTCATTGCCTAGCGCCTTAGCCGCTTCAAGAGATAGTCCTATCACAAGATAGCTGGGTTCTCCAGGCCATTCGTTTGATGGGTGATGTCCAATGCCGTCTATAAAAAGCAGTTTACATAAGTTCAATTCATTCGCCAGCTCTGATTGCCTATGTTGATTAACTATCTCGCCAACATTCTGACTATAGGGGTTACACGCCGTAATAAAAGCAGCGCAGTTTGACCGATATTGCTTATAGAGCATTGATAACGATTCGTTGGGAATGCCTATCCGCAATACAAACGGAGATTTACCCAAAACACAATAGTGGGTTTCCAAGAATGCATTGATCGTCAATTGGTCAATTGCTGACGAACCAGTCAAAATGAACTCCCCTGATAGTGACTTGAACTGACAGACCGTTTTCGAACTTTTCTTTTCAATTTAGCCACGAGATGGTCATTGATGTCTGCTTTGCGACGGTGAAGAACTATGGGTAGATTTCCATTAGCAGAAGCGGTCATTCACGACGTACAGCTCTTAATCTATGCACTAATTTCATGCACCTCACTGAATGAATGCACTGTCATCTTTCATTGCCATCTTGATGACTCCTCCTAACTGACTGATTGTAAGTGCCGATGCGCATGGCACAGCTATTGCTCTGTTTTGGGATATAGATGTGAGGTGACGCCATGCAAGAAATCAGCTCAAATAGCTACACCAAAATTTTCGAGGATGATATTACGCTTATCTTCGATTTACGCGGTATTGCACTACGCTGGAGCATTTATATCCATAGAGAGGTCAGTAAACTGTTTGGGAGGATACATAAATCACTTCCATTGTCTCTTTCTGCTACACCCAAGAATAGGCATGAAGTAGTCATCATGTATTTTGGCCGCACCAGTGAGGTTTTGATGATGAATTCAGAGCGCATGGTTATTCCAAAAGAACGCTTTACGCTAGGTCAGCTGCTGTCTACCTTGTATAAACGAGGAGGACAGTGGGAAGATGAGCTTGATGACAGCCAATTGCAATGCACCGTCAATGGGCTGGATGCGAAGTTGTTCGACACCATCACGGTAGATGCTGAGATTTGCATCACATCGAAAAGAGTACCGGTTGCCAGGATAGCATTCTGATAATTGGTACCCGTCTATGACGATGCTGGCCGAAAGTACGCGCTAAGTAAAAATACCACGTAGCGGTCATTCTTCTGTTGGGAAACTGACCATGGAACCGTCTGCTCAAGCTTTGTTCCGGCCATTGAAATGAAGAATTTCCAGAGCATTTTTTTCAAAGAAATTCTTTCAATCACTTAAGGAGTCGGCCATGAACACCTCTCAATCGCGCTATTGACAGTAGGCTGCGCGGTTGCGATTTAGTCGATCTTCGCGTGCGAGACATTTCCCACGGCAACCAAATCATGTCCAGGGCAATGGTCATGCAGCGAAAAACTCAACGGCCAGTTCAGTTCGAGTTGACGGAGCCAACCCGCGATGCTGTTGCTTTATGGATTGCGAAAGCCAATCTCAGTTCGGGACAGTTGCTTTTTCCAAGTCGGCAGAAAGAATCCCCTCATATCACTACGCGACAATATGCCGGAATTGCGCATCGTCGGGTTCATTCTGTCGGTCTGGATACTTCGGACTATGGAACACACACGATGCGACGTACAAAGGCTGCTTTTGGGATCATTAGCGCGAAACCGCTTTGGTTTGACCCATATGGCATTAGGCCTGTGGCAGCAGGAACCTGCGCTCCCATGCTCCGATTTCACCGAGGTAGTTCTGATATTCAATATCCTTGATCGAGGCATATGCAGTGACGAAACGATCGCCCAGTAAACGGCGGGCGCTTGCGCTGGCTTCAAACTGCTCGTGCGCGGTCAGAAAGGTTCGGGCCAGGTCATGTGAATGATCGTAAGCGCTGCCCTCCAGTGCTTGCGTGGGTGCCAGCTTTTCTTCCATGCCCGCGAGGCCGGCCGCGAGGGTTGCAGCCAATACGAGATAGGGATTGGCGTCTGCACCGGCTACACGGGTTTCCACGCGGCGCGCGGCGGGGCTGCTGCGCGGAATGCGCAGGCCCGTAGTGCGATTGTCGTGCCCCCACTGCAGATTGACTGGCGCCATGCTGCCTTTGATAAAGCGGCGGTATGAATTCACAAACGGAGCAAACACCAGCATCAGGTCAGGCAGATAAGCCTGCAAACCACCGATGAAGTGGTAAAAGCTTTCACTTTCGCTGCCGTCTGCATTGCTGAAAATGTTGTTGCCAACAGCATCGACAATGCTCTGATGCAAATGCATCGAGCTACCTGCCTCGCCTGCAATCGGTTTGGCCATGAATACGGCATTGAGGTTGTGCTTGAGGGCGATTTCCTTGGCAGCATATTTGAATAGAAAGGCCTGATCGGCTACTTCTACAGCATTGCCATGCAACAGGTTGATTTCATACTGTGTCAGGCCAACCTCATGAATCCAAGTGTCGCCGCGGATGCCCAGCGTATCGACTGCGGCGTGGAATTCATCCCAGAACGGTGCCAGTTCATTGAGCTGATTCATGCTGAATGCCGATTGACCGACTTCGGCACGGCCACCACGTCCCATAGGTGGTTTCAGCACTTCATCAGGATTTACATTGGCGGCGGTAAGATAGAATTCGATTTCGGGGGCAACCACGGGTGTCAGGCCCATGGCATCGTAAAGTGACTGCACCTGTTTAAGGATGGACCGTGGCGCAAACTGACATAATTCGCCGTCCAGTTCATAGCAATCATGAATCGCCATATCGCGCGGAGTGGTTGCCCATGGTACCGGCTTTACAGTGTCATAGTCCGGTACTAGGAGAATATCGGGATCTTCATCCGGAAAGATCGGATCATATGAATATTCTCCCGTGACTGCCTGCATGGGAATCGCCTGGGCAATACGCAACTCACTCCCGGCCGCAAAGCTGCCGGAAGGCATCAGCTTTCCGCGCGGATAACCCGATACATCGGGGAAGATACATTCAATATTACGGATGCCGCGATCCTTGAATGACTGGGCAAGTGAGGCAGGTGGAACACGATGCATGGTGCAATCCTTTTTTGGTACGGGGCTCGGTGGCATTTATCAGACCACGCAGATGTGGTGAAACTATTACATATAATTCCTGAATGAATAGATAATGTCTAATAAATTTGATGAAAAGAAAAGACCGAGACGCACTTCCGGATCAATGTATTCATCCGTTCCAAGGGATGCGGTCACTTCGTAGCGTTTTGCGTCCGCTATCGAGAAGTCGCTATACCCGCCAAGGGCTAGGTTAGAGCAGTAAAACAGCGGCTTCCCAGTGCTCAGGGCGCTCTGGTTATTAATCACTCCGGTTTCGTTGCGTGGACTTGTTCGGCATTTTCTTGGATAGAGTTGTCCTTGTAATTCAACATTTTTCGGAGCGAGACTTGAAATTCTATTCGTGGCTATACCTTGCATTGTGTTGGCCGCTCGTGGTTTTCGCTGTGCCTCAATCCGGGCTAGACGTCAGCCATTTTGATCATTCCGTGCGATTTCAGGATGACTTGTTTATGGCAGCAAATGGTGCATGGCAGCGCACGTCAGCGATTCCTGACGACAAATCCAGTTGGGGAATTGACGATGAGTTAAACGAGAAAAGTCTGGAGCGGGTACGTGAGTTGTCCAGCCGAGCATTGTTGGATAACCAAGATGACGTAGATGCGCAACGATTGAGTGATTTTTACGTCAGCTACATGGACGAAGCGACGGTGGAGAAAGTTGGAATTAGTCCGCTCAAACCGGAGTTGGCGGAAATCGCTGCGCTTCAATCAACCCAGGCAGTGGTTGGTGAATTTGGCAAGCTGCAGCAAATCGGTATCCAGAGCCCCTTGTCATTTAACGTGGCGGCCGATGCCAAAGATTCGGTGCATTACGCGCTTTACGTCTCCCAGTCTGGCCTTGGTTTGCCGAATCGCGACTACTACCTCGACAAAGATGCGCGCTTTGCTCATGCGCGGCACGCCTATCTTGCGTACTTGGCACAGCTGTTTGAACTCAATGGACAAGTCGATGCAGCGAAACGTGCGCGGGTGATTTTGGCTCTGGAAACCAGGCTGGCAAAAATGCAATGGACCGAGACCAAGAACCGTGACGATAAAGCTACTTATAACAAATTGAACCGACAGGAACTTGTGCAGCTTGGAAATGGCTTTTCATGGGCAAATTTCCTGTCCGAGGCTGGCGTGTCAGATACTGTGAGTAACCTGGTTCTACAACAACCTTCATATGTCAAGGCATTGGCCGACATTGTGACCAGCACCCCGGTAGCGGTATGGCGCGACTATTTGACCGCCCATTTGTTCGACGCTTACGCCCAAGCGCTGCCTGAACCGTTTGTAATGGCCAGTTATGCTTTCCATGAGCAAGAACTGGCTGGGCAAAAAGCACAGTCCCCCCGCTGGAAACGCGCAGTGCAGGCAATTAACGGTAATCTGGGCGAGGCGGCTGGACGACTCTATGTCGGAAAATACTTTCCGCCGGACAGTAAGGCGCGCATGGAAGCTCTGGTGCGAAATCTGATGATCGTCTACGCCCAAAGCATCGATCAATTAAGCTGGATGAGTCCGGCCACCAAGCTGCGTGCGCATGAGAAGCTGGACAACTACGGCATCAAGATCGGCTATCCCGGCAAGTGGCGCGATTACAGCGCGTTAGTAATCAAAGCGAACGACCTGGTCGGCAATCTAAAACGGGGTGCTGTTTTCGAATACCGGCGCAATATTGGTCGTATCGGGGCCTATGTGGATCGCACCGAATGGACAATGACTCCACAGACCGTTAACGCCTATTACGATGCGCAGATGAATGAAATTGTCTTTCCGGCGGCCATTTTGCAACCGCCGTATTTTGATCCGGATGTTGACGATGCCGCCAACTACGGAGCGACGGGAACGACTATCGGTCATGAAATTAGCCATGGGTTTGATGATCAGGGTAGTCTGTATGACAGGTTTGGCAATATGAACAACTGGTGGAGGTCGACTGATCGTATAGCCTTTACCCGGCTGACCTCGCGTCTGGTCACACAATACAATCGTTATCAGCCGATTATTGGACGGCATGTGAATGGTCGGCTGACGCTTGGTGAAAACATTGCGGATCTCTCAGGCCTGCAAATCGCATTCAAGGCTTACCAACTGGCGCTAAACGGGCAAGCCGCCCCCGAGCTGGACGGGTTTACCGGCAATCAGCGCTTCTTCATTTCCTACGCCCAAAGTTGGAACGTCAAGCGACGCGAAGAACAGACTCTGGAGTTACTTGCAACCGACGTTCATTCGCCCGAGAAATTTCGTACCAACGGTGCCGCTGAGAACTGCGACGGTTTTCAGGATTCCTTTGCGACCAAACCCGGCGACGGAATGTACAAATCTCCGAAAACTCGTATTCGCATTTGGTAAATCTGTGTCCTTTAGCCGATTGATGGGTCTTGCCCCGTGACCCATTCGAATGGCTCACCTGCGATGTCGCCGCATTGAAGCCGGCTTTCAATATGACAGGAATCTGTACTTTTTCTGATGTACAGAGAGTTGTCGCGTTTGTTTAAAACTTATCGATGGATTCATAAACCTGGTGCCCGGACGGTGTCGCATCGCATCGGAAGCAACCTGGATCAAGGTCGGTTGGCGACCATTCAGAGATGGTTAAAAGTTCAGCGGCAACTTCTCTTTTGCCATCCAAATGGCACTAACTAAATAATCAAAATGGCTCTTGTTAGGTATCCAATTTGGGCGGAGAATACAATTCGATTCATAGCGAATAATTATTTATATATATAAAACAAATAGTTGTTCATGAAATTTCGACTCGGCTGTTCTCTTGGCAATAATGATTAATTTGGACAAATCTTAAGTTTTTAGAGACGCCGTGAAGTTCTGGGGGTATGCGATGCGAGTCGTTGTTCTAGGAAGTGGTGTGGTAGGTGTGACCAGTGCGTATTATCTGGCTTGCGCAGGTTTTGAGGTGACTGTGGTGGATCGCCAACCCGGTCCCGGCATGGAAACCAGCTTTGCTAATGCGGGACAGGTTTCGCCGGGTTATTCGGCACCTTGGGCAGCTCCGGGTATTCCGCTCAAGGGCATAAAATGGCTGTTTCAGCGCCATGCCCCGCTTTCCATCAGCCCGGACGGCTCGCTTTGGCAGTTGCAATGGGCAAGCATGATGTTGCGTAACTGCACGGCTGAACGTTATGCCGTCAACAAGTCGCGCATGGTGCGATTGGCAGAATACAGCAGGGATTGTTTACGGGAACTGCGTGCGGAAACTGGCATTAATTACGAGCAGCGTACTCAGGGTACGCTCCAGGTGTTTCGCACCCAGCAGCAATTGGAAGCGGCAGGCAAAGATATCGCAGTACTTACTGAATGCGGCGTAAATTTTGAGCTGCTGGACCGGGATGGCTGTGCGCAAGTCGAACCGGCACTGGGCTTGGTCAAAGAAAAGCTGGTGGGAGGATTGCGTCTGCCTGGCGATGAAACTGGCGATTGCCAGCTCTTTACTACCCGGCTCGCGGATGAAGCCAGGAAACTGGGCGTTGTGTTCCGTTATGACCTGACCGTGAATTGCCTGCTCAGCGCAAATGGCCGGATTACCGGTATTGAAACTGGAGGTGAACGCATCCTGGCCGATCAGTTCGTGGTTGCCATGGGGAGCTATTCGCGCTCTTTGCTCAAAGAACTTGGCCTCAATATTCCGGTGTATCCGGTCAAAGGCTATTCGCTCACCGTTCCTATTACCGATGCCGCTGCTTCGCCCGTTTCCACCATCATGGACGAAACCTACAAGGTGGCCATCACCCGGTTTGACAACCGCATCCGACTAGGCGGAATGGCCGAGTTGGCGGGTTTCGATTTGACCCTCAATCCACGCCGGCGCGAAACGCTGGAAATGGTGGCCGGAGACCTTTTCCCGCGTGGCGGCGATATTCCCGCTGCAGAGTTCTGGACTGGTTTGCGCCCCATGACACCCGACGGCACTCCCATCATCGGCGGCACCCGCTACGATAACTTGTGGCTCAATACCGGCCATGGAACGCTGGGTTGGACAATGTCCTGCGGCTCNGCAAAGGTGCTGGCCGATCTTATGGACAAGCGTCGCCCGGCAATCGCTACGGACGACTTGGGGTTGCGCAGATATGAAACCGGGTATTCAGCATTTAATGCTAAACCGCTGGTAGGAAGCCAGTTGGCGGGATGAGCGGAATAACGTCATGAAGACATCTCACAAAATCGGATTCTGCGAGCATCAACATGGCAGGTTTCCTGTTTATCGCGCTTTGTAAGGCATAAAACTTGAATTCATAGAGATAACCATGAGTCGTCCTACTGTTGCCCATATCCATCTGGATGCATTTCGTCACAACTATCTCCTGGCAAGAAAAATTCATGGCGGACGGGCGCTTGCCGTAGTCAAGGCCAATGCCTACGGACACGGTGCGGTGTCATGTGCGCGTGCAATTGAAGATGAGGCCGATGGGTTCGCGGTGTCTTCAATCGAAGAGGCACTGGTGTTGCGCGAAGCCGGAATAGTTGCACCCATATTGCTGCTGGAAGGATTCTTTGAAGTTGCAGAACTGCCTGTGATCGAAGCCCAAAATTTGTGGGTAGTGGTGCATCATCTCTGGCAAGTTGAGGCTCTGATGGCCGCCAAGCTGGCCAGTCCGCTCAACGTCTGGTTAAAAATGGATAGCGGTATGCACCGGGTTGGCCTGGAGCCTGGCGAATATCGCTCGGCCTGCAAAAAACTGACGGGGCATCCAAATGTCGCGCATATCGTATTGATGAACCATTTTGCATGTGCAGATGAAACGGCCAGCGCGCATCCGCTTCAACAAATCGAAGTCTTTCGTTCGGCGGTCGCCGGTATCAATGCACCCGTAAGTCTGTCTAATTCGGCGGGTGTACTTGGCTGGAC